>Ga0208375_1001309_pt1 | contig 28843 bp, 38 predicted proteins | sample RifOxyD1_FD_184038 | JGI IMG/M metagenome (GOLD analysis project Ga0208375, IMG submission 184038) | Soil microbial communities from Rifle, Colorado - Rifle Oxygen_injection D1 (SPAdes) | ecosystem: Environmental > Terrestrial > Deep subsurface > Rock core/Sediment | place: Rifle, Colorado...
CATTCGGGGGACAGGTTGCAAATGCATTTACTAATATGGGAAAGACTGTCACTGATCAGGGCGAGAAGTGGGGTAAATATTTTAAAGAAAAACAAAAAGAGGAAGAAGATCGAAACGTAATGCGAATTGAAAATGATTTCAGGGAAAAAAATCAGAATAAATTAAAAAATGATGAGTTGGAAAATGTCGAAGTAAATGGACAGGTGATCCAGCGCCAATCTGGTATTCTTGTTAGACAAGGCGACTCTGCAAAGGGCGCAACAGTCGAATATGATGATTGGTATGCTAAAGAAAAGAATTCATATCTTTCAAATTTAAAAAGCGATAGAGAAAGGGAAATTGCTAATAGTGTTTTAGATAATATTCGTTTTCAGAGTCGTGAGCATGTTTTGAATCACGAAACTCATCAGGGGATTGAGGCCTACACTGCTGATCTTCACAAAAATATAACAACGAAACTTGATTCTAATGAGTTTGATAATGCTAAAGGTGCACTAGCCTCTTCAAAAAATCGTATATCACCTGATGCATATATTGCTCTTGAGAAAACTATTCAGGGTAAAGAGTTTGATAATTTACGAGGATTAACTTGGCAAAATGTTAGTAATTACAAACTTGCAGATGGATCACCGGACTATGCAAAACAATCTGCCTTGGTAGATAAGATGGATTTACCAATAGAAAAAAAAGATTCAATTAAGGATTACATTAAGGCCAAAGGTAATGAAATGGCCATGATTAAGCGAGAACAAGATAAGGCCACTGATTATTCATTCATGGAAGAATTGTATAAAGGAAAAAAGCAAGGTGCTGGACTTGATCAATCACTTACACTTGTTTCGAAATATGGTGACGGTGCGTGGGATAAGGCACAGAAGGAAGATATTGTTAAAAAACTTTATTCTCCGGAAAATATTAAAACTGATCCAGTTACTTATGTGGCTATATGGAGAGGAATAAAAAATAATCAAGTAACTGCAAATGATGTTTACTCTGCATATAAGCAAGGAAAAATTTCTGGTTCAGATTTTATGGAACTTAGTAAGCTAACCAATAAAGGAGAGGGGAATTTAAAAGCTGCCTATGATCGCATAGAGATTTCTGCAAAAGAATTATACAAGAATGAAACAGATCGTGCCAAGTACCTTTATACGGTTAAGCAAATTCAGACAGAAAATCCTAGCATATCTGGAGATGAGTTGATTAAAAAGGCGGATGATCTTGGCAAAAAGGTTGTTACTTCTCCTGGGTGGCTTTGGGACACTAAAGAAACTCTATACAAAGTTGAGCTTGCTAAAAGTGATGCAAAAAATAAAGCGTGGGGAACGCTTGAATCTGATTTTGGACGTGATGTAGTTAATGCAATTGGAAGAGAATCAAGTCGGACAAAAAATTCCTTTAGTTTGGACGATGTAAATCAATATATTAATGAGTTTGGTGCTGATTCGATGAAATCAAATGGTGCTGCCAATAAGGCAATTAAGTGGCTTAACGATAACGGTCAGCGAGTAACTAAATCTAATATTAAAGCTGTAATGCAAAAATATGCAACGACAGAAAAAGGAACAGCTAATGCAAATTGATATAAATGATTTACCAGATAAAGTTAACAATTCGCCAGATGTCAATGAACTTCCAGATCGAGTAAGTCAGTTAGAACAAAGTTATAAGAATAGTTTGGAGGTTGATCCTGATCATGCTGCGAAGGTAATTAAATATTCTTCGGCACTTGGGCAATCACCAGCATTAATTGATAAAAACGTTCCCATGGCAGAAAAAGTTGCCAATGCTCCGGATGCGGCATACTGGGATGATTTTGAAAAAAAGAATCCTGGTACAAGTAAATATCTTTTTGATAAACCTCATGTGATGGCAGCCGTTCAAGATGATCATGAAAACCTTTCAAAATTTGAAAGTAATGTTCATGATTATTCTTTTGGTGAATCGATGTGGAAATCGTTTCAGTCTGGATTAGCATCGATGAATGCAAATATAGCAAGAATACCTGGGCTTGTTTACGATGTAGCAGCTCTTCCCCAGAACATAGCAATGAAAGCAATTGGAAAACCAGAACTTCAGGTAAAATCACCAGTGTGGTTATCTGATAATCCAGTTGCAAAATATTATGATAAAGCAGCGCAAGCAAATCAAGTTCCTGAACTTAATCAAAGTATTATAGATCAAATATCAAAAGGTGAGATTAAGGGAGCATCAAAAACTTTAGCTGCACAATTTGTATCGAATGCTCCAAACCAGGCAGCTATTCTTTTAGCTACGATCATGGGTGGAGGAATTCCAGCATTGGTTGGAATGGGAACAATGCAAGCTGCTGGTACAAATAAATCTGCCAAAGATTCTGGAGCAGATCCGGTTTCTGCAACCACCGATGCAATTTTGCAAGGTACAGCAGAAGGATTATTTGAGCGCCTTGGAACGTATGGCATTTTAAAACATTGGGAAAGGGCGATTGTTAGTTCGTTTGGAAAAAACACCGCTAAACAAGTAATGAAGGATATGTCTAAGACGGTAGCTTATTCATTTGTTGGTGAGGGAAATGAAGAGTTCGCAACGCAAATTGCTCAAGACATGAGTGATTATTTAACCGGGGTAAATCCAAATGCGCTCAATGGAATGTTAAGCAGGGCTGTAGACGCTGGGATTATTGGTGGAGTCTCGGGTGTTGCAATGACAGCACCTACGGCAATCGGATCAGGAGCGCATAGAGCTGCAGAAATCAGAAGATCAGAACAAATCAAGAAAACATATCTGGCCATGGGAGATAGTGCTGAAGCAATAAAGCTTCGTCAAAGACTTCCAGAAGAGTATAAAAATTACGTTGAGCAAGTCACCAAGGATGGGCCAGTAGAAAATATCTATATTCCAGTTGAAGCGCTAGAGACTTATTTTCAAAGTAAAAAAATTGACCCAGATTCTATATTACAAGAATTAGGAATTATTGATCAAGTTGAAGTTGCAAAACAAACAGGAAACGATATAAAAGTTCCTCTGTCTGTATGGGCATCTAAAATCGTTGGCACTGAACACTATCAGGGCCTTGCCGATGATATTAAATTTTCTCCAGAACAGCCAAGTGTTCGTCAGGCGAAAGAGCGTAGTGAAGCAATTGAAAAAGAATTGCAAATTGAACAAGAAAAGGCAAAGCAAGATATTCAGGTCGAGAATGAAAAGAAACAAGATTTCGATATGGTTTACAGCTATATCAAAGATCAACAAGAAGTTGCTGGTCAGACTGACCAAAAACTTATCGACAACAATGCCAAGATATATGCTTCCCATGTTATTGCTGAATCGGCTCGGCGTGGGATTTCACCTGGTGAATATTTTAATGGTATAGTTAAACCTGAGATTCAGAGAGGACAGACGAATGAAGGTGGATTGGAGCAATCTGCTTATCACGGTACACCACACGACTTCGATGAATTTAAATTAAATAAAATTGGTACAGGCGAAGGTGCGCAGGCTTATGGCTGGGGTTTGTACTTTGCCTCAGATAAGAAAGTAGCTGAAAAATATAGGGATAGCCTTAGCAAATATTCGTTTAAGGTAAAGGGTAAGGAAATTCCATTGCCCAAAAATAGGACAGAAGAATATGTCATTGATGTCCTTGCAGCGACGATTGATCTTGGGTTTTATAAAAAAAGTGAGACTTTCGATTATGTCAGAACACAGATAGATAAGCTTGGCAAAAATTATCAGGATGTTGTTCATGCGCAAGGAATAAATATTAAAGAGGCATTTAATATTTTAAATAATCTTGAAGGTAAAAATGTAACATGGAAGAAACAGGGACGGATTTATAAAGTCGACATCCCTGAATCAGAGGATATGCTTGATTATGACAAACCTTTGAGCGAGCAGAGCGAGAATGTTAAAAAAATATTAATTCAAAAAAAATTATATAAGCCAGTTGAAGTAAAGAAAACACTTCCGAATGGTTACACTGTAAAAGAGACAGCTAATAGTTTTTCAAAATTTACGGTGTTTTTTAGCGGTGACAGCTCGCTTGCCCCACTCGGACATGGAGAAACAAAAGCAGAGGCTATCAAAGATTTTTATTATATTCAGGATCAAAAAGATAATCCGGCGCTGGGTAAAGACCTTTATAAAAAACTAGCAGATAAAAAACCCATGGCAGAACAGGGGGCATCTAAATATTTAAACTCAATTGGCATTAAAGGAATAAAATACCTTGACGGTGCATCACGTGGCAACGGCAAGAACTCGCACAACTTCGTCATCTTCGATGATTCAAAAGTAAAGATAGAGCAAAAATATTATCAATCTCAATCAAAACAATTGCCACCAGAAATTAAAAAACAACTTGGCAGTATTGATTACGATAGCGAGTCTTTAAAAAATAAATTTAAATCAGTAACCCCTGAAAAATTCATAGAAGAAAGAGAAAAAAGTACAAAGCGTCCATTTTTAACACCTTATACAGCGGAAGAAATGAAGGATTGGAAATTGTATTTAACTGATGACGGGGTAGGATTTTCGCTAACCCCTGAATTTGATATGGTAGGGGTATTTAACAATTCAAACAGAAATGGCGCAGGGGCAGAGGCAGTTATTCACGCTATTGCCGAAGGGGCAAAAACATGCGATTGTATAGCTGGATACCTTGACCGGTATTACAACAACTTTGGGTTTGTCCTAAAAGAAAGAGTAAAGTGGGACGATAAGTATGCGCCGAAAGGATGGGGTTATGACAAATACGAAAGACCAGACATCGTCTTCTTTGAATTCCCAGAAGAATTCTCAAGAGAAACCGTTGACTCTGCAACACGCCTTGGAATTGCTAGGAGTGAGCGAGATACCGGGCGCATGGAATTGTTCGGAATTTCTGAGTTCAACGCAATATTTGATAAATCAGTACGGCGAGGACTGGATAAGAAAACACAGAATCAGACTAATAGAGGAAGCGGAAATTCTAGCGAAATTCTAACCCGTGGCTCTGTTTCATTTACTCCTGAAAAATCAATAATTTCCCTATTTAAATCAGCAGATAAATCAACCTTTATTCACGAATCTTCACATATTTGGCTCAAGGATATGTTTGATTATGTGAAGTCAGCTCAAGCAGATGAGAGATATTTGTCTGATTGGAATAAGTTAAAAACTTGGCTTAATGTTTCAGATGAGCAGACTGATTTAACCACAGATCAACAAGAGCAATTTGCCAGAGGTTTTGAGGCCTATCTAATGGAGGGCAATGCTCCGAGTGAAGGATTGAAAAAAGTCTTTTCACAGTTTAGAAACTGGCTTGTAAATATTTATAAATCAATTCGTAATCTTAATGTTGAGTTAACCAATGATGTTCGTGATGTCATGGATAGGATGCTTGCAACAGAAGATGAAATTGCCTATGCAAAAAGAACTTTGAGCTGGCAAGAATTAGACTTAAGCGATCTTGATCCGAGAGATGCAGAAAAAGTTAAGGATATTCAAGATCAGGCACATGAAAAAGCAGTTTCTATTTTGTTAAAAAAACAAATGAAGGAAATGCAAGCTGATCATAAAAAATATCTTAATGAACAGCGTGAAAAAATAACCAAAGAAGTCGAAGCCGAAACAAAAGAACTTCCGATTAATCCAGCGATTGAAAGTGTGGAGGAATGGTTTGCCACCAAGAATGTTAAAAAGATTGCTCAGAACTTTATCGACAATACGCTTAATGAAACAGAATCAGACGAATTAGAAGTAATTGCAGAAATGAATGGGTTCTCATCGGCAAGCGAACTTGCTCAATTAATTCTGACAACTCCTACCTTGAAAGATCAAATTAAACAGACGGTTGACCAGCGTATGACGGCCTTTGCCGATATGAAGGATACTGATCAAATTAAAGAAGAGGCATTGAAGGCCATTCATAACGACAAGTCTCTTGAGCTAATGCTTTTAGAATACGATATTTTTAATGAAAAAATTAAAAATCATTCACACAAGGATCAGGCAAATCTTCAAGATCAATGGCAAACTGCAAAAGAAAAACACCTTTATGAAAAAGGTAAACAGGACGCACAGGATTCAGCAGCTCAGGAGAAAGAAGTACAAAAAGTTGAAAAAAATAATAAGAACAACATAGCAAAGACCAACTACTTGGTTGGTCTAAAGTATAATGTTGATTTTGAAGTTTCAGCAATCAAAGAAAAGGCCGCTAAAATATTAGGTCAAAAGACTGTAAAAGAATCAATGCGATTCACTCAATATTTTACTGCTGAAAGAAATGCTGCCGCAAATGCCACAAAGGCACTTGCTAAAAAAGATTACATAAAAGTTGCTAATTACAAACGTCAACAATTGCTTAATCATGCGCTGGCAATGGAAGCAATCAAACAAAAAAAGATAATTGAAAAACAAATCAAATATCTTGAAGGTTCCAGAAAGTTAGATCGAAAATCTTTTAAAAAAGAAGAACACTTTAATCAAGTTGCAGCATTGCTTGATCGATTTGGATTTTCACGAACTGATTATGATTCTGAATTAAAAACCGAAACCCTTGCTCAGTGGGTTGAGCGCATGGATGAGTCAACCAACATGGTCGAAATGCCGGAATGGATACAAGACGAGTCGATCAGAAAAAGTTATAGGGACTTAACGCCGGAACAATTATCAGATTTAAAAGATGCGATTGTAAACATAAGACAAGTCGCCAATATGGAGGAGCGAGCATTTAAATTATTTAATGGTGCCGATTTGAAAGAGATCGCTGCGAAACTAATTGTTGATGCTGGTGCGAAAATGAAAGGAAAAACAGCATTTAAGTATAAAATGACTGACAATAAAATAGATAAAATGCTTGGCTTGGGAAGGTCTTATTGGACTGAGCTAATGCTTAATCCGACAACCTTCTTTGAAGGCCTTGGCGAATCTTGGGAAAATTTATCAAGAGCAATTCACGAACAAACCAACGAAGAATCAGAGCGCATGATTGCCGACAAAGAGTCAATGAAAAAGCTTTGGGAAATATACTCAAAGAAAGAAAAGAAGCTTTTAAAGAAAGATATATTCATTATTGAGTGGAATACATCAGTTCCCAAGTTAAAACTTCTCGAAATGGCTTCACACCTTGGAACAGAAGGGAATAGGCAGCGCCTTTTCTCAACGCCTCCAATTGGACTTGAAAATGCTCAAAACTGGAATGAACAAACTGTTTTGTCAGTATTGCAACGAACTCTTTCAGAAAAAGATTGGAAATTTGTTCAAGGAAAATTTGAAACAATAAATTCTCATTGGGGTGATGTGGTAAGTTTGAGCAAAGAAATGACTGGGTTTTCTCCTAGTAAAGTTGAAGCAATGCCATTTGTTGTTAATACTTCGGATGGAAAAACAATTAACATGAAAGGCGGTTATTATCCATTAAATATGGATGCGAGGGGAAGTCTAAGAGCTGAGGCCTTAACAAATGATAATCCATTGTATAAGGAAAAAAATCCTGCCTATAAGGCAGCCACTAAGAAAAAGCATACAAAAACAAGATCACAAGCTGCTAACTATGCTGTCAACTTAGATTCCGAAACAATGTATTCTCACCTTAGAGATGTTAACCACGACTTAGCATTTAGATCCCTTGTATCTGATTTAAATAGATTAATGGCCAATACTGAAATCCAAAGAGTGGTTGTTAATAGATATGGCCCTGAAGGACTTAAATCACTTAATGAATATATAAAATCCGTTGCCTCTGCTGATTCTGAACATAGGGTAAGTGGAATTATGGAAAAAACCTCTCGCTTTATGAGAAAACACACTGTAGTTGCAGCACTTTTGTTCAGGTTAGGAGTTAGTACCCAAAATATTGCAAACGTTATTCTTTATGGAGGAGCAGTTAAAAACTTCTCACATGCCGACACAATAAAATCATTAATTTCATATGGTCTTTTTAATTATATCCCAAAATCATTAGCGAACTGGCAAGCAGCGGCGAAAATTAGGGAATCAATCTATGAAAAATCATCATTTATGAGAGATAAAAAATCATCAGTAGATTACACGCTGAATGAACTACATGATGAAAATCTTGGTCAAGATAGTAAGATTCAAAAATTTGGTGGTTACATGATGGCCTTCACTGATGAATTAACTTCAATACCAGTATGGATGGGTGCTTACGAAAAAATGATGAAAGAAACTAATGGGAATGAGAAAGAATCAATTTACTACGCAGATATGCTTATAAAAAAATCAATTGGATCTTCAAGAAAAACTGATCAAGCTGCTTATGCTCGTGGAAGTGAGCAGCAAAAACTTTTAACAATGTTCTATGGTTTTATGAATACCTGGGCGAATCGTTGGATAAAAGAAAGTCGCCTTGTCACTGATAATGGTTTGGCCGGATCTCCAAGATTTCTAGGTTTTATAGGAAGTCATTTTTTTGCCTTTACAATTCTTTCAGCAATGATGTCGGGCAAGGGGCCAGACGATGATGAGGATTGGTTTGCCTGGTGGTCAAAGGAAATACTAAAAGCTCCATTTGGATTTTTTCCAATAGCAAGAGAGTTAACTCAAGTTGCTTTTGATGAGGCATTTGGCGGTAGATCGTTTAGTTATCGTCCATCACCAACAGTTTCTATGGTTGAAGCAGGAATAAATCTAGGAAAGACTGGATGGAACCTTGCTGTCAAAGATGGTGATAGTCGGAAATTTGCCGAGGCATTAACGAAAGCAGCCGCATATGCCTTGCCATATCCAGAACAGTTTAATGTATGGGCCTGGAACGCATACGACATGTTTAATAATAATATGGAACCAGAGTTTAAAGATTTATACAAACGCCGTCCAGCAAACAAGAGGAGGGATTAATGACAGTAGGAAGCGAGATACCAATAAAAGTATATAATTGCGATGGTGTTACAAAGCAATGGCCGTACTTGTTTACAATTATTGCAACCACCGATATTCGTGTTTATCTAACAGATCCCTACGGCGTAAAGTTCGAGATAACTTCAGGTTTTACAGTTGATACTGTATTAAAAAAAGTTATTTATCCGGTTGATCCGTTAATACCTGCTAAACCAACAGGGTGGATAATAACACTTGAGCGAGATATTCCGGATAGTCAGGAAAATTCATATAGACAAAATGGGGTGCTTGATGCTCGCACGATTGAATCTGGACTAGATAAAGTTACGATGCTTTTTCAGCAAATAAAAGAAAAACTCAAACAATTTGCCCCAACGCCTGTTACTGAAATTCAAAACCCTCGTTACATATCTGAAAGATCGAGAATCAGGGAAGAGGACTATGTTGTCTATATTGAGATTAATATTAATGGCACATGGGAAGTGGCATGGAGGTGTTTTTTATGAAATATTTATTATTATTTTTAATTTCGTTTAGTTGTTTCGGAGCAATGCAAACAGATAAGCTTGAAGTAACGACCAGTGCGACGATACCGAATGTTAGCGGAAGTGTAACGGTAACAGGAACGTTAACAGCCACTAAGCTTGTTGGTGACGGATCTGGTATAATAAATCTTCCAGGAGGTTTTACAGACCACGGAGCATTGACAGGTTTAGATGATGTAACTGATCACGCTTGGGCTGCTTTAACAAACGGAACTAGAAATTTTACGGGCCCACAAACTTTTGAGAAAGCTATAACTGTAACGGCATCGGTTACTGCCGATACTTATAGCTTCGACCGCAAGACTGATAAGTATAACTTATTCATGTTAAGCAATAACGCAAACACCGCCACTCTAGTTAATGGAGTTTATAATACCATGATTGGCGGATACCCTAATAATATAAAGATGAGAAATGGTGAGAGCAACGTAGCATTTGGTTACAGAGCAGGAGAGGCCATAAACGATGGTATAGCTAATACTTTATTTGGTAACTCTGCTGGAGAGTCATTAACTAGCGGACAATTTAATATTGGTTTTGGTCATCAGGCAGGTACACATATTACAACTGGTAATAGAAATATTTGCGTAGGTACTTCTAGTTGTTCAAATACAACAACAGGTGAGCAAAACACAGCTATAGGATTCGCTGCTGGTGGGTCTGGTAACTATTCCCGAAGAACAACATTGGGTTATTACGCTGGAAGATATGCCAATGAAAATGACGCTTTCGTAATTGATAACAGAGATCGAGGATCAAACGCTGCTGAAAAAACCAATGCTTTAATGTATGGAACAATCGCCTCTGCTCCTGCTGATAGCTTATTAAAGATCAATGCCGGAACTACAATTACAGGCGCAGCTACTATGAGTAGCACGTTAAACGTAGGTGGGAATATCTTCCTAAATGGAGATAGCGGAGCAGAAAACGAATATATTAAAATAACTGCTGGCATTCCAGCATGGTCTGCACTTCCCACGGCAAATTATTTAACAAATGGAATAGTTACAGGTGTTGATTATGGCAAGCATGATTCTAAAGTACCGAATGGATTTGGGTATAGAAATGCCGAAGGGGGAATTTATAATAATTGGGATACTAGTTTATTAACTAATGCAACCTTTGGAGTCAATACTAGCACTCCTCTAAATGGGAGTTATGATTTTGCGCTTGTCATTCAAACTGGTACTCTAACAGGTGAGTATCTATGTACTACAGATATACCAGTGCCACGGAGAAGTAGGGGGCAACCTTTAAAAGTAGACTTTGCTTACTCGTACAACGGTAACAATACAGATATATATGCCCTGTTTATAGATTCAACAAACACCGTCACTCTTAGAAGTGGCTATTTAGAGGGTGGATCAAGCAAGAGAAAGGTTTTACAGGGTGTAAGCTCATCTACCACTGAAAATGTGCGTCTTTGTTTTTCGGTTGATGTCGTTAATGCTGGTAAAATTCTTTATCTAGACGACTTGGATTTTAGTCAGGATTATGACCCACAATCTTGTTATTTTAAACATGTTTTGACTTCGGGAACTGCTGGAGGAACTTTTACTCAAGACGGTTGGCGAAAAAGACCAATTAATGTTGTTAATGAAACAGGTAGCACAACGTCTAGTTCATGTCCATTTGCTAGTTTGTCGTCTGATCAAGTATCACTCAATACTGGAAAATATAATATATCAGTAAAGGCCGTTGCTTCCGCTGTTGGAAAAAGAGTGCTCAGGTTGAACAATACTACTCTCTCGTCAGTGGTAGCTTATTCACCTGTAAATAATTTGGTTACCAGTAACGCTTCTAATTTTGAGGCAAGTTTAAACGCTGCTGTAACATTAAATTCAATTCCGTCGACTTTTGAAGTTCAAGATTATTGTACAACTACTAATGCAGATGATGGATTTGGAGTGGCAATGAATGCGGCCTCTATACCAGAGATTTATTTAGATATGGTTATAACAAAGTTAAAATAAGGAGATTAAATGAAATTACTATTTATCTTATTACTGCTAGTCGGATGCAAAGAAGCTACTGAGGAATTATGTTTTAAAGCTAGTCAAGTTTGCAATTGTACCGAAACCGGATCAACGCCTGTTGACGATGCTTCACTTGAAAAGTTTTGTGTCGAAGCAAGAAAAGCGTGCGGATGTCAGCCTGCTCCAACGCCTATCCCTACAATCGCCCCTACCGTGGTTCCAACAATACAACCAACGGTAATACCAACAGCGGTGCCAACAGCTAATCCTACTCCTTCTACTGGATATATTAATCTAAAAGAATGTAATCAAGTCGTAGGATTTGTTTGGAAGCTTAACAAAGACGGAAACACAGCAGTAGTTCACAACAAGGCATATGTTGGATGCAAGTTTAAAACTAATGGAAAATATTCTAATCTTGCTGGTGGAATTTTCTCCAATGACGGTAGACCCTACGTTCGATGGAAGGGTCATCCAACACAATTTAAAAGCCCAGCTTATGTAGAAGCTGTCTGTGACGGAGTAACCAAGGTAACTGTAAAAATTCCAGATACAGGAAAAAGATGTGCTTACTATGCTGGAGGATGGGGTGATTAGTAAAAGATTAAGCTCATGTAATCCGACCTTCCGAATTTAAATTTGATTCGGAAGTGCATCTGCTTACCATGGAGGGGAGGGAGAAATGGACGATATAACAAAAAAAATCTTTGATGAACTTAAGGATGTTAACAAACAGCTTAACGATGGGTTCAAGTCACTTTCTTCCGAGATTACCAAACTTAAAACAGACAGACTCGAGTGTAGGATAGAGTGCAACAATTCTTTGTCTAAAGTAAAGCTTAACGTATTAAAAATAATTATTATAGCATTGGCAAGCGGTAGCACTGGCGGTGCTATTTCGAGGTTATTTTGAGAGAGATAACCAAGATAATCCTCCACTGCTCAGGTTCAAATAATCCTAAACACGACAATGTGGAAACTATCAACCAGTGGCATTTTGAGCGTGGATTTTCTGGGATTGGATATCACTTTTTTATTAGTAGAAACGGATTGGTATTTGAAGGAAGAAAGATTTCAGCAATCGGAGCTCATTGCGAAGGTCACAATCATGATTCAATTGGCATTTGTCTTAGTGGTCTTGATAATTTTACACCAGAGCAGCTTGAATCTTTGGAAAAACTAATCATCGATCTGTGCTTCGTTTACAAAATTAAAAAAGAAAACGTGGTTGGTCACAACTACTATAATAAAAACAAATTATGTCCCAACTTTGATTGGGAAGGGGAGAGGGACAAATGGAACATCCAATAGATTATATTAATTACATCGGCAATCATGCGCTTGAGATTTACAATGTGTCATTTGCGGTAGCATCTAAATTGGGAATTGGAAAATATTTCACCGCTATTGTTACCTTCGTTGGTACAGCAAGACTTTATAACAAACCAATTTGTTCATTTTGGAATAATAAAGTAGCTCCACTTGTTACCATAAGACCTACTGAAAAACTTATGGCAAATCCGATCTATGTCGCCGTTGCTTACGTTGTGGACTGGACACTTTCAATCAAGCTTCCGAGAGTTCAAAAATGAAATACATTATTTTATTTTTATTATTTTTATTTGTTTCATGCAGTCGGGTTAGGGTGAAAACCCATGACCATTTCATGGGGCCATCAACGTGGGAAGCAACAGATGGAAAAATTTCTGTCTATGCTTACAATGGCGACTGCTGGGGGGCAAAAGAAAAACTAAAAATGTTAGCAAAAGAAGCTAATGATGGAAAATTTGATTGGTCAATGATGTCTAATGATGAGTTTAAAAAAAAGAAACTTGAAGAAATATGTAGGTGATTGAATGTTAAAAACAATTTTAAATATCGTTGAAAATGGATTAGCGATTGTTGATAAAAAACTTGCAACAAAGTTTGAAGAGAAGTTTCACGAGATATTGACTAATCTTAGAGAGGCGCAAAATGCTTCTCCTGAAGATTACACCGATGCGCCGTTAAACATTTCAAAAGAAAAACTTAAAGATTTTTTGGAGGCATATAACAATGTACTTGCAACTCATCGTAATAATATTAAGTCTGACGTTCGCTAGTTGTGCGAGTGGGGACTGGAAAATAAAAGACGTTGCACCCATAAAAAGAGAGTGGAGGCAGTGTGATGCAAGGCTTGATAAAGAAAAAGCTGGTAAGGGCTTTTGCTACATAAGCCAAGAGTGCAAGGTTTTCTTGTTTGAAAAGTGTCGCCCTTTACCGCTATTTTGCCCATGGGGTGATCTTGATTGTTTGAAAAAAAATGAAATGGATAATATGGTCTTAAAGACAAAGGAGAATTTATGAAATTATTTTTATGTTTAATGGTTTTGATTTTTACAGTGAGCTGTAGCTCAACTGTTTTTAATCCAGCAAAAGAGGAGGTTGTAAAGGTTGCAGCGGAAACGTATGCAAGCGGTTATGCGTTTCTTTTTACTTGCGGACAAGAAGAACTGATTAAAAAAGATGCAATGATTTATCTTTCAGAAAAAATCAAATTTCTTCAAGCTAGCGTTGAAAGCAAATCAGTCAAAGGTATTGGAAAAGAACTTTGTATCGCAGCGATAGAGGGAATTTTCCCCAAATTGATTGATGCTGCAACTAAAAAAACAAAGCCTGAGTATGAATGCACTGGTGAATTTTTAGGGAATGCGAGCGTTTTCTTGGCAACAAAAGTTTGCGAGAAAATTAAAATTTAACTTAGGCCGGTTTATCCGGCCTTTATTATGTGCATAGAACCAAAAAACGATCTTATCATAATGCTCTTCCTTTTCGGTCTACTGCTGGTGGCGGTCAATTATTTTTCAATTAATATTGTTTAGGTGTTGAATTAAATTTAATCTGTTGTTTTTACGTTATTGATAGATTATTATAACTACTCAATATTGTGCTATATTTGATTATTTTTATATATATTGTTAAAACAAGTATTGATTTTTGACGAAACTAGATATAATGGACTTATAGGGTAATTGTGCCCTTTAGATAAACATGGAGAAGTAATATGAAGAGCTATGTCGATTTTGCTTCCGGCCTGAGTGATGCTGTTACAGCAGAGGCTAATAAGCTCTTTGAGAAAATTCATGGACCGTATCGTGGACATGAGCTTATGGCCTGTTCTTCAGAGCGACCAACAGATGCTAATTGTGTAAGAAAAGTGGTGCTTGATGATAAAGAGCCAGACGGTTGGCAATAATATTATTTAATAATGAAAAAGAAGCTACTCGTTTGGGTAGCTTTTTTTTTGAAAAAAAGGACTTCAAGTGGGAGTACAAAAATATTCACAACGTTTTATGAAAATGAGAAATAGCGACTTGTTGGTTATATATCATCGGGTTGACGATAGCTCATCATTTTCCTTATTAGACTGGAACGACATTACGGCCATCACTCAATTAATTGTTGAAAATAAAAAACAACACAATCATTTAACAATTTTATTACATTCCCAGGGTGGTGGATTCCAATGCGCATTAGGACTTATGAACTATCTTCGAGAAGAGTATACGGGATCAATCGAGAGTGTTGTTCTTAATATTGCAAAAAGCTCTGCTGCTTTTTTAGCACTTACGTCCTGTTGTTGCTACATGAAAGAAGAAGCGTTGCTTGGGGACTTCTCTGTTAATCAGAATATTTCAACAAATGCAAAAAAGACAGTGGATTATGCAACCAAAGCAATGGAGATGTGCTTGTATAAGGAACTAAAAAAACCAGCACTAGATGTGGAAGGTATGAAGAAAAAACTCGAAAGCTTTTTCCAGTTAATTAATTCTCAGGATCATGCACGTGATATTCTGTTTAGTGAAGCCCACGACAAATTTAGTGTTAAAAATTTTAATACATTCGGGCAAGGTGACTGGCATATTGGGACCGTTCATAATGAAATTTTGCTGAAAATGGAAGAATCAAAAGGCATCAACAAGATATTTGGCTACAATGGTTCATATGTGTATATGTAAAATAATCTACTAAACTCCCTTCAATTCTAAAATTTAATTTTTCTTAACTTGCTTTTTTTGAAACTGGTCTGACAATTAGATATGTCCGAAGTGGTTGAGTTTTCCAGTTACACTAAACTTAATGAATGTGAAAAAAAACCAGTGGATAACTGTGATAAAAAATTAGATGAGCGTGTGATATTAAGAAAGGTTGCTTGTAGAATTTCGCAAATTTTGATTGAAGAAGACATGAAAGGTGCGGTAGTTTTTTTAAAAACTGTTTGCTCAGATGAAAACTATCAAGACATATTGGATACTGTCTTTTGGAGAGATTTTAAAAAAGAGATTGGGGAGAGTTAATGTTGTTAAAAATTTGGATGATAAAATTAGCTTACTACTTACCCAGTTCTTTACTTTTTTTTGTTTTAATAGCAATTATAAAATGGAGAAGGGGTGCCAAATACAACAAGGCCGAACTTCTTATCAAATTTTTGACCTCTTGGATTATCACGTCAGTTATCATGATTACAATACAAGAATTAATAGGCTCATTATTCGGTGGATTTGATTTACTGGTCGTTCCATTAATTGTTTCTTTTCTTGTGCTTATAAAAAAAAGAACTGGATAGCTTGGGTTGTGGTACCTCGAGATATTTTACTTTTGAGTGATCTTTTTGAATGACCTGATTTAAATGATCAGGTACTTAACTTTTTAAACACAATTTAACCTTTAATAAATCTTAACTAAAGTAAATATATTTTTAGCTCGATACCATAATACGCTTAGGGGGTATCGTGAAAAAAAATATTATTGAAACCAATGTAATATATTGTGCTGATAATTTAGATGTGATGAGAAACCTTCCATCTGAGTCGATAGATTTAATATATATCGATCCGCCGTTTTTTAGCAATAGAGATTATGAGTCTATTTGGGGTGACAAGCAAGAGACAGCTTCATTTAATGACAGATGGAAGGGTGGAATAAATCATTATTGTGAGTGGATGAGGCCAAGATTGGAGCAAATGCATAGACTATTGAAAAACACTGGTAGCTTTTATTGCCACTTAGATTGGCATGCAGTTCATTACATAAAAACAATACTAGATGAAATATTTGGTCAAAATAATTTTAAAACGGATATTGTTTGGAAAAGGACTAACTCAAAAGGATTAACCTCTAAGGGGTTTGCTAACAATTGTGATACAATTTTATATTATACAAAAAGTAATAAATTTACATGGCGTTCTCAGTATACGCAATTAGATAAAGAATATGTTAATAAATTTTATAAACATGTTGATGAAAAAACGGGACGAAGATTTCGATTAAGTGATTTGACTAATCCAAACCGAGATCGTCCGAATTTAACCTATGAGTGGAATGGTCACAGAAGAGTTTGGAGGTGGACAAAAAAAAGAATGATTAATGCGGATAAGCAGGGATTGATTCATTATTCTTCTACAGGATTAGCATCTCAAAAACGATATATAGATGAAATGAAAGGAAAACCTGTTGATAATTTATGGAATGATATTAAGCCAATACAAGCACAATCAAATGAAAGGGTTGGTTATCCCACGCAAAAACCATTAGAACTCTTGGAAAGAATAATTATGGCTAGTTCAAATGAAGGTGATATTGTCGCTGATTTTTTCTGTGGTTGTGGAACAACATTAGTGGCATCTCATCGTCTAAATCGACGATATGTCGGAGTAGACAATTCTCCAGTGGCATCTAAGGTTGTAAGAAAAAGATTAAAAGGAGTTGGTGTTGATATTCCTGAATTAGCAGTTAAATCTCTAACAAAGCAACAGATATTAAAATTAAAGCCGTTTGAATTTGAAGAATATGTTGTTAGATGTGTTGGTGGTGAACCGAACAGAATCAAAGTTGGAGATGGAGGGATCGATGGTACTCTTATAAAAGATGGTACCCCTATTCAAGTGAAACAGTCTAAAAATGTTGGAAGGCCAGTTATTGATTCTTTTCATAAACATTTAGATAAAAATAATAGAGGGATATTTATTGCACTTTCGTTTGCAAAAACAGCTTATGAGGAGGCTGCAAAACTTGTTAGAGAAGGATATGATGTGCAATTGATAACGTTGGATGAACTTCTTGATATGAATAAGCACCAACAATATTCCCTACTCCATGCTTCAAGATTTGAAAGAAAGTCTTTGAAAAAAGTACAAAAAAAGGCAAGTTAACTTTGGTGTGTTGAAAGGGAAATTACATTGTTACCATATTCTTTCTGGAGATGTTGGTTAAGTAGTTTTGTTTTTTGGATAGAAAGCTGATCAATATATTCGTCACTATAGTCTTCTGATGAAACATTGACAGCTTCAATCTTTTTACGAAGACAAAACATTTCAAAGGCAAATTCTTGGTCTTGAAGATTAAAAGATTTATTCATGCCGAGTCTTATATAAATTATTAAACCAAATGACAATATATTTGAATTTTATCATCCGGCTTCTTTCCTGTTTTTTAACTCCTCTTCTCTTTCCATCTTATTAATATCCGGCTCAAAAAAAGAAGCCAAGTCCTCGAATCTATTTTCGCTACATTTCGCAAGAATCTTCACGATTTTTTCAAATTTATCCTTGCGCTCAGGGGGTGGATTCAATCCAAGTTGTTCGGAGATTGAGGGGGTTGGTGTGTTAAATTCTTTGGCTATATATTGAATGAGCTGTTCTTTGGTTGGTTTTGTGTTGATTATAAATTGTTGTTCACTAGCAAAGAGCAAGTCTTCTTCAATATCTAATGCCCTCGCAACGGCTTGAAATGTTTTTTTAACCGGCCATCTGCGACCCGATTCCATTGCCTGAATCGAATATATTGCCAGATTAGCCTTCTCGGCTAATTGAGCTTGGGTTAAACCTTTTCTTGTTCTAAACTCTCTAGTGTTTTCTGCTAGTGTTTTTGCAATGCTCATAACTACTTTATGCTCGTGTTTTGTATTTTTTTCATAATATAACTGTTTAATATCATTATAAACTGGCATAATTTAGGTAAATACTCACTTTATAACTTGAATTATGCCAGTGTTATGTTAATATAAACCCATGACAACAATACAAACTGTAAACACAGAACTTTTAAAAACATGGATCAGAAGCCGTAAGTTTGGAGTAGAGACCCTGACTATCAATTCACAGGTCTGCTCACAGATAATAAGGCACGCCCTCAAAGGTATCTTGCCGGAACCTTGGGCACGCAGAAACATAGCTGAGGCCATGGGCGTTGATGAGGCCGTTTTGTTTCCTTCCGTTGCAGCGGAAAAACAAGCAGCCTAAGTTATTAACACAGAAATTGTCCACCGTGATTGGGTGGGTAAAAAATATAGGATGGGTATGAACATAAAAATAGATTTGAGTGATGCGCATGTGATGGGCTTAATGACGAACCCTGGTTGGGAGGGTTCGTTTAATATCCTTAAATCAAGGATTGAGCAGCTTCAAACCTTCCAGTCAGGGCGCCTGCAAAATTCTGATAAGTTGCCAGCAGTGTGTTTTGCCTGTACGCCTGACAAGCAAGTGCCACTGCAAGGCTCTCTTGAATGCTTGGATTTGCTTTTGGATCAAGTCCTGATCCATCCTGAATTACCAGCGTTGCGTAGGTGTCGAGATAAAGTTGATAAGCTTCTTTCATGTTTTTCTCCCGTTGATGGTTAAGATTAATTACTAACCGCCCTAGCGGAAAATATAAATATGAATGTAAAAATTACAGCGCAATTTTTGTGCAGGGATTTTTGCGTCTTGGAGTGAGCATGAAAACTACAACGTGGGATTTATATAAAGAAGAAAGAGAAAAAATCGAGTGCGCTTGTGGTTGTACCGAAGTTTATAAAATAGGCGGCGAATATATCTGCGAAGAGTGCGCAAGAAAAGAAGAGATTGATGAGAAGGAGGTTGCATGAGTTTAAAAGATTTTAATGAAGTAAAATCTCTGGTCTTGCAACAAGAGCAAAGCTTTATCGAAGTTGCGAAAATTCATAATGCTGTTAACTTCAAAGCTGAATGTCAGTTTGCCTTACAGGCACTTCAAAACAATGACTACCTTCTTGAGGTTGCACAAAAGAATCCAATAAGTTTGAAAAACTCCATTATAAATGTTGCTGCGATTGGTATCAGCTTAAACCCAGCATTGAAGCAGGCAAGTCTTGTGCCCAGAAAAGGCAAGGTCTGTTTGGATATTCAATATGTAGGATTGTGCAAGTTGGGCACTGACACCAGATCAATTTATTGGGTGCAAGCTGAGCTTGTTAGGAAGAATGATAAATTTAATTTCAATGGCGTTGGTGAAAAAGTTACTCATGTGTTTGATCCATTTTGCAAAGATCGTGGAGAAATAATTGGTGCTTACGCCACTGCCAAAACATCAGGCAACGATTATCTAACCACGGTTATGAGCATTAATGAAATATACGACATAAGAGATAGAACAGAAGCGTGGAAAGCATACATGGATAAAAAAATTCAAACTTGTCCATGGTATTCAGACCCAGGCGAAATGATTAAAAAAACTGTTGTTAAAAGAGCTTCAAAGATGTGGCCTCAAACTGATCAAACCGAAAGATTAAGTAGGGCCATTGGTGTTGTAGATGAGCATGAGGGCATTGATTTTAAAAACGAGATTATCCCGGCCAGTGCCGAAGATATTCAAAAAATATCAACATTATTAAATGAAATTGATAATGGAGAAAAACGCCTATTGGTTCACCTGAGAGTTAAGTTCAAAAAAGAATTTGAAAATATTAACGGCCTAAGTGAGATTGAAGCTGAGTATTCGATTAAATTTATAAAAGATTATATAGAAAAAGAAAAATCAAAAAAACCAAAAGAGGAGTGTAAATGAAAACATACAATGGAATTATTACCGAATTAAAAAGTCTTGAAAGTGTTTTTGGCTTTGATCCTACGCTTGTTAAACAAGGATCTGATGAGTGGAGAATAATGAAGCTTGGAGTTATCTCTGCTTCTGAAATTGATAATGTTGTAGCCGGTAAAGATACCGCTAAAAGAGCTACCTATATGAATGAATTGGTAGGGCAAGTTTGCACTGGAAGAATGCCAGAAGAGGTAAGCGCAAAACCTTTGGCGTGGGGAAAAGAAAACGAGGCATCTGCTAGATCAGCTTATGAATTTGAAACAAGCAGTGAAATTAAGGAAGTTCCTTTTATTTATGGTGATATGTTTATGAGATATGGATGTTCTCCTGATGGAATACTGGCAACTAAAGGACTTGAGCTTAAATGTCCTTATGCTACTAAAACCCATATTGAATTTATCTGTAATCAAAAAATTAAATCTGAATATATCAAGCAGTGCCAGCTTGCAATGATGATAACAGGAGCGGAGGCATGGGAATTTGCTTCTTATGATCCAAGAATGAGCAAGTCTTTGTTGCATACTGTAACGATCGGTCGTGATGAAAAAATGATTAGTTTATTCCAAGAGGCGATAGCTGGATTTGTTTACGATATGGATAAGATGCTTGCAATGATTGGTATTAGGTTTGGTGATCAGTGGAAAGGATACTTAACAAGATTTAAGCAGGCGGCCTAATATGAACGACTTAGTAATAGTAACAGAAATTAATCCAGTCGAAGTTTTTTCAAACAAAGGACTTGATCCAGTACTTGAAAAAATAACCAAAGAAGTTGAGGCCTTTATTCCTGATACAACCACAGCAAAAGGTAGATCAGAAATTGCATCAATGGCATACAGGGTAGCAGAATCAAAAACACTGCTTGATAATCTGGGAAAGGACTTGGTTTCCGAATGGAAAGAAAAATCAAAAGCTGTTGATAATGAACGTAGAAGGATGCGTGATTATTTAGATAATTTAAAAGAGAAGGTTCGTAAACCACTCACCGAGTTTGAAGAAAAAGAAAAGCAGAGAATTAGAAATTTAGAGTTGAGATTTCAAGATATTAATTTGCTTAAAGACATGCAAGCAAATTGCTCCGCTGAAACAAAAGTTTTAATTGAAAAGATTGAAAGCATATTGATCGATGAATCTTGGGAAGAGTTTGCCAACAGAGCTTCGATAATAAAAGATATGGCGTTAAATAACCAACGAGTTATTTTTCAACAACAAATTGAGAGGGAAAAAGAACTTGAAGAGCTTCAAGTATTAAGAAAGCGTGATGAGGAAAGAAAACGTCAAGATTATGAAGACCGCATAAAAAAAGAAGCTGCTGATCGAGCAAGGCGTGAAGCTGAAGAGAAAGCGAAATTTGAAGCAGATAAAAATGAGCGTGAAAGATTGGCAGCGATTAAAGCAAAAGAAGATGCAGAAAAACGTGCCATTGAGGCAGAGAGGCGTGCGATTGTAGAAAAATTAGAAGCTGAAGATCGAGCAAAAAAACAAAGAGAAGATGCTGAAAAACAAAAGCTCGAAGCTGTAAAAAAAGAACGTGAAAGAGTTGAATCTGAAAATAGAAAAAATCGTGAGTTAGAAATGGCAAGAATGGCAGACATCGAGCATCGTAGAAAAATTAATAATCAAGCTGGCGACGCAATAATAAAGCTTGGTTTTGGGTTGGAAGAAGCGAAGGCAATCGTTACGGCGATAGCAGTGGGTGATATTCCCAACGTTAAAATATTTTATTAGGAGAGTTTATGAGTTCATTAAATTTAATGCAAATCATCGGAAGGTTGGGAGAGTCGCCTAATCTTAAATACGTTCCATCTGGTGCGGCGGTTTGCACCTTCTCTGTGGCAACAAGTGAAGAGTGGAAAGATAAAGAAGGTAATAAGCATAGTTCGACAGAATGGCATCGTTGCGTAGTTTGGAATAAGCTTGGAGAAATTTGCAATCAATATTTAGACAAAGGCAGGCAAGTCTTTGTCAGTGGAAAAATCAAAACTCGATCCTGGGAAGATGAAAACGGTGTCAAACGATCTGTCGTAGAAGTTATCGCTGACTCCGTTATCTTCTTGGGTGACAGTAAAGCAGAAAAGAAAGAAGTGGATAAAGAATATAAGCCGGAAGTTGATCAAAAATATACAGGCGATGATATCCCTTTTTAAGAGGAGCAAGCATGAGCGATGCATATGAAATTAAAATTGCTGATCTGGAAGAGCAAGTTAAAGAGCTGGTGGAAGAGAACAGGGAGTTTTTGGCAGACAATAAGAAGTTGAAAGAATGTTTAAAAAATATTTCAAAGTACGATACTTGTTGGACATGTGCTCATTACTTCGGATCGACAAATAAATACTGTAAATTTAACGGTGGTTGTGATCGAAATGGAATATCAAGGGCTGAGTTTATCCCGACTAATAAATATCAAGTAATGGCAATGAATTGTTTAAAAAACTTGGAGCAAGGATGAGTAAAAGAAAAGTTAAAAATATTATTGAGGTTAAACCAATGTTCTTGCTTCCACCAGCTAAGGATAAATGCCAAGAATGTGCTGTAAAACATGAGCCACATGAACCTCACGATGCCACGAGCCTTTTTTATAAAGTAAAATTTAAAATGGATAACGATAGAGAGGCTACATGGAAAGATGCTATGTCTCATTGTACTGAAGATATTAAAAAGTTATGGATACATGAATTAGAGAAATTAGGTGTTGATATTAATAGTCACATAACAGGATTAAGGAAGTAGATATGAGCGACCATTACGAAATGAAAATCAAAAACGTAAATTTAAGATTTATCAGTTTTGTAATTAATATCTTTGCAATTTTATTAGTCCCGATTTTGTGCATTGATTGGCTTTATTGCAAGATAAGGAGAAAATAAATCATGAGCTATGAAAATTATGAAATGAAAGTGAAAGATTTAGAAGATGAGAATAAAAGTCTTGTAGCAGAAAACGAGAAGCTAATGGCTTTCATTGAAAAATATAAAAGCTGTGCAACTTGTGTTGATATAGAAAAATATACAGAGAAGTGTCACCTGTGCGTTAACTGTTCTAATTGGAGACTAGCGAAATGAATATTAACGAACTGGTAAAAGATATCGTTGTCGCTGAAAATCTTGGTAAAAAGTTCATGTATTATAATACATATCGCCCGATAGTCCCAAGGGACAGAAATTTAAGACTTCCATTTTTTGGAAAATGTCGAGTGCATAAAGTTCATAAAATAAAAGACGAGTTTAGATTGACCGTAGAAGTTTCAATAAAGGATGCAAAAAACGCAGTTATTGGAATTGCTAATCATGTTAAAAATTTAGATTGCGAAAAAATAAGGACGTTGGATTATGAAAAAGAAAGTAACGATTGAAGCGATAATTTCAGATGATGCTATGGCAACAATATCATTTGGAGATAAAGAAATGCCGAGTAATCAATATATAACTGAACTTATTGATAAGGTATATTTTGCAGAAAACGATGACGGTATATTAACAGACGTTAAAGTTTTCGTAAGGAATGAGGTTTAAAATGGAAGATTTAGAGATTAATGCAATTTATTTTTTTAAGCTGGGCAATGAATACAGCTTCCATTCCAATGCCGGAGCTAAAATAAATTATTTCAAAAATGATCTTGGCGATCACTTCCGTCCATACTTTAGAGTTGAAATGTATGGTGATGTAACAATAATTTATGAGCAAGCAGTAAGCACTGTTAATGCTATTAAGGAATGAGGTTTAAATGATTATTGTATGCAAAAGTTATACTCCTAGAAAATATATAGACGGTGAACTTCTTCAAATTGAGATTGAAGAACCGGATAAGGAAATAACTACAGACGAGTGTTTAAATTGGTTAATGGTTGAAATAGGGTTTAATGGAATACTTAAAAAGTTAAATCTTAAAATGAATGATGTTGTCGAGGCAGCATGAGGCTAGAAACTCAATTTAAATTAACAGTTTTAATATGGTTAGTGGTTTTTATACTTGTAATTTTGACGAGAAGATAATGAAGCAGCGTAAATCAATCATGCGAGACATTCCGAGCGATGAAACATTTGTAAGGAAATGTCTCGACTGCGGAAAATTATTTAAAACAGACAGCAGATTTGTTCGAGTTTGTAATGCGTGCAAAGGTTCCGAGAATTATAATGATGAAATGCTAGGGTATAAATTTTTATTTGATGAGGTGGGGAATGGATAAAGGAAGGAAATATGCAAAAAGATAGATTGTTAACTCCGGAAGAGGTTGCTGAAATGTTGGGTGTAAAGGTGGAAACGCTTCGCACTTGGAGATCCTGCAATATTTTAAGAGGGCCAAACTTTTTTAAAATTGGAAGTAAAAAAGTTATGTACAAATTATCAGACGTTGATGATTTCTTGAAAAAAGGTAAACGTGATATTGAAGAACAAAAGTTAAGCGCATGAGTAAAATTAAAATTGAAGAAAATCTTTATTTCAATCAAAAATCTAGTACATATTTTGTTCAAAAATATATTAATGGGCATCAATATTTTGAATCAACCAAGGTTAGGGGTTTAGTGGTTGAGGTTGATGGAAAATGGATACCAAAAAAAGGAATTGTCCAAGCAAGGCAAGAAAAATCAAAAATATTATTGAAATGGTCTAAGGGTGAGTTCCCAGATCGGTTTAATAAAAAAACCTTCGATGAGTATTTTGACGTGGTTCTTTTAAAGCAAAAGGCAAAGGCAAAGAATACTTACGATAGTGCCCATTTCCAAATTGAGAAGCACTTAAGGCCTTGGTTTTCTGATAATTGCTCAATGGTAAGAAATTTTGATGATAAGGTTTGGGCAAAATATTGCTTGGATCAATCACAGATTACACCTGGTAGAAAGTTAGAGCATGATCGTAGGCATTTAATTATGGCCTTAAGAATTGCTTTTGAAGATAAGTCGATTGATAAGATATATACCAAGAGAGAGCTGTTTTTAAATGAGGGATCAGAAACTATTGGAAGATTGTTAGATGATTGGGAAATAGAGGCAATTATCAATTCTTTACCAAAATCTGAAATGCATACACAGGTACAGGTTTTAATGGCCCTTTTTATGGGCATGAGAAAGAGAGAGATTCTTCATTTATCAATAGATGAAATTAATATTCGTAAACGTACAATAAACCTTATTAAAGAAAGAATAAAGACAAGGAAAGGGAGAGAGGTTCAAATCCATGATCTTGTGTGGACAAAACTTAAAGTATTTATTGATGAGTGTGTGAAAAACAACGGAAAATATATTTTTCCATTCGGCCTAAAAAACGTAAATGTTAAAATGTTAGATTATTCAAGGCCTATGGATACCAACAAAACAGCATGGATTTCTTTAAAAAATCGGTCAGGGGTTAAGTGTAGATTTCATGATTTGAAACATACATATATTGGATTATGTGCAAAGGCCGGCATTCCTCCGATGGATGTTTGTAAGATGGTTGGTACAAAATTAGAAACTGTTATGAATGTTTATCACCACACGTTAGGCGAATCTAAGGAAAAAGCTAAAGCAATTGGGTTAAATTTTATTAAAGGGAAAAAAGATGCTTAATTTTTTAGAGTCCGAATTTAGCCCGAGTGGATTGTCTACAAAGGTCTATTTCTGTCATTTGTCATCAACACTGGTTAAAAAGGCAAATATCGATAAAATCTTTAAAAATCCAGAATTTGCGTTGTATTTGACTAGAATCGTTGGGGTTTTTTTGGTCGGGCAGACTGGAGTTGAACCAGCGACCCCTTGCACCCCATGCAAGTGCGCTACCAAGCTGCGCTACTGCCCGACAGTATTTGATTCAATTATGGATCTAATGTATCTAAAATTTGAAAACTTGTCCATGTTAGCTTTTAAGATTTGCCAGAAAACGTTGAAGGTGCTCTTCGTGGTTTAGATTAAGGTGAATTCCGGGATCAGCAACTCCGATTCTAGTTTTTTTCGATGAGTCAAGAAGCTCAATTTGCTTGTCCAATCTGGAATCCGGAAGTTGGGGATCCAGGTTAACAAGATAACTTGCAAAATCCCTGCTAATGAGTACAGGATGTCCTCCGCGGCCAAAGAGTTCCGGAGTGATAACATACAGGTTTTTATTTAAGACGGATAAAATGCGATAAAGCACGTCTTCATCGGGTAGCGGAACATCTATAGGGAGAATAAAAACAAAGCTCTCTTTGAGTTTTAAAAATTCACGAAGCCCAATTTGCAATGAGGAGAATTGTCCTTGTTTAAAATTTGGATTTTCTACTACTTTAATTTGATTGGATTCAAATTTATACCAGTCTTCCTGGGCCTTGTGAATCCAGGGCAATTGTTTACGATATTGATCCAAATGAGCCCCTAAAACGATAATAATTTTTTCTGATCCCAAGGAGGTGTAGTTTTTGACCTGGTACTCAAGCAGCGTCTCCTTCTCAATTTTAATAAGCCCCTTGGGATGTCCCATACGCGTGGAAGATCCGGCAGAAAGTATGAGTAATGGGGGCAAGGGCAAAGGGTTATTCATGGTTGTAATAGTAATCCAAAAGCTCAGCACTTAAGGAGATCGCTATCTCGCTAGGTTCATTACCAGCCTTGACCAGGCCAATGGGGGATTTGATTTTTTTTATGTCTTTTTCCTGTATTCCCTTGGACCGGAGCTGCTTTTTAAAATGGGCCCACTTGTTTTTGCTGCCAATCACACCTAGGTACTTCAGAGGCTTTTTAGCAAGCAAGGCGGCAATATCCAGGTCAAATTCGTGATTGGGGGTCATGACTGCGGCAAAAGACAACTCTTTATCCCATGAGTTTTGTTTGATAAATTCCTTCCAATGCATTTTATGAACGGTGCCATTTTGAATTTTATCCAGCCATTCACTACGCTCATCGATAATATGCACATCAAATAAGGTATTTTTTAAAATTTCACAAGTAGCCTGCCCGACATGTCCTGCACCAAAAATATAAAGTTTAGGACTGACACCAAAGGATTCAAAGTGGACATCCACTGATCCGCCGCATACCTGGCCTGCTTCTTCATCCAGCGGAAAATTTTTAAGGGTGGATTCATTTTTACCCAGCAGTTTGATAGCCTGTTTGATGACCAGGTGTTCAAGGTTTCCACCACCGATGGTTCCATAAAAAATTTTATCACTCTCCACAATCATCCTGGTTCCACCTTTCCGGGGACTTGAACCAATGGTCTTTACTATGGTTGCCAGACAAAAACTTTTATGAGCAGCATTTAACTCTTGCAGTTTTTTTATCCAATCATTCATGAAATGTGTCCTTTAAGAAAATTTTTGATGAGATTAATGGCCACCCGTAGGCGATAAGCCTTATTGCTTCTTATATCATCAATAGGGTGTATTTCCCTGGCAATTTGCAAAATAGCCTCATCAATTAAATCCATGGATAATTTATTTCCTCTCAGCAATTCTTCGGTCATATAAACCCGCATGGGCATGGGGGCTACGGAACCCAGTCCAATCTTGATATCTTTGATTATTTTTTTATCCAGCTTAAGTCTGATGGCGACACATGCTTTGGAGATGGAGTGGGCAGCCCTGGTCCCGACTTTTTGGTAAAAATCCATGGTTTTTTCACTGGTTCTTGGAAGAATAATTTTAGTTAATATTTCATCTGGATTTATTCTCATAACCTTATAGTTGATGTGGAAATCCTTATAAAATAATCGCCGAACTTCATTTTTGCTGGCAAGTTCAATCTCGGCTGCGTAGGCTAGAAGCGCAGGGGGAGTATCGGCAGCCGGAGAGGCATTCATGATATTGCCACCAACGGTTCCTCTATTTTGAATGGCAATTGATCCGGTCAGATGAGCAGCCTCTATGAGCATGGGAAATTCTTTTTTTATTATGGGATGATTGATGATGTCACTAAAAGTGGTAAGAGCCTTGATCTCCACTTCATCTTTTCTGACCGTTATACCTGATAAATCAGGTAACCCCCATATGTTAATAAAATTTTGCGGTTTTAGTGTTCCCAAATCCATTTGCACCATGAGATCGGTTCCACCGGCGAGTAATGCCCATTTGCCTGGTTCTTTGTCGAGCAGATTTAAAACTTCATGAACACTTTTAGCATCAAACACAATTATGGATGAAATATTCATTATTTTTTCCTCAAAGTCTTGGAGGCTTCTTTAACGGAATCCAAAATTTTATTATAGCCGGTACAACGACAAAGATTTCCCGCTAGGTTAGTGCGGATATCTTGATCGCTGGGGTTTGCATTTGACATTAGTAGTGCGCTGGAAGCAAGGATCATTCCGGGAGTGCAAATCCCGCATTGAGCCCCATTGTTATTGATAAAGGCTTCCTGGATAACATCAAGATCATCAGCACTGGCCATATCTTCAATGGTGGAAATAATCGCACCGTCAACCTGGATGATTGGCACCAAACATGAGTCCACCAGTTCTCCGTTAATAAACACGGTACAGGCGCCGCACTCTCCTTCACCACATCCTTCCTTGGTTCCGGTTAATAACAGATCTTCTCTTAAAACGTCGATGAGTCTTTTCATTGGATAGGAGGAGACTATGACTTCTTTATTATTAAGAGTAAATGTAATATTTATTTTTTGGGCATTCATGTTTAAAACTCCATATCACGCATTAAATCTTCCGGGAGATAAGGC
>Ga0208375_1001310_pt1 | contig 28778 bp, 31 predicted proteins | sample RifOxyD1_FD_184038 | JGI IMG/M metagenome (GOLD analysis project Ga0208375, IMG submission 184038) | Soil microbial communities from Rifle, Colorado - Rifle Oxygen_injection D1 (SPAdes) | ecosystem: Environmental > Terrestrial > Deep subsurface > Rock core/Sediment | place: Rifle, Colorado...
ATTTCTGCAACTCCTGCCATGTGGAATGTGTTTAAGACCATTTGAGTTGAACTTTCACCGAACGATTGCGCTGTAACAAGTCCGATTGATTCTCCAGGAGATAATTTTTGTTTTTTATGCAAACCAGAAACATCGATGCTATTTTCACCAAATTCAAATTGGACAATTCTATTTCCGCTATCTCTTATTGTACCGTCGTATTCTTGTCTAATATCTTGCAAAGCATTCGCCAATCTTCTATAAAGATAACCTGACTTCGGAGTTCTCAACGCAGTATCCATCAGAGAATCTCTTCCTGTAATTGCCTGAAAGAAAAATTCGTCTGGTCTTAAACCTTTTATAAACGGACTGTGAATAAATCCTCTTGCCTTCGGGGATAAATCATTTTTTTTGAAAAATGAAAGCGTTCTGTTTGTATAACCAAAATCAACTCTTCCACCCATGAATGCCTGCTGTCCGACGCAACACGCCATCTGAGTAATGTTCAAAATATTTCCTCCGCCTCCAGACTTTATCATATGACTAACCGGATTTGTCTTCGGGAAATTTTTTCTTACGACACTTCCAATTTTTGTTCTTACAGAATTCAAGGTTTGCAGAATCGCAATTTCTCTTGATTCTTCTTTTGTTTTTCCTGGAATAATGTCTAAAGTATTGTTGTAATAAGAATCAATTATTTCTTGAGTTTTATCTTCAGCTTCTTTAATAATTTCTTTGCTCATATCAACAACATCTTTTTCCAAATCCAAATCTCCGACAGAAATTGTAATTCCACGAGTTGTCAAATAATTCACGCCCAATCTGAAAACTTTTTTAATTGTCTCGAAAGTTTCTTCTCTTCCAATAACTCTGTCTAATTCTTTAATTAATTCTCCGTCTTCTTCACCGAAAAGAGTTTTGTCCATCGCGCCGTCGATAATTTTTCCGTCTTTAATTTTTATAGAATCATTTGAAAAATTTATATTTGGAAGAATTTCTGAAATTAATTCTGCGCCTGAAATTTTTTTCTTTGTAATTATTTTTTGAATTCCTGATTTGTAAAGAAGTTGGTTCGCGTCTTCTCTTGAAAGCTCGTCGATGCTTAGCAAGTAACCGCCAGTAATTGCATCTTTGTTACAGCCGATTAAGTTTGTATTATTTTTTGGAGAAATTAAATTTTGTTTTACATCTAAAAGAATTTTTGCTTCTGCTCTTGCTTCTTCATTTTGCGGTGAGTGAATATTCATCTCATCTCCGTCAAAGTCAGCGTTATAAGGGAAAGCTGCTGCAGGATGAAGTCTGAAAGTTCTTCCTGGCAAAACTTTTACAAAATGCGCCATCAAACTTGCTCTGTGCAAACTTGGGTGTCTGTTAAATAAAACAACATCTCCGTCTTGCAAATGTCTCTCAACTTTGTAACCTGGTTCAAGTTCTGCAATAATTTCTTCTTTTAATTCCTCTGTAATTTTTTTTCTTTTTTCGTCAGGTCTTCGAATATAAGTTGCGCCAGGATATTTATCTCCCATTCTAACTAAATCTTTTAATTTTTCAATATTCAAATCTGTAACCGATTCGCAAACAGTGATTATTTCTGCGATTTCATATGGAACTCCGACTTCATTTATTTCAATTGCAGGGTCTGGTGAGACAACGCTTCTTGCAGAATAATTAACTCTTTTACCAGCTAAATTTTTTCTAATCCTTCCTTCTTTACCTTTAATTCTTTCTGTAATTGTTTTCAATGGCTGTCCGCTTCTGTGTCTTGCAGGAGGAACTCTCGCAACTGTGTTATCAAAAAATGTCGTGATGTGATATTGAAGCAAATCCCATAAATCTTCAATAATAACTTCTGGAGCACCTGCATTTAAATTTTCCCAAAGTCTTTGGTTTGCTCTTATAATATCTGAAAGTTTATGAGTAATATCGTCTTCACTTCTCTCACCAGATTCTAAAATAATGCTTGGTCTAACTGTTACTGGCGGAACTAAAAGCATTGTAAGAATTGCCCATTCAGGACGAGAAGTTCTCGCATTGATTCCAATTTTTGCAAGTTCTTCATCAGGAATTTTTACTAACATTTCTCTAATTGCCGTCGGGAAAATTCTTTTTTTGCCTTGATGAAAACTTGTTGGTTTATCTAATTTTATTTTTTCCTGCATCTCTCCGCAATACGGACATTTTTTTACATCCTTAGATTTTTTCGCTCTTTCGCTTGGAGAATATTTTGCTAAAGATTTTTCATCAAGTTTTAATTTTCCGCAGTTGTGACAAAAACATCTCAAACCAGTTTCAATTAATGGAACATATTTTAAATGAACAATCGCTCTTGCTAAATCAATGCTTCCGACGTGGCCAAGACATTCTTTGATTCTTCCACCGCAAGTTCTGCAACGAACCCCTGGGTCAACGGCACCGAGTCGCAAATCCATCAAACCTCCATCAACTGGAAATCCGTCAATATCATAAAGTTCTGGAGTAACAATTTTCGCCATAGAAATATTTTTAATTTGTTCTGGACTAACTAAACTAAATCTAAGCTCTCCAATTTTTTTCTTGATAATTTTATTCATCTTCTTCTCCTAATTTTAAATTTAAATACGCATTCAAAGATTTTTCCATTCTTTCTCGTCGGTGTTCATCTGTTTCTGTTGAAGAAGTTAAAAATTGTTTTGACAATTCTCCACCATAAATTCTTTGGTCTTCGGTCATTTGTGAATAATCTTGTTCCATTATTCTTCTACCTCAACTAAATCTTTAATTTGAAGATGATTTACTAAACAATTTAAATAATTTCCAGAACAAACTTCTCTAAACATTTCTCCTGAATCAATTGCTCCTTGACACCCAAAATATCCTGCAGGACAAACATTCCAACCATGATTTTTTTCTAAATCTAGTGAAGGAGAGGTAATACCTCTTTCTTCATTTAATCTTTCTTCTCTCAGTTCTAATCCTGTTAAAATATTTCTTGTTATCATTTTAAATTTTCAATTTCTATTTTTAATTTAAGTAAATTTTTTTCTATAAAATCCCAAACAATATTATAATCTACTGAAGAATATTTGTGACTAATTAGATTTCTTAACTTCTCAAATTTTTTCCAGTTTATTTGTTTATTTTTTTTCTTTATTTCACTTGGAATGCTTTTTATATTTTCTCCAATTACCTGAAGTCTCATTAAATTTGCATCTTGCTTTTCTGAATTTTTAATAAGTTCTTCTTTACTATGAACTGAATTTCTTATTTTTTCAATCATTTCTAAAATAACATTTAAATAAATTTTATACTCTTGCATATTCAACCTCGTTCTTGATATAATTTAATTCTGGTCTTAAACTTTCAAAAGTTATCAAGTCAATTTTTTTGCCAAAAATTTTTTCAAGCAAAATTAATAAGTCTGCATAATTGTCAAACGAAGGAATATTAAATTCAACAATAAAATCAATATCGCTTTTTTTTGTTTGTTTATTTTTTAAATAACTTCCAAATAATCCGATTTTTTTAACTCCGAAATTTTTTATTTTATTTTTATTTTCTTCAATTGTTTTTATTATTTCTTTTTTTGTTTTCATCTTGTTTTATTCATATTTGTTTTTTAATCCAAAAGTGGTATGGATGTGCAAACTTTGTAATTCCTCCAGTAATAATTTAAATGCATATGAAATTTCTACATACTGCGTGTTCGTGCTTCCGCACAAAGGACAAACAATTTTTGAATGAATGTTGTCGTCGATGCAAATGCTTCCGCACTTTTCGCAAATTGGAATTAAAACTTTATCTGAATCATATCTTTCTTTCAAAAGCAAAGACGCTCCATGCGCGACCAAAGCTTGTTGTTCCATTTCTCCCAATCTTAATGCTCCGCCTCTTGCTCTACCTTCAATCGGCTGTCTTGTTAGCAACGCAACTTTTCCAGAAGCTCTTCCGTGAATTTTATTTCCCACCATATATTTTAATTTAAGATAATATAAATTACCGACAAAAATTTTCATTTCCATTCTTTTTCCAGTAATTCCATTGAACATTGTTTCTTTTCCGTCATATCTAAATCCTAAATTTTCCAATTGATCTTCTAATTCTTTTTTACTTGTTCCAGAGAATGCAGTTCCGTCCATAATTTCTCCTTTAATACAACCAACTTTTCCTGCTAACAATTCAAGCAAATACCCAACAGTCATACGGCTTGGAAGTCCATGAGGATTGAAAATCACGTCGGGTTTTATTCCTTTTGAAGTAAATGGAACATCTTCTTCTGGAACAATCATTCCCACAACTCCTTTTTGTCCATGCGGTGTTGCAAACTTGTCGCCAAGTTCAGGAATTCTCTGATCCCTAACTTTTATCTGAACAATTTTATTTCCCTCGCTATCCTCTGTTAAGAAGATTGAATCAACAATTCCTGTTTCTTCTTGTTTCATTGTAACACTTGATTCTTTATTTGCTTTCAAAGAAATTTCTCTTGCCTCTGACAAGAATTTTGGAGGAGAAATTTTTCCAATTAAAACATCTCCGCCTTTCAAATCTGCTTCAGGATAAATAATTCCGTCGTCTTCTAAAAACCGATAAGAATTTTCTGTTCTATAACCAGAAGTATCTTTTTCAGGAATAATTATCTGGTCTTTTAATCCACCTGCATAATTCATTTCAATTGCGCTATAAGGTCTGTAATAAAAACTTCTTCCAACTCCGCGGTCCAAACTTCCTTTGTTGAAAACTAAAGCGTCTTCCATATTGTAACCTTCATAACTCATAATAGCGACGACAAGATTTTGTCCAGCTGGATAAGTGTTTAATGTGTCGTAAACAAAACTTCTAACAACTGGTTTTTGCGGATATTGTAAAATAGAAACATCTGTGTCCAGACGGCAAGGATAATTTGCAGAATACAAACCAAGAACCTGTTTTTGTGTTTTGCTTCCCCTATTCAATCTTGAACTCTGATCATGATTTCCATAAGGAACTAAACTTGTAATAACTCCAAACAAATCCATTGAATCAATTTCAAGATGAGTATGTTGATGAGTAATCTCTTCTTCATAGAGCGCAACCAAAGCATTTTCTTCTTCAGATGCATCAAGATATTCTATAGTCCCCATTTTAATTAAATCATTCCATTTTATTTCTCCTTGTTCTAATCTAACTTTCAATTCATTTGTTAAAAGAGAAACTCCGTCGACAACATTAATCACTGGTCTCAAAACCCTTCCTGACTCTGTTGAAATCCAAACCATTCCAAAGCCATCGTCATACCTAACATTAAGCTGATGAGAAATACTTCCGCTTCTTCTAAGCTCTCTAATTTTTTTTGTTAAATTATTTCCGTCTTCTGTTGTTCCAATTAAAATTCCGTTGAACATCACATCTTGTTTTCCAACCCCTTCTTTATTTAATCCAAATTCTTCAATTTCTTTTATGAATTTTTCTTCATCCAAAACAACTCTTGTTGAAACTTTTGCAAGTATTGAAAGATTTTTTCTAAGACCAATCTCGCTTCCGTCTGGAGTTTCAATTGGACAAAATCTTCCGTAATGAGTCGGGTGAAGAGTTCTGGCCATAAAATTTTCTTGATCTCCTGGCAACATTGAAGAAACTTTTTGAAGTTGTGAAATCATCGCGAGATAATTTGTCTTGTCCATATTTTGCGTAATTCCAGATCTCTCACCAGTCCAAGAACCAGTTGCAATTGCTGACTCAACTCGATGAGAAAATAAAGTTGACTTCGCGATTGTCTTGATTGAATAAAACTTTTTTCTCTTTGAAGATTTTTGCAAAGAATAAACAATATCTCTAACTAAAATTCCAAAATTAACTCTAAACAGCGTCGACAAAAGATCCCCAGACAAACGAACTCTTTTATTTGCGTAGTGATCTTTATCTGTTCTTAATTCTTTATTTTCTTTTGCAATTAAAAATTGTTTTATTAATTTGCAAAGCGTGATTGCTTTTTTCATTCTCTCTTCTTTTTTCATTCCAATATGCGGAAGCAAGTAAGAATCAATTCTTTGTTTTACTCTGTCAAGAATTTCTTTTTTTGTTCCTTGAAGATTTGTAATCTCTGCAATTTTCATCATCGCATCTTCTGGTGTCGCGAGAGTTGCGAATTCATAAAGATTAACAATTAAACTATCTGTTTCTTTTGAAATATATTTTGCAATGTCTGCTTCTTTTGTCATTCCAAGGGCCTTCAAAATCACGATTGCAGGAATATCTCGAAACCTGCTAAAAGTTAATTCAAAAAGTCCTTCTTTGCTTTCTTTTATCACAACAGGAATTCTGTAAGTTCCCCTTAAAGAAAAAATTCTCAAAGTCAATTCATTTTTTTTATTATCCTCGATAAACGGCTGATTTTCTGCAAGATCTTCTGCCATTATCATAACTCTTTCATTTCCGTTAATTATAAAATATCCCCCTGGATCGTTCGGATCGTTGTATTGGGAAATTAATTCTTCTTTTGAAAGTCCATGAGTATTGCAAACTTTGCTTTTTACCATAATAGGAATCTTTCCAATTTCAACAACTTCAGAATCAACTTGATTATCTTTTTTAACAGTTAGTTCTAATTTAATCGGAGCAGAATAAGTCAAATTTCTAAGACGAGCTTCGTAAGGCATTATCGCCGAAGTGCTTCCGTCAGCTTCTATTATTTGCGGTTTGCCGACTTCAATTTTTCCAAAACTAATTTCAAAATCTTCGTTGTCAATTGTTTCGCTAATTTCATTTACAATTTCTTGCATTCTGTGACTAATAAATTCGTTAAAAGAGGTTACATTTGATTCTACGAGAGAATGCTCTTGAAGATATTTTTTTACAACAAGATGTTTTGTCTCCTGCATCAGATTACCACCCTGTAATAAAATTTAGCTTTTCCGTTATAAGTTCTCTGAATTTTTACAACATCCCCTACCTTGCAAGATTTCGAAAGCCCTTCGTCAGAAGAAAGAATTTTTGGAAATTGTGATTTTGAAATATTTAATTTATTTAGAATTTCGTTCGTTTCTTTTTCATTAAGCAGTATGTGTTTGGGTTGTAGAATGTGCATTTTGGGTAAATGTTGTAAGCGTTCAGACACATTGATCGACCTTTACAACTATTTAATAATAAAAGAATGTGAAAATTGGTTTTTAAACTTTTCTGTGGGAAAAATTTTGTGAAAAGAAAATTTATTTGAAAATTTTAAGGAGAACACACCGCAACATATTTAAATGAGACTTTGCTTTTACAATTATAAGGAGGTGAAAGTGGTTCTCAAGAATCACAATAAAAAATGGCAAAGAATCAAATGCCTGTTGCAAAAAAGAGCAGTGGACTAAAAAAAGTTTTGTCTTTTGTTGCATGGCTTACAGGAGTAATTGTTTCTTTAGTTGTAGGTAACGCGCTAATAGCAGGGAATTTAGTTCTTCCTCAATGGTTGGGTGGAGCAACACAAGTTGGACTAATGATTGCCGTCGCTGTAGGGTGGATAGTGATTATTACAACTTTACTAAGCGTTGTCTTAGCAATTATTCACACAATTAGATAATTTTTTTTCTACTTCTTAACTTTTTTAAATACAATTAATTTGTTTAATTATGCAAGAAATTTATTTTGAAAATTATGGTTGCACGGCTAATAAAAACTCAACAGAAATAATGAAAGGTTTAGTCAGACAAGCAGGTTTGAATATTACAGAAAATTCAGATTATGCTGACTTGATTGTGATAAATTCCTGTGTTGTAAAAGAATCAACAATTTCAAAAATCCGACGACGAATTCAAGAATTGCTGAAAAAAAATAAGAGAATAGTTTTAGCTGGATGCATGCCGAGAATTTTTCAAAAATATTTTAAGAATAAAAAAATTTATCTACTGGATACAACCCACATTAAAGATTTATTAAATTTGATCAAAGACATAGAAAAAAATAATTATAACAAGGAGAAATATTTATCTCTGAGAAATGAAGTAAAATTAAATCTTCCAAAATTTTCAGAAAGCAAAATAATTAGAATCACGCAAATTTCAGAAGGATGTTTGGGAGAATGCTCTTATTGTCTAACGCGTTTTGCAAAAGGAAAACTTTTTTCATATCCGAAAAAAGAAATAATTGAATCAATAAAAAAAGATTTGGAATCTGGGGGAAAAGAAATTTGGATAACTTCGCAGGATAATGCTTCTTATGGAAATGAAAATAATCTTTTTTTGCTTCCAGAATTATTGAAAAAGATTTTAGGGCTCAAAGGAAATTTTAAAGTTCGCTTGGGAATGATGAATCCAAACAATGTTTTGCAAATTATCGACGACATTATTGAAATTTATCAAAATCCAAAAATGTTTAAGTTTCTTCATATTCCAATTCAATCTGGTTCAGACAAAATTTTGAAATTAATGAATAGAAAATATTCATCAAAAGATTTTTTAAAAATTATAGAAAAGTTCAGAGAGAAAATTCCAGAGATTACAATTTCAACTGATATTATTGTTGGATTTCCAGAAGAAACTGAAAATGACTTTCAAGAAACAATTGAATTAATTAAAAAAATAAAACCAGAAATTTTAAACAGAAGTAATTTCTCGTCGCACAAACAAACTCCTGCGTCAAAATTAAAAAAAATTCTAGAAAAAATAATAACTGAAAGAGCAACAGAGTTGATGAATTTGCATTTAAAAATTTGCGAAGACATTCAAAAAAATTATCTTGAAAAAGAAATGAAAGTTTTTGTTGATCAGAAAGGTTTTGGAAATACTTTTTTAGCAAGAACAGAAAATTACAAACTCGTCGCTGTTAAATCATCTAAAAATATTTTAGGAAAATTTGTAAATGTTAAAATTAAAAAATTATTTCCGCATTATTTGATGGGGGAAATTATTGAAAATGAAACTTAATATAAAATCAAAAGTTTTTCTTGCGCCAATGGAAGGAATAAATGATATTGCTTTCAGAACTCTTTGCAAAAAAGCAGGAGCTGGAATTATTTTTTCTGAAATGACTCATCCCTTGACTCAACAAAAAATTTTTATCGAGGGTAAAATGGTAATTCAATTATTTTCTACAAATGAAAAAGGAATTAAAGAATTTATAAAAAAATATGACAAAAAAGTTTTTGGCTGGGATTTTAATTTAGGATGTCCTGCAAAAACCGCGAAAAAGCACGGGTTTGGAATTTTTCTTCAAGATTTAAATTTAATTGAAAAAATTTTGCAAACAATTCGCAGTTCAACTAAAAAACCTTTTTTTGTAAAATTGAGAAAGTCCCCACAGACATTTGAAATTTTAAAAATCGCAGAAAAATATTGCGACGCAATTACAATTCATCCGCGAACACAAGAGCAAGGATATTCTGGAAAACCTGATTTGAAATTTGCAACTTCCTTAAAGAAAAAGATAAAACTTCCGATAATTTATTCTGGAAATGTTGATGAAAAAAATTACAAAAATTTGTTGAAAAAATTTGATTACTTAATGATTGGACGTCGGGCAATTGGAGACCCAAATGTTTTTAATTTTTTCTCAAACAAAAAAACAAACTTTGATTTTAAAGATTATTTAAAACTCGCTGAAAAATACAAACTTCCTTTTAGGCAAATAAAATTTCAAGCAATGAATTTTACAAAAAGAAAACCTGATGCAAAAAAGTTGCGACTTGAAATTTTTAAGGCGAAAAATTTGGAAGAGTTGAAAAGGGCGATTTGAAAAAGAATTTACAGAAAGGTTGATGACGCGTTAAGCATTTGCAATAATTTGGATTTTCGGCGAAGCCAGATGTATTATTAATAAAATAATCTTGCGCCTTCGGCACCAAAATTTCTTCGCGCGTTCGAACATATTTTTTTGGTTTCAATTTTTTGAAAAATATTTTTTAGAAGTTTTCTCGTTGCTGTTTTTCTTTTCCAAAATTATTCAACATAAACAAAGTCATTTGGTCTGACTCTGTCGCTTACTTTTAATCCAATTTTCTGTCCTTTGCTTGTTTTGTCAATTGACTTGTGTTCAATCTGCATTTCTTTTACTTTTTGTTTAAAGTCAGTTGTAGCGCCTTTTATTTTAATTTTGTCTCCAATTTTAAAAGAAGAAATAACTTTTACAACTGCAACATTTATTTTATCAAAATCAAAAAATTTTTACGTCGATTTGAAATTTTTGGATGTTCAAGAAACTACCGCCCCTTAAAGGGAGCGGTTTTCTGTCAAGTTTCTTGACATAATGGATTATCTCGCCGACTTTTTTAAGTTCTTTTTCTGTCATTTTATTTTTTTATTTTTCTTTCGTCTAACATAGAAATTCCGCCAAGAAATAAAGTAAATATCAATAAAGAAATAAAAACTTGCAAGGTCGGATGTAAATTTGTTTTAGAAAGCAAAAAATAATGTGCGATTAAAGAGATAATCATAGAGATTAAATAAAACAAAATATAATTTGGTTCTTTTACTTCTTTATTTTTTGAAATAGTTTTTTTCATTTTTTAATTTCTCTAATAGATTGAATAAGATTTTTTAATGCCCAAAGAGCAATAACCCCGAGAATAAAACCAAATACTCCAAAGAAGAGAATATTAAAAAGAGGTCTGCTTATGTAATTTACCAAAGGATCAAATAAAAGATAAATTTTTTCAGGTATCCAAACAAGTATATCTATAAAAGAAAAAGAAGAAGGACTAATTAAGGGATGGTTTATTCTTCCCAACACTAAAAGCAAGGTTACTAAAATTCCAGCTCCCCACAATCCTCCCTTAATCCAAAATTTCATTTTCCTATTTCACAACTTTCATTTCTTTCCAAGCAAGGTCAAATAATTGTTCCAAGGCTTGCGCAAAGAATTCTGTGTTAATCCAAACTCCGACGTCATAATTTGGATGAAATTGTTCGTCGTTCAAAAGCATGAACATTAGTTGCGAAGAATCAACAATTGAAAATCTTGCTTTGACATTTTGCATATCGCGAACCTCTGCAACTTTTTTAAAATCTCTTGCAATTTTAATATTATTTTTATCTATTGGCGCAGCAATTCTAACGCTGATTCCTCTTTTCTTGCACTTTTCCAAACTCGGCATTAGAACTTCCATTTTTCTGTTCAGACCTTGCGCAGTTGTGACAATTGTAACTGTTTTTTCTGCATTTCTTATCATCATATCAAGATGGTTGTAAATATTTTGTCTGCCTCTCATACTTCCTGACAAGTCAGTTGGCTCTACGAATTTCACGCCTTGAGTAAATAATGTGCTGAGTTCTTCAAGAACTTCTTCGCCTTTTAATTGTTCAAGTCGTTTTGATTTTTCCTGCGCACTGACAATCAAATTCTTTTTTACTCTTTCAACAACTTCTTCTGGCTTGAGAGCAATAAACTTAATTGGCTTTCCAAGTTTCATTATAATAAATCCTTTTTTCTCTAAACTTTCTAAAATATCGTATGTTCTTGAACGAGGAACATCAGAAATATTGCTAAGCTCTCCTGCAGTTGAAGTGCCTCGCGACAAAAGAGCAGTCCAAACTTTAACTTCATATAAGTTTAAATCAAATATTTTCCTTAATCTGCCAAGGAATTCTTCTTTAACTATCATATTTTTTTATGTATTGTTTTATTTTTAAAGATTGTTATTGTGCAAGAGTGCTGTCCAATAATCACTTTTTAATCACAATAATCCAATCTCACCTTTTTTATCTTTGATTTTAAATGAAATTGTCTTTTTAAATCTTTCCTTGTTAGTTGTAACATTTTCAATAAAAATTTTTATCGACGACGAATTTGTTTTTTCTTCAATAGATTTTCTATATCTCTCGAGGATGTTTGCAAATTCTTTGTCTGTAACAATTCCAAGTTTAACAAAATCTTTTTTATTCAGTCCGACATTTTTTCTAAATTCTTGAATGTTTCTTGAAAGCTCGCGGGCATAACCTTCTGCTTCTAATTCTGGTGTCAGCTTTGCATCAAGTTCAACAGAAATAATTTTAGGATTTTTATTTTCTTTGAAAGATAATTCCTTAACATTTAATTGCGACTTTATAATTTCTTGAAATTCATTATTTAATTTTAAATTTCCGCACAAAATTTTTGCATTCGCTAACGGCCATTTTAATCCAATCTGGATTTTATCTCTCTCACGAAGTCCTACTGAAACCACTTCTCTTACAATTTTCATTTCACTGATAATTTTTTCATCAATTTTTTTATCGTCGCAGTCAGGCCAATTTTGAAGATGCACAGATTCTTTTTTTCCATTTATTATCTGATAAATTATCTCTGCAACAAAAGGCATAATCGGCGCGATAACTTTTGAAAATTCATTTAATATATATTCAAGGGTTCTGATTGCATTTTCATCTTCTCCAATTCTATCCCTATTTATTTTTACATACCAAGTGGAAAGATCGTCGACAAAACTCCTTATCTCATTGCAAATTTTTATTGTGTTATATTTTTTGAAATGTTCGGTAGAATTTTTTATTAACTCATTCAACCTTGACAAGATCCATTTGTCTGTAACTTCGCCTGAATCAAGATATTTTTTTTTCAAATCTTTTTTATTTATCTCATAGAAATTTTTTACGTTGTAAGTTAATAACAAAATTTTTTTATAAATTTCCTCAACTCCTTTTTCTGAAAAATTAGAATTATCTGCATTCATCACAGACGAGCCAAGAAGATAAAATCGCAACGCGTCTGCCCCATATTTCTCGACGATAATTTTAGGATCAGGATAATTATTTAATTTCTTTGACATTTTTTTCCCGTCTTCAGCGAGAATTAATCCATTGACTAAAACATTTTTGAATGGCGACTTATCAAAGAGGGCAGTGCTTATAACTTGCAAAGTGTAAAACCAACCTCGCGTTTGATCCAATCCTTCCGCAATAAAATCTGCCGGATACATTTTTTCAAATAATTCTTTATTTTCAAAAGGATAATGAAGTTGAGCATAAGGCATAGAACCAGATTCAAACCAACAATCAAACACATCTGGAATTCTTTCCATCTCTTCATTATTTTCATTTTTTATTTTTATTTTATCAATAAAATCTTTATGAAGATCAATTTTTCCGTCGGGTAAATTAATTGCTTGTTTTTTTAGTTCTTCAATGCTACCAATAACTTTTATTTTTCCTGATTTAGATTTCCAAATAGGAATTGGGGAGGCCCAAAATCTGTTTCTTGAAAGATTCCAATCAGGAGCAGTTTCAAATGTGTATTTTACTCTTCCATTTTTCAAAAAATCAGGATGCCAATTAACGCTTTCATTTGATTTCAATAATTTATTTCTTATTTTGTCGACGTCAACAAATATTGCAGGCATTGCTTTGTAAAAAAGAGGGGTGTCACAACGATAACAAAAAGGATATTCATGTTCTTTTTTTTCAATTTTCACAATTTTATTTTTCTTTTTCAAGAATTCAATTATTTTTTTATTTGCGTCAAAAATATATTCTCCTGCAAAGTCCTTTACTTCTTTTGTCAATCTTCCTCTTTCATCAACTGGAGAGACAAAATCAATTTTATTTTTTTTGCAAATAACATAATCGTCTTCACCAAACGCAGGAGCAGTGTGAACTATTCCTGTTCCATCTTCAGCAGTTACAAAATCTCCGACGATAAATTTAAAAGAATTTTTTAAATTTTTAAAGTAAGGGAATAATGGCTCGTATTTTTTTCCGTTTAATTCTATTCCTGAAAATTCTTTTAGAGTTTTGTATTCAGACGAAGATTTGAAAAATTTTGAAACAGAATCTTTTCCAAGAAGGTAAATATTTTTATCTAATTGATCTTCTATTAAAAGATATTTTAAATTTCTATTTACAGCCAACGCAAGATTAGCAGGAAGTGTCCAAGGGGTTGTTGTCCAAGCTAAAGCATAAATTGGTTTTTTGTTAAATTTTTCTTCAAGTTCAAATTTTATTGTAATTGCGTCATCTTTTACTTTTTGATAAGAATCCCCCATAGCGATTTCGGATTTTGCAAGTGGCGTTGAACACCGAGGGCAAAACATCAAAATTTTTTCTCCTTCATAAATTAATTTTTTCTCCCAAAGTTGTTTGAAAACCCACCAAACACTCTCGATATATTCATTATCCATGGTCCGATAACAATTTTTCATATCAACCCATCTCCCAATTCTTTCAATTATTTTTTCCCACTCTTTTGCATAAGTTAAAACTTTGCTTCTGCAAAAGTCATTGAATTTTTTCACCCCAATTTTTTCAATTTCATCTTTTGAATTTATTCCTAATTCTTTTTCTGCAATATTTTCTATTGGAAGTCCATGACAATCCCAACCCCAAACTCTTTTTACATAACGATTATTCATTGTCCAAAATCTTGGGATCACATCTTTTTCTATCGACGCTAAAATATGCCCGTAATGCGGAAGCCCTGTTGCGAACGGCGGACCGTCATAAAAAATATATGGCTTGGATTCTTCAGTTTTTTTCAAAGAATTTTCAAATGTTTTATTTTTTTTCCAAAATTCTAAAATTTTTTCTTCTTGTTCATTAACATCTGTCATTTTTTTAATTGTTCTTTTAAGTTTTTATATTTAACTTTCTGTGATATTCAGAAAGAACCCAATATTTTCCGTCGATTAAACCTCTTCGTTGATTTAAATGAAATTTTCTTCCCCAATCTAAAACTTCTTTAGCTTCAGGAGAATTTGCTAAAGTGTTTCTATTTTCGTCGTCGGAAGAATCAAACTGGGATAAAAAACTTATAATCTCGACTAATCTGAACTTTCTTTCAACAGCAGGATAAATATTTGTTGTCATAATTTCTCTGCCAAACTTTTTAGTTTGGCTATTAAATAATAATTGCTATAAAGAAATTGTCTAAATTGTTTTGTGTTCCAACCAACAATTTCTGTCTTTTCAAATCTGTAGTGCTAGAACCCGATACCAAATCCGATTTAAAAATAATAGAAATAATTTTATTTATATTTTTTATAGCCATAAATAATTAAGAAAATTGAAGTTTTTAAAAATTGCGGATTTAAAATCCTTCCAGCATTTCTTTTTCCAAAAAATGAAGTTTTGCTGGAACAATAAAACAAAACGGATTTTTTATTCTGACTTTTCTTAAAATTTCAAGAGGTGCGTAAACAATTTTTGGATTTTCTGTTCCAAGTCTTGAACAAACCAAAATGTTTCCTAATTTTAATTTTTGTTTTTCTGCAGAAATTTCAAATTGTTCAACTGCTTTTTCAAAATCAAGACCAATATCGACGAGAATTAAACTATGTGCGTTAATTGAAAGATTTTCTTTTACAATTTCCACAAAACTATCCGGAGTAAAATTTTTTTCTTTTTGCCAGGCAGGCATTGAAGAAGTTTTTCCGAATTTGTAAAGTTGTAAGCCCGTTTGAGAAATCGCGTCAAAAATACTTGCATTGTAAATTATTTCATATTTTGTTCCACAGACTTTTGCTTCTTGAATTAAACTAATGTGTGTTGTCGCAAAAAGCGGACTTCCATAAATTAAAAGGGCAACATCTTTTTTGCTTGCCTCGTCGACGATTTGCAAACTTTCAACAAATTCTCTGTCTGCTTGAATAATTTTTTTCCCAAGAAATTCTTCCAAGAATTTAATTTCATAAGGAAACTCAATTGTATAATTTTCCAAATAAACCTGTTTGCATTTTTTAACTGCTTCAATTCCTTGCCTTGAAATTCCTTTCATATCTAAACCCAGTCCAATTAAGTATAACATAATTTAGAAAGTTTTTTTGAGTTTATAAGTTCTTTCACGGAAAGTTTAAATAAATCTGTTTATTAAATTTTCTATGAAAAAAATAAGAGATTATATTGAAGAAAATGTTTTCTGGCCAATAGAAACCTGTTTTTATAATTATTTAGTTTTATCTGCGAATCATTTTGTTTGCAGAGAACTTTCAAGAGTGCTTTGTTTAGGAACTATTGATGAGTTATCAGATGAAATTGAAGCGCCAACCCTTCAAGATAAATTTTATCCAACCACTGAAAATTTAAATCGTCTTTTTGAAATTGAAGATGCTGTCACAGAATTAAATTTTCACGCAAGACAAGCAAGACTTTCCCAAGGAGAAAAAAAGAGAGTAAGAGAAATTACTTCTTACTTTGGTTTTCCGCAGCCATCTCTTTAAAAAATTTCAAAAACATTTTGCGAGTGAAAGATTTTTAAACCATTTTTTGCACATCTTGGTATGGGAAAAGTAAGAGTCAAACTTAACAGCATAGACATAAACATGTTGAACGAAATTTGTAATTCTATTAGCGACATCGCGAAAAAATCTGGGATACCAATTCGCGGACCAGTCCCGCTTCCAACTAAAAAATTAAAAATCACAACAAGAAAGTCGCCATGCGGAAATGGAACAGCAACTTTTGACAGATATGAAATGAGGATTCACAAAAGATTAATTGATTTACCTTCAAACGAAAAGGTTTTGCACCATATTATGAGAATGCAAATTCCAAAATCAGTAAATATAAAAATTGAAATGAAAGATTGAAAATCCAATGTCCAGGAAAATTTAATTAATTCTTTCTTTCAAAAATTTCTTCTTCATTAATAATCTTTTTTGCGGAAAAACTAGGACCAAGTCAAATTTGAAGCCGACAAATCTGCGACAAAGTCGCGTAACTTTTTCCACTTCATACAAAAACGATTTTTTTACAACAATTACAAAGTTAATTCTCTAAAAGATAGAATGAATTGCAATAATAATTATAAACTAATAAGATAAGAAATTTTATGACAACTTCATGCACAGATCATGACCACCCCTATTACGATCAACTAAAAAGTTTAGGTTCAAGAGAAGTGGTTAAATTTTTTACAAACAATAAAGGGGCAAGAATGCGATATGTTTCTCTTGGCGAAGCTCTTGATTTTGCTTCTTGGGGTTTTATGAACGGAGTTGCATATGATTTAAGTCCAAGGGCAATGGTTTGGTTTATTAGAAAATGGATGAGTGCACAAAAACCTCGAAGAAAAATTGTTGAAGTTCCTACAAAGATTAAAGGGGTTAATGAAATTAGAGAAGATGTTTCTCGTCGAGAATATGGTTATTTGTGGAATAGATTTCATGAAGATTTTCCAGAGCAACTTCCGAGAATAGATTATAAAAAATGTCCGAGAGATTCAAAACATCAAGGAACAATTGAAGATAGAGGCGGACTTGTTAGGTGTGCACATATTGATAAAAGATTATTGGTCCCAAGTTTTGTTGAAACAACAACTTTTTTTGATCCTCTTTCAGGTTTAGAACAAACAGCTCTTTATGAAAATTGCCCACATGATCCTTCTTGGATTGACGAAAAAAGAGAAATTCAATGTGATGAAGATGAATGGCGAGAATATTTAGCGAATTTACAAAGACATCGGGAAGAAACCCCAAAAGAATTTTCTTTACCCTGTTATGCAGTAATTCGTGAGCCAGTAGATACTTCTCTTCCTCTTCAAGTTGTCTTAAACAGATTAAATATTGCAAAGCACGGGGGAAGTTATTCCTCTAGAAAAAAACGCCCTAAAAAATACGGGAACCCTTTTTCTGGATTTACTCTTGCAAATTTTGTAAAAGCATGGTGGGAACAACCAGGAAAAAAAATTAATTTGTGGAAAAGACAGAACCGATTATTCAGCTTACCCTGATTTTCAAGTGATTAGTTCTGACGATTAATTTATAAATTACTTTCTTCTAATTATTTTATGAAACAAGATTATTATCGCGGATTATTTCTTATCGCAGGACTTTATGATTTTATTTTAGGGATTAGTTTTTTATTCTTCTATAAAGAAATTTTTTTCTTAACAGGAATGAACCTTCCTGAAAATCCGGCTTACTTAACTTTTTGCGCAATCTTAATCGCTCTTTTCGGAATTTTACTTTTTATGATTTATTCTGATTTAAATAACAGCAGAAGGATGATAATCTATTCAATATTAATTAAATTTGGTTATGTCTCAACGGTCTTATATTATTATTTTCTGGTCGGTAAAGATTATGTTGACGCACCTTTTTTAATTTTCGCGGGATTTGATTTGGTATTTGCAATTTTATTTTTAGAATCTTTGAGATTTGTTAGAAATTAAAATGAAAACAAAAATATTTATAATCTCTGCAATTATTCTTTTAGTAATTATATTTTCACTAATAATTTTTGAGAATAAAAAAATGTTAGACAAAAAAATCGCTGTGCTCGAAACAAACAAAGGAAATATTGAAATAGAACTTTATTTAGATATGCCTATTACTTCTGGAAATTTTGAAAAATTAGTTGAACAAGGTTTTTACAACGATGTGATTTTCCACAGAGTCATCGACGGATTTATGATTCAAGGCGGAGACCCAACAGGAACTGGAATGGGCGGACCAGGTTATGAAATCAAAGATGAATTCACGCACAAAAACGGAAACAAAAATTTTCGCGGAACAATTTCAATGGCAAACGCAGGACCAAACACTGGCGGTTCGCAATTTTTCATAAATTTAGTTGATAATAATTTTCTTGACACAAAACATCCTGCATTTGGAAAAGTAATTTCTGGAATGGATGTCGTCGACAAAATCGCAAAAGTTGAAACTGACTCAAACGACAAACCTTTTGAAAATGTAACAATTATTAATGCCCGGATAAAATAAAAATAAAAAATAAAAAATTATCTAATTCTGAAAACAGCTGTTACGCTTGATGAAATTTCTTGTTCAGATGGTTGAATGTTTGTCGTCGCTGATTTCATTTCTTCGCTTGATGCTCCTGCGACATTATCATATGCTCTCCAAGGATAATATCCAAATTCATTTACTGAAACAGAAACTAAACTTCCAACTTTTTTGTTCAATCCTTCTGCAACAGATTCTGCTTTGATTCTTGCATCTTCAGCTGCATTTTTCATTGACTCTGATTTATATTTGTTTTCAAGTTCTTGAGAAAGTTCAAAATTTATATATGAGATTGGAACGCCTGCTTCAATTCCAGCGTCGATAACTTCACCAATTTCTGAAGAATCTTCTGTACTCATAACAATTCGAATTGTTTGAGTTGCGACAAAACCTTTTGATTTTCTTCCATAGCTCGTGTAATCAAAATCTTCGTATACATTAAAATTCAAAGTCTGAATTTCTTTATTTTCAAATCCTTTTTTTATTAACGCTGTTCTTAAATTCTCCACAATCTCTGCATTTTTTTCTGTTGCTTCTGAACTTGTGCTTGCCTTTGCAGTTGAATCAAAATAAATTGCAACTAAATCTGGCATTACTTTTATTGTTGATTGTCCTGTCACAGAAATTTTATTTTCTAATGGGTTTAAAATAGAATTGAAGGTAGTGAATCCAACAATTCCCAAAATTAAAACACCGACGACAATTATAAAAGTTATTATTACTGATTTGTCCATTTTATTTTACCCCCTTTCAACTCTATTAAATATTTCATTATAATTTTCTCCAATTTAAAACATAAAAAATTGCGCAGACAATTATTGCCTCTGACAAAAACCAGAACCATGCAGGTGTTGATGTCCAAAAAATATTTGCGTTTTGAGCAAAAACTTCTGTGCCTGAACTTTCAATTGTTGCTTTAAGAAAACCAGAATCTTGAACCCTAGAAGATTCAGAAACTTTTGTTAAATTTTTTATTAAAAATGATCCAACCCCGACGAGAATTGCAACAGGCAAAATAGATTTTATTTTTGAACTAAGATTTGATTTTTTTGAAGAGATAATTATTGATTTATTTGAAAGTTTGTAAGTGGAAATTTTTTTCCCTTTGACGCTCCAAAAAAAATTACTTGATTTTTCAATTAATTCTGCTTTGAGCAATTTTTTCAAATTATATTCTATGGTATTTATTGGAGAATTTAATCTTTCAGAAATATCTTTTTCACTAAGTTCATTTTGAGCAAGAAGATTAATTATTTCTTTGCAAATTTTACTTGACAAAACCTCTGCGATTGATTTGGATTTCTCGTCGTCAAGAGAGATTAATAGAAAATTATTTTTATCTTTCATAACAAACTAAAGAATTATTTATTTATAAATTCAGCGAAGGGTTCAAAGAGAATTGAAGTTAATTAGAAATTATTTTATTTTTTGAACAAAAGCAACGATGAAACAGATAATTACGAGTCAAGAAACAGATTGGGTTTCTTTTCATCGAAATATTCCCAGCTCGTCACTAAATTCTGGTTTGTCGTCGAGAATTTCTCCAACTTCTTCAATCTCTTTTATCTTTTCTTCATCAAATTCAGGAGTTTCGTCGTCGCTGATTTCAACTGATTCTTCTTCAACAGATTCTTCAATAATTTCAACATTTTCTTCAGTTTCAGGAATTAATTCTCCTTTTTTTTCTTTAAATAAATCTTTGACTTCTTCTTTAACTTCTTCAACAATTTTTTCAATAAAATTTTCCTGTTTTTTTTCTGGGTTGTATTTTCTCGGTTCTTCACCAATTTGTTTTTCTAACTCTGCAATATAATCTGCGATTTCTTTTGCAACATCTGCGTTTACGCTTATGCTATCAATGCCTTTCTCGACGAGAAATTTCACCATTTCTTTTCTGCTTCCAGATTGTCCGCAAATACTTGTCTCAACATTATTTTTTTTGCAAATTCTTATCACATATTCCAATTGATAAAGAATTGCAGGATTCATTTCATTGTATAAATACTGTGCTTCTGGATTTCCTCTGTCAACTGCTAAAATAAATTGTGTCAAATCATTTGTTCCAAAAGAAATAAACTGAATTCCTTCTTTCACAATTTCGCGAATCATCTGAACTGCAGCAGGAGTTTCTACCATCACTCCGAGTTTTGCATTTTCAAATCCAATTTCTTTTAAAACTTCTTTTGTTTTTTTAACTTCGTCGACGAGAACTACTTGCGGAAGCAAAACTCCGATAATTTTTCCAGTATGTGAAATTCGTTTTAGGGCATTTAATTCTGCCTTAAATATATCCAAATATTTTAAACTATATCGTATCCCATGCATTCCTAACATAGGATTTGCTTCTTTTTCTTGCGGAGCTCCTTGAAGATGATTAAACTCGTCGCTTCTGATATCAGAAGTTCTTACCCATACTTCCTCAAAATGTTCTGCAATTTTTTTTACACCATTGAAAATTACTTCTTCATAATCTTTAATTTTATTTTCTTTTAAAAAATATTGCGGATGTTTTCCAGATTCTGCAATTATTCCTTCGATTCTTGTGAGCCCAACTTTTTTCAAATCAGTTTTTGAAGCACGTTCTGCAAAAGTTGGTAAATCTACAATTACTTTTAATTTTGTTTTTGTTTCTGCTGTAACTGGAAGAATTTCTTTTTGAGTTGTTTCTGCTACTTTGCCCTTGTAAACTTTTCCATTAAATCCGTCGACAGTAATTATTTCTTCTTCTTTTAATTTTGTTGTTGCTTCTTTTGTTCCAACGACGGCAGGGACACCCATTTCTCTTGAAACAATTGCGGCATGTGAAGTCAACCCGCCTTCATCAGTTACAATTGCCGACGCTCTTTGCATTGTCACAACCATATCTGGATTTGTCATTTCTGTAACTAAGATGTCTCCTTTTTTTATTTTGTTTAAATCTGCGAGATTCTTTACAATCTTTACTTTTCCAGAGGCAATACCTGGAGATGCTCCGAGCCCGCTTAAAATAAGTTCTGCATTTATATTCTGCGACGACAAATCAACACGATTTTCCATTGTTGTAATCGGTCTTGTCTGAACAATATAAACTTCTCCACCTTCAATTGCAAATTCAATATCTTGTGGTTTTCCATAATGTTCTTCTAATTTCATAGCAACATCTGCAAGTTTTTTTATTTCATGAGTTTGCAAAACCTGATGACTAGATTTTTCTTCTCGCAATTTAACAACAGATTTTCCTCCAGCAGAATCGCGCGTTATTGCAATTTTCTTTTCTGAAATTTTTTTATCAATTAGTTCTAAGGAACGCGAAACAATGTAAGTGTCAGGGGTTATCATTCCAGAAACAATTCCTTCTCCCAGTCCCCAGACTGCTTCAATAATTATATTTTCATTTTTATACGACGGGTCCTTTGAAAAAACCACGCCTGATTTTTCAGAATCAACCATTTTTTGAATAACAACTGCAAGGCTCGGATGTGCATCCTGAAATCCTTTTTTATTTCTGTAATAAGTCGCGCGAGAAGTAAACAGAGACGCAAAACATTTTTTAATATTTTTTATTAACTCGTGATTTCCTTTTACATTTAAAAAACTTTCTTGCTGTCCTGCAAAACTTGCGCCTGCTAAATCTTCTGTTGTTGCGCTTGAACGAACTGCGACAAAAGTTGGTTCAGGAGAATGACTAAACATTTCAAGAGAAGAACCTTTCTTAAAATCAAAACCAGTTGTATCAAGATTTTCATATTCCTCGACGATCTCTTCTTCCATCTCTTTTGGAAAATTTGATTTTAAAATTAATTCCCTAATTTTTTCAGTTGCAATGTCAATATCTGCGGGATTTTCAAAATCAATTTTTTGAATTAAATTTTCTATTTTATCTTTTATTTTTGCTTGTTCAATAAAATAATCATATGCTTGCGCAGTTATAACAAAACCTGGCGGAACCTGAACTCCGAGATTAAAAATTTCTGCAAGATTCGCTCCTTTACCGCCGGCAACACTTCCAGAGTCTTTATTTAATTCAGAAAACCATTTTACAAATTTTGAATTAGCATTAAAACTCTTTTTTTCGGCCATATTAATTATAACTCACAGAGGTTTTTAAATTTGTCAGTTCGAAATCGCCTCAACAGGACATTGTTCAATTGCTTCTTTTACGCAAGGCAAATTTTTGTTTGATTTCACAATTGCTTTTTGGTTGTCGTCAATTTCAAAGACCTCGTCGCAAATACTAACACACAATCCACAACCAATACACTTTTTTTTATCAATCTTCACCATTTAAAATTAAAATAAATATTATTTATAAACTTTCTCAACTCAACACTTCTCTATAAACTTCTTGCGAATCTGAAGTCGGATATTCTTCTGTAATAAAAATTCCTTTAAATTTTTTCGCGAGTTTTTTTGCAGTTTCAATTCCAAAAATAATTCTTTGTTTTTTGTCGTCGATAGAAAATGATTTTTTTATTTTAATTAATTCTTTTTTTATCTCACTTAATTTCTTTTTGTTTCCACAAACTGCTCCGCGAATTAATAATCCGTCGTCGGAGATTTCGTCAAATTTTTTCGCGACTTTTTTCGCGCGCTGTTTTAATCTTTCTCTGAATTGAACAGAGTCCTTAAATCTCGCGCTACAATAATGAATTCTTAAATTTTTGAAATAACTTAAAATTTCTTTTGCGAGTTTTTCACTTCCTGCAACTTCGTAATTTTGATGGACTTTCCATTTTTGGTTTGCGTAAATTTTTTCTTTATCAATTGCATATTCAAGTTCATTCAAATTAAAAAAATTAACTTTGTCTTTTGCAAATTCAATTAACTCTAAAATTTGTTTTTCATAATTCGGAAGAACAGGAATTTCAATTCCAACCTCTTTAAATTTTTTTGAAACAAAATTAATCTTGTTCCAATTTTTTTTATTAAATAAATCAGGATGAACTCTCAATTCGTCTAATCCAGAATTTTGCAATTTTTTTATTGTTTTGTCGTCGAGCAAATTAAGAGAAGTATAAAGGTGAATATGAAATTTTTTTCCAAACTTTTTTTTCAATTTTTTAATTAAAGAAGTTGTTCGTGATAATTTTGAAAGAGGATCCCCGCCAGTAATTCCAACTCCAGAAGAATTGCTTAATTTTATTTCTTGCAAAAGCTCGTCGGTGTTTTTAGTTTTTAGTTCATTTATGTAAACAATATCTTTATTTTTTTTCATTGGAGAGACAGGGCAATAAATACAATTTCTCGGGCAAATTCCTGTGACAAATAAAACAGATTTTTTTCCTTGAAAACAAAGTTCACATCCACGGGATAATTTTCCAAAATGTTTTTCCATATTTTATAAGAAATTTCAAATTTTATAAACTTATCAACATATTTATAAATAATAATCGCCTGTGTAAAATATGACAAAAAAGAAAAAAGAAAAAGTGAAATCTCATGAAGAAAAATCGCATTCTGAAAAAAATAAAAACGATTTGCTTATACAAAATTTTGTGGCGCTTCAAAATGTTCTGACAACTCTTGCAGGAAATATGGACAAACTTAATTCCCAACTTGGTTCTCTCTTAAACTTATTTGAGTCATCTGCAAAAGAACTTGCTAAACAAGAATTTAAAATGCCAAACAATGAAAATGTTTTGAAAAAGATTGACGAACTTTTTGAACAAAACAAAACAATCGCAAAAGGAATGACTCTATTATACGAATCGCAAAACTCTCCAAAAAATGTTCCGCAAGAAAATGAAATAAAACCAGAAGAGCAATATCAAAAATCAGTTTTTTCAACTCCGCAAAAATTTAATCCTCTGCCTAAAAGATAATGTTAGAAAAAACTTCTCAAGAATTTAGAATAATCTTTCTTATGGAATTTACAAAACAGCTGATAAAAAATTCTGCACCAGAAGAATTATGGAATTTGAAAGAAGCAATGCAAGAAGAAAATAAAAGAAAAGAAATAATTATGAAAATAAAAAAAAGGTCGCAGGAAATAAAACCTTTAATCTCAAGACAAAGTTCACAGATTAAAATAAATCCCTCGCCAGTTCTTACAATTCCTGGACAAAGATTTCCGTCATGGTTGAATTCTGTTCGACCAGTTCCAGCAAATATTGAAATTGATTTAGGAAAATTAAATTCTTTTGTAAACGACCCAATGATTAGAGAAATAATTTGCAATGGTCCTGGAGAGAATATTTTGGTGAAAACTTCTAATGTAAAACCAACAAATTTATTTTTATCAAAAGAAGAAATAGAAAAGATAATTGACATTTTCGCAATTCAATCAAAAATCCCAATTCAAAGCGGGGTTTATCAAGTTGTCGTCGGTAATTTAATGTTATATGCAATAATTTCAGAAGTTGTGACATCTAAATTTATAATTCGAAAAATTTTCGGAGAGAAAAGATACTAAATTAATTTAAAAATATTTTTAAACAAGCTTTCACAAATAAAAATATGATTAAACTAAAATTTTTCTGGCAAAAAGAGGGATATACTTGCGGTCCTGCTGCATTAAGAATGGTCTTTGATTTTTTTGGAAAAAAATTCAGCGAAGAAAAATTAAAAAAAGATTTGAAAACAAATAAAAAAATCGGAACAAAACACAACGCTTTGATAATAGAAGCAAGAAAAAATAAATTTTATTGTTTTGTGCACGAAAACTCGTCGATAAGCAATCTAAAATATTTTGTAGAAAAAGGATTTCCAGTAATTGTTCACTATATTGAACCATCTGAGAACATAGAACATTACGCGGTTGTAATTGGATTTAACCAAACAAAACTCATTTTAAATGATCCTTGGAATGGAAAAAAATTTAAAATTAAAATAAAAGAATTTGAAAAAAGATGGCATCCTGAAAAAAATAACAACCAAAAAAAATGGATGATGATTATTTCTAAGAATAAATTTAATCTAGGAAGACAATACTCTCCGATTTAAGCAAATTGAAATTACCAAAATATTTAAATGAACTAAACTTAAAATTAATAGAGAAAAGCAATGATAAAACTAAATTTACGCGATATCCATCGGAGGCATTTGAAAGATATCGCTCACTGGAACAAAAAAGGGAAAATCAAAAAAAACCGCGAGGTTGTTTTTAATGGCTGATTATACAATTAACAATGTTTATCAAGGAGGTTATTCAAGTTTCAAACCTTCGTATGGCGATGTTTTCACAGGTTATCACGTCGCTGCTGGCGACTTTGCTTTAACAACAGATCCGCGAAACGCAAATATTATTCAAGAAGTTTCTACAAAACTTTCAACTGGTTTAAAACATATGGAAGTTGAAGGAATTCAGCAAGAAATTTTAGATTCAATTCCAAAACAACATTTGAAAGAAGCAAACAGAATTGCAAAGCTCGTCGGTGCAGAACTCACAATGCACGGCCCATTAGTTGAAGCGTCTGGAATAAGCAAAGAAGGATTTTCAGAATCAAATCGCGAAGCAGCTGAAAGACAAATGTTTTCTGCAGTTGAAAAAGCGCATATCCTAAATCCAAACGGAAACGCACCAATTACATTTCACTCGTCGGCAATTTTGCCAGGACCTGAAGTTGAAAAAACAAAAACAGGAAAAGAAGTCAGAGGAATGTATATTATAAATGAGAACACCGGAAACATAAACAGAATTTCTGCAAAAGAAAAATTTTTCCATGGCGAAGAAGGCAAAAATATTAAAAAAGAATTAGAAAGAATGAACGAAGAGCAATGGCAAAGCAGTTTATCTCATTTAGCTTTTAATACAAATAGGGTCGCAGATGTTTCTCAATTTGGAGCACTCGCAATAGTTTCAGAAGCACAAAAAAAACAAGGAAAAGAATTAAGTCCTGAACAAAAAAATGCAATCTCAAATTATAATTATGGAAAATCTTTTTTGCAGGATTCTTACAGAGAATTAAAATCGCTTTATGATTTAGCGTATGTAAATGTTGGAAAAGAAGATAAAAAAAAGTTAGAAGAATTTTCAAAACAAACTGCGCAAAAAATTGATGAGATAAATAAAAATAAAAACTCTCCAGAAACTTTTTTAAAAATGCAACATGTTCTTGAACAAGGGCTTGAGACATTAAATAATATTGACGCAGTTCCAGAAATTTACAAACCACTTGATAATTTTGCGAGAGAAAAATCTGAACAGACTTTTGCAAATGTTGCGTGGAATGCTTATGAAAAAGTTAAGAAAAAAGAATGGGACAATGCGCCGATAATTTCAATTGAAAATCCTCCAGCAGGAGGCGCGTTTTCAACTGGCGAAGAACTACGCGATTTAGTTACAGGAGCAAGAAATAAATTTGTAGAAAAAGCAATCTCCGAGGGTGTTTCAAAATCAGAAGCAAAAAACCAAGCAGAAAAATTAATTGGTGTGACTTGGGATGTCGGACATATAAATATGTTAAGAAAACAGGGCTTTGATGAAGAGGACATTATAAAACAAACAGAAGCTGTCGCACCTTTTGTAAAACACATTCATCTTTCAGATAATTTTGGTTTGGAACATACAGAACTTCCAATGGGAATGGGAAATGTTCCTATGGAAGAGATTATGAAAAAATTAGGTAAGCAAGGTTTTGATGCAAAAAAAATTATTGAAGCAGGAAATTGGTGGCAACATTTTAAAACCCCGCCTGTCACAGAAACGTTTCAAGCATTTGGCTCTCCAGTTTATACGGGGCAAGGACCATATTGGACTCAATCGCTTGGATTTCAGCAAGGATATTCTTCAGGTTATGGAATGATGTTACCGAGTATAAATTATCAAACTTTTGGGGCAGGATTTTCACAACTTCCATCGGAACTTGGCGGACAACAAGCAGGAGCTCAAGGAGGAAGAATGTCTGGAAGAGCTATGGAATGAGGGGAACCATAGGTTCCCCTTACAGTAACCCCTCCTTTTCTGTTCAGGTAAGAGGTATCTCTTAAATGCCTCCGGTGGATACCTCACAAATTTACAGCTCAACTAACTTTTAAAAAAATTTATTCAGCGATTTTGCAAAAGAGAAAAATGTAAAAGAAAAAGTTGATTGCTTCGCGAAAATTAATTTTGTTCGAGATTAAATTTGACTTTTTGCGATTATCTTTTCAATACCTCTTCAAGGAAATTGGTTTTCAAAAGTCTATTTTCTCGTCGTTAATTTAACTTTCTTGAGAATTATTTTCTTCACCTTCTTCTTTCAATTCTTCCTCGGCAATTTTAATTTCTTCTTCTAATTGTTTCAAAACATTTTCATTTGTCTCAGGATTTTTTACAGAAAAATAATCATAAAAATCATCGCTCAAAGTTAGAATATGCGTATGTCCTTCTTTTTTCTTTTTTATTAAACCCAAATCAGAAAATTTTTTCACATGGTCATAAGATTTGTTCCCGCGAATTTTTGTTATAACAGATTGTTTAATTGGTTGTTTAAATGCAATAATCGCCAAAGTTTCTTGTTCTGCTTTTGTAAATTCTGCACTTCCTGTCGCAAGTTTGTTTATGATTTCAGAAAATTCCTGTCGCACATCCATTTTCCACATTTCAGATTTTTCCAGAATCTCAATCGCAGAATCCCTCTCGTCGTATTTTTCTTTAAGTCTTTCAATAAGTTCGCGAATAATTATCGGATTCAAATCACTAAAAGAAATTAATTCTTGCATGTTCAACCATCTACCTGAAACAAAAAAAACTGCTTCTAATTTTTTCAAGTCCTCTTTTTCTTTTGCCTGGTCTATCTCATCTAAAGTTTTTGCACTTATTTCTGGCATAACTAAGAAAAGAAAAAAGAGTTTTTAAGGATTTTTAAAAATAATAAAGAAATTGCTTAAAATTTTCGCATCTCAATCACAGCGAACTGTGGAGTATTGCGTAAATTTTTTGCTACGCAATCAGCAATTTCTGTCTCACAGAAAAATAGGAATTTTTCTGTGCCCAAAAATCCATTGGATTTTTTGGTTTCAATTTGGCATGCAAGAAGTGAAAAAGATATTTACCCAAATTAAAAATAAATGACAATTGAAAAAAAATAAACTAAAAAAAGAATTACAAAGTTTGAAGAACCAATAATCAAAATGGTCGAAGCATCTCACATTAAAAATTTCTCTTCAGTATTTTTTCGTCAGCGAAGCCGAGCAATTTCAATAATAATCCATAAATTTGAAGTCGGGAACAAGAGTGATTTCGCTAATAATCCACAAATGCGAAATCAGAAGTTAGAAAAAATCCAAGATAATGCGACAA
>Ga0208375_1001311_pt1 | contig 28763 bp, 35 predicted proteins | sample RifOxyD1_FD_184038 | JGI IMG/M metagenome (GOLD analysis project Ga0208375, IMG submission 184038) | Soil microbial communities from Rifle, Colorado - Rifle Oxygen_injection D1 (SPAdes) | ecosystem: Environmental > Terrestrial > Deep subsurface > Rock core/Sediment | place: Rifle, Colorado...
GATCGCAATGGGTTTACCGGTAAAGGTAGCCTTCCAGTTCACCATCATCCGCTCTTTGGCGGTCTTACTTTTCTCGATTTCATCCACCATCCATGCCATGATCTGCCCATCGGTATTCACATCCGGGGCCGGTACATCCGTCCAGGGTCCGGCAAAGGCTACTGCCCACTTGCCATATGCCCGTGACAATCGTTCCAGTTCACTCTTGGACAGCTTGGTTGGATCCACTACAATTCCCCCCTTGCCACCTCCATATGGAAGCGATGCCACACTACACTTCCACGTCATCCACATCGACAAAGCCTTGACTTCACTTTCACTTACTCCCGGGTGGTAGCGGATCCCGCCTTTGTATGGACCTTTACTATTATTGTGCTCCGACCGGTATGCCTGGAACTTTTTGGTTGTCCCGTTATCCATTTTGATTTGAAGATTCGTCTTATACACCTTGTCCGGGACCGATAACCTCGCCACCACCTTTTTCTCCAACTTCAAAATCTGGGCAATCTGTTCTAACTGGGCTACCGCATTTTTGTAAGGATCATTTTGCATATTCTCTCCTCTATTATTAATCAATATGCTGAGTATATACCCACAGGGGGTATCTTTGACAACTAGTTCAAACTAGTAAAAAAAAGGTCATCCCGCGCTACTACCTGATCCCAGCCGGGCCGCAGGTTATGATCCGCCCCTGGATAAACATAATATTTGACCGTTTTGTCTAGCTCCAGTAGCTTCTCAACCAATTGATCGCTCCATATTTTGGGGACCGCCAGATCCATCGTACCCTGATGAATTTGGATTGGCAGGGTAATCCACTCCCAGTACCGATCAATCGAATAATTAAACACGTCGTAATCTTGTTCAAATTGAGCCACCTGTCCCCGTAACCACTTGCCGCTATCACTGGCGTCATCGGTGTAATACAGAATGTTGTAGGGGAAAGGCTTAGAAACCGGCGCCCACAGAGTGACCCCCTTGACTCTGGTTTCTCCCCGCGCTCCTAAAATTTCCGCGACAGACAACATAATCTGCCCGCCGTTACTATGCCCCCACAAATAAATCGGGAGATCACCGCTCAGACTCGCGATCAAATCCAGTATCTCCACTGGCTTAACCAACCTAGCTCCCAAAGCGTTACTATCCTCGGAATCACTCTCCCCATATCCAGAAAAATCTGGGGCATAAGTCCAGTAACCTTGTTCTGAATAGTACTTGGCCGCATTTTTGGTTCCTGTGCCCGTTTGGTACTCCTCTTTCTCTACATACCCTCTCGCCATCACGATAATTCCCTTAACTTGTCCACTTGGCGAATTCACCATCCCGCTGATCCTGCGTCCCTCACTCCGGTAATAAAACTTGTTCCCGGTGGTCTCAATTTGACTCCCCTGCCCTCCCCGCGAAACCAGCCGCGTAAAACTATACTTTTCGTACGTTTTCTCCGTAATCTCCCCCAACGGGCTCAACAAACCTTGGTTGTTTCTGTTTACTCCCCAAAAAATTCCTCCTAATAAAGCCAACAATCCGATGAATATCCCCCACTTAGTCATTTTTTACTGCCCTAGTTTTCCCCCCTCGATCCTCCAGCTTATAACCCAGTTCTTCGATCCTGATTCTTAGTTGATCCGCCTCGGGGTAATTCCGCTTTTTCCGCAGTTCTTCTCTCTGCCCCACCAACTGTTCGATCTCGGCTGGAATCTCTTCTTTCTCTCTCATTGGTTCTGTCTGCTCCAAACCCAATCCCAACACTTGGTCAAATTCGCGCAGTAAATCAAGTTTGTCGTAGTTGGAAACATTGCTCTTGGTTAATTCCCACACCACCGCAACTGCTTCCGGCAGGTTCAAATCATCTTCGATTGCTCCTCGGAATCGGCTCTGAAAGTCATCAATTTTTTGTCTCTTCTCTTCCGACAGACTGGTCCGATCGGTTTGATCCGACTTGAGTCCGCGCACCACTTCCCGCAACTTCCCCAGTGCCGTTTGGGCAGCCTTGAGCGCCTCCCAGGTGAAATTAAGCTGTCGCCGATAATGCCCAGTCAAATAAAAATACCTCAAAGCCAATGGGCTAACTCCCCGATCCTTAATATCATTCACGGTATAAGCATTCCCCAGACTCTTGCCCATCCGTCCCCCGTCCACCAGTAGGAATGCTCCATGTACCCAATACTTTACAAATGGTTTTTTGCCGGTTGCCCCCTCAGTTTGGGCAATTTCGTTGGGGTGGTGAGTACTACGCAAGTCCTCTCCTCCTACATGAATTTCAAATTGCTCGCCCAGGTACTTGGTACTCATCGCCGAACACTCGATGTGCCATCCCGGAAATCCTACTCCCCAGGGGCTTTCCCACTCCATTTGCCGCTTAGCGCTATCTTTCGGCGAAAACTTCCAGAGCGCAAAATCCCGCGGGTCTCTTTTCTCTTTATTTGGTTCAAGCCGTGTTCCTTCCTTGATTTGGTCGAGTGTGGACAATTCCCCGTATACATTCCCCGCGGCCTCAAACTTAACTGTATCAAAGTAGATCCCATCAGCAATTTGGTAGGTTAATCCCTTTTCCGTCAATTTGCGGATTAACTCAATCTGTTCGGGAATATGTTCGGTGGCTTTGCAAATTACTTCTGGTTTGACAATGTTCAACATCTCCATGTGGGTCAAAAACTCTTGGGTATAACTCGTCGAAATCTCCCACGCCGTTTTCCCGGTTGTTGCCGCCGCTTTTTCCAAACGATCATCTCCTTGGTCAGCATCTCCCTGATTATCCCCTGTCAAATGCCCGACATCCGTAATATTCATTACGTGCTTAACGTTATACCCCAAATAGCGCATACTTCTTGCCAGTAAATCGGCTAAGGTATAAGTCCGGAAGTTTCCAATCGTGAGCGTACTGTAAACTGTCGGCCCGCAGGTATACATGCCGATCACTCTCTCTGTACGTGGAACTACATCCTCTATTTTCCTGGTCAAAGAATTAAATAATCTCACCTCTTTATCTTATCACGCCAATCCTACCCTGCCCCCCATGCTTGATTCTCAGGACTACTAGATTCGGTCGCCGCCTTGAGTCCCAAATCCTCCTGTTTCGCTTTCTCAAACTCAAACTCTTTTTTCTCTTCCTCCTTTTTCTCTTCCACTTTCTTTCTTTGCTCCTCTTTTTGCTCCCACTCCATTCTGGCTTTTTGCATCCCGCTTTCCAAATTGGCGTCTAATCCCCACTCTCTGACCAATTTCCCCCTCACCTGTTCCAGCTCCATCCGATCCTTTTCCCCCGACAATCCCTGATACTTTTGAAAATCATCTTTAGTTTTAAACCCAGCTTTCGCCAAATCCTGCAAGGGGTCCGTCCTCGTAGTATCGTCCCCCGCCGACTGCTGTTGAGTTTGATTACCCTTTTCCAGGTTTTGTCCCACCATGTCCTTGACTACTTCTACCGGTTCAGCAATTACTCGCTTAGCCGCATGGCCAGCTAGTCCCGCCAAACTTTGTCCCACACTTTTCCAGACACTCATGTTCCTAGTGTAACACTACCCCAACCATTTTTTTGCTATCAGCAACATACTCACAATCACCAACGAAAAGATCGCGGTCTTGGTCAAATCGGCCACTACATATTTGCTCGCCAAATAGCCAAATTCTTCGTGGTCTTTCTCTACCGATCTTGTTTCTGCCTGCAACTTAAAATTCTTTAATCGGTACCCGCTCTGAATTTTTTCTTCTCTGGTTTTATGCTTCTTCATAATCTTTGTTCAATTTCATATCATCTTCAATCAATCGGCGTAAATAAACCGCTCTGGGCAATTTCTTTTTCCTAGAGATCCAGTCCAAATACGATCCAATCTGCGGGGAAATAAAGAAATTAAATCTGACATCCTGAGCAGACAAAGCATAATCAAACGCATTATTCAAAACCTGCTCTAGATCAAAAGTTGTATATGGCAAAATTGTTAACTTTTCATCCACTCTGCCTCGCAAAAAAAATGGATCTCTACCAGATTTATATAGCGCAACCACCGGTTTACCCAAATCAAGTGCGTATGTAAGCTCATGCCCAACATTCGCCGTCGAAGGATACGAAGTTTCTGCAACCACGATATCCGATTCACGAATTTTAGTAATCGAATCCTTGTACCACTCCTCTCTTTTCTTTTGGTCTACCAGGTAAGAATCAGCTCGTTTTTTATCAAAAAGAGTTCCAGTATAAATCGTATATCCTCTATCCTCCAATACCGCATGAATACGTTTATAAAAATCCTTCAACTCTTCAGCCTGCGAATGAGAAGCTATAAATGTTACTTTCATGATCGTCCCTTCAAAATCATTGTATCAGACCATTAAACTCTTTAAGAATCTCTTTGTCTGACCTATTATAATTCTCTAATAATTTATAGGGAATTTTTGGAGTCTCAAATTCGTCCCATACAAAATCAAAAACATTTTTATCCACAACATGATCTTCTTTTAACAAACGTGCCTTCATCCTCTGCAAAGCCAGATTGCGCGAAGCATGAACCATAATATACGTTACCTGATTATCAAAATATTTCAAAAATTCCTTTCGATTCTTCTCTTTGGTAAATGCTTCTGCAACAACCAAATCTTTGCCCCGCGACTGTCCCAATAAATTTTGTACAGTCATCATCAACTTTTCTACAAACCTATCTCTAGCACCCTGATCGTACTTTCCTTCCTTTAACAAATATCTCAACGCATCATCAGATGAATAGATTGTATCCGCATCAAAAAAACTCCACTTCTTTTCCTTAGATAACAAGTTGCCAATATACGTCTTCCCTATCCCTGGGGGACCAAACAAAACATAAATCATAAACAATATTATAACGAACGCCTAGTACCAAACGCATGGGCCAGCGTGGTTTCGTCTGCATATTCTATCTCAACTCCCGTCGGAAGTCCACGACCTATCCGACTAATTTCCACTTTTAGTCCATCCAATGCTTGCTTAACATACAGTGCCGTGGCCTCCCCTTCCAAACTGGTATTGGTTGCCAAAATCACCTCGTCGATTCCGCCTTTTTTGACCCGGGTAACCAAAGTATCAATAAACAGTTCGTCCGGCCCGATATTATTCAAAGGGGAAATACAGCCGTGCAAGACGTGGTAAACCCCGCTGTAACTTCCCGACTTCTCAATCGCCAACACATCTTGAAATGACTCAACTACACAGACCTGTCGACTATTGCGCGAGGAATCCGCACACACCGCACACTGCTCCTGATCACTCAAATTATGGCAAATACTGCACAGCTTAGTTTGTTTTTTTAAATTGGCGAGGAAGGCAGCAAAACTATCCAAATCCCGCTGAGGTACCCGAAGTAAGTAAAATGCCAGTCGCTGTGCACTCCGTCTCCCAATCCCCGGCAATTTCTCAAACGAGCTTGTTAAGTCTTCGACAATTTTAGGTAAACGCATGTAGCGAACAACTTACTGTTGTCCTCCACCCATTCCTCCCAATAGTCCCTTGAGTCCTCCCGACATTTCTTGCAGTTTCTTGGCCGCAATCTGTTGGGATTTTTTGACCGCATCATTCAATACTTTGACCAATCTTTCCTCATACTTGCCATCAATGGTTATTGTCTGGACCTTTTGGTCAGCTGTCATAACTACTCGGATCCCATCCGCTTCCATCTCAATAACTTCAGCCTGCAATTGTTTCTGCATCTGAACTGCTTGGTCTCGAATCTGTTTCAGTTGTGATGCCTGTTGCCCCATTTGTTTAAATTTATCGAACATATCTCTCCTTTTGGTTAACTATTAAATATGGCCATCGCTTCGTCTATTGTATCACTTGGCGCGGGCATCTTGGCTGCCGCTTCCGCTACTTCACACTTGACCTTCATCTCTCTTCCCATCGCCTCACTCAACAATTTTTCTAATTTCCCCAAAATCTTTTCCGTCATTATTTGTTCTTTATGAAAAGCATATCCCACTTTGATAGTTAAAATGTCTCCCGAGATCTGCGCCGGGGTCGCCTTGGATAGCAGCGCTCCCAGTGTCAGACTGTCTCCATTCAGTCCTTTAAGTAGTTTTTGCCAAACTTCGTCGTGACTAACCGCCGCCATTTTTTTCTCTGGCTTGGGACTTTGTGGAACTATCTTCGTCGGTTTCGGATCCTTATTCTTTTCCCCAAAGTTCGATGGTTTTGGGACTACTCCGCACCAATCGATTATCACCATTTCAACCAGCAGTTCCGGCACTGCACTTGTCCCGCTCTTACTAGCCACCTCATCCAAGGCAAAAATTAACTTCGTTAAGGTTACTTCTTTCCCTTCCATTAGCAAATCTCGCAAAGCCTTCATCGTCTCTACCAACAAGTATCCCAAATTAACTCCTGTCAAAACCGCCTTGCGAAAAACCTGCAAAGCCAAGTCGGCATCCTTGTCCGCCAAAGCATGAGCCAGTGGCTTGGCCGAAAATCCGGCCACTCCCACGACTACCTCTTCCATTCTCCCCAAATCTACTTCCATAGTCGTAGTTAGCGCTATTTCCAAAGCCTTCACTCCATCCCGAAATGACCCATCAACCGCTTTAGCCAAATAACTAAGAGCCTCCTCACTGATTTTCTTTTCTTCCCCAGCTACCACCCGCGATAACGATCGCTTCATTTCGTTTTCGCTCGCTTTCCCGAACTGAATCGGTACACAGCGTGATTTAATTGTTTCCGGAACCTTATGTGTCTCGGTCGTACACAAGGCAAATATGGCATGTTTCGGTGGCTCTTCCAAGGTCTTAAGTAAGGCATTAAATGCTTCCGTCGTCAGCATGTGAACTTCATCGATAATGTACACTTTGTAAGAAAGTTGCGACGGAGCCAAACGAATTTTCTCTTTCAATTCCCGAATATCATCAATACCTCGATTGGAAGCCGCATCAATCTCGATAAAATCGACTGCCGATCCGTTCAAAATCGACTTACATGCACTACACTCGTTACATGGCTCTCCCAATTTATTCCGGTTTTTCTCGCAGTTAACGATTCTTGCCAAGACTCGAGCCGCGCTCGTCTTCCCCGCTCCCCTTGGACCTGTCAGTAAATATGCGTGGGCAACTTTATTCGCCGTCACGATTTGTTCCAGAGTCTTTCTCACACTGGCCAAATCTAGTTCATCAATCGTGCGAGGACGGTATTTCAAATACAAACTCATACTCATACTTTACCACGAGTTCTCACCTATTCGTGATGAAATCCCAGTAAATGCATGAGTCCATGCTCCGCCAAAAACTGGATCTGGATATCCACTTTGATTTGTTTTTCCAAAGCTTCGGTTACCGCTTCAGGATAGCAAATCACGATATCTCCCATGCGCAATATCCCGTCCGGCGGCATCAAAAAAGGCCGGTCATCCGCCGGATCATTTAAGGGGAACGATAAAACATCCGTCGGCCCCGCTACCTGCATGTAAGTCTGGTGAATCTGACTCATCTTCCGCTTCCCGACTACCTCAACTTCCACTTCGATCCCGTCCTTTAGTTGATGTGCTTCCAAAATCTTTTCTAGGTGATTCCGCAAAGCCGTCCGATCAAATGGATACTTGGCATCTGCCGCAATGTTGATCGTGATCATTGTTGTGTCAAAACTTCTTTTACCACTTTGGCAACAATACTTCCCTCCGCCTGTCCTTTAAATTCTTTCATAATGCTTTGCATTACTTCGCCAAAATTGGTCCTTCCTTCCCACTTTTCTTTCATTCCCAACACTCTAATTCTAACTTCCGCTTCATCCATCATCTTGGGCAAATACCCCTCAATCATCGCTAGTTCAAATTCCTCTTGTTTGGCTTGCTCGGTTCTCCCCGCTGCGCGATAGGCCACAATCGACTCGCGTCGCTTTTTGGCTTCTTTTGCTAGTACCGGGATTACCTGTTCATCGGTCATCTCTCCCCCACCCCCCGCCGCAAAATCAATTCCGGCATATCTAATCGCCGAAATCAGCATCCGTATCGCCGAAAGCCGCGGCGCATCCTGGGCTTTCATCGCCTTCTTCATCTCATCCTGCAAATCCCCGGCAATGCTCATGATTTCTTTCGGTTGGCAGCTAGTTTTTGCATCCGTTCGGTATAACGCTTACGCTTAATTTCATTATTTCGCTCCTTGCGTTTTACGGCTGGAGATTTATGAAATTCACGTTCACGCACCTCTTCAATGATATTCTCATTCAAGACTTTTTTCTTAAACCGTCGGATGATTGCGTCCGGACTCTCGTCCTTTTTCGCTCTTACAATAATCGGCATTAATTATCAACACCCCCTTATCATTTCCAGTATATCTGCTGGAGTCAGTTCAGTTTTTTCTTTTGCGGAACCCTTATCGGATCCCGAAAATAGCATCAGTCCCGAATTGTGGTAAAACCATCTTTTTTTGGACTCGCGCGTTGTTATTTTAACATACAATCGGTCCAAATTAAGCTTTACATCCGGTTTTAATTTAATCTTTAAATAGCCCTTTTCAGGGTCGTGTACCACCACGATATCGTATCCAGCCCGCTGAGCCACCTTAGAGACGTCATCGGCTCCGGTTACTACCACAATTCCCTTCCCCCACAAACTCTCAAACTCGCTCCCCATAGCAATCGCCTGCTTCCCCTTCTCCCAATCCTTCAGTCTTTGATAAACTCCGTCCAAGTATAAGAATCCAGCTCTCGCTACCGCCGCATTATCCAGAGTCTGTAATCGGTGCAGGGAGGGAATTATTTCTGCCAAGGTAAAGGCAAATCGAGGTTCAGTTGCCTCTTGCCAAAAACAGTCATCAAAATGATCAATTTGGTATGCGTGCGCAACCATCGCAGAAACCCCAGTATCACTTGGGCTAATCAGTCCTTGCGACACTAACTCTTCCCACACCAACTTGCTGGCACAGGTTTTTTTGGCTCCCGGCTGATGATGATCAAACTTGCCAAACCCCACGTCAACATGAGTTACATGTGGGTCAGTATCTACGGCTACATTTTTGTAAGTGGAGCCCGCAGGGATAAATGTAAGCTCCGCATCTCCATAATGGGCAGGGTCAAACCGGATCAGCAACCATCCCGCCATCATAGCGTCCAAATCCGGATTCCGGTGCATCACAATAATCTTAGACATAGAGTAATTCTACCAAAATCTTGGCCAATTTATCCGGATCGTGTCTGACCATGCTTCGTGCCAATTTATCCCCCTTCTCTTTTTCTACCCTCCCCTTAGCTAGCAATCTTCCTCTGATTACCTGCCAGGAATCATTAGTTTTGGCCACTTCATCCAAATTATCCTTAACCCAATCTGCTTCTTCCCTAGCGTATGCTTTAGCTACCGCCTTCTCAATCGTCTGATCCGTATTGACTACTACATAGTTAACTCGTGACAGCGGCAAATATTTCCCCAAATCAATCAAAAAATCTTGAGCCCCATACCCGTAACTCTCCCCTTTTTTGGTCATCACATTCATCACAAATACCACCCTAGCTTGACTTTTAACAATTGCTTCGACTGTCCCCGTCACTACCAAATTAGCCATCGTGTTGGTATACAAATCACCGGGCCCTAACACTATCATATCCGCCTCGGCGATTGCTCGCTTAGCTTCGCTATCAATTCTCGTTTTGGGGATCGTCCGAAAGTGTTTGATCCTCTGCTTCCCCACTTTCCCCTGCCCCAAATCAATCAAGTGTTCTCCCAGTATTTCTGTTCCATCGGTGTATGTCGCCAAAAGTGACACTTTATCGTACGAAATCGGCAAAATCTTCCCTCTTACATCCAACAATTTCGCCGTTTCCTTGATGGCCCCTCGCTGGTCGCCCAACACATCTGACACCGCCGCCATAAATAAATTCCCAAACGTCATTCCGCTAATTCCTACTCCCTGATAATATCGATACGAAAATAATTTTCGCAAAATTCCCTCATTCGCCGAAAGCGCTACCATACACTGTCTCACTCCCGACGTCGGCAGCAAGCCAAATTCATCCCGCAAAACTTTGTTACTCCCGCCATCATCCGCCATCGTCACAATCGCTGAAATCTCTAAATCATTGTATTTTTTCAAGCCCCTAAGCACTGTATATGTTCCCGTTCCCCCCCCAATCACCACAATTTTTTTCTTCATCCCCAAAAGATATCCTTGATAGTCACGGTAATTAATAACAAAATAAGTAAGGCCATTCCGACTGCGTTGACATATTTTTCGACTCTCGCAATGCGTTTTCTTCCCACAACTTTTTCCAATCCGATTAACAATAATCTGCCCCCATCTAAGGCCGGGATCGGCAACAAATTAAAGATCGCCAAATTTAGTGAAATTATTCCCGCAAATCTAACAAGCACAATCCACCCTTGATCAGCCGCTTGCTGTCCAATCTGCACTACCTTGACCGGTCCCGATACATTTTTGACTAGCTCAACCGGGTGAGCCAATATTCGCCCAAATTCTTTAGTCCATCCCCACGCTTCCTTCATCCCCTCATTAGCTCCATAAAAAGGGGCACTGTACCAAGCCTTCTGTTCGTAGACAATAATTGGCACATCCACAACTCCCACTCCCAAAGATCCCTCTCCCTCTGGTGGGTTCTCCCGTGGGATCACATTCACCACTGTTTCACTTGCGCTCCGCTGCCCATTTGCGTCTACCGTTGATAGGTAAAGACTAATCATCTGACCCTTGTTCTGTTTGATCATCTCCACAAACTTATCCGCGTCATCAATTTGTTCTCCTTTAACTCTCACAACTACCACTCCGACAGTTACTCCCGCCGCTTCGGCTGGAGATCCAGCAATCACCTGTGAAACCATGACCTGCTGACCCACCTCTTTGGGTACACCTAAGCGGGTATACACCACACTAAATGCCAAGATCCCTAGCACCAAATTCATAGCTACTCCCGCAACGGTTACCAAGGCTCTTTGCCAGGCCGGCTTGGCAAAAAACAGTTTCTTCCTAAGCATTGGATTAATCTTCTCCCACAAACTAGGATCCTCTTCTTCCCCAGCCAAACGTACAAATCCTCCAATTGGCAGCCAGTTTAAACTAAACTCCGTCTCTCCCCACATTCCCAATTTAACTGCTTTCGGTGGCAACCCAATCCCAAACTCCTCCACCTTAATCCCAAACAACTTTGCTACCAAAAAGTGTCCCAATTCATGCAATAAAACCAGAAGTGATAAAACTAGAATCGTCGTCACCGCTCCGATTATACCCTACAAACAGGTAATCGCCAGAACCCTTACATTTTCTCCCGTTTTCCCACTGACTCCCTTTACCAACACTTCGACTGTCTTACTCGGATCTCTCAGATAATCCTGTTTCAATAACTCTTCCACGCTCGCCGGCTTCATCGAAGCCACCTGCATCGCTAGTTCCTTCCCGAGTTTCTGGAAATCCTCTGTTTTGGCAACAAAATCCGTTTCACAAGCTAGTTTTACCAACGCTCCCACTTTCCCATTGAAATGCACGTAGGCAAACACATGACTAGCTCCCGTCTCTCGATCAGCTTTCTTCTCTGCTTTAGCGAGTCCTTGCGCTGCAATCAATTTCTTGGCCTTTTGGACATCTCCCTTACTCTCCGTCAAGGCTTTTCTCACCTCCATCACTCCCGCTCCGGTCTCCTCACGTAGCTCTTTGATTTGTTCCATGGTAATTTTCATACTTTCCCCTTTGCTTGGTCCTTGGCCAACTTGAGTCCTTTTTCGATGGCTTTTGACACTGATTCAAGGAGCATGACCACAGCTTTCAAAGCATCGTCATTGGCAGGAATTACTTTGGTAATAAAAGTCGGATCACAGTTGGTATCGCAAATTGCGACAATTGGGATTTCCTTGGCAATTGACTCTGCCATCGCAGTATTCTCGCGGATCGGATCCACGATAAAGACCAAGTCAGGCAGTTTGGTGAGCAGTACTACTCCCCCATACATCCGTTCCAGTCTATCCATCTCCCGTTTCAAAATCACTTGCTCTTTTTTGGTGTATTTCTTGTAATCACCCGCTTCAAATTTTTTCTTCATCTCCACCAACTTGGCAATTCGATTTTTGATTTGTTCCCAGTTGGTAAACAAGCCACCCACCCACCGGTTGGCGATGTAAGGAACCCCCAATCGCTCAGCCTCGGCTTTAATGGTCGGTGCAGCCTGGCCTTTGGTTCCAACCAGCAAAATCTGCCCACCCTTAGCAATTGCTTCGGTCAAATACTCACAAGCCTCTCCCAACTTCTCTCTGGTTTTCACCAAGTCAAAAATCTGTACTCCATTTTTGATGGCATACACATATTTATCCATTCGTGGGTTACGTCTCTTCACCGAATGCCCAAAATGCATTCCGGTTTCTAACATGTCCTTTAACTCAGGAAGATTGGTTGATTCACTCACTTTGCCTCCTTAAACTTCTCCAGGGGCCTGAAATCAGGAGGTCTCCCCTAGATGTAAATTTTGTAACTCTGGAATTATATCACAAACCCTATTCATGGGGCTCAAACTTCTCCCGCTCACCAAGCTCTGGTGGTTTTAAAAGTTCTTCAATTAACTGATCATACTCGGGTGTTCCTGGAGATACCCCCCTTGACTCAATCGCTCTTCTCATCCAACCAGGAATAATTTGGATTGCGTCAGGCGGCAATGGCGTCCAATCATATCTTACTTTTTCTGACATAAATATCCCCTAGATTCTCCATCAAACAAGCTATTGTAACAGGCCCTACCCCATTTGGTACCGGCACCGCCACCCTCGCTTTCGCATACACTTCTTTGGTCATATCTCCCTGTGGCGCCCCTACATCTATCGCCACAATCCCTGATCGTACCATCTCCCCCGTAATTAGCCCAGGTTTCCCCACACAGCTAATCACTGTATCAGCCTGTGCCAGATCACCCGCCAAATCCTTGGTCTGGCTGTTCACTGCCACTGCTGTTACTTCATGTTTCTTGCTTAACCAGGCGATCAATGATTTTCCCACCGCTCCCGTCCCCCCCACCACCACAATTTCCCTTTGCCACAGTCGGTCATCCGCCACACTCTCCATGATGCTAATAATTGCTCTCACCGTGGCCGGCATAATCCCCGATTCTTCACTCCGCAGTCCATCTACATCTTTGGTCAGGGGGATAGCCGCCAATACTTCCCGTACTTCGTTTTCCTTTAAACCTGGAATCGGTAGTTGTACCATTAGACCCGTTACCTCCGTGTATTCTCCAATTTCTCGTACCCTCTTTTCTAATTCCTCTTTCCCAATTCCTGTGTCCAACCTTACCACCTCAAACTCCACTCCTACCCGTTTGGCCGCCTCACTTTTGAGCCGCGTATATAGCTCGCTTGCCGGGTCACTCCCCACCAACACACTCACGATTTTGGGTTTTGTCTCCATCTCAGAAACTCTTTGCCGAATCTGCTCCTCTATCTCAACTGCAAATCTTTTACCATCAAATAACATACCTACGGATTATACCGTGTTTATTTAACTACCTGGCAAATTACCTCACTCTCGGCATACTTGCGATCTATCAGCTTGACCACAAACCGCTCCACTTGGGGGAAAAGCAGGAAAATACTCATCGCCGCCATCCGCATTCTGGCTTCATAAATCTCCAGAAACATCTTGGTAAAAATCTCCCGATAACTACTGCCTTGTTTATACTCTGCATGAAAACTCTCCGGCACCCAAATCTTCCCGTCCCCCTTCGTAAAACTACCGAATTTCTCTTCCAACTGTTCAACCTCAAAATCCAACTGCCACTCTAGAGCCTTTGGCGCCATCGCCCAGGAGCTTCGCACGATTAGCGCATTGAGTAAGATATGGACATCTTCTTCCAAAGCATTGTTAGCAATCCCGCTCGCATACGAGCGATCCCCAATCCTATCCCGTCCGACATGCATCTTATCTGCTGCAACCAGTGCCCACTGCAACGGTATCCCTGCCCCCAAGTTTACCCCTAAATCCGCTAGCATTGGCTCTTCGTGAAAGAGAATTGTGTACAAAACAGCTCTCCATTCCGCTTCGTGCAATTTTGTATTAGCAAATAGCCGCGTAAGTAGCCAAGCCGAGTACATGGAATGCTCTTTTCGATCGCACAAATTCCCCAAATCATGGGTCATCCCGACCAAAGTTAATAAGTTCTCACTTTTACTCTCGTACCATCCTCCTTTGTTCCCATAGCTCTTCCCCGCTCTAGCTAATAGTTCGATGGCCGTTCCCGTCACCCACAGAGTATGCCTATCGGTATGATCATTAAATCCGTGTGGCAACTCCAGGTCAAGCACGGGACCCACATAATTCCACGTTTTCCCTAGCCCCCGATACAAATACGCCAGTGACTCCCCTTTGCCTGACAAATGTAAGTATTCCCCAAAATCAAACAATTGTTTTACCTTCGGCACGCGATGATTAGTCAAAAACGGGAAATCGTCCTTTTGGTACTCGATCCCCGCCGAATGAAAGTACTCCCACAAACCCACTCCGTCTGCCCTTCTCATCTCGTCACTACCAAGAAAGGGAGAGTGAATATCTATATTCCATTTGGGTACCGACTGATTTATCACCCCCTCATTCTACAGGACACACCAAACAGTGTATTTATGGTAGGCGCACAAATTTCGTGCGACTGCCAGTAAACCATAAGCTATAATGTACCCATGTCCAAACTACAACAAACCGATCCCGAGATCTATGCCCTGATCCAAGCCGAAGAGAAGCGTCAAACCGACGAACTAGCCATGATCCCCAGCGAAAATATTGTCAGCGAAGCAGTCAAAGAGGCCGTCGGCAGTGTTCTCATGAACAAATACAGCGAAGGCCAGCCCGGCAAACGTTACTACCAAGGTAACGGCAACATCGACGCAATTGAATCCCTCGTGGAACAACGCGCCCTCCAAGTTTTTGGCCTCGATTCAAAGGATTGGCATGTCAACGTCCAGCCAGTGACCGGGAGTATAGCCAATTTTGCCGTCTATGCCGCACTTTTATCCCCCGGCGACCGTATGCTTGCCATGTCCCTCTATGACGGTGGTCATCTCACCCACGGCTGGAAATTGCCGGATGGCAAACCCATTAGTTTCACTTCCAAAATCTATGATACCTACTTCTACAATGTCGACCCCCAGACCGAAGTTTTTGATTATGCGCAGATTGCCAAAATTGCCGCTCAGGTTAAGCCCCAAATCTTAATTAGTGGTGGCACCGCCTATCCTCGCGAAATCGATTATGCCAAGATGCGCGAGATTGCCGACTCAGTCGGAGCTATCTACATGGCTGATGTCGCCCACGAGGCGGGCTTAATTGCCGGTGGAGCCAACACTTCTCCCTTCCCCCACGCCCATGTTGTCACTATGACTACAAGGAAGACGCTTCGCGGCCCGATCGGCGCGATGATCTTCGCCAGCAAAAAACTTTTGGGTGACAGCGTTGCCGAGAAAATCGATTTTGCTGTCTTTCCCGCCCTCCAGGGTGGACCCCAAAACCACAGTATTGCCGGGATTGGCGTGGCTCTCCACGAAGCCTTGCAGCCCGAATTTAAAACCTATGCTCAGCAGGTAGTGAAAAACGCCCAGGTTCTAGCTGCTGAACTTAAAAAGGCCGGCTTCCATGTCGTCTCCGGCGGCACCGATAAACACCTGATCCTTCTGGATTTGCGCAACAAAGGTATTTCCGGCAAAGACGCTGCTCTCGCTCTTGAAAAAGTTGGGATCATTACCAACAAAAATACCGTGCCCGGGGAAACCGGCAAACCCTGGAACCCCTCAGGTCTCCGTCTCGGCACCCCGGCTGTTACTACCCGCGGCTACACCGAAAAAGACATGCTCGAAGTTGCGAAGAAAATTATTGCTACGCTTTCACCCTCTAATTAGTCACCCTGTTCATAATTAACCTGGTCGTCTCTTCCACACTAAATCTCTTTGTATCCACTGTCATGTCGTACAACAAGCGATTTAGATATGACCTCCCCCCATAACGATCTGTAAACACTCGCAAATTACTCGCTTCTCGTTCATTAGTAACATACCGCGCCTCAGCTAGATCTTTATATAATTCAGGGTCCCGTGCAAATATCCTTCGAACTCTCTCTTCCGCGCTACACACCAATAAAACCTTTAACACTCCCGGCAAATTATTTACGACTGCCACCAACCCCGCCACCCTCCCTTCCTCAATCGTTCTCCCCTTCTTCATTTCTTCTATCATCATTTGGTCAATTCCATCGTGGACACTGTCACCCGCTAATTCCGCCCCATAACTGCTCATCCCATTCCGCTCACACCATATTCGGTATAACTCTCCCGCTCCAAACACCTCCCATCCCAACTTACTACCCAACTCACGTGCAATCGTCGTTTTCCCGCTACCCGCTTCTCCCGCAATTGCGATCGATTTTATCTGCTCTAGGCTCATATATTATCTACTGCTTAATGTTCCATTAATCATCCCGCTTGCAACCATTACTAGAGTCTCATTCACCCAACGTACACCATGTCCACTTTTCATCTCATCCTGTAATATTTTAATTACCCCACTAGCTCCACTTATACAAGTCGGAATAAATTCTGTTCCCTCAAAAGTCCAAACTTCTATAAAAGCCTCAGCATCATGCTTATGTCCTTTAACTTCACAATTAAACAGCCCGGGAGGTGACTCACGGTTAAAATAACCCTCTTGCTGATCCGAACCCAACAGCGAAGGACCTTCCTTTTTCGACATCCCAAGATTATAGGATATTAATTAACAATTTTCAAGTTCTTTGCGACCATCTCGACCAACTTTGTTCGAGCCTTCTCCTCATGCGCAAAATCCAGCTTATCCGTCTCCACCACCAACACATTATAATCTGGGTGAACCGTAGCTCCCGCCAGCCACTCCCGATTAACTTGTTTCATCATCAAAAAATAAGTTGGATCTACCGTCTCAAACTCTCGCCGTGACTCATGCGCTCGACGGATCAACTCTTCATCCCCTACTGCCAAATAAACTAATAAGTCAGGAGCCGGAGCTACCTTCCAATCTAGTTGCCGGAAAAAATGCTCGTATTCCCCAAAATGTGCTTCGCTCATTCTCCCAAGCCTTCGATTAGTCTCGGCATAACAAAAATCCATTTCCGGGGATACATCTTGAATCAGCACTTTAGCATCAACCTTTTTGCTTACCTGCTCCCATTTTCGCTGGACAAACCATTTTTGTGATTCCAAAAAATTCTTCTCTGGGTCGGCATAACTTTCTTTCAAGTACGGATTGTGCTGCCAATCCTCATAACTTTCCAAAACCCTATGTCCCCGTTTTCTCAATCCTTCCCCGATTACTTTGACTGCCGTGGTCTTCCCGACTCTCATCGAGTCTGCCATCACCTCAATGCGAATTCCCTCCTGCTTTTGCCTCACCCGTGGGTATACTAAGTGATTATTTTTTCCCATATTTGCTAATTGACAACAAACATACTTGCTCGATTAAGTAATTCGTGAGCAAAAATATTTTTCAAATTAGATAGGTCAACTCTTTCCCCACTCATCAATTTAGGAGCCTGCAATCTCGTCAACACTGTCTCGCCCAAAAACCCTTGAGCCAAATGAGGAATCTGGCTATCCGCATTGCCGATCGAGCGGCGGATCTCCTTCATAAACCCATCTCCTCTCACCCAGGGTAGTAAACCCGAATCCCGGTGCTGAAAATTTACTTCCGTTTTTAAGATCATTATTTCTGCCAAATCCATTCCCAATGCCGCCGTTCTCGCGATCATTTCATTAATGAGTGGTTTATCAATATATTCCGAGCGTCCCATCAAAGCTGCCATCACTTCCTCACTATTAGGATCGTTCGGGCAAGACCGCCTCATTTTGCCAACTACAAATACGAGTACATCTGCCATCTCATTTGCCACATTCCAATAGTCCTTCGCTCGTTCTCGTTCATACCAAGGTAAATGTTTATCTTTTAACAAAACTAGCTCATGTTCCAATGGTTCCTTCTCTTTCACTTCCCTTAGCTCATCATTAATTAACGATTGAATATCTCCCAATCCAGGTATTTCTCTCAATTCGCGCTGTAAATCATCCCAAGTAACCAGTGCGCTCACTGCCAAGTCCAACCTACCCCTCAACGCCGCTGATTTTGCCTCTAGTGTCGGCAACCTGCCAATCTTATATAACTCATGCTCAAATCTCGGCCTATTAACATCTATTTTCCCCAAAAATTCTGCCACCAAACTCATACTTATCCACTATACCGAGCTTTATCACTCCCCCACAACCTCTCAAAAATAATCACACCTACTCAGTTTTAGTTTTTTATAATATCGTACGTCGGAACATTCAACCACGTTTCTTCAAGAGCAAACCCAAACCCGTTCCCACCAATACGATCAAGCCAACATATTCGAGTAACTGTGGCCAGTAAAAAATTATTACTTCTGAGTTTTGATTTTTGAGTTTTGAGTTTATTTCCCATCCATTCGCCCAGCCATCAACTTTTACGTGGCTAAACTTTTGCACTTTGAACTTTGAGTTTTCAGTTTTTATTGCCACCCATCCCGCATCATATCCCTGAGATAACTTGATTAGTCCCTGCCCCTCTACTTTTACTTTGTACAACCACGTCCCCGTCTTACTTACCTCTATTATTCTGAGATTATTATCAAGTGTTTGATTAGTTATCAGTTTTGTTCCTGCTATCTGCGATAGTGGCAACCATCTCACCTCTACTGGTTCCACAATATTTTCTGTCCTTTGTCCAAAACTCCGCGTCTCAATATTTAGGGTATAAAACCCGTCCCAGCTCCAAGGCAGCATGGTAAAGGCCTGATCAAACTCACTCTTCCCTAACAAATACTCCAAATCATTTCTTTTTGATCCCGTATTCCACAGGAAAAACTTGACGCTTCTCCCCTCAATGTTCTCCCCTCTCACTCTCATCAAATACGGGAGGCGCGGATCCAGCTCACTCATGACCACATAATCACACACAGCTCCTCTTTCGTCCGCTATGTACACATTCCCGCTCTTCTCTGCCATCCCCCGGCTTAGGACATCACAATTTCCGATAGTTCCCTGCCCACTCCTCCCAAAATCATACACAAATGGCTCTCCCCCAACCTCCACTATTACCCTGGAATCTAACATCTGGAATCTAAAATCTTGTCTGTACTCACTCCACTCCTCATTCTCACTCACCCTCGCCACAATATAGTTTTTCCCCTCTTCTGGTTTCTCCTTCCCCCTAAATACTGGACCATCTAAGTCGTTTACTTTGTACGCTGGCAGTGGCACTTCGTCCTGATAATTAATCCGCACAATTTGCCCCACTTCCCACCCCGGCACCACCAATTCTTGACCTTGTTCTACTTTGTTAGCGGTAATCTGTAGGCTATTATCCTGGTACTCTACTCCCGTGATCTCTTCCCTCATCAGTCCTGCAAAAGGAAAAATTATTCCTCTCTCCGAGTTTTCTGAGTCTTCTGAGTTTTCCGAAATATACGTCCCCACTTCCTCATACACTACATCCCTCCTCACTTTGGCTGTATCTGCCTCGACCCACGTATATTCTCTTGGCGTGCTTACAAAACCAGTCTCTTCTCCGGTCTCCCACACCGTCAAAGCTCCTTCGCGGAATGTCTGTTTCCACCCTAGTTGCTCAGCAATTTTTTTCGTTTCCTCTATCCTGAGTATTGTCGCATCTTGCCCCGGCGCAATTACACTCTCATCCAGTAGTACATATCCCACATCGTATTTATCTAGCACCCTCCTCACTCTCCCCGTCTCTTCTCTATACAGCGCATCACTAAACTCATTATAAAATCCCTCGTTATACGGGCTCCACACATCAAAAGCCCGGTCTAATATTGGTTGTTCTATCCCATACCACAAAAATCCACTCCCGGAATACCCCCAATCATGTACCTGCCATCCCCACATCCAAGCACTAGGTAAATATACAACTCGTCCACTCTTATTTTCTTTGTCAAAGAATCGGTACAACAGTCTGTATTCATCAGGGAATTCCACCTTCATCGAATCAAACACTAAACTTCCCTGGAAAACTGGCCACACAATATAACCAGAAACTCCAATTATAAAAACAGCCAAAATATTTACTGCCAATTTTTTCCTTTCCAAAACCTCCACAATTACGCCCAAACCCATAGCCAGTACCATTGCCATCACCGCTGACCATTTAGTAAACACCGACCTAAACATCTCTCCAAAAAAAGGGACTTTTCCGATCAGCCAACTATATACAAATCCAATTGGAGGATTATTAGATGCCAACATAAAATATGTCAGTCCAAAGACCAATATAACCCACGAGCTTATCCGCTTTTTTATCACCCCCATCACGGTCCCAAAAATACTCAACCCAGCTACCAATAGATTCAGTAAGCTGGCAATATTATCACTCACCCATCCTTGCCAAACCTGCAGTAGTCTCCCCCAACCATTACCTTTCCACTCAAGATATTCTAGCCAGAATCCACGCATCGACAATACATCTCTCCACCCACCCATTGCTTCATTCATATGAGCAGTTTCTGGTGAGGCAACGCTGTTAATTTTTGACATTCCTACCACACCTGCATTACTCACCACAAAATACATAACAGGTAGTAACCAAAATGCATTTACCATAAATACAACTGTCCATCCAGTCAAAACTCTTTTCCAGTTAGTACTCAAATATGTCAAAGAAATTATTCCCAGTATTAGCACATAAACCACAAACAATGTCTGTACATAAAAAGCCGTCGTAGCCAGTATCGAAACTCCCAAAAATTTGAGTAAATCACGTCTGTTCCCCTCTTTTAGATATCTCGTAAACATAGAAATTAGCCACGGCAAAAATCCATAAAATCCACTAAATGATTCGTAAGGGGTGTAAAAATACTGGACAGTCGCCAAATTAAGTAGATAAAAAGCGCTAGTAACCAAACTAGCCGATTCACTCCACTTCCACAGTTTCATTGTCAAATACCACATCCCTATCGGGCCGAGTGCCAACATCCCCATGTGCCACACCCATCGCAAATAATTGCTAGGCACTACAAAACTCACTATCCAAAGCAGAATTGTCCTAGATAAATCAGCTACATGACCCATCCCACCTAGGTGACCCAAACCTCGAAATTCTTGCCACACAACACTCAACCCCCTACTTATTTCCAACTTAAAGTTAATTTCTGGGTGCAAGTTATCCCACCCCGACAAATACTCGTTAACACCAATTCTATTTTGAAATATTACAGTTCCAAGGATCAGTAAAAAAATTATCTTCCGCCAGCTTAGCCATCTCAACAGTTTTTTCATCTTAGATTTAGTATATTACCTCACCAACCATGTAGCTATAGCAGCCGTCATTCCAGCCAATCTCAATTGTATTTGTCTTGTCGTATATCTCCCGGTACTTAAAACTAGCGTCTTTACATCCCCAACCTGACTCATCCTGATCAGGTGAAACAACGGATAAATAATCACATTAGGCAATATTCCTACGATCATTTGTTGCATTAACCCCATAACCTGCCCTCGCAAGTTTGGTACATATCCATACTTCTTGACCGCCCTACTTCTCACAGCAATCGTGTCATAGAATGTCTTCTTAGGGTTGCGTAGTGAAAGAGAGTCATTGTGGATACGATATTGGAGAATAGTGTCAGGTAAGTTGGCGAGTTGACCGTATTGAGCCAAAAAAAACAATAGTTCTAGGTCATGTGCTAGTACCACATCAGAGTGATAGACAAGTTTGTGTTTCCCTAGTAGTTTTGTATTTACCATAATAGTCGGGTGTTGTACAGGGTTATATTGGTATAGAGCCGAATAAATTTGGGTGTGAATTAAAGGAAAGCTTTTCTCTCCAATACTTTTACCCAAACTATCGATCAGCTCACACTGCCCCCCGACCGCAATCGCCTCAGGATTAGATAGTAAATAATTCACTTGTTTTTCAAATCTATCTACAATTGCAATATCATCCGCGTCCATACGGGCTATGAGTTTTCCACGAGCTTTATCTAAAGCGAGATTTGAAGCATAGCTAGCTCCTCTATTTTTATCATAACTAATTACCTTGATACGCTTATCAGATTGTGCAATTTTTCGCACTACAGAAAGCGTATTATCAACCGATCCATCGTTTACTACTATTAGTTCCAAGTTTGGATATGTTTGAGCTTGGATACTGCCGACCGCTTGCCCTACAAATTTATCCGCGTTGTATGCAGTCATTATGACACTGACTAGTGGGTGCAATTTTTTATTTTGCATATCCACCTTCCGAAATTAGTGTCACATAAGCAGATTTTGCGAGCATCATATTCAATTTTTCTGGTGTATAGTCGCACTTTATCTTGAGTCGCTCATCCATGATTTGACCTATCTTTAGCCCACAAGACTTTAAAATTTTGGTCAAATCAATCGCAGAATACCCGAGCTTTTGTAATGCTTCTGGGTTACACTCGCAGATCACTGTGATTTTCTTTTGGTTGCGGATCATGGTTTTAGCGCCTTTTAGCACCATCACCTCCGCCCCTTCGACGTCGATTTTGATCAGATTAATTTTTTGTATTCTTTTTGCCTTCATCCAACCATCCATCGTCATCGTTTTCACACGCAAATTACCCCTTCTACTCAACCCATTCTCCCCAGGATTAGCCCTATCTTCACTAAACCGGTGCAAACCATCAGTATCACTCAAGGCAACTTGCACTATCACAACATTCTTATGTCCAGCTACATTTTTTGTTAAATATTTCCAATTTGTCTCACAAGGTTCAAACCCTATTACCCTCCCTTTATTCCCCACCAATTCAGCTAATTGTTTGGTAAAATATCCCACATTCGCACCTATATCTACAGCTATCACACTCTGTTTCACGTTTGTTTGTAGGTAATCAGTCAAAAGCGGTTCGTACTTACCGCGCGTCCGTAACATCAGCCCTAAGCCCGCATCACGTGCCGACACTATCAGATTCTTTCCATAACCTGTGTTTACAGTTATTGGTGAATCTTTTTGAATCATGGCAAATACATACTTAAATAGCCACAACAAAAAGGGAAACTTCTTGTCCATTCCCCTTCCGCCAAATATCATATTAATTTTTTCTAGTATCTTCTCCATATCGCCTTTGAGCACACAAATTATTATGTACTCAAGAAGCGAGGCGTGTAGGTATAGTTTCCGATTAAGGAAAGATACGATACATTCTCGCTAGTGGTCGTAAAACCTAAGTTGTAAATAAAAACTGGAGGCAGCCCATGTGCGACAAATGTCGACAGGTTATGCAAGTTCGCGTGAGCGACTGCATGTGGGTGGCTGAGTTTGGTCACTCCAGTTTTCTTCGGTTTGCTAGACCGGTTACTGCTTCTGTGAAAAGCGGGTGAGGATAGGAAACTTCGCAGCGTCATCCGGAAGGATGATTGTCAAAGTGTCCATCTCACCATCGCGTTCCAACAGTTGTCGGGATTGATCAGCCAAATTGGCTTTAACGTCAGCTATGCTGCCGCCAAAATACCAACCTGTACCACCTTTGTGACCCGAAAGCCACGCGACCGTGTGGGGACGAACCGCAAACACTGCCCGATGGGAAGTGCCATTGGAGTCAACCCACCAAGTTTGTGCTACCACCCAGCATGTCTCATCGAGACCGCCAACTGGAGCTTCTCCATAGCTTGCACCGGAGACTTGGTTGTCATTCTGCCAAGAAGTGACACCATGATTGCGACAATCTGCTGTTCCCAAATCAACGGGAGCATTCAGCGGCTGTGCAGTCGGCACAGAAGGTGAGCCGGGGTTGGGGAGGCATGCCGACAACAGGGCAACAATCACGAACAGGGGGATCAAGATCTTTTTCATGGGAATCTCCTAAAACTCATTACTGAGTCTTCCAACTCTCGCGCACACGGAATGCGACGATGAGCAGGGTGAAAATCACGACAAGGGCAAGCACAACACCGTAGCCAACAAATGGCGCTACAAAGACAACCATCACATAGACGGCGGTCAATATGTAGGTGAGCCACGCGGCTTTACGGGAAAAGAGCTTGCCACCAGCCCAATCATTGGGAAGAGACTGCAGGAAGGCGAAGCCTACCAACAAAATCCCAATGAACTGAGCAACCGGACCTGGCGCCAACCATGAGGCTGGGTCTAACAACCAACTCGTAACATTTTGTTCCATCTTACTTTCTCCTTTTCTCAATTTTTTTCACCAAATAATCTGGTGTACCTTGCCAATAATTTTTGTGATTATTTACAAGCAAAGTACACCAGACCAAAGGTTACTCAATTTTCAAAAAGAAGCTCCTGTTCGTTCCCATTTATATACAACTTATTTAGCGATTGTCATGCTTTCGCATGACAAAGTATCTACTCCTGGGATTGCTCCCTAGAGTTCTACACGCCTTGTTAAAGAGCTACTAGCGCCACCGATATCTTCACGCTCTGTGAGTCACCGGCTTTACCAGTACTTGAGGAGTTAACCTCAAGAATGGAGACTGCGAACCTGCCCTTGTCGCAGTCCCCATTCCTAGGGTCATATCCTATAGCTATTAATTTTTAAGGTACGACTAATTGCTTAGTGGTTTTGCCCTAAGTTTCTCTTATTTGGGTGGCTCAGGGCAAAGCCAAAAAACGCTGGAAAAAAGTTTATCCGAGGATGTAGGATTTGTAAGTTAATTTGTAAAGCACTGTGGCCAGCAAAGCTGCTCCGGCAACACTAGCTAACATTTTGAAAATCTGTTCATTACTGATTCCGGTTTCGACCACTTTATGCTCAATCGTGACGTTTGTAGTCGCTTCACCGCAAACCTCGCCTCCACCGTAAACACTGGAACAGGTGCGGACAGTCTCAGCCGCCACTGGGGTGGCCAAAGCGAATAACAGGGTAACCAACGCTATAAGTCTTTTCATGTGCCGCATTATACACGGCCAGATCGATTTGTCAACCCCTATAGGACTATTCAACTAAATCAGCATAAACTATGATGCGAATCGGTGAAATCATGAACTTGCAGGTATACATAATCAACTCGCTCGAGTAATCGGCAATCTCCGTCGCCTCTGTAACCTGGGTTACTCTATACATATATCGGTGCTGATTCCACACAATTGCTACCTGGTCACCCTCTTCTAGTTTTGGCAGATTATAGAAGGCATTTTGTTCGCGGTAGTCCTGCGTCCACTCTATATACCCAAACCGATGGGCCGCCAAGATAATCGGCCTCCCCTCTTCCACTGAATCTGGCTTTCCAAACTCCATCACTCTCCACACGCCCTTCTTGAGCGCTTTCTCATAGTTATCCCCTTCCCCCTCCCAAATCACCGTATCCACTCCAATCTTGGGAATCATCAGGTAATGCCCCTCCGGGAGCGTAATATCGCGGGTAAAGACGGGTACAACTGGCGGCTCCGCAACTACCGGTCTAGGCGAAGCAACCGCCACCATTTTCTGACTAGTTTCGGTGAGTGCCTTCCCTAGTAGTTCCGAAGTCCTGGGCACAACCGTGTAATACAGATATAACCCCACCGGATAACTCGATAAGAGGGCAAAGATCCCCCAGAGAGTTAGCGCCATCCCCGCAAAAATCAAGGCTAGAGTCGATGGCCCCCGCTTATATAGCACCCGGTACTTCTTCTCCCGGCGTCTCTTCCACGTCTCCCAATATTTCATGGTTCTATTCTACGCGATTGCCTGCCAAAATGCGGCCACGGCAGAGACTCCTCGTTCGATCGCCGCAAGCGACAGATTTTCGTCTACTCCGTGCATCTCCCCTGCCCAACCAGACAATAGTACTTGGGGAGTAATCATCTCGGCAAAGTAGTTGGTGACGGGCAAACTCGCCCCCTCAAAACGTACTACCGTCTTTTTTCCAAATGCTTTGGCCAAAACTTCTCTGGCAACCCTGATTACAAATGAGTCAGGGTCAGCTAAATAGGCATCGTTACCGTTGTCAATCTCCCACTCCCACGCTACTTCCGAGGGGATAATCTTAGCCATGTACTGCTCGGTTAACTTGGCAATTTCTCGCCAATCCTGCCCCGCTACCAATCGGAAATTAAGCTTGGCTACAGCCTCTTTTGGCACAATATTCTTAAATCCCTCGCCCGAATATCCGCCGGTAATCCCGGTAACCTGCAAAGTCGGCCGCAGTCCCACTCGCTCCTGGGTAGAGTACCCCGCTTCCCCCGCTAAAGCTTTTGCCCCAGTTACGCGCAAAAACTCGGCTTTGCTCCAACCCTCCCCCTTCATCACCCGTTTAGCCGAAGGTGAGATTGGTTTAACTGTTCGGTAAAAGCCCGGGATCTTTACGATCCCCGCTGGATCAGCCAGCTTAGAGAGCACTGTCGCGAGAGTGTTCACCGGGTTCGCAACGGCTCCTCCATAGCTTCCTGAGTGCAAATCCTTCTTGGGACCACGCAAGGTTAAACAACCATTCAAACAACCTCGGAGTCCCGCATCGATTGTCGGCGCTCCTTGGGTCGTTGCACTCCCATCCGCAATCCAGACGATATCGCTTTTGAGTAGCTTTTTGTGTTGCCGGATAAATGTTTCCATTTGGGTACTTCCGACTTCTTCCTCTCCTTCAACTACCAGCTTGAGGTTGACCGGGATCTCCACCTTCTTTGCCATCGCCTCCTTGATTGCCAACACCTGGCACCAAAATTGACCTTTATTATCACTACTTCCCCTCCCCCAAATGGCCCCGTTCTTGATGGCTCCTCCCCAGGGGTCCACTTGCCACTCGTTAATTGGCTCTGCCGGCTGAACATCATAGTGGCCATATACCAGGATTGTCTTTTTGGCGGGGTCACCCCCCAACTCGCCGTACACTATCGAATTCCCCTTGGTTGGGATTACTCGGGTCTTTACCCCCATTCCTGCCAAATACTTGGCCAACCACTTGGCCGTTGCCTGGCAAATTCCTTTGTGTTGAGTACTCGTACTAATACTCTCAAATGAGAGGTAGGTCTGTAAATCAGTTAGGTCTAACATAACTCCTCCTTATTTTATAATAATTAATTTTATTTGCGCTCGATCCCGCCCCTTGGCGGCAGCTCCCTCATCTCCCACCGGTCGACTCCGTACCACGTGACAATCAGTGAGCTTCCGCAATTTTCACACTGGGAGCTTTTCGTTCCCCCATGTGCCAAAATCAGTTCCGCCAAAATTTCATCCATCTTTTTGTGGTGGTCGATGCTACATTTTTGCATCGCCAACACTCCCGGCTCCATCTGGTAATACATCCCTCTCGCAAACCACGGTACCATATATTCTTTCTGGCGCTACAAAAAATCCCCTCGGGTGGGAGGGGATTATGTGTGCTTTTCTTTGGTTATTTATGCCTACACTACAAATCCCCCCACCTTTTTAGGAAGGTAAAAACGGGACATAGTGCAGTGCCAACCAAATTTCATAACTTTCGCCACTATACTACACTACCCCATGCCTTTTCAAGGCCTTCATTATTTTCTGGTGAACTTTTGTAACTGGCAGCAGCTTGCCCTTTGAGTCCACACACCTAATCACTTCCCAGTGTTTATACTTTTTGGCTAGCTCCAGATAAAGTCTCAACACTTCTTTTTGGTACTCCACGTCCGCCTCATATTCATCCTTCTTTTTACCCTTGGCATACTCGCGTTTGGCTTTTTGCTCAATCAATTTTTGTGAAATCTCCACCGGTACATACAGGAAAATGACCACATCCTCCTTGGGGAGCTTGTGTTCCTTATATTCCATCTCATACAGCCACTTCAAAAATTCCTCTCGCTTCTTCTTTTCGATCCTCGCGGTTTGAAATGCCATCGAACTAGTGGTATAGCGGTTGGCTACCACGGTATTGCCCTCTTCTAGCCAATCCACAATCTCATCTCGCGCCGTTAACCGATCCATCGCGTAAAACAAAGATGATAAATATGGGCTCGCGCTCTCCTTATTCCCAAATTCCCCCGCCAGATATCTCCCCACCATCTGTCCATGAAAACTGGTGTAATACCGGGGAAAATCAATATACTTATTCTTGACCTTATGTTGTTCCAAATACTTGAGCAGTAACTCAGTTTGTGTCCCCTTCCCACTTCCGTCCGTCCCATCTATCACAATCAGTTTCCCCTTCCTTCGATCCATCGAGGCAAAATCCTCCAGATTCTTCTTCAGTACTGTCCTTACGTTACCCTTGCTGTAGTGAGCTACGTACAAGTCAGGATGCCCCTCAATCATGTATGGCAAAGGGGTAGACGCATCCTTGTAGAACAAGGCTAAGACTTTCTTTCCATGTGACAGGGCATGTTCCATCAAAAAAGCCGTTCCCCAAGACGGCAGGGTTACTTCGGCTACCATCACCTCAGCCTGCTCGATTAACTTGGCTTCGCGGACAAACAACTCCTTAGGGGTTAGTCCCCCCCCAACCGGCATGGTCGGATCGATCACATTCTCTGACATTACCGTATGGCCTAACTTTTTGAGATTCGCCACCACCTCCTGATATACTGGCAACATCGACCGGTCGAGCGAAACTGACGCTCCGAAGTATACTTTCATATAGCTATTTTAACCACGCTTTAATTCAAAAAGATATCGCGCAAATGGTATATATCTACTACACTCTGATCTGCCAATCGGCTCATCCCCCCGACAAGTACCGCTTTCATCCCAACTGACTTGGCCCCCTCCACATCCACATCTTCTCGGTCTCCCACATACACCATTGCCTCTGGTCGAAGCTGTAGAGCCTCGATTGCCGCCAGAAATGGGGCTGGCTCCGGCTTGATCCAACCCTGGTCATAACAATATATTCTTGGCTCAAAATCATGATAATTGAGCCCTAATA
>Ga0208375_1001314_pt1 | contig 28721 bp, 30 predicted proteins | sample RifOxyD1_FD_184038 | JGI IMG/M metagenome (GOLD analysis project Ga0208375, IMG submission 184038) | Soil microbial communities from Rifle, Colorado - Rifle Oxygen_injection D1 (SPAdes) | ecosystem: Environmental > Terrestrial > Deep subsurface > Rock core/Sediment | place: Rifle, Colorado...
ATATCCTTGAAATTCAGCTCTTATATTTTGAACTTTTCTCAAAGAGATTGTTGCATCCTCAGCTCTTTCAGCAGGACTGCTACATCCAGCTAAAAATCCCAAGCCAATTGCGCCTATAAATGTAGAAATTGTTTTAGTTATGTTTCTCATAAAAATATAATAAAAAGCTTACTTATAAGCATTTATTTAGAAAAACCTAACTTTAAAATCTTGTATTTTACACCCCATAAAATCTCATACTCATCCAAAATCTTAAACTTATAATTTTTCAAAGCTTCTTTAAACAGTTCATCTTTTTGCAATAAAACAACTATAACCCCTTTCTTCTTTAATACAATTTGAGCTTGTTTCAAAAATTCATTTAACAGTTCATTAACCAATCTCTCTGATTTTTTCTTAGAAGTAGAAGCTAATTTAGTAATTATTTTGTCAAAATATTTTGGTTTGAATTTAGTATCAATCCAGTCAAAGTTTCCCTGCTCTAATTTAATATTAGCTTTTTTTATTCTGGTATTAATAGAAGCATTTTTTACATCTTCATCCATTCCAAATAAATTCTTTCCATTAAGCTCAAAAGCTTCTAAAAGAAGTGTTCCATCTTTGCATCTTGGATCAAAAAGAAAGTCTTTTTCCTTAAATTCAGCAATGTCTAAAAGTGCAAAAGCAACTTCTTCATTTATGCAATCAGTACTTGTTCTTATTCTGTAACCTCTTTTATATTTAGTTAAATTTTTGCCAATAAAACAATAATAATCTTTAATATCAACAACAATTACATTTTCAGGATTTTTCAAATCGCATTTATTTTCAATTAAGTCCCCAATAGAGTATTCAACATCAGCCCCCTTAAACTCATGTTCCCCTTCTCTAATGCATTCAACCTTAAAGCTACCATGTATGTCAAATTTTATTTTTTTTGCTTTCTCAATAATTTCATCTAAATTTTTAAAAGTAAAATAATCATATAATTCATAAGAATATTCGCAGCTCCTTAATTTTTTATCTTTGGAATACAAAACCTTTCCAGTATAAATTTTCTTTCCATTAGTCTCTTTCTCTGCAATAAATTCCAGTCCTTTTAAGCAAGATGCAATATAAACCATAAAAAATAAACTTAAAAGCGAGTTTAAAAGTATTTTTAAATTAGTAAACGATACAAATTAAACAATGATATTATTGTAGTTTATTATTTAGTGAGTGACACAATCTGATGTGTTATTAATGTTGCTCACTAAATTTTGAATCTTGACATATATTCAATTACAGCCTTTTGTTCATCAAAAGCTAAGTTTATTCCTTCAAAATTATAAGGAAAATCTAGCCATCTAAATCCTATGGACTCATTGCTTATTCTTGCTTTTCCATAAACAAGGGCAGCATAATAAAATGTAATATGGTGATTATTTCCACCATTTTTAGGGATATGCTCATTAAATAAAAAGCATTCAAATGCTTCTAAGATAAAGCCTGTTTCTTTTCTTATTTCCCTGAAACAAGCTTCATCTAAAGTTTCCCTATATTTTACCTTTCCACCTGGTAATTCAAACCTTCCAGGAGATTTTTCTAATAATAATATTCTCCTATCTAAATCTTCAAGTACAGCTCTTACAATAACAATTGGCCCATTTCGCATCTCAAGAAAATAAAAAAAGTTATTTTAAAACTATCGATTATCAATCTTTTCGTGCTCTTGTATATCCACTTCCACCAATCAAAGTAGTTGGTTGTATTTTCAACATTCCTGAATAAAATAAAAAATTTACAATTTCATCACTCCCATAAGCATATCTATAAGGAGGTAATAAATCTGGATGAAACCATCCATAATCTGATGATTCAGCTTTATTCATATTTATTTCACCTTTCCATTCATCAACAATTAAAATTCTATTATGATAAAGAATTTTAGAAGAATCACTAAATTCAATTTTTTTATGCCTCAACTCATCCACCAATAAAACTTCATGTGCTCTTACAATTTCTACATCAAATTCTTCATACATCTCTCTTTGAAAAGCTAAAAAAATATTTTCATAGCGCCTTCCTGGAGGAAGAGGAATATTTAGGACCAAAGAATCTTTTTCAGGACCTATAGAGTCATCTCGTTTACCTTCTAGAATATCAATAATATCAACCTTTCCACCAGGCAAAGTCCATCTTCTTGGAAAAGATGTTGCCCTCGCAGTTCTTTTAGAAAAAAGAATTTGTCCTTCTTCATTTTGCATTACTCCTCTTACTAAAATTTCTATATGGTGTTCAGTTGATACATGATCAAAATCTAATCCTTTTGGTATGTATAATCTCATTATTATCAATTATAATTAAGAATAAAAATCTTTAAATCCTTATTGATTTACGAAGATATCCTTTCTTATAAGCATCTCTTACAAAAACATCATTATTGAAGGCATATTTCAGTGGTGGCAGATGATTTGGTGGCAGCCAAAATCCATTTAATGAAGTTAAATCACCTTTAACATCAACAACAAAAAAATAATAAGTATAAAGTTTTGCATTCAATCCTTCTTCAAAACCTTCTATTATATGAACAGCTTTAACAATTTCTAAACCTGTTTCTTCCCAAACTTCTCTGACTAATGTTTCTATTGGACTTTCATAACCAAGAAATATTATTCTTCCCCTATGTAAATTTCTTAAATCATCTTCAGTATAAATCCTTTGTCCTGAATCTTCATATGCAAACCATCTTCTTTCTCTTTTTCCACCAGGTAAATCTAAAGCATTAGGATAATATGTGGAATTAGAAGATCTTTTATGAAAATACACGTCATCATTTTCATTTTGAATGATTGCTCTGGCAATGCTAGCCTCTGCTTTTAATTGAATAATATAATTTAGCAAAGGTGTTTTACCAAAAGAACTTCTTACCCTGCCATGATAGGTAGTATATTTCATCGTATCCTCATATTTTATTGTCAAAACCTAAGAAATTATCTAATTATCTAAAGCTTATCAAGTTTAAATAGTTTCTTATTTCAAACTAAAAATTTAGAACAATTATTTAGCCAAATAAATCCCGTCAGTATGGGATTTTATAATAACATTAATTCTGGAATTTATTCCTTTATCACAATCTAAAATAGTAACACATCTGTTTTTAGCAACCCCAATTTTCTGTCCAGAATACCATCCTTCTAATTTAACAATAGCTTGTATTTTTTCATTGTTTTCAAAAACAACAGGAACTCTTTCAGCTTTCTTAATCTTAAACTCATTCCCCTTATACACAAGTTTAAAATCAAATTTCTTTTCTAATTCTTCAAGTTTTCTGTAAAATTTAAAGAATGTTTCCTCTTTTGCTTTTATCTTTCTGCCCATTTTGTGTTTTTCATATTTTTGCAGTCCAACTTTCGCATTAATCTCCTTAGCAAATAAAATAATTTCTTCAATATCTTTGTCATTTACACCAGGCAAATAAACAGGAACTAGCCATAATTCTATTCCATTTTTAACAATTTCAATGCAAGTTTCTTTTATTTTATCCACATCATAATTTTGCATTCCAAAAAACTTTTTTCCTTTTTCATAATCCAAAGTATGCAAGCTTAAATTAATCTGGTCTAATCCATTTTTCTTTAGCTCAATTATCTTTTTCTTGTCAAGTAAAATTCCATTAGTAACAGTGACAATCCTCTCACTTAAACCAGATTCCTTAATTCCTTTAACTAATTCTAAAAACTTAGCATACATTAAAGGTTCACCAACAGAATCTAAAAATACAGTTAATTTTTCTTTTTTCAATTTAGCAACATATTCAAACCATTCAAGTAAATAATCAAGTTCAACTTCATAATTAATCTTATGAAATCTGGAGTTTACACCAGCATCAGTTGAACAAAATTCACAATTAGCATTGCATAAAGTAGTAGCTCTTATCTGAATCATAGAATTATGATACCTGTCAATAATCCCAAAAGGTAATACCCCTAATAAAGGAATTCCAGAATTCTTATCAATTTTAATAATTTCCATAAAATTAAACAAACAAAGCAATTTAAAAAATTATTTAATTCTGGTTAAAATCTGTCTTAACTCGCCTCTTTTAATAATAACATCAGCTTCAGTATCCAGGCTCATTTCTTTGCTGTTAAAAGAGATTCCCATTCCGCAAGTAAGCATTGCCTTTAAGTCATCTCCTTCATTGCCTAAAAAAACAGCTTCCCCAAAATGAACATTTAATTTTCTGCATGTCTCTTTTACAATAGTTGCCTTGTCTTTTCCAGCTAATTCATTCATATTAGAACCTTGAGAAACAAAATTATTTCCTATAATATAATCAAATTTGAACTCAGATTGCATTTTCACAGCCAAACTCTTGTCTTTTGCAAGTAAAACGATTTTCATTCCTTTTTGCCTTAATGCATCAAAGGTTTCATTTATTCCAGAAATAAATCTAACCCTGTAAAGATTTCCGTCAAATTCACCATCAAGTAAAGCACTTTGATTCAAAAACATTATCTTTGACATGCTTTTTTACTTATAATCAGTATTTTTAAATTTATTCCACTTAAAAAATATAAATAAATCTTTATTAATTTAATACCCTTATTTCAGCAGTTGTTAATCTTCCTATTCTATGCTCTCTTTCTCCAATAGTGTAAGTAGTATCAATTTCCCAATGAAAATCAGAATCCCTAATCCCATTTCTTTTACTAATCAAGTCTATATACATGTTTACAAATTCAACTTGAGTTCCAGAATCAACAGCTGTAGCAAATGCAATCATTGTTCTATTTGCATCAGAGAATCTTTCTCTGCCATTACTGTTATGACGATTATCAGGATATATTGATTCAACAACTTCAGCAGTATATAAATTCCCATCCTCGCCTTTAATAGTTAAAGCATAGTTTTTTTCTCCTAATTTCACAGATTCATTTCCAAAAACAGCACCACTTGATTCTAATAAACCAGGCAAAGAACCAGCTTCTTTCATTACTATGCCTTTCATGTATCTCGCTCCTTCTGCAACATTAGGTTTTGGAATTGTAGGGGTAGGTTCACCACATCCAAAATAAGCTAAAAGAATTAATGGCATTATATTTCTAAATCTCATAAAGAAGTTAAAAAAAGCTATTATTTAAAGTTTTATTTTTGTTAAACTATATTTAAGATTATGAATATTTAAGATAACAACAATCTTAATAAATTATACAATAAGTTTCAAATTATGATTTTAGGCAGAATAGTAGGAAAAACAACAACATTGAACTTCTCCTTTTTAGTTACAGGCAACCCAAAAAAGTTCCAATATGTTCAGATTATGCATAAAACAGATTATATTCTTGCTCAAATAACAGAAATAGAGAAAGATTCAGAAAAAACATTAGCTTCCTGCAATATAATAGGTTATAGAAAAGAAGGAAGATTACTCTCATTATCAACACCATTAGAACCAGGAAATGAAGTTTTAATAGCTTCAGATGATTTCATAAACGAAACATTAAACCTGAAAAAAACAGAAAACTCAGCTTACATGGGAAATCTGCAGGATTATCCTAATGTTAAGATTTATCTCGATTTAAACAAAATGCTTAACAAGCACATAGCAATCTTAGCAAAAACAGGTTCAGGTAAATGTATAAGCCGTAAAACAAAAATATTTTTAGAAGACGGTTCTGGTGAAGAAATAGGAAAAATTGTAGACAGAAATATAAAAGACTGCAGTTATTTTGAAGAAGATGTAGAAATATCTAAAATTAATAAAGAAAATCTTAAAGTTTATGCTTTAAACCAGGAGAATAATATTGTTAAAACTAAAATAAAAGCATTTACTAGAAGAAAATATAATGAAAATCTGATTTTAATCAAGACTAGAAGTGGTAAAGAAATAGAAGTTACAGCAGAGCATCAGATGCCAACTTTAAATGAATTTATCTTTTGGAAAAATGCAAATCAGTTAAATAAAGGAGATTTTTTGCTCATTCCAATGCCACAAATCCGTGGCAATGAACAAATTATTGATATCATTAATATCTGGAAAGAAGAATATGGAATAAAAGTAAAAAATAAAGAGATTAATGAAAAAATTAAAGATAAATTAAATAATAAAAAATTAAGTTTAAAAGAATTTTCTAAAAATTTTAAAATTTCTTATAGTGGATTTCAAAATTGGTTTAATGAAGGTATTCCTATTGTAGAATTAATAAAAATGTGCGAATTACTCAATTTAAAATTTAATGAAATCAAAAAAGAAATTGATTATTTATATGCAAATACAAAAAGAATTCCTTCAAAAATAAAGATAGATAAAGATTTCGCTAAATTATTTGCTTATTTTTTAGCAGAAGGGCATAACAGTGGTAAAACAATGATATTCACTAATTCAGATTTAGAAATACAAAAAGAATTTCTTTATCTAACTAAAAAAATATTTGACATTGAACCATTAAAGCCAACACCAATAGAATTTAGGATTAATAATAAATATTTAAGCAAAACATTTCAAAGATTAGGATTTACAAATTCCAGTTGGACTAAATTCATTCCTAAAGAGATTATGATTAGTAAAATAGATATTATTTTTAGCTTTCTGGAAGGTTTCGTCGATTGTGATGGCCACTTAGCAAAAAATACACCAAGCTTAGAAATAAGTTTAGCAAGTAAAAGATTAATAGAAGATTTAGAAATTATGTTTATGCGATTTAATATTGTTCCAATTAAAAAATATAAGAAAGTAAATAATAGATTATATCCCAAAATTACTATCTATGGTTCTAAAAATTTTAGAATATTGAGTAAAAATTTAGATTTCAAGATTAAATACAAAAAAGAAAGACTTGATTATTTTTCAAGATTTAAATCAAATCCAAATATTGAAGTTATTCCAAATATTTCTGAAAATTTAAAAGTTATCACCAATATATTAAATATGCACGAATCCGAATCAAGAATTAAAACATTTCATACGTATATACGAAAAGAAAAGTGTCCTTCAATTGAAACACTGAAAAAGTTACTAGAAGATATTGAAGAAAAATATTGTTTTATAGATAAAAATATCAAAAAAGCTATTTCTATTTATGAAAAATTGCCAAAAATCAATGAAGAATATGCATTGAATTATATAAAAGAGTATCATTCCAGTGGCTTAACTTTTCATAAATTATCTCAAGAAGCTGTTATTTCAGAAGCCACTATAAGAAGAATGGTTTTTGGAATAACAAATTTAACTAATAATATTTATCCTTTAGCTCAAAATGCATTAAAGTTAATTAATTTAAAAGATAAAGAAATAGAGTATATTGTTAAAATAGACCATATTGAAATTTTAAAAGAAATAAAAGATATTTGTTTAAACTTGGGATATGGAATATCTTCTTTATGCTTTGATATTAAACATTCTAAAACTTATATTTATAACAATATCACTAATGAAAGAAATATTTTATATTCTGAATTATTAAAATTTGGCAAAAGATTGGAAGAAATAGCCTTAAGTAAAGCAAAAGAGTTGCAAGAAGTAAAGTTTAGATTATCTTTCTTAAAATCCTTAATAAAAAATAATTTATACTTTGATGAAATTATTTCTATTGAAAAAATTAATTATGATGATTATGTTTATGATTTAGAAACAGAAGAGCATAATTTTATTGCCAATAATATTTTAATACATAATAGTTATGTTGCAGGTGTCTTATTAGAAGAATTATTGGAGTTAAACATTCCATTATTAATTCTCGACCCACATAGTGAATATTCTTCACTAAAATATCCAAGCAATGATGTAGAAAAATTAGCAAAGTTTGGTTTAAAGCCAAAAGCATATTTAAATAAAATTCAGGAATATTCAGTCAACACAGAAGACAATCCAGATTCTAAAAAATTAAAATTATCCATGTATAATATTTCAGCTCAAAATTTAATGCAATTACTTCCAGCTAAACTTTCAAACATCCAACAGACAATTCTCTATACAACATTAAAAGAACTCCAGAATCCAGACTTTGATTCATTAATAGCAGAATTAGATTTGCAGGATAATCCAGCTAAATTCTCTTTATTAAATATAATAGATTACATAAAAAAATTAGATATTTTCTCAAACATGCCAACTTCTTTGCAGGAATTAATTCAGCCAGGAAAATGCTCAATCCTAAACTTAAAAGGACTAGACCCAGATGTCCAGGAAGTAGTTGTCTACAAATTATTATATGATTTATTTGAAGCAAGAAAAAAAGCAAACATCCCACCATTTTTCCTAGTAATAGAAGAAGCTCATAACTTTATACCAGAAAGAAGTTTTGGAGAAGTAAAATCCTCTAAGATAATAAGACAGATTTCAGCAGAAGGAAGAAAATTTGGATTAGGATTATGCATAATAACCCAACGTCCATCAAGAATAGAAAAATCAGTCTTATCCCAGTGTAATACCCAGATTATTCTAAAAGTTACAAACCCAAATGATATAACTTCAATTGTAAATTCAGTAGAAGGAATAACATCAGAAACAAAAGAAGAAATAAAAAATCTCACAATAGGTACAGCCATGTTAACAGGAATCATAGATGTCCCTTTATTTACAGAAATTCGTCCAAGAATGACAAAGCATGGTGGAGAATCAGTAAACATAGCTTCAATGTCTTATAAAAATATTGAAGAAGGCGAATTATTAAATATAATTAAGCAAAATTATTCATTAGAAGATGTTAAAATAATGAATGAAAACAAAGAAGTAAAAACAATTTTAACACCTTGTTTATTATTAAATTGTAATGATTTTAATATTTTAATAAACCTGAATAATGGAGAAATAATAAAAGATTTAGAAACAGGAAAAGGAATAAAAATAACTTCAAATGTAGAACTTTCTCCTCAGCAAAAAAGAATTTTTGATATAGCTTTAACATTAAAAGAATTCACAGCAGCTGAAATATTTTCTCGTTCTCAAGTCCAGTTCTCAGAAATCTATGACACATTAAATTCATTCATACAAAAAAATTATATTGCAAAAGAAGGTGCAAAATACAAAGTAACAAATTCATTCAATATTAATTTTTCAGAATACATTAGTTATGCAAAGCCAGAATATGCAAAAGTAAAATACGATAAAATTTTAGATAAAACAGAAAATCCAGAGCAGTTAAAGCACTTCCTGCAAACTTTCTTAAAAATAAAATCCAGCAAAGAATGTTTCTTGGTTAAATATGAAATTTAGTTTTGGAAAGAACATTCAAGCAAGTTGCAGTTGTAAATAACCTATTTTGATCCTTAGAATCCTTTCTCCATCTATCAGAATTTTTCCAAGGTTCTGTATTTGAAGGTAAAGGAAATCTTAATATTGGATAAGATTCCCAACTTCCATCATCTTTTTGCATTTTACTTAATCTGTCAATTCCAGAATAAAATTCACCAGAATATTCCTGTTCACCTCTAATTCCATCTAATAAAAATGCAAGATAAACAGGAATTTCAATAGACTCAACTTGTTCAATAAGCCATCTTCTAGCTCTAATAATCATTTCTCTGCAATTTTCTTTATCTCTAATTGAATTTATTGCTTTAGTAGTTGAATTTATATCACTAGTATACCAATAAGACCTCCAATAACCTTGCTCTGTTTGTGAACTTTTAAGATATGCAATAGCTCTTTCATTATTTCCAAGAGCTTCAAGTGCAACAGCAGTAATTTCAGGAACTCCAGAACACCATCCATCTATAGACATTTCTTCAGGTATTCTTTTATATTTTCTTATTAATTTAGGAACATAGGTTCCAAAACTTCCATCAGGATGTTGATGTCTTAATAAAAACCTTTTTGCTCTTGAAATTTCATTTTCATTTTCAAAATAAGATAAGAATAGTATCACATTTGCTGTTGAATCAGCATCGGGAAATATCTTTTCATTATATCCCCATCCACCTTCATTACCTTGCCTATCTAAAAGATTACTTGCAGTTATTTCTAATTCAGAAAAGCTAACGCCAGCAGTTAATAATGACCTTCCTACATAAGCACTTATCCAGTCTATACTTTCCCCATGAGTATCAGTATAAAAATCTCGCCATAACCCGCCTGTATCTCTCTCTGAAAAAAGAAAGTGTTTCGCGTTTGTTATAGTTTGATGTAGGTTCATAGTAACTACTTAAAAGTTTGAACATATTTAAATCTAAGTTGTTATTAAAAATAACAACATTTATAATCTCAAAACTAAGCATAGAATTATGGAAATAACAGAAAAACTATTAGAATCAGGATTAACAAGAAATGAAGCAAAAGTTTACTTAGAGCTATCAAAAAAAGGAGAATCTTCAGCAAACCAGATAGCTAAGGAATTAGGAATAGATAGGACATTAACCTACACTATATTAAATCATTTAATAGAAAAAGGGCAGGTAACCTATATTAAAAAAGAAAACAAAAAAATATTTTCATGTGCAAATCCAGAAAACCTGTTAAATTCAATAAAGTCAAAAGAATTTCTAATTATAGAATTGATTGAAGATTTAAAAAAAGTTAGTAAACAAAAACAAGAAGAAGTAAATATCAATGTTTATGAAGGAAAAAATGGTTTAAGAAATTTCATTAATCTGGCTTTGAAAGAAAAAGAAATTTTATCTTTTGGTTTTACAGGAAAAGTATTTACACAATTATATGAAATCCCGGGTATAATCAAACAAATTGAAAATAAGGAAATTAAAATAAAGATAATTGCAAGCAAAGAATATGAACAAAACTTTAAGAATAAAATAAAAAAGTTTCAGTTTAAATTTTTGAAGGTACACAGCGAATCTACGACAACTATTTTTGGAGATTATATCTCTATTCATTTAATAAAAGATAAACCAATTATAATAATAATAAAAAATAAAGATATTGCTTTTTCATATAAAAACTATTTTAATTATTTATGGAAAGCCTAAATATTTCTTTTCACATGAGGATAAACTTCTGCCTTCATGTAAACTTTATGAACATTGACAACTTTTCCTTTCTCTTCTTTCAAAACATCATCAGAATTTAAAACAGCTTTTCCAATAGCAACTAATTCATCTTTCAAAGTCATAACAGCAACTAATTCATCTTTCTCAAATTTATTTAATTTGCATATTCCAGGAATATTCAAATCAATTCCATGACAAAGAGCATCAACAGAGTTATCCATTATCCAGATTTTAGGAAGATGTTCAACAGCTCTTTCAATAGGTAATATTACCTTTCTAATTTCTTTCTCATTGCCCTGCAAGTAAAATTCATAAGCATCTTTTAATTCAAATAAATTAACCCAGTCCTTCTCAGTAAAAGCACCTGCTTTTGTTCTAATTAATTGTTGCATATGTGCTCTTGTTCCTAATTCTCTTCCAATAGCAATGCATAATGTCCTGATATAAGTTCCAGCCTGGCATCCAACTTTAAATAGAACATCTTTGTCTTTAATTTCTAAAATCTCTAAATAATAAATTTCTCTTTCCCTCTCCTCTTTCTTGACAGCACTTTTTAATGGAGGAGTTTGTCGTATTTTTCCAACAAAAGAACCCATTGTTTTGTGAATCTTAGAAATAGAAACATCATCATGCAAATGCATTAAGCAAATATATTCTTTTCCTGATTTTAATAAAGATAATACAATTCTTGTAGCTCTGCCTAGAGCAACAGGTAATACACCAGTTACATTAGGATTTCCTCAAAAATTTACTAAGGTCCCAGAGTGACCGGCTTTATTTACATGCAAAACTCTTTTTACATAATCCGAAATCTGATGCGAAGATGGTCCTTGTTGTTTATTTAAATTAATAATTCCAAAATCAAGAAGTTCTTTAACACTTCTTTCATTAGGATTTTGCCCATAGTTCCAGTCAGTCTCGCATTCTTTCTTTATGTAAATTTCCTTGCTTCTTTTCTCAAAAGGCAATTGTCCCATAATACCTCCTATTTGTTTCATTTTGATTAAAAAACAAAGAATATAAAGTTTCCTTTATTAAATATTAGATGACATTGAATAAATTAAAGCTTGTGCAAGATACTCCAGAAAGAAAATTAATAATTATTAGTTTTTTAATATTCTGGAGTATAATAAGTTGGTTTACAATAAATTTTGATAAAATAAATTTAATAAAGTTAATAGAAATTACATTAAGTTTAATAGGCATACTTTTTGGATTTTTTATAATCAATTTCACTTTTTGGAATCAACAATATCCGGAACTTTTAAAGAAAGATATAGATGTTTTAACAAAAGTTATAGGAAAATACGAAAAACCAAAAGAATTTTATGCAATTTCTGTAATGGATTTATACAAAAAAACAGAAAGTATAATAAAAGATACAAACAATCAAGAAATAACAGAAATTTATGAGGGTATAAAAATTAGAAAAAAGTTTAATAATTTTATAAAAAACAAGTTTCTTTTTATAATTTATCTTTTTTTCTTTATTTTATTTTTATCTTTATTAACAATAGTAATAGAAAAAAGTATTTTAACAGAGTATCTAAAAATAAATTTTATAATAATACTTGGATTATTTTTAATTTGGAATTATAATATATTACAAGTAATGATGATAGTAAATTACCCAACCTTAAAAATTAAGAATTAATTCTTCAATGTCCTTACTTCTCAAAAGGCAATTCTCCCATAATACTACCTACTTGTTTCATTTTTTCTATTAATCTTAAAAATAATAAATTTTATTTATAAAATCCACTAAGGTGTTTGTCCGGTAAACCTACATTTTAATATATTTTTAAACACAACTCTTTACTTCAACATAAATACATTGTTTTGAAATAGAATCATAGGAATCAGCAGTACATTTATTTTTATCATCACAATTAGGACAATCAGATGATTTTCCATATTCTCCTAATTCACAAATATTATTTCCGTCACAATTTAATTTTGTTATATTCATACATTTAAAACCTGTTTCAGAGCTACAAAAGTCATTAGTGCAAAAGTTATTATCATCACAAGAGACAGGACATTCTGGAATAATTAAACTAATTATAAAAAATAAAAGTATGATTATTGCAATTAATATTTCTTTTTTTAACCAATTAAATTCAAAATTTTTTATTTTCTTATTTTTCTTTTTGTACCAACTAAAGAGTTTATCAAAATAAGGAGTAACTATAAATCCAATTAAAATAAGAGGTATCAAATTAATTTTATTCTTAATCAAAAAGTATATTCCCAATACCAAGAATATAATTATTCCAATTATCTTAATATTTCTATTATCACGATATATTTTTTCTTCACAATTTTCATAATGTTTTAGCACTAATTCATCTGATTTAAATTTTTTATTACAATATTCACAGTTAAATTCAGGTTCAATTTTTTTTGCAAGATTATGTCCGCATTTAGTACAGTATTTTCCTGATTTTTTATTATAAGTTTCACAATTAGGACATTTTAGGGATAGCCATTCTTCTTTATTTACAAACTTTGCGCCACATCCAGAACAATATTTTTCAGAGCCTACAGTCTTTATACCACATTTAATACAATTATATATTTTTTCTTTAGAAGGTTCACTACTAACAAAAATATAATAAACTAATGCAAAAAAACCAAAAAATAAACTTGCAACAAATGCCTTTCCTACACTTTTATTTTTAGCACTTGCTATAATCATACATGGTACTATCCAAATTAAAAAATATATGGTAAATAAATCTTCAAACATTATTTTTGTGCCTCAACTTTAATTTTCCAATTTCTTGCATTTATAGCACTAATATCAGAAAAGAAATATTCTCCCTTACCTCCATAGACATAACTAGGTTCATTACTACAACTTGCTCCGAGAAGATTTTGTATTAGATTATTCTCTCCATTTTCTATTTTAACTATATTCATATTGAAATTATAAATGCCAAGTTCATTTATTGAACTACAAGAAGCAATATACCTCCATTTATTGGAATTTATAGTAAATGATTCAGAATTTCCAGAAGAAAGAGTAAATGTTTTTATTTCATACCAACCTTCTGAATCTGCATTTAAACAATCTTCTTTATTTTTAACTTCTTTTAAATCTGAACATACATAAATTGTATCTGTTATATTTTTTGTCTCTATCTCTTTTTTTATGGGACAGGATGCACAATCTAATTTTGGACAGTTAATTTGGGATTCTATTACAGGACATGAATTAATTGAATCTACAAAAGAGCCATTTCCACATTGATATTTAACAATAGTTTGTGAACAACCAGAAAATAGAAACAAAATAAAAAATAATAAAATAAATTTTAGTTTAAGATTGACCTTCATAAAAAAAATATAAAGTTTAAGTATAAAAATATATCTATTTTAAAGGGTAACAAGATCGCTACTATTCCAATTAATTCCAAGATTATTTCTAAAATAATTATTAGTATAAAGAAATATACTTCTTATAGAATTATCAATACTCAATAATTTTAATGTTTTAGGCTTTGTAAGCGTAGGTTCCGGATGATAATCTATTTTATTTTTGTCTATAGGATATCTAAAAAAATAACCATTTTCACCCAAAGAATTTAAAAAATTAATAAACTCTTCATCATTTTTATTTAAATTAAAATTATGATATTTCTTAACTTCAAAAAAAAGAAGTTTAATATTATGAATAATTTTCAACTCTTGTTTTTTTTCTAATAATAGAGCTTTAAAGATTAGTTCAAGATAGTTATGAAGATTATTTAATATTGGTAAAATATCTCGTTCGCTATAAAATGAATTAGAAATCTTTTCATGATTCAAAAGGATAAGAATTGCTTTTTCATAAGAACAAGCTAGATGATAAAATTTTTGCCAATTTTCATTAATTTCCTCTCTAAATCCTTCATAATCATAGTATCTTTCTCCCATAATAATTCTTTAAAGATTAGTAATATAAACTTATTCTTTCAAAGCTCTCAAAGTTAAATAAGACATTATCATTAATAATAATATCAAAATAGAAATTACACCATAAAGAATATACGTCAACAAATTTGCCTCTTCAACAACATTGAAATCATCAGCAGATGTAGCAGTTATATTGCCATAACTTGTTTTCACATAAAGAGTATATTTTCCTAATTCAATATCTTTAGGAATCTCAACTTCTCGAGTAATATCTAACTTGTCTACAATAGCTATGCTCTCATCTTTAGAAGTATATATTTTCCCATTAAAATCTTTTATAGCATAATAAAGAACAACATCTATTTTATTAATATCTCCCAAGTTCAATAAATTAATTCCAGCCTTAACTTTTCCATCTCTCGGAACATATTTATCTTTAATATCTATCTTCAAATCAAATAAAGGTTTTTTCTCCTTAATTTCAATAATTAAATTAATAGTTTTATTTAAACTATCTCCAGTAAAAATAATCCTTCCAAGATAAGCATCAGCAATCTCACTTTCTTTTGCATAGATATCCAGATTCAAAACTTTAGTTTCTCCAGATTTTAATAAAAAGCTTTCATAATCCAAAATAGCAAATTTTCCTAAATTCTGAATCTCAGCATTAATAGTAATATCATTGCTTCCAGTATTAGTGACATTAATTGTTTCTCTCTTAGTTTCACCTTGTTTTAAACTTGTTTTAATAATATCAGGACTTATTAAAAAACCAGAAAGAGAAGTTCCAACAACAGAAGTACTAGTGCTTCCTCCAGTACTCCCAGTAGTTCCAGTAGTTCCAGAAGGTATTACAGGAGAAGCACTTTGATTAACAATTACATAAATTACAGCAGTATAAAGATTATTTAATTCATCATTTGCACTTATATTCAGATAGTAAGTTCCAACAGATAGCAAACTTATATTTCTTAAAAGTCCAGTGCAGCTAATTTCAAAATGTGAAGTATCATTAACATTAAAGCAATTTACACCAGAAGCATCATCAGCATTAATATCATAAGAAATAGATTGATTGTTATAAATTGAAAAATTAACTAAGTTTGTAAAATTAGGAAAGATTGTATCTTTGTAAAAAGTTACAGATTCTGAATTTTTATTTCCTGCACTATCATTAGCACCAATCCACCAAACATTGTTTCCTTCATTAGAACTTAAGCCAGTCAGATTATTCCCACAACTAAAAGTAGTATTTAATGCACCATTATTCAGAGAATACCAGCAAGCCTGTAAATTTAAATCAGAAACAGTATAATTCAAAGTTGAAACATTTACAATATAAGTAAGATTATCTGGATAAATTATTGAGACTAAAGGAGTAGTTACATCATCTATAACCTGAAAATTATAAGAGCTTTCATTTAAATTGCCATAAATATCTTCTGCATATAATTTATATGAATGATTTCCATCACTTATGCTAGTAAATATATGTGAATAAATAGATGCATTATAAATAGAAGCAATCTCTTCAGAATCTAAAGCACGATTAAACACCATTATATTATCAATAGAACCATTAAAATAAGTAGAAGCTCCTAAAGACCCAATATTAACCTTTTGCGTATTTACAGCAATAGCACCAGTTAAAGTTGTAATATTTACTACCTTAGTTCCATTAATATAAAGATTAAATGAATTATTTTTATAAGTCATGCCAACATGATACCACGTATCTAAGTTTGTAATAGCTTTAGTTGCCCCAGTAGCAGTAATATCATTATACACCTCATCAGCATAAACAACTCCCCTGAGTTGCAAAGTAGAACCAGATTTAACAAGTCTTAACTGATAAGCATTTGTTTTACCAAATATTGCCTCATTGACAATAAAATAAGGATTAATCCAAGCACTTATTGTTATTTCATCAGAAAAATCTAAACTGTTTGAATCTTTAATTTCAATAGAACTGCTCCCATTAAAACTAAAAGAACCATTGAACTTTCCAGAAGTATTATAGACAGCCCCATTTAAAGCAGAACCATTGTTTATTCCTAAATAATCCATAGAATCATTTGAAGCATTTAAGTCATCCATTCTCCACCATGAAACAAGTGAATTATTCCAATTAACAATCAATGAATGATTATTTTCATCAAAAGTTGTAACATTCAAAGATACATTATTTACATAAACAATAGTATTATTTTCAGGATAAACAGAAGTAAAAACAGGTGAATTTATATCAGCATCAGTCTTACTATACTCTGCTTCGCCTTCAAGAATAGCATTTCCAGTATAAGCATTTTCATTTAAATTAAATATTTCAGAAAGACTCTTCTGTTCAAAATTAATATTCTGAATAGAAACCAAAAATATAAAAAAAGAAATTAAGATGATTAATATTATAAAAAGTCTAATCTTAGAACTTACATTATATTTAAACCTATTAAGTTTCATCTCTTTTTAATAAACCTCTAAAAATAACAATAAAATCTAGTATTTAAAAAATTCTATATGTAATAATATTCTCCCTTTTTCCTTTGCTCCCTGTCCAATACAGAATCAGGTTTATTAATTCGTCTTCTTCCAGATGTTTTGTCAATCCTATAAGTAATATCAAGCAATTTCAAAACCTGGTTCATTCCATCTTTTTTATCTAATGCTTTTTCAACATGTCCGTGTTTTCCAGATTCACCAGAAAAAACAAGCAATGAATCAGCTAAATAATCTATAAACTGTACATCATGGTCAACAACAATAGTTGAAACTTCTTTTTTAACAGTAAACTCTTTAATGATTTCAGCAACTTTTAATCTGTCTTCAACATCAATAAATGCAGAAGGTTCATCTAATAGAATTAAATCAACTTTTTTAGATAAAGCTAAAGCAATGTGAACTTTTTGCAATTCCCCGCCAGAAAGTTCATTCATTTTATTTAATAATATTCTTCCTATTCCTAATTTATCCAAAATATTCTGCTTATACCATCCAGAGCTCATTTCAACCTTATGTTCATTAAAAAACTCTTCAACACTTAACTCAGAATCCTGCATTAAAACCTGTTCTTTATAGCTAAAATTAATTCTATTAAGTTTTACATTATCAGCTTTCTCAATTCCAGCTAATATTTTCAAAAAAGTACTTTTTCCTAAACCATTAGCACCCATAATAGCTAATACCTCACCTTTATGCAATTTTCCTGATTTTACATCTAAATCAAAACCAGGATATTTTTTCTTTATCTCAGGAAATTCAAAAACAGTCTCTCTTTGCACATCTTTAGTCATAGCAACTTTAGAATATTTTATAGAATAATCTCTAAATCTTACATTTTCTTCTAATAAATAACCTTCTAAATAATCATTAATGCCTTTAGAAACACTTTTTCCATTTGAAAAAACACCATAAGCACCAGCTTCTCCATAAACAATCTGTACCTCATCAGAAATATAATCTAAAGATGTTAAATCATGTTCAACAACCAAACATGCTTTTTCTTTAGTATACTCTTTAATCATTTTAGCAGCCTTTATTCTAGTAACAACATCTAAAAAAGTCATTGGCTCATCAAAATAATAAACATCAGCATTTTTAACAAGAGTAGCAATAATAGCAACCTTTTGTAATTCTCCGCCAGATAACTCATTTAACTTTCTTTTCAGAACATTGTCCATATTAAATTCATCAATTAAAACATCAGAAATATTCCTCTCATCAATTTTTTTCAATAAAACATTCACGCTTTCATTATATAGTTTAGTTAATAGCTCAACTCTTTGTGGCTTATAAGAAATTTTTATTTTTCTGTTTTTTAAATTCCTAAAATACTCTCCCAAAATATTATTTGAATTTTTCTCAATTAAATTATCATAATTCAATTCTTTTGTTTTATAATCACCTAAGTTAGGAATAAACTGTCCAGCTAATATTCCTAAAGCAGTGCTTTTTCCAATTCCATTCCTTCCTAATATACCAGTAACAATTCCTTTCTTAGGCAAAGCCAATCTATAAAGTCTGAAACTATTCTTTCCAAATCTATGAATAGGTTCTTCTTTCAATTCAGAAGGCAAATTGACAATCTGAATAGCATGAAAAGGGCATATTCTCTGGCATATTCCGCATCCAACACATAACTTTTCATCTATGCCTGCTTTCTCATTATCTTTAGAGATGCATTCAACTTCATCCAAGTTTACAGGGCATTTTTTAGGACATAACCAGTTGCATTTCTCTGAATGACACTTGTCTTTTTCCACAATAGCTATCCTTTTTACCATATTTTCTTCACTTCAATAATCTTTAAAAGTGTTTAGATTATACCAAGTTTATGGCACGACCTAAATGCGATAAATGTGGCAGAGAACTAGAAGAAACCTTTCTCGGCAAGCTAATGGGTACAATAATGAAAGTTAAAGGAAAAACAACAGCAATCTGTAGAGACTGTCAAAAAAACATAAAACCAGCAAAAAAATAAAGGCCTTTCTTTTCATAGATTTTCTTAGACATTCTTATCTAAAAACATTAAGTATATAAAAAAACCTTTTTTAATAATATTAAGCATTTTCCAGTTTGCTCTTGTAGCTCAGTTGGTAGAGCACCATCCCCGTAAGATGGGGGTCCTGGGTTCGATTCCCAGCAAGAGCTTATATTCTTGGGTATATTATATTTCTGAAAATGGAAAAGTCATATATTTAAAAATCCTGCTTTCCAATGAAATAGACCTACGGGAAAGAGAGTTTTATGATAAGAGATAAAAATGGCAGAAAAATTAACTGTTGAAGTAAGATTGAAAAGGGAAATTGATGATTCTTATGATATTAGAATAGGAGAAAATTTATTTCCAGAAGTTGCAGACTATTTAAAACAATTTCAACTAGGCTCTAGATGTGCTATAGTAACTGATTCTAATGTCAGACGATTCCACGCTGGAGATTTAGAAACAGCTTTAAAACAACAAGGACTTAAAACAGATGTATTTTCTTTTGAAGCAGGAGAATCAAATAAAACTGAAGATAATTGTACGAGAATAATTGTTGAAATGTTAGATAAAGGTTATGGAAGAGATTCAGTAGTATTGGCTCTTGGTGGCGGGGTTGTTGGAGATATGGCTGGTTATATTGCTGGAAAATTTAATAGAGGCATACCTTTTATTCAAATACCTACAACCTTTCTAGCACATGCAGATTCATCTGTTGGTGGAAAAACAGGAGTAGATATAGTCATAGGAAATGGAGATAATCAAAGAGTATTGAAAAATGCTGTCGGATTATTTAATCAACCAAAAAGAGTTTACATAGACGTAGAAACATTAAGAACTCTTCCTGATTCAGAATATAAAAATGGACTTGCAGAAACTATTAAACATGCCATAATAAGAGAAAAAGATTTCTTTGATGGTATAGAGGAGAATATTAATTTATTAGTTCAAAGAAATTCTATAGTTTATTTAGAAATAGCAAGAATGAATTGCCAAATTAAAGCAGGAGTGGTTCAAATTGACCCTAATGAAAAGGGTTTAAGAAGAATATTGAATTATGGGCATACAGCAGGTCATGCAATTGAAAGTTTAAGTGATTTTAGATTATCTCATGGAGAATCTGTTTCAATAGGGATGATGATAGCAGGAAGAATTTCAAGAGACTTAGGATACTTTTCAGATAGGCATTTAGAAAGACAAGAAAGATTACTTAGAAAAGCAGGATTGCCCGTTACAATTCCAATTAATATATTTAATGAAGATATAATTGAGCTAACACTTAAAGATAAAAAAGCAAAGGGTGGAAAAGCAAGATATTGTCTTCCCACAGAGATAGGAAAAATGCATTCTTTTGATGGTGCATATGTTACATATGTTGATAAAGAAGTAGTCTTAAAAGCATTAGAAAATACGAGATAATTTTTTTACATAGGGAAAGGTCATCAGGTCGGGAGTGCAAATCTCTCTCAGGGCTTTAGAAATATGAAACCCAAAACAGGTATCTTTAAATAGCCTAATTTCTCCATATTTTTAGTATATAATGGAGTTTCTTCATTGTATAACTAACCATATAGGGTGAAAAAAAATAAAATGGAAAACGATAGAAGATTTGGCGGCGGTAATAGAAAGCCAGGCGGATTTAGAAATAATTTCGGCCCAAGAGAAATGCACAAAGCAGTATGCGCTGATTGTGGAAAAGAATGTGAAGTTCCTTTCAAACCAGGCACAGATGCAGAAGGCAAGCAAAGACCTGTATATTGCAGGGATTGTTACCAGAATCACAAAAAGTTTTAGGTAAATTATATTCCTAAATTCTTAAATTTTTTTTTGTTTTTTTGTTTCTTTTAATTAATGTTTTCTTTTAAAGAAAAAATTATTTTTTTAAAATTAATTAGCAAATCTATTTAAAACCTATTTTCTTATCAGTTTAAATGGCAAAAATACTATTCAAAAAATTATGTGTAAAATGCAAGAAATATTACCTGCCAGATGGCTCTAAAATGTCACAACATGGTTATTGCCCAAATTGCAGAATTTCAAAGTACAAATGTAGGTTTATCAATGATTTTGGATATCAATGCCAAAATAATCCACAATTCTTAGGTTACTGTATTCATCACTTTGTTTCATCTCCAGTTAAGGTTTTAAGCCAGGAACTAAAGAAAGACAAATTGTAAAGTAGTTAAATAGTCTTAAATATAAATAAAATATAATAAAAAAGAGGTTAAAATGACCAATGCAGATATTGAATTATTCAAGAAAGAAATAGAAGCTCTTAATAAAGAAGCAGATGAAATTATAAAAGAAAACGACAGAATTATTTTATCATTTTGAATTTTCTATTTTTGATATTAAATCTGAATATTTATACTTATAAACTGCAATAATTCTATTTGATTTATTTAAAGATAATTTGATTTGTTGCATCTTAATATCTAAAATCAACTTTTGAATAGAAGCAGTTGTTAGCACTAATAAAGCAAAAACACTTATTATTAATTTTAAAATAGAAATATTATTTTCAAAGTAATAAGTTGCAATTATAAGGAATACTTGCTCTATAACATATAAAAGTATGAAAAATAAGTTAAAAGAATTTTCATGGTTTCTTATAAAGCAAATACAAGCATTATTTATCTTAGTAGCTTGTTTGAAAAAATAAGGCAAATAAGCAAAAAAAGCAATAAAAACACTAAATAACAAAAATAAGTCTATTCCTACATAAATTAAAGTTGCTTCCACAACAGTCAAATATTGCCCTTTTATAAATTTCTTTTGGTTTTTGGCAAAAGAAAAACCTTTATAAGTTTTGCATAAGGCACAATATTAATGCGAGAGTGCCGGAGATTTAGCCCGGAATCTGGAAAAAGATACTAATGAAAATGTAGTATTTTTCAAGACGGGCAGGAGCAATAAGAAAAAATTGCTGCCAAACTTAAGTTTTCCAACATGGAAGAGAAATCCTGTGGCTTAGTGCCTACGCAGGTTCAAATCCTGTCTCTCGCAGTACTTTCTTTTTTATAATTATCTAAAGATTTTTCAAGAGAATCATAAACCATTATTCTATGTGTTTCATCCAAAACATATGCTCTGCTTTTTTCTATTGTACCAGTATCATGAAATTTTCCGCCATTTAAATCCATAATCATTCCTCTTGCTGTTCTGAGAGTATTAGAATCAATATTTCCAAGATCTAACTCTTTTACATAAGAATCAATACTTGCACCAATATCAAAAAAAGCATTTATCACCTAAAAAGCAGAAGGGTCATCTTTTAATCCTAAAACAATATATATTAAACCATCAGGGTACAATTTTAGTAAATCCCTAATATCTGTACCATCCTTTCTTAGTTGTGCTAGATTATCTAGCGTTGCATCATCAAATCTCATAAATAATAATAAAAGAAAAATATTATAAGATTACCTAATAGAACTTTAGTTCATACTATTTAAGGTTAATAAATTTAGAATAAACAACAAATTTTCTTAAAATAAAGACTCTTATACATTTAAATGTATAATGATATATAAAGGCTTATACACAAAAATGTATAAAGCTATATTGGCTTATATTATCAATTTCAGAATCCTAAATATAACCCATTTCAGACAAATTCATTTAGTTAACTTTTTCAAGCAGCCATTTCCAGACAGGCTTAATAATAATTTTTTTATCGTCCAAGACAAATTCTTCTTCTTTATCAAAAGTTAGAATTAAACCTTCTTTTAACTTATACTCTTTTAGAGCCTCGATTAATCCATCGACTTCTCTCTTTTTTGTTACTACATTATCCAAGACTAAACATACTTGAATAGCTTTAGTTATTTTAAGTCCTTCTTTGATAATAAAATCGCACTCGTTCTTTTTAGCATGATAATAAATCTCTGCTGTTTCTCTTCTTACTAATTCTATAAAAACAAGATTTTCTAATCTTTTTCCTGCGTTTTCTGAGAAATTAAAAGCCACTGTTTTTAAGAAACTGTTATCCAATACATAAAATTTAGATGAAGAAACTTTTTGTTTCTTAATTGAATAGTCAAATTTATTTATAGTGGCTGCAACAAAAACATTTTTTAGATGCTCAATGTAATTGTTTATCATACTCAAACTTTTTATACTGGAGACTTGCTTTAATGTCGAATAAGAATAAGTCTTGCTAACATTAGAGAATAAATATAGAATTAAATCTTTGAGTTCCTTTATCTTCTTTATATTATGCCTTTTTATTATGTCTTTATTTAAAATATCTTCAAAATATTGTTTTGAAAGGCTTAAATCATTATTTATTATTACTAAAGGAAATCCCCCTTTCTCAAAATATTCATTAAATGCTTGAGAAACTGCCCTTCTTTCATCAGTTGTTTGGTAATCTATTTTAATCTTTTTGGATAAGAGAAATTCTCTAAAAGAAAAAGGATATAGTTTAATAACTTTATTCCTGCCAGTTAGAAATGTTGAAATCTCAGAACTTAGAATGCTTGAGTTTGAGCCTGTAACAAAAACCTTAATCTTCTTTGCATATAAATTATTTACCCATCTTTCCCAAGAAGGCACATTTTGAATTTCATCCAAAAGGTAAATAACCTTTGTTTTTATTCCATATATTTCTGAAACTATCTCTTCTATATCTTCAAAATTTTCTACTTTAAAATCTGTAAACCTTATATCATCAAAATTAATGTAAACAAATTTTTCGTTAAGTTTTTTTGAAATAATCTTTAAAAGTGAACTTTTGCCGCATCTTCTAATGCCAGTTATAATTACTATCTCGTTTCCTTTCATGTAATCCTTTAAAGAAACTTCCCTTTCAATAAGATTGTTTATTTTATCAAACATACCTTGCTGATCCTGCAAAACTTCTTTTATCTTATTCTTTTCCATGCTTTTTGTTAGATTGTTGTATTTATAAACCTTTCTTTGCCACTTAACAAGTGTTTATAAAGGAGTAATCTTTTTTGAAAAAGATAAAATTAGCAAATCAAAAACTATATAAACCCCAAGTTTATATATATAAACTATAAGTTTAAATAAGAAAATGAAAGAAATAACTGAAAATGAAATGAAATTCATATTAAGCATATTAAAAAATCCAAGTCAGGAGCTTAATGCAAGAATTATAGGAAAATCTCTAGGCATCACTCCAATGGGCTCATTAAAAATAGGGAAAAAACTTGAAAAAGAAGGCATAGTTTCCTCAAAATTTATTGGAAAAGCCAGAATTTACAAGCTAGATTTAGATAAAGAATATGTGATTCAATATATTAAGTTTCTTCTTCAAAGAGAAGCAGAATATTCAGATGCTTATGTTAAAAAATGGATTGCAGATTTAAAAAAAATAAAAAAAGCAGAATCAGTTATACTATTTGGCTCAGTTCTTAAAAAAAGAGATGAAGCCCATGATATAGACATTTTAATCCTTGTTAAAAAGAATAATTTAAACCTAGTAGAAAAACAAATAGAAGAAATAAATATTATTAACAAAAAAAAGCTTCATCCAGTATTCCAAACAATAGAAGATTTGAAAAAAAATATAAAAAAAGAAGACAAAATAGTATTAACTGCATTAAAAGGCATATTTGTTTTAGGTGAAGATAAAATATTAGAGGCATTAAGATGAGTCAAAATATATTTATAAGTTAGTAAAATATCCTAAATTATGAACAAAATAATTGATAAAAAACAAGAACCAGAATATTCCAGTTTAATAAGTAACATAGGTTTATTATTAGAACAAGGTAGAAAACAAGCTTATCAGTCAATAAATTCAATTCTCGTTAAAACTTATTGGGAAATTGGAAAGCAAATTATTGTTTATGAACAAGAAGGCAAAGAAAAAGCTGAATATGGTTCCTCATTATTAAATAATCTCTCAAAAGATTTAAAATTAAGATACGGAAAAGGGTTCAATATAAGAAATATTTACTTAATGAGAAAATTTTATCTTCTTTTTGAGAATTTGCAGACAGTGTCTGCAAAATTAAGTTGGAGTCATTATGTTGAATTAGTAGGAATAGAAGATGAGCTTGCAAGAAGATTCTATGAAAAACAATCTGAAAATGAAAACTGGTCCATAAGAGAGTTAAAAAGGCAGATTAATTCAGCTTTGTTTCATAGAATTGCATTAAGCAAAGATAAAAAAGAAGTGCTAAATCTTTCTAAGAAAGGACAAATTATTGAAATTCCTGAAGATATATTAAAAGACCCCTATATTCTTGAATTTTTGAATATTCCTGAAAATCATAAATATTCAGAAAAAGATATAGAAGAAAAAATAATAGATAATTTACAGGCATTTCTTCTTGAGCTTGGAAAAGGATTTACTTTTATAGGAAGACAGCATAGAATCAGTTTTGGAGGCAATCATTATTATATAGATTTAGTCTTTTATCATAGAATTTTAAAATGCTTTGTTTTAATAGACTTAAAAATAGGAGAGGTTAATCATTCAGACATAGGACAAATGAATATGTATCTTAATTATTTTAAAAGTGAAGAAATGTCTCAGGAAGATAATGAACCTATAGGTATTATTCTCTCTGCTGAAAAAAACAACTTTTTAGTGAAATATGCTCTTGGAGGAATTTCAAACAAATTATTTGTTTCAAAGTATCAGTTATATTTGCCCGACAAAAAAGAGCTTGAAAATAGGTTAAGAGAAGTTTTAGAAAGTAAATAACTAATTTCCCAATTAGAAGTAAAAGACGACACTCAAACAAGTTTAGATTTAAGAGAGCAATATCAATATGGCACAAGTCTTTCAATAAAAGACGACAAAATTTACAATGATTTATTTTCTTTAGCTCAGGAAGTTCTTGCAAAAACAAAAGAAATTATAGAAAGGTGAAAGATTGAAAGAAATACAAAAAGTAAATTTTGTTAACTTTATTTATTAAAAATAAATAAAAGACTAAAATTAGGGTATGTAATTAATTTTTTTTAAAAATATTAAAACATAAAAAGACAATTATAAGAATTGCAATAATAGTTATTAAAAAATGTTGTATTTCAAAGAATCCTATTTTTGCATCACTAAAAACTAATAATAAAAGTAAAACGGAAAAAATGATAATTACGATTTTTGCCCATTTTTTATTTTTCCATAAATTATAAGAAGTAAATAAACCAAATGCTCCCAAAAGTATAAATTGGGTAAAATTAATGCCAAAGGGTTTAGAACTTCCTGCTAATATAAAAAATATTAAAGAACATAAAGCTATCAAAATTGAAATTAACTTAATAGTTTTTAATTGAAGATTGTCACTTATTTGCTCTTTTTTCATTAATTATATTAATAATTCATTATTTAAAAAACTATTTATTTTCTATATAAAAATTAATATTGTCAATTTTCCCAACATTCTCGAGTTTTATTTAGTTCATAGATACAAATTGTAATATTTTCTTGATTTTTTGGAGGAATACAAAATGTACAATCATAATTTATTGGTATGTTATATAAACCAGTCTTATTAAGAATAGGATTTTTAAATATAAGTTTAAATTCAGAGCGATTTGTTTCCCCACTAAGAATATTAATAATATGATTATTATTTATCCAACTTATTTCTAAATCTTCATTAGTATAATATAAAAAATTAATATAACTAGTTGAAATTCTTCCAGTATTAGCTATCCACAAATCAAAAGATTCATTTCTTCCATCCATGATATTATCTTTTATTCTTCCAATTGAAATAGAACGATTAGAAAGCTCTTGAATTGGCATGATTTTAAGTTCTGCTTTATTAGGTATTGCTATTTGTTCTGAAATTTCAGTTTGTTTGTTTAAAATCTCAGATTGAAAAGAACTAACATCTTTTAATTTATCGGCAGTATTCCATTGAAAAAAGCCAACTATTACCAAAAATAAAGTTAAAATAGCTAAGATTATAGAAGTATTTCTTTGCCAAACTGCAATAGATATAGATTTTTTATTTAGTAAATATTCTTTTTCGTTTTGTTCTTCTTTTTCTAATTCTCTCAAAAAATTAACGCCTTCTTTAGGATTTATACTTAAAGAATCATCATTTTCAGGATTAAGTATATCATCTTTCTTGGAACTAATCCAAATATAAGATTCCGAATTATCGCTATGAAAATTAAGAAAGTTGACAACTCTTTGATAATCTTCTTTTTTGATTATCTTAAAAAATTCTTTAAAATTTATATTTTTAGTAGTGGAATTATAACTTTTATAAAGCAGTAAAAGTATTTTTTTAATTGTTTTGTTAGGTTCAAGCATAATAAAATAAGGTTATTTAATCTTATAATTCTTTCTTTTTTCTTAAGATTTCATTCTGTTCTTTTTTCCTTAAGGTTTTTTCTAAATGTTTTCTTTCCTTAAGGTTTCTTCTTTAAGAAAGCTTACTCCAAACAAGCTTTCACAAAACCAAAAAATAAAGGAGCAGGATTTTCTAAAGATGATTTGAATTCAGGATGAGCTTGTGTAGCTACAAAATATTTATGTGAAGGAAGTTCAATAAACTCCATTAATTTCAAGCCATTAGTCATAATATGCCAGCCAGAAAACCTCATTCCATTGTCCTGAAAAACATCAACAAAAACAGGGTTAACTTCATATCTATGCCTGTGTCTTTCTAAAACAGCTTTTTCAGAATTTAATATCCCTAATCTAAAGCTTCCCTTTAAATTTAAAATTTTCTGGGCATCTTCTTCTAATCTTTTATTATAGAGGTTATAAACAATTGAATTTTCATCTAAAATAGCAGCAAAGCTTCCTAATCTCATAGAAGCGCCATAATCATGATTTCTTAGTACTTCTTTTTGCTCGTCTAAAATATCAATAACAGGATATTTTGTATCTTCCTCAACTTCAGATGTATTAGCTCCATCCAGACCACAAACATTTCTAGCAAATTCAACTAAAGCAAGTTGCATTCCATAGCATAATCCTAAAAATGGAACATTTCTCTCTCTGCAAAATTTAATAGCTTTTATTTTTCCTTCTACCCCAGAACTTCCAAAACCTCCAGGAATAATAATACCATTAAACCTAGTTAATCTTTCAACTTCAAATTCATCTTTCTCTAGTTTCTTGGCATCAACCCACTCAATCTCAACCTTAACATCTAAATTAGCCCCAGCATGAATTAAAGCCTGATTAACAGAAATATAAGAATCACTTAACATAAACTCACCTGAATCAACATATTTTCCAACAATCCCCACTTTAATTCTATGTAAAGGACTAGCAATATTATTGACTAATTTTTCCCATTTACTAAAATCAGCTTTTTTCTTCTCAAGTAGCCCAAACTTATCAAGAATCTTTTCCCCTATTTTCTCTTTCTCTAAATCTAATGGAATTCTATAAATAGTATCAATATCAGGTTCAGAAATAATATAATCAGATTTGATATTAGCATAAACCTCAATTTTCTTTCTTCTTACTTCATCTAAAGCAATAGGTGCTCTG
>Ga0208375_1001315_pt1 | contig 28714 bp, 28 predicted proteins | sample RifOxyD1_FD_184038 | JGI IMG/M metagenome (GOLD analysis project Ga0208375, IMG submission 184038) | Soil microbial communities from Rifle, Colorado - Rifle Oxygen_injection D1 (SPAdes) | ecosystem: Environmental > Terrestrial > Deep subsurface > Rock core/Sediment | place: Rifle, Colorado...
GCGGATGAGAATGCTCTGCCTGGAATTTATAATCTTAATTTTGAGGTTAAATACAACGGGGGAATAAGTGTAGTTAAAGATATGAAGATTGAGCTAAAAACAAGGGATGCTTTTTTAAATATTGAATCGGTAATTTCTGAACCCGAATTATTAAATCCCGGCTCGAAGGGAAAATTAACTTTAATGCTGAGGAATAATGCAGGCACTTTCTTGAGTGATGTAAATGTAGCCTTAGGATTAACCAACGAATCAATTCCTTTGGTTACAGTTGGATCAACAGCGATAAAGAATATTCCTAAAATAGAAGCTAATTCAAAATATAATATCACTTTTGACCTGTTTGTTATGGCTGATGCAGAATCTCAAGCATACAGACTGCCTATTTACCTAACTTATTATGATGCTTCAGGAGTTAATTACTCTCGATCAAATTACATCGGCGTGTTGGTTGGTGCAGATCCAGAGTATATATTAAGTTTAAAATCTTCTGATGCTAAGCAAGAAGGGTCAAGTGGAAAAGTTGTGTTAAGCATATCAAATACAGGAATGGGGGATTTGAAATTTTTATCTTTAAAACTTATGCCCTCGAATGAATATGAAATAATCTCTGCGGATGATCAATATATAGGCAATTTGGAAAGTGATGATTATGAAACGGCAGAATATAATATATATGTAGATGATTCCACAGATGGATTTGTTAAATTGAAAGTTAAACTTGATTACAAAGATGCTTACAATAATAAAATTGAAAAAATAGAAATGGTGGATATGCCAATTTATAGTTCAGGACAGCTTGCAAGATACGGACTTGCAGTATCACAGAGCAAGGGATTAATGTATTTAATTTATTTGATTATGGTTATATACGTTTTCATGGCATATAAAGAATGGAAACGAGACAAAGATTTGGTTAAAGCTTTGAAGGGGGCATTTTTAAGGTTTTTAAAGGGTGTTTTCAACATTATTCGAGGACTAAGGTGGCGCAATCTAAAAAGATGGCCTACAAGGATTAAACTCTTCTTGATGAAAGATGGAGAATAGTCCTCTTCACAGGAGGAAATATGATCAGGAGCTATCTTAATTTTTCTATTACAAGCATAAGGCACAGAAAGTTTCGTTCTATATTAACAGTGATAGGGATAATGATTGGGATAGCCGCAGTAGTTACTTTGGTTATGATAAGCGCAGGATTGCAGAACTATATAGTGCTTGAATTTGAACAAATGGGCACAGACTTATTGATGGTTATGCCCAAAGGGCAGATTTCCGCTCAAGGCATGGAAGGGTTAACAATAAAAGATGAAGATACGATAAAATCTATGGCTGAAGTCAACTGGGCGATGGCTATATTAATTAAAAATGGATATGTTGAATATTCCAATGAAAAACAATTTGCACAATATCTTTTGGGGCTTGATACTGAAAATTTTGATCATCTTCTTGAAATGCTAGATATAACTCCTGCAAGTGGTAGGTCGTTTCAAGGCGGAGAAAAATATTCTGTAGTGATGGGCCCAGTTTTTGCCAAAGATGCGTTCGACAAAGAAATAAGCGTGAATACCAATATTTATATTAAAGGACAAAAATTTAGGGTTATCGGAATTTTGGAACCTGTTGGAAACCAACAGGACGACAGCCAAATATATCTGCCCATTGAGGCGATAAGGGAAATATTTGATGAGCCTACAGAAGTCTCGATGGTTTATGCAAAACTGAATAAAGGGATGGATGCAAAAACTGTTGCAGATAAAATGGAACGAAGAATGAAAAGAGCTAGAGATGATGAACTTTTTATGATTCTTACTCCTGATCAATTGCTTGATCAATTCAACCAAATCTTATCTATATTAGAATTTGTCCTTGGCGGGATAGCTGCAATTTCTCTCTTAGTTGGAGGAATAGGAATAATGAACAGCATGTACACAAGCGTATTGGAAAGAACCAAAGAGGTTGGAATAATGAAGGCTATAGGCGCATCAAATAAAGATATAATGATGATGTTCGTATTTGAAGCAGGGCTAATGGGGGTGATTGGGGGCGTTATCGGAGTTACATTTGGGATTATCTTTGCCTTTATGGTCCAATTTGCCGCAAAATATTCAGGATATGACCTGCTAAAAGTTTTTGTTGACTGGGAACTTGTTGCATTTATTTTGCTATTCGCTTTTGCTGTCGGATCATTTGCAGGGTACTTGCCAGCTAAAAGAGCTGCAAAAATGAAACCTGTGGAGGCTTTGGCTCAAGGAAAATGATTACTGATTTTTTCAGACTGGGTTATAGATCAATGCGGCACAGACAATTGAGAAGCTGGCTGACCATATTGGGCGTTTTCATCGGGATTGCCGCAATTGTTTCTCTTATCTCCCTAGGTGATGGGCTGCAGAATGCAATATCAGATATATTTGGAAGGATGGGCAAAGATACTATTATGATTTCTCCTAAGGGACTTCAAGGCCCGCCTACAGGTGTGGCAGGATTGACAATTAGAGATGCAGAAGTGCTAGATGGATTAGTTGGAGTAGATTATGTGTCCCCCATATTGATGACCAATAATCTAATTGAATATAACCGGCAGAAAGAATACCTTCTTGTACGAGGAATTGATGCAAAATACATTGAAAATCAAATAATAAAAGATTTTGGTGCTTCACTTGAACAAGGTAGTTATTATGAAACAAAAGATACTAAAGTTGCAATAATTGGCTATGGCCTTGCTGAAAAAGTTTTTGATAAAGAAATTTTACTAAGGAATAGTATACTTATTGATGGAGAAAAATTTAGGATTATTGGAATACTAAAAAGCATGGGCTCCCAAATGGATAACATTGTTATTATTCCGTTGCAAGATTTAAGGGACTTAACGGGGAAAGAAGATGAAGTTAGCACAATCGTCGTGCATGTTTTGGCAGGAGAAGATATTTCTGTGGTTGAAGAAAGAGTAAAAAAAGAATTAAACAGAAGAAGGGATGATGAGGATTTTGAAGTTTTCACGCCTGAACAACTTTTGGAACAAGTAAAATCAATTTTAAATGTTGTCAATATTATACTGATAGGGATTGCAGCTATTTCTTTATTAGTTGGAGCAATAGGAATAATGAACAGCATGTATACAGCAGTTATAGAACGAACAAAAGATATAGGCGTGATGAAATCTATCGGTGCTTCTAATGCAAATATTTTAGTTATATTCTTGTTAGAATCTGGGCTCATGGGTTTGGTTGGCGGGATAATTGGCGTTAGTTTAGGTTTAGGGCTTGCATTTTTGGTACAGGCTGTTGCTGTTCAAGCAGGAGTTTCTTTGCTAGTTATTAAAATAAATTGGGACCTGATAATGTTTGCTCTTGGTTTTTCTTATATTATTGGAACAATTGCTGGAACTTATCCGGCATATAAAGCAGCCAGGTTAAAACCCGTTGATGCCTTAAGGTACGAGTAAGGCTTATTTCTTAAGAACTAATATAATTGAAGGCCCCAAATAATTGTCTAAGAAACTTCTATTGCTGTCAAATCTTCGTTTTATATTTATTTTAAATAATTTGAAAGGCTTTCGTATTAGATCATATGCGGAGCTATAGAAACCAGACAGATGCAATTCATAATTAAGATGATTATCTTTTGCAAATTGAATTAATTCGCTTTTTGAAAATGGGACCTCTATGCCAAAATCCCATTGGCCTGTAAGCTCTGCTAATGCCTTGTATATACGATAAAATATCCCGTACTTATACGGAACAGAAATTATTGCTAAACCTTTGTTCTTTAGAAGATTAACATGCAGTTGCAAAGCAGTGGTTCTTTTTTTTCCTGTAAAATGCTCGCACAAACCGAATGATGTTATTATATCAAATCTTTCTTTGGAGTTATATTTGAATAAATCTGATTGGATGAATTGGAATTGTCTGTTTTTCCAGAACTTTTTAGCTAGGGATTTGACTTCTTTTGACTGGTCTAAGAGCGTTACTTTAATGCCTTCATTTGCGAAATAGTATGAGGTTATTCCCATGCCTGAACCAAGCTCTAATAAAGTTAAACTTGAAAGGTTCTTTTTGTTAAAATGGTTTTGAATTAGGTTTTTATATTCTTTTAATGATTTAGATTTGAGAATATCTTCCTGGTTCCATTCCATTTTTGAACCCTTGCTTTTCCAGAATTTGTTCCAGGTTTCCATAGTAAATATAAGCGCCGAGGCTGGGATTTGAACCCAGAAATCCTTTCGGAAACAAGCTTTCCAGGCTTGCGCGGTACCAGGTTGCGCCATCTCGGCAGCTTGCTAAAAGTTAAAGAAAAACCGTTTATAAAAGTTTCTAATTCAGCATAGGCTTTCGCATTCAAACTGCTTATCTATTTCATTAATGTGGATCAAAATGCAGTTATTAACACAGGCCTTACATGCATTAAATTCTTCTGAAAAATAAGGTTGGCATTGATCTTTGATGATTTCACAGCTTGCAAGAGTCCTGCATTTATCTCCTAATTGATAAATCTCCGTACATATTTCAGCAGGTTCAGGACCGCATTGAATATCTAATCCATGGCAGTTTTCTATGCCACAAACTTGCTGCGGAGCAAGATAATTATTATAAATGAATAAAGCGAGAATGAACATAAGAAAGATAATTGCTAAGTGCAGGAATTTCTTAAACAGATACCAAGAGATTATTAAAATAATAACCAAAGCAATTATACCATAAATAATCCAAGTATTCATATTTTAGGTTAATGAAATATGCTTTATAAAAGTTTCTAATAATCTAAAGAAATAAAAGCAAGAACCTTAATCAAGCAGTTCGATATTGATATTCAATCCGTCTGGAATCTCAACACGCATAACCAAACGCAAAGCTCTTTCATCAACTCCGAGATCAATCATTCTCTTGTGAACTCTCATCTCAAAGTTATCAAAAGAAGCTTTACCTTCTCCATCAGGACTTTTACGGGTAGTAATCTTTAGCTTTTTTGTTGGCAAAGGAATTGGACCATGCATTTTTACTTTGGTCTTTTCAGCTATATCTTTTATAGAATTACATACCTCGTTAACCTTACCAATATCTGCACTTGAAATGTTTATTCTTGCTTTTCCCATTTTTTAAAAATAAATTAAAAAAAACCCTTAAAGGGTCTTTTTAACCAGGTCTATACACATACCTGCTGCAACTGTCGTGCCTGCGTCTCTAATCGCAAACTTGGACATCTGCGGTATGTCTTTTTGTTTCTCTAAAACGACTGGCTGTGAGGGCTTCAATTTTACTCTCGCTGCGTCACCGTTCTTTAAGAAATCAGGGTTCTTTTCCAACACTTCACCTGTTGCAGGGTTAAGTTTTTCTATTAACTCAACGAACTGACAAGCAACTTGCGCTGTGTGGATGTGGAACACTGGTGTGTAGCCGACTGTCAAAACAGTTGGGTGATTCAAAACGACAATTTGTGCTGTGAATTCACTTGCAACAGTTGGTGCATTGCTTTCATGGCCTAGGACGTCGCCTCTTGCGATGTCTTTCTTTCCTATGCCTCTGACACTGAAACCAACATTGTCCCCTGGTTCAGCTGAAGTAATTGATTCGTGATGCATTTCAATTGATTTGACTTCACCACAAACGCCTTTACCTTCTCTTGCTGGTACAATTATGACCTTGTCACCAACTTTCATTACACCTGTTTCGATTCTACCTACAGGAACTACACCGATTCCGGTGATGTTATAAACATCCTGTAATGGCAATCTTAAAGGCAAGTTAGTTGGCTTTTCTGGCACTTTTAATTGGTCCATGAATTCCAAAATTGTTGGACCTTTGTACCAAGACAAATTTGCACTTTTCTTTACAACATTGTCTCCATTGAAACCTGAAATTGGTATGAATGTCACCTGATCAAGCTTGTAACCAACGCTCTTCAAAACCTTGCTTACATCTTCTTTGACTACGTTGAATCTTGCTTCATCCCACTTCACTACATCCATTTTATTTATCAAGATGTTGATTTGACCGACACCCATAGTCTTAGCCAAGATAATATGTTCTCTTGTCTGAGCCATGACACTGTCTGATGCAGCTACAACTAAGAATGCAGCATCTGCCTGAGCAGCACCTGTAATCATGTTTTTAATGAAGTCTTTGTGACCTGGCGCATCGATTATTGTAAATTCATATTTTTGTGTTACAAATTTCTTGTGCTGTAAATCGATAGTTACGCCTCTTTCTCTTTCTTCCTTCAATTGGTCCATGACGAATGCGAATTCGAAACCACCTTTTCCTAATTCTTGTGCGGTCTCTTTAAGCTTCCTCATGGTCTGTTCATCAATAGCCCCTGCGTCGAAAAGCAATCTGCCAACAGTTGTTGACTTTCCGTGGTCGACGTGGCCTATGAATACCAGATTGATATGTGGTTTTTCCCTTGCCATTTTACTAATATCCTCCTATTATTATGATATGCTATTCCCTTTAGAAAGTTGTCCTTTATAAAGGTTTCGCCATTACTCTTCTATTTTAAGACCTTTTCTTTCTCTTATCTGCCTTATAATTTTTTGCTGGAATGTTTCTGGCAGTTTTTCGAAAATTTGGTCTACAATAAAATGAGATCCTCTGCCACCTGTTGCAGATCTTAATTCGGAAGTTAATCCAAACATTTCAGCTACAGGGAGCTTGGCTTTTAATGAAACAAAATCTTCCGTCTGATCCATACTTAACAACTGACCTCTTTTATTCTGAACTAATTTGGACATTTCGCCCATATATTGTATCGGACCATCAATTTGTAATATTTGCATTGGCTCGAAAATAACTGCCCCACCAAGCCTTATTGCTTCTCTTAATGAATCTCTGATTGCAGGCAAAACTTGTGAAGGGCCTCTGTGAATTGCATCTTCATGCAACTTACAATCCATTAAATTTATTTTTACTTTCATACAAGGCTCTCTAGCCAATGGGCCATTGCGCATGACATCCTCAACTGCATCCAATATCAATTCAATAACTTCATTCATATGAACGATACCTCTTGATGCATCAACCAACATATTTCCATGGTAAATATCCTTTACACTTCTTGCTTCTTTGGTATCCATGCCTAGAGCAACTAATTTTTCCCAAGTTTCTCTTTGGTCTTTCTTTATTCTGCCTTCAGGAATTTCTCCTGATTTTATTGCCTGATAAATATTATCCGCTAAAGGTTCAATTATGAAATAGAATTTGTTATGTTTGTTTGGGGATTTACCTTCAACTTCAGGAGATTTTTTTATTGCTGTTTCTCTGTAAACAACAATTGGCGGAGAAGTAATAACTTCTAAACCTTTTTCTGTCCTAATCCTGTTTTCAATAACTTCTAAGTGGAGTTCACCCATACCACTCATGAGGTTTTCTCCGGTCTCTTCGTTAATAGTTATGTGTATACAAGGGTCTTCTTTGTTAACCTGTTTCAATACTTCAATTAGTTTTGGCAAATCCGCAGAACTTTTTGCTTCAATTGATTTTGTGACTACTGGCTCAAAAATATGAGTTATTGCTTCAAAGGGTTCAATTGGTTTTTCTGAAACAGTTTCACCTGAAAATGCTCCTTTGATGCCAACAAGGCCAATAATGTTTCCTGCTGTTACACTATCAACTTGTGTTCTTTGCGGACCTTTGTAAATAATTACCTGCTGGGCCCTCAATTCCTTTTTTGCACCATTAAGGTAAATGGTCATACCTTGCTTCATTGTTCCGGAGAACAAACGACCAGCTGCAACTTCACCTGCATGCTTATCTATCTCTATCTTGATAACTACAAAAGCAGCAGGACCATTAGGATCACAATTCATCAATGCTTTTCCTTCAGTTGATTCTGGGTCACCATGCCATATCTTTTGAATTCTGTAAGCTTGAGCTTGAGCAGGAGTAGGATGGTGCTTAATTGACATTCCTAAAATAACTTCATGCAATGGCGCTTTCTTTGCCAATGATGCAGAGTCACCATTTTCATAAGCAGTGATAACATCCTTGAATGAAATGTTTTTCTTTTTCATGTATTCGAATGACAAAGCCCATTTATGGAATGCAGAGCCGAATGCAACAGAACCATCTGTTACACTAACTTTCCATTTCTGCTTATATTCTTCTGGGGCTAAGTTTTCAATTAATTTATTAACATGAGTTATGATTTTTATGAATCTTTCTTGCATTGCTTCAGGTGTAAGTTTTACTTCTTTGATTAATCTGTCCACTTTATTTATGAAAAGAACCGGTTTTACTCTTTCTCTTAATGCCTGCTTCAAAACAGTTTCAGTTTGAGGCATGACTCCTTCTACAGCGCAACATAAAACTACTGCTCCATCAACTGCCCTCATAGCTCTTGTTACATCTCCACCGAAATCTACGTGACCTGGAGTGTCGATAAGATTAATTAAATATTCTTGACCCTCATGCTCATGAACCATAGAAACACAAGCAGAATCTATTGTAATACCTCTGTCTTTTTCATCTTGGTGAAAATCCAAAACACATGCTTTTCCTGCGAGTTCTTCGGACATCATTCCTGCACCGAATAGCAAATTATCTGAGAATGTAGTCTTGCCGTGATCAATATGTGCGCAAGTGCAAATATTCCTGATTTGCGCAGGGTTAACCATAATCCTTTGTATCCTATCAATCATCTTTTCTGCCATGTTTTATTAAACCTCGTATAAGCGATTTTGTATCCTTAAAGAACTTCTGAGGGGTTTATAAATATTTTGGTTTTTCAAACTGATTTTTTTGAATAAAACTATCCTATTGTTGCATAGAAGAGGATTCTTTTAGGAAATATTTAAAAAATAAGAGTCTCTAATTATTTCTTTTTTTAGAATATAAAAATTTATCTTGAAGCGTCAGCTTGCCTCTCAAGCTCTAACTTCTTTGCTATTGCAACGCTTGCTTGATCCATTTCATAGGCTTTTATAATCTCTTCAGAAAGTGTTTCATCGATTTTTTTCTTAGAATTGAATGACTTTTGATAAGAACCCTGAACCATCATCCTCAATGCAAAATCTACTCTCCTTTGAGGAGATGAATCGACGGCTTTTGGATAACGTGCACCACCATATTCAATTGTGGTTATTTCTTCTCTTGGTGCCGCATTTTCAACGGCTTTGACTAAAACCATGATTGGATTTTGCTTGATTTTTTTTTCTATTCTTTCCAATGTTTTAAGAACAATATTATAACACTTTATTGATTTTCCTGTTTGATGGCCGGATGAGATTTTATGCTTTCTGCTTTTGTGGCCGGCACCCATCATCTTGTTCATTAATCTTTCTACAATAGTATATTTTGATTTGTGGAACTGAGTTTTGACGCTTCTACCACTGGATCTTGGAACAAGCATTGGGCGAACATTGATATAACCTTTAAGACCTTCATCTCTGATTTCAATGCTTGCAGTATCCCAACGATTGCACAACTTCATCTTCTACCTTTCTCCTTCTTACCTTTTAATAAAGCATCTAAGGATTGATCATTAACTTTTATAACTTGCCATCTGATGGAAGGCAAATCACCCTTTGCTCTGCCCTTTTTACCACCTATGCATTCAATTATGACTTCATCATGTTCATCAACTAATTTAATTGCGTTGTAGCCTGGAACAAAAGCAGAAATTTTCTTACCATTCTTAGTTAGCTGAACTTTTACAATTTTTCTCATGGCTGAGTTAGGCTGTTTAGCTTCTACTTGAGATTTTTCAAGAACAATTGCTTTTGCTTGAGAAGAACCACCAAGAGGATCTGATTTGGCTTTTAGACTCAACATTCTAGATTTGTATGTTGATTTCATCCAATTGCCGGTGTGCCTTCTAGCGATAAGCTTTTTTGCAGCGCCTAATCCATTCGGTTTTTTCCCCATTCTTATTCTACCTTTATTGTTATATCGCCGAAAAATCTTCTTAAAATTTCATGAAGCGCATCAAGGTTTTTTTTATTCTTACCTATCATCATGCCTCTTGATTTATAATCTTCGGCTTGGATATCTATCAAATTGTCTTTTGCTTTATAAAGTTTACTGATTTTTGCAGGATATGTCAGGTTCTTGATAAACTGTTCAATATCTTCGCTAAATTCGATTATGCGAACTCTTTTATGCATCCTTTCTGAAAGATTTTTTGCTTTCGAACCATTTGGGCCGACAGCCTTACGACCTTGACCCTCAGGAACAATGAAAACTACAAAATCCTCAAATATAAAACAATCTTTTGCTTGGACGTGTATGACCTTATCGAAATAGTTCAAGTAACCGATAATTTCTTGATCTAAAACTCTAGTAACCATTCTTATACGCTCAATACACTTACCTTATAGGGCTTTTTGCAAGCCATGCCCAATTCATCATTTTTCATATCTAATTCAATAACTTCGATTTTTTTAAGCGAGGCGTATTTTTTTATATCTTCTGCAACTGAAATGCTGCAGTTTTTTGCTAGAAAAATCTTTTTTAGTTTGTCATTTTTGAGCTTTTTCAAAGTAAGCTCTGATCCTATTGTAAGGTTTTTATCTTTGATAATTTCTTTGAAATCATGCGCCATTTTAAATTTACTCCTTTTTCATTTTTATTACTAGGTCGGGCAAACCAGTACCCAATGGAATTGGCTGGTTCAGCATAACATTTTCTACTATACTATTAAGGTGGTCTGTTTCTCCAATTAGACTTGCGTTTATCAAATGTTTGATAGGTGTTTCGAATGTAGCTCTTGCAAGAACACTCTCTTTTTCGCTTGTGATACCACTTCTTGTGATACCTTTTACATCACCTTTAACTGTCATTAAATCTGCGATGAACATTATATGTCGGACATCAATATCAAGACCCTGATTTTGAATAACTGATGCAGTTTCATCTGCAATTAATTGCCTTGCAGCTTCAACACCTAACAGATTGAATGTTTCAAAGACATTATTACTTCTTGTCCTTGTAAAATCAACTTCGGGAATTTTAAAAACATCTTTTAAATTTGAACCGGAAGTTTTTATAACAAATTCATCATTTTCTTTTACTGGAAGAACTTGGGCTATACCCTTGACTCCCCTCAAGAAAATTTCTTTTGCTTTTTCTTTCAATGTGTAAATATCAATTAGATTTCCTCCGGTCTTTTTCGGCTGGATTGTGATTAGACCCTCACTTTCTTTAACATTTGTAGTTTTCAATGCATTAGCAACGATTAATTTTATATCTGATGCCTTAAGACCGAGCTCATCCAGTTTTCTTGGATTTAATGTAATCTCAACCATTGATTCCAAAAGATTGATTGCAAATTCCAATGCAACCTCTTCAAGTTTCGTTTCTTTTATTCTTGCAGCCACTTTTCTTGCTGCACTTGCATCTTTTCTGAATTCTTCTTTCAAATAAATGTGCATCATAGGTGTACTTGGATTTTTTCTGGCATCTAAGATTTCAATCAATCTTGGAAGACCTAATGTAACGTTAACTTCCGCTACACCTGCTAAGTGGAATGTATTTAATGTCATTTGCGTTCCTGGTTCACCAAATGATTCTGCGATGACTATCCCAATTGCCTCGCCACAATTTATCAACGCATCAATGTATCTTTTGTAAAGTCTTTCAATAACCTCTTTTTGTTGAGGCTTTGTAAGATTAAATTCTTCAGATGAAGCTTCAAATTCATTTAATAGCTTTGCGGGAATCTTATGGCTATATCCTTTGATAAGTTCTTTGTCAGCAACCATTTTATTTTTTACCTTCCATAATTACTTGCTCAACAATTTTTCTTACATTGATTGTACCGTTTTCACTTTTTGAAACATCAATATTATCATCCCCATAGTTGAATTCAACTATAGTTTTGTTCGCATCTCTTACAGTGTAATCATATTCTACTTTAAGGTCCTGCAATGCATTTGCAAGTCTTCTATATAAATAACCGGACTTAGGTGTTCTTAATGCGGTATCCATAAGCGAATCTCTACCGGTCATTGCAGCAAAGTAGAATTCTACTGGATGTAGTCCCTGCTTATAGCCTGAAAAAATAAATCCTCTGCTTCTAGGACTTAAATCTCCTCTTTTGAATAATGAGAGCGTTCTGCCTCTGTAACCATCTTGGATACGTTTGCCTCTAAGGGCCTGCTGACCTACAGTAGATGCCATCATGGCAATGTTTAAAATATTACCTTTTCCTGCTTTACTCATATAAATTATTGAATTTTCCTGATTGATTGTTCTAACTATAACCTTACCTACTTTGTTTCTTACATTGTTAAGGACTTGGGAGATCTTAATCTCTAAAGTTTCGTAAAGGGTTTTACCTGGATATGTTTCCATATCTCCTCTCTCATACTCTTTGATAAATTCATCAACCTGTTTTTTTGTGTCTTCAACAATCATGTTAATTTCAGTTTTAACATCAAGAGGAAGCTCGATTTCGTCAAGGTTGATTGTGAATCCTTTCTTCAGCAATACTGCAATGCCTAATTTGAATATATAACCCATGATTTCTATTGTCTTTTCAGCACCTAACAGCCTATGCAATTCTCTAATAAGGCCTCCACCTTCTTCACCGATACTTTTTTGGTCTATGACCCCACATTTTAATTTTCCTCTTTCTATGACAACATCGTGAATTGGACACATTGATTTGCTTTTTTCATCCTTACAATGTTCACAGGCAGTATCTTTTTTTGCCTGACCATGGTATTTCAATTCTTTTGGCATAAGAACACTGAATACTTCTTTGCCCTCAACCTCCTTACCGAATGACTCGAAAAGAGAATTATCATCAATACCAATTGAGGCCAGTAATGAAACAGCGTCTTCCCTTGAAAGAGTCATTCCCTTTGTAAGCATATAGCAACCAGTAATAGAATCTTCAACGCAACCAATGATATTTGTTCCATTTTTAGGAGTCATGATTTGAGTTTGTACCTGCATTAGAATATCTGCTTCCGCTCTTGCCTCTTCAGTTTGAGGAATGTGCAAATTCATCTCATCACCATCGAAATCTGCGTTATATGGATTACAAACTGCAGGGTGCAATCTGAAAGAACGACCAGGTAAAATCTTAATCTTATGACACATGATAGACATACGATGTAAAGAAGGCTGTCTGTTAAAAATTGCAATATCTCCATCCATAATATGTCTTTCAACAATATATCCGGGTTGGATTTCTTCAAATATTACGGCTTTAGTTTCTTCTGTAATTTTCTTTTTTTTGCCATCAGGCTTCATTACATAATTTGCACCAGGATATTTTTTTGGCCCATTGTTAATGAAATTCTTCAACCAATCTATATTCCATTCTGTAACTCTTTCTGGAACTGTAAGTTCTGTTGCAATCAACTGAGGAACACCAACTTCATTAAATTCTATTTCTGGGTCGGGAGAGATTACTGCCCTTGCAGCATAGTTAACTCTTTTACCTGCTAAGTTATGACGGAAACGACCCTCTTTACTTTTGATTCTTGCCGTAATTGTCTTCAATGGCTGGCCAGATCTGTGTCTTGCCGGTGGAACTTGAGGTACACTATTATCTATATATGTAGTAATATGATAAGTTAATAGATCCCAAAGGTCTTCGACAATTACTTCTGGCGCACCTGCGTTTATGTTTTCGAATAATCTTTGATTTATTCTTACGATGTCACCTAATTTGTGAGTCAAGTCATCTTCTGATCTTTCACCTGTATCTAATGTAATTGACGGCCTCATTGTCAATGGAGGAATTGGCAGTACTGTCAGGACCATCCATTCAGGTCTGGCATGCTCGGGCTCAAGACCAAGCAAGGGTAAATCTGCATCAGGAATTTTCTCTAACCTAGCACGAACTTCTATTGGCGAAAGCTTATTCTCTTCTTCAAGGAAGGTCATAGGCTTTTCAATCTTGATATCTTTCTGAGAATCGCCACAGTGAGGACATTTCTTTGTTGATTTAATAGCATAAATAACTTTTTTTGTAAAGCTCCTTCTATCTTCAGCAGTTCCATTTTCTTGGATATCTGAAAGTTCTTTTTGGAATTTTTTTATCCTGTCTTCAGCAATCATAACTCTTCCACAATCTCTACATGTGCATCTTAGGAGATCTTGGATAATTTTTACATATTTGATATGAATAACTGGTCTTGCAAGTTCCATGTAACCAAAGTGACCGGTGCAGTTTTTCAGTTTCTCACCGCAGGTCTTACACCTCAATCCCGGATCGATAACACCAAGACGAACATCCATCAAACCACCATCTACAGGATAACCTTCTTTATCATAAAGTTCAGGTGTAACTATCTTAACACTTGCGCTCTTTTTTATCTGCTTTGGAGACATCAAGCTGAAAGTTATACTGCCTATTTTTTTGCTTACACCTACCATTTTAATATTTACTCTCCAGTTTCAATTTTGGATTCAAACCAAATGCTCTTAATTCGTCAAGCAATAATTTGAATGCGTATGAAATTTCAATTACGGATATATCTGTGTTTGCCTTGCAGGCAGGACAGAATTTTTTGTTTCTATATGAATCGTGAACTGCCAGACCGCCACAGGTTTCGCAAATATACAACTCTGTTTTATCTGAATCGAATCTTTCTTTTAATAGCAATGATGCTCCATGGGCTACCAAACAATCTTTCTCCATTTCACCCAATCTAAGACCTCCGCCTTGGCTTCTACCTTCGATTGGCTGTCTTGTTAATAATTCAATTCTTCCGGATGCTCTTGCATGCAATTTGTTTGCTGCCATATGCTTCAATCTCATATAATACATATTACCTACAAAAATTTCAACATTATACTCTTCACCCGTCTGACCATTGTACATTCTTTCTGTACCATTTGATCTGAATCCTAACTCCTGTAATTCTTCTCTCAATTTGGCTTCAGGTTCTGAATCGAATACAGTACCATCAATTTGTCTACCTGATAGAGCACCGACTTTTCCTGCTAAGACTTCTATCAAATGAGAAACAGTCATTCTCTTTGGAATGCTGTGAGGCGAAAATATTAAATCTGGTTTAATACCTGATGCTGTGAAAGGCATATCTACTTCTGGAACAATTGCACCGACAACACCTTTTTGACCATACCTGGATGAAAACTTATCACCCACTTCTGGAATACGGATATCTTTGACCCGAACTTCAACTAATTTGTTGCCCTCTTCGTTTTCTGTGATGAATACGCAGTCGACTGTTCCGCGTTCACCGTGTTTTACAGCAACAGAACTTTCACGCCTTACATTTGCAGTTATACTAAATTCTTCTAAATCATCAAGGAATCTTGGAGGAGAAGTCTTACCGATTATAACTTCTTCTGATAGAACTGGTGCACCAGGATAAATTATACCATCTTCTTCCAATAGCTTATAATCTTCTTCCGACTTGTAACCTTTGACATCTTTGTCAGGCATACATACATCATCTGTTAAGCCACCAGAATAACGACGTTCTTCGGCAGAATATGGCCTAAAGTAAACTGAACGACCTAATCCACGTTCGATAGAACCTTTGTTAAATATAATACCGTCTGACATGTTATGACCACGATAACTTAACAAAGCAATGGTTATGTTTTGACCCGATGGGTGCTTATCAAATTCAGTAATATCATGCATAACAGACCTTACGATTGGAGTTTGCGCATAGCATAAAATACTTGCATCTGTATCCATTCTTACCATGTAATTTGCAGCATAAATTCCCAATGCTTGCTTTTGAGTTTTCGAACCTCTGTTTAATCTTGCAGATTGACCGCAATGAGAATAAGGAACTAATGAAGTCGTAATTCCAAGAATTGCTAAAGAACTGATTTCAAGATGAGTATGTTCTGGAGTAATATCCTCTTCATATAGTGCGACCAGAGAATTTTCTTCTTCAGATGCATCAAGATATTCTATGGTCCCTTCTGTTATTAACAAATCCCAATTCATATCTCCCCTAGCGACTTTTTCCACCATTTCGTTCGTTAACTTAGATTTACCATTTTCGATAATAATTAAAGGTCTTCTTGCTCTACCCGTTGATGTATTTATTTCAATAAGATCAGTTTCTTCATTGTAACTTATGTTTAAACAGGAAGGCAATTTATTTTTTCTTCTATCTGCCTTTATGCTGTTTACGAAGAGATCTTTATCTTCTACAGCTCCAATGTACCTTTCGTTGTAAAATACATCTATCATTTTTAATCCTTCAATCCATATTTTTCGAATGACTTTATTATTTTGTTATCTTCCACTGTTTCCTGAGAGATTTCACATAACATGGCCGTATTCTTTCTCAAACCGATGGGTGTACCTTCAGGAGTTTCTATGGGGCATAAACGACCCCAATGCGTACTATGAATTGCTCTTGCTTGGAAATTTTCTTGTGATGCAGATAATAATGAAATTACCCTCTGAAGATTAGATTGGAATGACATAAAATTTGTACGATCTGCGTTTTGGCTTACACCCTTTCTTCCGCCAGTCCACGCTCCGGTTGCCATTGCACTTTTAACTCTTGAAGTCAATAGTTTTTCTCTGATTATAATTTTAGTTGACTGAAGTTTGCCTCTTTTAACCAATCTTTGGAAGTTGTAAAGTATATCATTGACCAAAACAATCATGTTTGTCCTGAATAACTCCAATAGTAAATCTCCTGAAAGCTTTAATCTTTTATTTGAATAATGATCTTTATCATTCAACTTTAACCCTTCTCTTGAAACCATGAGATACATTTTTACAATTTTACACAAGTTCTTTGCTTTTGCAATCCTTACTCTTTCATCAATTCCTATATGAGGAAGCAAAAATTTGTCTAAGTTTTCTTTGACTTTTTCTAATTTAATTTCTCTTGGTTGAGTCATATAAATTTTCTTTGCCAACGATTCTTGGGCGTCTTCATCATTTTTTAGTTCTGAAGCGCTGTAAAGATTTATGTAAATATCATCGTATTGCTTGTTTCCTGAAATTAATTCTGTAATTTCTCTATCATTTGTTAGACCTAAGGCCTTGATTACATTGATTATAGGGATTCTTTTGAATCTTGTAAAACTTAGGTAAATTATACCATCTTTCATTTGCTCTATTACATGTGGAATTCTATAAATTCCGGATTCTGAGAATAGTTTACCTGTAAATTTACTTGGACCGACAGAATTTTCCTGTACGAAGAACTTATTTGATGCAAGATCTTCTACGGTAATTAAAACGCGTTCATTACCATTAATTATAAAATAACCGCCGGGATCATCCGGGTCTTCATTTCTTTTAATTAATTCTTCTTTGTTCAGCCCATAATAATTACATTTCTTTGATTTAAGCATAATAGGTATTTTACCGATTTGTGTTGTATATGATTCACGCTGAATTCCATTTATATAAACGCTTACCTCTATATCTATAGGCGCAGAATAAGTAATTTTTCTTAATCTTGCTTCTGCGGGAGTAATTTCAACTCTCGAACCATCTGCTTCTATTATTGCTGGCTTGCCCACAGAAATTTTTCCGAATCTTATTTTAAAATCTTGCATATCCTGAGGGATAATTGTTGGAATTATATCCCCAACAGAATCTACTGCTTTCTGCAAATATTTTTCTATAAAGTTGTTAAATGATTTTAAATTAGCTTCAACAATAGAATGATCTTCAAAATATCTCTTTATTAAAACATTTCTGCGACTACTCATCTGACACCAACCTATAATAGTGAGATTCTCCTATTGTCGGACTTTTTCTTGTGACCTTAATTATGTCACCAGTCTTTGCATTTATGACTTTGACAACTGGATCTTCTGCGAGTATTCTTGGTAATTGGTAAATTGTAATGTTATACCTTTCTAGAATTTTATTAATCTCTTCTTTGCTGACTATCTCGTGTTTCGGAACTAAAGTATGGGCGGTTAAATCAACCGTTACTTTCTTGCTCTTTTTCTTGTCGTCTGCCATTTTTTTGTTTTTTTATGAACGGGCCCAAGGGGATTTGAACCCCCGACCCCTTGCTTAAAAGGCAAGTGCTCCACCAAACTAAGCTATGGGCCCTGAAGGACGCCCTGACCGGGATTCGAACCCGGGTCGCAGCCTTGACAGGGCTGAATGATAGGCCGGTCTACACCATCAGGGCATAGTCGATACTAGTACTCGAAATTCCGGAAATTTTTGACTTTTTACTGTCGATACTAGAACGGATTGCCATTTGTAGATAGAAATTTTCTCTACCCTTTATAAATGTTTTGGTTTTTTTAGCTAAATAGAATTAGTTAAGGCAATCTTACAGGTTAGTAAGTCATCCAACTTATTAAACTTATTGCTTTTTTAGTAACTACTTTTACTTGATTTTAAGGCTAATTATTAAATGAAAAAATAATTTAATCCACAATAAATCTATTTGTTGAATATATTTTATTTAATCCCTTCTTATAAGTAAGTTATATATAGTGTTCTATATTTTAATTTTAGATATGGAGGGGGATAATCTTTTCATGAAAAAAAGAAATAAGAAATTTATTGCTTATTTTGATAGGTTTCTTCTTTTGGTTGCAATTGTTGCACCAATGACAAATTTACCCCAACTATATAAAATATTTTCTTTGAAGGATGCTACCGGCGTTTCATTATTTTCTTGGATTCTTTATGCTCTATTTGTTGTGCCTTGGATTATATATGGCATATTGCATAAAGATAAACCAATAACAATTACAAATATTCTATGGTTCATTACAAATAGTTGGATTGCTATCGGGGTTTTTATATATGGATAAGGGTTGTTTTGAGTGATAGCAAAATTTATAAAGGAATTATTCAGTTAAAATAATGTAAAATCGTTTATTATAGGAGATGAGAAGTATGAAGATTTATATTGTGGTTGTTTTAGCATTGCTTTTAACGTTTGCTTCAGTGATTGCACTAGATGAAAATATAACTAGCAATCAGTCAGACATAAATCAAACTGAATCTAATCAAACGTTAAATGAAACAATCGTTCTTGAGGAAAATATTACACAGGGCACTTCAGTACCGGTCTTAGAGGTTTTGGCCATTATTCCTAGTGAATTTAAGATTGGCGATGTACAGTTTAACATCCAAATAAAAAATAACGGTCTTGAAGAATTTAATGATGTAATAGCAACAATCTCAGGTAATGGTTTTGCAACTTATGATGTTGTACCAATAGATCTTCTAGGGTCCGGTGAAAAATCGTATATAATAGTTTCAGGAAATTTTAAACAAGAGGGAGATATTAGGCTGACTATAAGGATTAATGGATATTTATTTTATCAAAATATTACTGTCTTAGATCCGAATTCAGGACAAGATGCAAATAAAGTTAAGGAACTTGAAAAAAAAGAGGCACAGGAATTAAAAGAGCTTGAAGTGATGAAGGCCCAGCTTGATGAATTACAATTAAAATTAAGAGGGCTTGAAGATGAATATTATGAAAAAAAATCTGAAAGTTATGATGTTTCTGGGATTGTTACAAAAGATCTTAAAAGTTTTTTGAGAAATGCACAGTCCAGTTTAATACATGGAGATGTTGAACAATTAAAAGTTGATTTGACTCTTGCTTCAAGCGAGTATGATGATCAAAAAAGAAATTTAGATTCTGCGAGGTTAATTAAAAGGTCTTTTACTTCTGTAATAAAAGATAATGCAATTTTGATTACTACTTTATTAGGTTCAATAATGGCAATGGTGACTTTCTTTGAACTTGTGAAAAAGAAAAAAGAAGCCTTATATCAAAAAGTTAAATCTATGAAAATTGACAAGGATACAAGAGTGACTATTGAAACAAAAGAAGAAAATAAAGAGAAAAAACAAAAGAAAAAATAAATCTTTTCTTATTTTTTTATGTTGTAACTGTTAGGTGGTTGATAAATTATTTATATAAATTAGTCTTTCTTGGAGTATATAGCCGATGAGGACATTTCGGTTGCCCTGGAAAGGGTGTCACTATGATGGCCTCTGTCAAACGTTCGACTATTGGTTTTGGGACTGGACTATAACTCCCGAAACGAAATCTGCGTTTGTTAAGCTTTGATCATGGGGCGAATAAGATAACCTTTAAAACAGAATTGATAGGTTAAGTTCGATTCAGTTGCTGTTTAAGGCACTTTTTCACCGAGTCCAGATTCATCGGCTCAATTTTTATTGAGGTGGAATTTATGTTTAAGAAAAGCAAAGTAATAAAACGTAAGATTGTTAGAAAGGTTTCTAAGAAGATTATGAAAAAGAATATAGTTAAGAAAAAAATTAAATCCAATGGAAGAAAGGCAAGTAAAGGATCTAAAAAATCTAAAGTAATGAAGCTGATTAGACTTGCATTGAAAAGAAAGAAAAAAAGATGATTTTTTTAGAATTTGTTGTTAGAGTAGTCTTTCTAAATTGATTCTAATTTTTTCAAGTTTTTTATTATATCTCTTACCCATTTTATTCAATATTAAGATTAGAAATATGATCCAGATGATGCCAATTATATATCCTGCGATTATATCGCTGAACCAATGAACACTAAGATACAACCGGCTGAATCCTATTAATAGGGGCATTAGGATGCAAAAAGCCATAAAAATATTTTTCCAAATTTTATTTTTTATTTCATTATTAAATGAAAGAAATATTATTGTGAAGAATACAAGAGAAACTTCCGCGTGACCACTGAAGAAGCTATGATTTGAAACTTCAATGAGATTATTTTCTGGTCTTGCTCTTTGAACTATGAACTTTGTCAAAAGTTCAAGAATTACACTTCCCGACATTCCAAAAAATAATAAAATAGAATGATACCACTTGCGCCTAAAGATAAGAATTGCAAATGTGGTTATTGAAAGAAATGCCATGAATGGAACGCTTACAATATCTGTGATTAAAATCGTAATTATCGTCAATGTTGGATTCCAAATTGCAGGTATGATTATATTGAAAAATCGGTCCAATGCTAAAATGCTCCCAGTTATAAGATTTAATGAAACCATGTATGTAATAATATGAGTCATTTATAAATTTATAAATTATCCGTTTATATGAACTTAAATCTACATTTATCTCAGGTTATTCATTCTTTTTCCATTTTATGTTATTTCTTAAATTAAAGGTTTGAATAATTGACCTCTTTAGTAATGACAGAAATATCCGTTTAATATATTAATTCATTATATTTGCTTACTAAATGCTACTTTTTTTCTATGTTAAATTATGACCAAAACCTTTAAATATTACCCCTTAAAGATAAATACCATCAAGGAACAATAAAATGGCAGAACAATCGCAAAACTACGTAATACCTGAAGGCTATCATAGGTCTGTTGGGAAAGCCGCACAAAGGAACAATATCTTGGCTGCAAGACTGCTTGCAGAGACAGTAAGAACAACTTTGGGGCCAAAAGGCATGGATAAAATGCTTGTAGATTCATTAGGCGATGTCATTGTCACAAATGATGGGGTTACAATACTTAATGAGATGCAAATTGAGCATCCTGTTGCAAAAATGGTTGTTGAAGTTGCTAAAACGCAAGAAGAACAGATAGGTGATGGCACTACTACCGCCGTTATATTTGCCGGTGAATTGCTAAAAAATGCTGAACACCTTTTAGATAAAGAAATACACCCTACGGTGATAATCAAAGGATATCGGATTGCTGCAAGAAAGGCGCATGAAATTCTTAATAGCATTGCTGAGTTAATAACTATCAAAGATGAAGATTTGATGAAGAAAGTTGTGACTACAGCAATCATTGGGAAGGGAGCTGAGCACGCTAAGGATAAAATAGCCGAATTGGTTGTAAATGCAGTGAAAGAAGTTGCTGAAGGAAATGAAATTGATTTAGAGAATATCAAATTAGAGAAAAAAACTGGTTCTGGAATAGATGATTCTGAATTGATTAAAGGTATAATTTTAGACAAAGAAAGAGTTCATTCTCAGATGCCAAAGGTTGTTAATGCAGCTAAAATCGCTTTGCTTGATGCAGCTATTGAGATAAAAGGAACTGAAACAGATGCTAAGATTTCTTTGACTAGTCCAGAGCAATTGCAGGCATTTATCGATCAGGAAGAAAAAACCCTGAAAGATATGGTGGATAAAATTTCTGCAACAGGTGCTAAAGTCGTTGTATGCCAAAAAGGCATTGATGATATTGCGCAGCATTTTTTTGCAAAGAAAGGAATTTATGCCGTACGAAGAGTTAAGAAATCAGATATGACTAAACTTGCCAAAGCGGTTGGCGCAAATATTGTTTCTAATTACAAGGATATTAGTGCAAGTGATTTAGGATATGCTGGCCTAGTTGAAGCCAAAAAAGTTGGCGATGAGGAAATGACCTACATTAGCGAATGCATGAATCCTAAAGCTGTGACTATTTTGATAAGGGGCGGAACAATGCATGTAGTAGATGAAGTCGAAAGAGCAGTAAAAGATGCATTAGGCGATGTGGCCATTGCAATTAAAGATTCTAAGGTTGTTGCTGGTGCTGGCGCTCCGGAGATTGAAGTTGCCAAACAGATTAGAGAATTTGCTAATTCCTTTTCTGGCAGAGAACAGCTTGCGATATTGGCATTTGCCGATTCAATAGAAGTTGTACCTAAGACCTTAGCTGAAAATGCCGGCTTGGATCCAATTGATATGCTTACTGACTTGAAGGCTAAACATGATGCAGGGTATAAATGGGCAGGATTAGATGTTTTCAAAGGCACGGTTGTGGATGCATGGGCAAATTCAGTTATTGAACCTCTGAGAATAAAAACCCAAGCTATAAAGTCTGCTTCTGAAGTTGCTGAATTAATTCTAAGAATTGATGATGTTATTGCAGCAGGCTCTTCTAAGAAAGAGAAAATGCCTCAAGAACCAAGGGATATGTAATCATATTTAATTTTTCTTAAAAATATCCAATGCATCTTTTGAATTTTTTAGAAGTTCTTTTAATCTTTTTGAATCGGCTTCATTTAGTGGGGGCATTATTTCCATATTTGATGAACACACATTTTGGGTTTTTAGTTCTATTAATTTTTCTAGAATTTTAAATTCATCCTGGTTTTTTAAGAAGTTATTTGTATCTTTGGAGATTGGATCTATTTTGAGTCTTGTATCCGTCTTATAACTGCTATATATGTCTATCGGATGACCCTTAAATGTCCGTACAATTTTCTTTAAAAAATAATTAATGTTTGGCAAATAATTTATTTCTGAAGTTAAATCACAATAGAGCTCATCGTAGTTTTTTTCGAGAAATCTAAAGATGTCTTCTTTTGCCTGATTGGATTTACACGTTTTACGTATCATTTCTATTGTAATAATTATGTCATTTGTTGCTTTTTGCTCGCCTAATGCAGGAAATTTATTTTTTTCAAAATGCATTTTTCTTAGCTGTTCTGCATCCTCAATTGAATTTTTAAGGATTTCATGCCTAGTAAGACGACAATCATTCTTGAATGAATAGGCTAAATTACCAAATGAACTGTATAGACAAAGACCTTTCCAAGCCAGATCTAAATTATCATTAATCCAGTTAGCATGGAACATTGTGTATGATTTGGTGACTGCTACATACATCGCTTCGGTAACTTTTTCTATCATTTTGTCTAGTGAGATATATCTGGTTTTTAAGGTTTTCCGTAATCTTTTTATATTCAACTTCCATTAAAATATAGCATGGTGGATAAAAAAAATAATGATTCTAAGATAAATGGGCATGTTGAGAGAGTTCTTGCGAGCAATATGCACCTTTTGAAGAAAGAAATTGAACTTATAGAGCAAATGAAAAAATTAACCCATAAGGTTGGGGCTCTTGTTGATATGTTTGATAATGCCGCAAGACTAGTAGAGAAACATCAAGTTGCGCCTTTATCCACAGACAGAGAATTTATAGATAAAATGGAAGCAATGCTGGCGAGAACAAATGATGTTCAGAAAGGATTAATGCTTTTGGAAAAATATGTACGAGATAAGGCTACGTCTTCTGTTGAAACAAAGAAAGGGCCCATGCCTGAACAAAGATACTAAATATGGCCGATAACCTGATTTCTGCAACTAAGGAAATAAAGTTTATCTTTAACCGAAATGAGGGAGATGCCGGCAAGAGGGTAAATGAAGTTCTCGATATGGTACAAAAGGAACAGGATAAGCGAAGAGCAAAGATACTTTTAAATTTGGCTTATGCCGTTTTGAAAACTAAAGTTAAAGAAGAACCTGAAAGAAAAGTGCATCTTATGGATGAAGGTGGAATAATTGAAGAGCATCCCATTGTAATGCATAGAAATGGATGCAGCTATCAGATTAATATCAAATTGGTTAAAGAAAATGGCCGGATAAAAGCGCTTCTTTTTGGACCGCAGATTGAGCCAAAAATTGTATTTGAAACAAGGAGACTGATAAGGAATTTTAAATCCAATGATTTATGTCACGGAAATTTTCTTGCCTCTAAAGTAAAAGAGGCTTGCTTAAGAATAGGATTTAAATTCAATGAGTCCCTAGTTGAAAAAGTCAGAGTTTATATTATAAGGGATCTTTTGGGTTTTGGTAGAATTGAGCCCTTATTATATGATCCTCGCGTTAGGTTTATCAAATGCGACGGCCCTGGAAAGTTCTTGAAAATAGGATACGCAGATTATTCCGATGAAATTGAAACTAATGTGATTTATCCTGTTAATGAAGAGATAGAACTTTTTGTGAAAAAAATTATACTTGCTGCGAAGAAAAGAATTAATTTAAAACAACCTATTTTTAACGTTCAGGTTGGGAATCTGACAATGCGGGCAACAATAGGAAAAGGAAGAAGCTACGCAAAGTTTACGATAACAAGAACCATCGTTTTTTAATAGTAAAGTTTATATATTAAATCTTTGTTTTTATTCTTAAACGCGCTGGTAGTATAGTGGTTAGTATTTAGCCTTGCCAAGGCTGAGACCCGGGTTCGAGCCCCGGCCGGCGCATATATTCAAATCTTCTTTATTACCTTAATCCATTCTTCTGGATTTTTTCTTTTCATTATCGTTTCTACAGAATAAAGTATGACATTCTTTGGCTTGAAGATTTTTATATCTGATTTGAATTGTTTCTGGGTTTTGTATTCCCGTTCATTAGTAAATATCCCGGATCCTATTAATCCTAATGCTATGCTATCTGGTTTATGAAAGAATTCTGCCAAAAGATTGGAAAGTATTATTGGCCATCTAAATATAATCCCTGCATAGGTTGTGTAGAACATATAATTTTTGAATGTCTTATATGGATAATAAATTCCCAAGCGTTTCTTGATAAAATTGGGGAAAGGAAATTCATTGATGATTAGATTTTTCTGATTTAGGTTTTTTATTTTTTCTATTAAATATTGGTAATTTTCAGGTTTTTTGAAAAGCAATTTAAATGCATGCCATATTAGTTTAAAATTGGAATATTTTCCTTCAGGAATTGGAAATTCCAGGTCTATTTTCAAAGGTCTTATAGAATTAAATTTATCTAATTTATCGATAGTTTCTTTTGAACAATAACCCGAGAACCAATAGCCTTCTTTTTTATCTAATATAGGCCAGGCTCCAACTTTAATGAATTTATTTCCGATTATTTTTTTCCAATGGTAATATTCTTTTGGTTCGGAAACTGCAACCAAAATGGTTAATGGAAAATCAACTAAATTCTTAAATTCAGTCCAAGAAACTTTTTCAGGAAATTCGGACTGGATTATCTTTATCATTCTTTGCTTCGCGTGATGTTGACATCTTCTATAGCCATTGCTGGGGTTAAGCAAGGTATCTCTGCTTCCCAGCTCTGTATCTGCTCTTGGCTTGCACCAATGGCTTTAATATTGGAGAACATCTTCAGCATATTGTCGCTGATTCTTATGTCCTTGACAGATTTTACTATTTTGCCATCCTTAACCAGAAAAATTCCATCTCTGGGGATTGTTGAAAAATCACCCGTAGAATAATTCTGAAATCTAGTGTACCATAAGTTTGTAATATACAATCCGTCATGAAGAACATCTTTATCCTTCCCTGGAGCGATAACAATGTTGCTTGGATCCGGAGAAATCAAACCGGCATTTGCTGTTGAGACTGTATTAAATCTTGCCGCTGTTGATGTGTTATGCAGGAAATTCTTTAAAACTCCTGAATTTATTATTGTAGTTTTTTGAGAAGGCATGCCTTCATCATCATACATCCTTGATGCAGGACCATTTGCCAATGTTGCATCATCATATATGGTAAGTTTCTGATTTAAAACTTTAGAATTTAATTTATCTTTGAAGAAAGACATGCCATTTTCAACGCTGAATGCTGAAGCGGCCTCCATCAATGGATTGAATAATGCTGCTAAAGGCAATGGGTCAAATATAACTTTATATTTCCCCGGGTTGATATGCTGAGGATTCTTTGCCAATGTTGCAAATTCTGCTGTTTTTCTTATGCAAGATTTGGTATCGAACTTGCTTAAAATTCTTGATGAAACTGTTCCGGCGCCTGAAGCGTCTTTGTCAGTGAATGATCTTATTGAAAGATAAATATTGCTGCCCTTGCTTTCCGAATTGATATCGTTTGATCCTGTAAGCTGATTGGAGCCAGTGCCAAACTCTAATACACCAGAGCATCGTTTTGCGCCTTCTGCCAAGGCCGTATTTATTGTTTCTTCAACGATATCTGCTCCATCAAGCGTTTCTATTTTTCTATCATAAATATCCTCTATTTTTTTGTAATTGAATGGACCATTTGCAATGCCATTATAATTTTCATTTGGGTTGACTGCTTTTAACAATGTGAGAATTTGTTTGATTACTTCATCTGCATCTTTTTTATTAAAGGATTTCAAGGCTGTCGAAACTATCTTTTGGTCTTTTGAAACAAAAATGCTTATGCCCTTCTGATTCCAAGCAGTTATAGAAACCACCCTGTTATTCACAAATTTTATTTGGTTGTTTATTCCATTGTCTTCTGAGACTAAAACTTCATCAGCGCCTTTATTCAATAATTCCAATCTTATATATTTTATTAGGTCCATTTTAAGTTATTGTAATATTCCTCAATCTTGCAATTGGGCCACCCATTAAAACAGGGATTCCCTGCATTGGCTCGCCTTTGCCACAATTTCCTGCGAATAGTTCTATCTTTTTGCCTAAGGCATCTATTGATTTATACAAAGCAGGAGTTGTTATTTCAATGGTCGGGTTTTTTATCATCTTTGTGATTTCTCCATTTTCGATTAAATAAGCTTCTGAGCCAGTATATTTTTGATTATAACGCTTGTCATCAATATTCCATTCCATAAAGTTTTTAACATAAATACCTTTTTTCGTATCTTTTAATAATTCTTCTTCGGAATAATCTCCTGGTTTCATATATGTATTAGACATTCTTACAATCGGCTCACGATCATAAGAAGAAGCCCTCGAAGAGCCATTGCTTTTTAGATTCATTGCTTTAGCTGTTTCTTTATTGTGAAGGAATTCATTGATAATGCCTTTTTTAATCAATACTTTTTCTCTTGCTTTTACACCTTCATCATCATAATGATAAAACCCTGCTGAACCTACCAATCTTGGATCATCAACCACTGTAACAAAATCTGTGCCTATTCTTGTGCCAACCATTTCTGGAGTTATGAATGATTCTCCTGCTTGAGCGGCTTCACGACCAAATATACGGTCTGCTTCGTAAGGATGGCCTGCACTTTCGTGAACTGCAATGCCCATGACTTCTGAACCTGCAATGACATCTGTCTTACCTTTTGGGGCTTTTATTCCTTCGGTTAAGGATTTATGTAATATCTTTGCAGCTTCATGAATTTTTTCTGGCAGATTTAATTTTTTGAAAATTTCATATCCAGTAGTATGCATTTCTGAATTATTTCTTTGATTAGTCTGACCGTTTTTTTCGACAGTGAGAAACCAGAATGCTCTTGCCATAGGAACTTCAGAATATATTTTTGTGCCTTCAGAAGTAACTAGATATTTCTTTGTTATTGAATCTGCTATGGTGAAATACCTTGTAATAATATTAAATTTTTCTTTGCTTAATGATTTTTCAATTTCAAAAAGACTTTTTATTTTTTCTTCTGTAGAAACGTCTTTTGGATTTAGTTTTGGTTTTACTATTATGTTATCTTTATATGTTTTCTCTTCTGATATTTCTATTTCATTACTTATGTGCTTTGAATTGCTTATGTGCTTTAATATGCGCTTGATTTCTGATCTTATTTTTTCCTTGTCAAGATCATTAATGCACAATGTGCCCTCATTGTTTTTAACACGAATCTTCATCCCTAGACCAATGACTTTCCCAAATGAAGAAATTTCTAATTTGCCATTATTCAAAAGAAAGCTATTATGATCTGATTCAATCAATCTTGCCTGAGCAGAAGTTGCACCTAATTCCAATGCTGCGTTTACAGCAAATTCAGCCAGCTCTTTTTCCATACTATTATTCTTTTAAGAAGTTATTTAAATACTTTTTCAATAATTTTCTTCTTTATAGATTTCGTCTAAGAAATTTTCTGGATTGGTTAAAAACTCATTTAGAGACAATCTTCTGCCTGTGTTTAGGTTTATTATCTCAAATGGATTGATGAAAAACTTCCTTACTGGCTTCTTTAATGCTTTTTCGAAGTTTTCCAGCTGTTTTCTTGATTTTACGATTCTTGCGGGGCTTTCCTTGAACTCGAAAGCTATGATTTTACGTTTTCTAATTCCTACTAAATCTAATTCGAAATCTTGGTTTTTATATTTATAATGCGCATTGATTTTTAAAGTTGTGAAATGCTTTTTTAGCTTAAGATATATTTCTTTTAATAGTGTTTCTGATTGATTCATCTAGAATT
>Ga0208375_1001317_pt1 | contig 28654 bp, 28 predicted proteins | sample RifOxyD1_FD_184038 | JGI IMG/M metagenome (GOLD analysis project Ga0208375, IMG submission 184038) | Soil microbial communities from Rifle, Colorado - Rifle Oxygen_injection D1 (SPAdes) | ecosystem: Environmental > Terrestrial > Deep subsurface > Rock core/Sediment | place: Rifle, Colorado...
CCCGGACCTAATGGTGTTTCCCGGGACAGGACTTGAGGTTTTGTCTTCCGACACGTCCTCGCACCTGCTGGTGATTACTGATTTATGCTTGGCGCACATACTATTTCTTTATATTACCCTAAAACGGCAATATGTCAAAATACCATGCAAATAACGGACAACAAAAAACCCAAACCACTCTTTCGAATGGGCTGGGTTTTTTGGCGGGAGCACTCTCCTGTAGGTGAATCTTCTGCTCCATCGCTATATTACCTTGATTCCCTTATATTAAATCGCCTTGAGCCGTACAAGGATAAGGCTCTGCTCCACCAAAAGTACGTCGAAGAAGGGCTATCTGCAAGGCAAATTTCGTCACAGTTTTTCTGCTCCATTACGACCGTAAAAGACCATCTCAACAAGTTTGGGATCCCGGTTCGGAAGCCCCGGCACCACCACGGGAATCCGTCGATCCCACGTTATGGCATCAAGGTTCGGCAGGGCAAGTCGGAGCCTCATCTTGCAGAGCGGCGGGTCATTCGAGCTGTGACCGACCTGCGAGCGCAGGGCTTGAGCTTACTGCCTTCTGCGCCGCAGGCGCTTTTTTATTTTTGGGTATTTTTGCTTCGCCCGGGCGGGAAAAAGTCCTTGGGTTACTAAAAATAGTCACAACGCCTAGTGGGAGCTGTGCAACTGAATATTTGGAAAAAGCCTGTATTTTCAATGAAACGGTGCATTTCTTAGTAACACCAAAATGTCTGCCGGTTACTATGGAAAAAGTCGAAAATTTCGGGCGCCCTGCGGGCGATGAAGGCAAGCAGGGTCGGGCAGGTGCCGGACCGGGGTAATAATTCACTAATATTTGGGCATAGGGAGAAAAGGAGGATCTCCCTATGTCAAGATCAGTACAAGACGTTGCCAAAATGCTCCAGCAAATCATGGCTGAGAAGTTTGGGGGTAAGACGGATACACGCTTTAAAATTTCACGTGAGCGGCTTGCCCAGCTTGCCGGCAGAAAGATTTTGCATACGAGTTATCTTTCAGACCTGAGTGATGCCTGCATTGAGGGTGGGCTGCTGTTTATAAATCTCGATAACTTTTTTGCCGTTCAGGAGTTAGATGTAGTGGAAAGGTATAGGAGTGTGCCGCCATATATTGTTAGCAAGTTGATAGCGGCAACCAGTAGCATTGAGTAAAATAAAGTCTCATGATTACAGTAGATTACAGCGTGAACTATACTTATTGTGCAATATGATTGCTATTCGGTATCGTTTAGGATAAACTCTATAGTTAATATGGGCAATCAACTCGCAGGCTTAGGTAAGCTCGATCGGTCAAGGCTAGCGCTAATTCTAAAAAAAACGGCGGCTGCAATTACCGTTAAGCAGGCCGCACAAGTGCTTTCGGTTTCTGAAAATAGAGCCCGACTGCTCTTAGGTAACTGGTGCCGCAAAGGATGGCTGTCTCGAGTAAAACACGGCGTCTATGTGCCGGTCCCCTTGCAGTCATCAACCCCTGACGTAATGGTTGATGAGCCATGGGTATTAGGGCAGTTTTTGTTCAACCCATGCTATATCGGCGGCTGGAGTGCTGCTGCACATTGGGATTTCACAGAGCAAATCTTTGATAGCACCTTTATTCTGACTACAAAAAAAGTTCGGGTGCATGAACAAACCTTAAAGGGAGTCCGATATCAGGTCAAAACGATCAAAAACGAGCGCCTCTTCGGAACCAAGAAAATTTGGATTGATAACAAACCTGTTGAAATATCAGATCCATCTAGAACCATCATAGATATTCTAAATGATCCGTTTCTTGCAGGTGGTGGCCGCATGATGGCCGATATGTTTGCTGCATATATGAAGTCAGAGCACAAAACACCTTCTCTGCTAATCTCCTATGCTGAAAAAATGGGAAGCGGAGCGATTTTTAAAAGAATGGGATTTTTGCTCGAAAAATTATTTCCAACTGAAACAGAATTGATTCAAAAATGTCGACATAAAATACGCTCAGGGTATTCTCAGCTTGACCCTAATAATCCTGGCAAAACCCTGATCACCCAATGGGGGCTTTGGGTGCCCAAGGGCTGGAAAGACGGAGTCCCATCGTGATTGGTTCTGACGAAATCAGGGAAATAGCCGCGACCGTACGACTTCAACCTACTGTGGTTGAGAAAGATTATGCCATCGGATGGTTTCTGGCCGGTCTTAATCAGCACCTCGCCACCCGTGAGAACTGGGTATTTAAAGGCGGCACCTGCCTAAAAAAATGCTATTTTGAAACTTATCGTTTTTCAGAAGACTTAGACTTCACCTTCAGAGGAACAACGCCACCTACGCTTTCAGAGCTCACACAGATCTTTCATGAAATTTCCGACTGGATTATGAATGTCTCCGGCCTGGAAATCCCAAAAGGTGCGATTTCATTTGAAGCCTTTCAAAACCCAAGAGGCACAACCTCAATTCAAGGTAAGGCTGCTTATCGTGGGCCGATCACTGGGAACGGTAATATTCAAAGGATTCCTAAAATAAAAATTGATCTCACTCTCGACGAACCTTTGGTACTTCAGCCTGCCACACGAAAGGTCGAGCATGCTTTTTCTGATTTGCCAGAAAATGGAATTCATATTTTGTCTTATAGCCTTGAAGAAGTTTTTGCCGAAAAGACACGAGCGCTTGTGCAACGGCTTAGGCCTCGCGACCTATATGATGTGATTCATTTTTATCGAAGGCAGGATTTAAAGCCAGACAAAGGACTGGTGCAAAGCACTTTAAAAAGCAAGTGCGACCTGCGAGGAATTCCGGTTCCAACGATTGAGATGATTGAGACACACGACAATAGAGCTGCGCTTGAATCAGAATGGGAAAACCAACTCAAACATCAACTACCAGTTCTTCCGCCATTTGGAGAATTTCTGGCAGAATTGCCTTTGGTTTTAAATTGGATCAATGGCGAGGAAATAGAGAAAAAAGAGCCGCTCACAGTTTCTGCCTCTGGCGAAGCAGAAGGAGTTATTCAGAGCGAAGCTGTTCAGTCCATGGTTATCCCAGGTATCGGCGCCAGCATGATGGAAAAAATTCGTTTTGCGGCCGCGAACAGGCTTCTTGTTCAACTAGGCTATGGCAATGACACCAGGGAAATCGAACCTTACGCGTTCGCCCGCAGTTCTGAAGGCAACCTCTTGTTACGCGCCATCAAATCTCCGTCCGGGGATTCTCGCACATATCGGTGGGATCGAATTCAGAGCATTGAAGTAACGCCTAAAGCATTTCAACCCAGTTATGAAATTGAAATAACATCTGCCGGACATCTCCCCGTCCACCAACTCACTCGCTCAGAACGAATATCCAAAGGCAGGAGCAGTGGCGGTCCTACCTACGTCTTTAAATGCACAAGATGCGGTAAACAGTTTAAAAGGAAAACCATGGATAGCTCCCTTAAGGAGCATAAGAATCCTCAGGGTAGGACCTGTTATGGTAGCTACGGCCGATACCTCAGAACTGAGTGACTAAAAATATTTCAAAGAAATCCGTTTAATAATTCCAACCTGCATTGTTATTATAATAGGTGCAGCTCAAGGATCAAAAACACGCTAATCAGCCTTGCGAGGATTTAGAGGAATTAAACCCTAAAAATCAAGGACTTAGAACGTGTTTTGCCTTGTCGAAGGAGCATGGATCGGCTACTTTGCGGCCGGCTGATGACAGCAGTAACAACTTTCCAGAAACCAGATGCTGTAGCCGTTGCAAGCAGATCAAGCCCCTCACAGAGTTTTACTGCTGGCCTACGAAAATTGATCACCGCTGCATGCCATGCGCAAGGGCGTATCGAACGGAACGGTATGGAAAACTATCCAAGCTTGCCAAGGCCAAACAGAAATGCGCTGCGACAAAGGCGGCAAGAAAAAATACCAAGATGCTGGATCTTGATGACTTTGAAATCATCGAGACCGTTGTTCCGGCATCTGAAAACTATATTCAAAAAACAATCACCGATTTGGTGGAGGAGACGTTATGTCTAAAAAAAGCAATTTGAAATTAATCAAAAATATTATTCGGGTCGCAGCCTATACGCGAATCAGCGAGGACGCGCATAACTATGATGAACATGGCAACCGGAAGCCAGACTGCACGGTCGATGTTCAAAAACAAAAAAACAGGGATGAGGTCGGGTTCCTCTCCCGCCGGACCGGAAAGGAATATCAGCTCAAACCAGAACACGAACTTTGTGATGACGGCTATTCAGGAAAAAACGTCAAACGCCCTGGCTATCAAAAACTTTGGGGGCTGATCCAAAACAGAGAGATTGATGTCGTGGTGGCTTCAGAACTAAGCCGTCTGAGCCGCACCATCGTGGATTTTGTAAAATTTGTCGATCACTGCAGTAAAAATAAAGTGGACATCATAATCATCGGTATGAACATCGATACCACTACAGAGATGGGCAAGTTCTTCATGACCATCATGATCGCCTTGGCAGAGTTTGAGCGTAAGATCACCGGCCATCGAGTCAGATCGAACGCCTATGCCCGACTTATAAAGGACGGCAAAATCAATGGCGGAGCCGAAATACTTGGGCTGATCCGTGACCCAGACAGAAAAGGCTTTTATATCCCACATCAAGAAGATCTCAAAAAAGCCGAGGCGATCATGAAATATTATCTGGAACTTCCAAGCCGTGAAGCGGTTCATGAGCGCATCCGGGACGACAAAGAAATGGTCAGTCACAAGGGCAAAAAAATCACCCCGAGAATGATTGAATATGTCCTTAGAAATGCAAAGTGGCGGTATCGAGGTCTTTGGTATGCAAACAAGGAAAACAAGGATCATGAAACTCCAGAATCATTGCCAGAAAATTTGCGCTACCGGGAGATTGATCTAAAGTACAAGCCAGTCATTGATATCGGGCTGCTCGACAAGGTGGTCGCAAAGCTTGAGAACACAAAAAAGAACCACAAAAAAACGGGCACAGAGAAGTACACCTACTTGCTCGCAAACCTGCTTTTTGACGATGCCGGAAACCCGTTCAAGGGCGAGAGTACGAACAAAAACGGCGAGCGTTACAGGTATTACAGAAGCGCAACCACTGGCTTCAGGATCCACGCCGACAAAATCCATAAGACCATAGAAAGGAGGGTTGAGGAGTATCTGCAAAATGAAACCGTGCTGGTTCAAATCCTAAAGGAGTTTTCCCAAAAAGAGAGCAACGCCCTGCCAACCGTGGATGCTGAGTTAAGAAAAGTCCGGGACAGGATACATGCACTGGGTGATGAATCCTCTGCCCTGAGCAAAACCCTGCTCAAACCTGAATCCAAAAATCCTGGCTTTATGGAATGGCTCCAGAGTCAGATTGAGGGTCTGCAGTCCAAGCAAGAAGCCCTTACCTCAGAGGAGGTCCGGATCGAGACTGAAAGGAAGAAAATCCTGGACGGCCGCCGTGAGAACGACATCAAGAAACGGGTGCGGGAGTTTGCCAAAGGCTTTGCGGCCCTGCCGGATACCATCAAACGGACGACCTTGGAGCGACTTTATGAGGCCATAATTATTGAGAAAAACAACAAGCTACGATTGGTAATAAGGGGGCGGGAGGGGGATCAAATTTTGGGCAAAAAAAAGTCCTCCACTGTCACGGGTAGGGAGGACGTTTTTTCGTATCAGCAACTAAATGGCGGGAGTGATGGGACTCGAACCCACGGCCTCCGCCGTGACAGGGCGGCGTTGTAACCAACTCAACTACACCCCCGCAGGTGTAAAAGTTACAAAAGAGAGTATTTTAGTATTCCAGATCAAAACCAAAGTCAATAAGCGGGTGGGGTATTGATATATACATACGCATATGGCTATAATGTATGTATTATGAAAACCACCATGAATCTGAAAAACGACATCCTGGCGGCGGCCATGGCGGCAACCGGCATCAAGGAAAAAACCGCGCTGGTGCACATGGGGCTCCGGGAGCTGATAATCAAAGCGGCGCGCATGCGTCTTATCAAGCTTGGCGGAAGCGACCGTGGTGCCGCCGTCCCTGGAGGAAGAAAACGAGGCCTTCCAGGCTCATGAAGTACATCGTTGACACATCCGTCTGGATTGAACACATCAAAAAACCGGTTCGGGTTCTGGTTGAATTGCTCGAAAACGATCAGGCTGTCACGCACCATTGCATAATTGGAGAACTTGCCTGCGGGAGCATGAAAAACAGGGACGAATTTTTGGGTAATCTCAAAATGTTGGACAGGGTGGAGGAGGTTCCTTTTGAGGAAGTGCTTGAAATGATCCGCGCAAAAAAGCTCTATAGCAAGGGACTCGGATGGATTGATTGCCAGATCCTTGCCAGTGCAATGGTGGGAGACTGTTCAATCCTGACCTATGACAGGGCACTCAAAGCAGCGGCAAAGAACTATCTGTAACTCAACAGGCCGGGCAGGAGCTAAAACGGCCCCCAGCGGACAATGACGGCATAAGACAGCAGCGCCATGCTGATCGCGATCAATATGGCCTGCAGTTTCCACGCCCATCTGAACCACGCCCACACCGGCACCATGCCGATATTGAGCACCGCAAGCGTGACGCCGTTCCAGGGGATGGCAAAGTTGGAAAAACCGTCGCCCATCTGGAACGCCAGTACCGCCGTCTGCCGCGTGATGCCGACAAGATCCGCCAGTGGCGCCATCACCGGCATCGAAATGGCCGCCTGCGCGCTTCCGGACTGCAAAATCAGGCTCATCAGGCACTGCACGAAAAACATGATCTGCACGGCGATGATTTTTGGAAAATGCGAGATCATCGCGGACAGGTAATAAAGGATCGTGTCCATAACCATCGCATCCTCAAGTACGATCTTCACGCCGCGGGCGATGCCGATCAGAAGCGCGGCGCCCATCATCTCGCGCGCGCCTTCGATAAAAGCCTCGGCGCCCCTGTTGACCGGGATGCGTCCCGCAATCCAGCACACGGCCCCGATCGTGAGAAAGAGCCCCGTAAGCTCCTTGATGCCCCATTTATAATGGATGACTCCGACCGGCAGCATGGCAAAACCGGCGGCCACGAGCAGCAGTATGATTATGTTTTTGCGTCCGAGCTTCACGTCGGCGGAAGAGAGCCCGGAGCCGGCGCCCAGGAATTTTTCGCGGATCAGCTTGTCGGTTTCATAGGTGAGGCTCTTGCGGGGGTCCCGCCGGATGCGCGCACCATAACGCATGACAAACAATATCCCGGTGCCCACCATGACAAACCAGACCACGATCCTGAAACCGAGTCCCGAAAAAAGCGGCAGCCCCGCGATGCCCTGCGCGATGCCGATCGTGAACGGGTTGAAAAAAGCCCCGCAAAATCCGAGTGTGGTCGAAAGATAAACCATGCAGACACCAACGATCGAGTCATAGCCCATCGCAATTGCCATCGGCACGATGAGCGCGACAAACGGCAGGACCTCTTCGTACATGCCGAACATCCCGCCGGCGAGCCCGAACACGCTCATCATGAACGGGATCATGAGATGCTCGCGGCCCTTCATTGCACTCGTGGCGCGAGTGATCGCGGCAGTGAGCGCCCCGGTCGCGCGCAAAATCGCAAAAGCCCCGCCGATTATGAAAATCAGGAAAATAATCTCCGCGGCCTGGATCATTCCGGCAAACGGGGCGACCGCCAGCGCGCCCGCGCCCTGCGGTTTGCCTGCAAACATTTTATATGAGCCGGCGACCGCGATCAGGCGTCCATCCTTTTCAATGCGGTCGTAGCTGCCGCCCGGAAGAATGTAGGTTGCAAGCGCCGAGAGCGCGACCAGCCCGACGAGAATGACAAGCGGGTGGGGCATCTCAAGACTCTTGATCCGTTCCGCAAACGATATTTTTTTCATTTTTGCCCCCGCGTCGCCATAATGTCGCCGGTTTCGTGGCGGCGTCAAGTGGGTTTATCGCTCATGTATGCCGTGAGCCTGGCATTTGCCATTAGTTTTGTGATTTGAGACAATCCGGTACTATGAAGAACAGTTCCGTTTCCGGTGAGATGTTTGGCGCCCTTGCGGCCATGCTCGTTGCTTTTCCGTCGGCGGTTGCTTTTGGAATCCTTGTCTATGCGCCGTTCGGGGCGGGCTATGCGGCGCAAGGCGCGATGGCGGGAATGATCGGGGCCGTGGTGCTTGGCGTGATCGGGCCTGCAATCGGAGGCGCGCCAAGATTGATTTCGGCTCCGTGCGCACCTGCGGCGGCTGTGCTTGGGGCGCTTTCGGCGCAGCTTCTGGGTTCGGGAGCGCAGATGGCGCCGGAGACCATGGTGCTGCTCGTGACGCTGGTGTCCCTGGCGGCGGGGCTTGTGCAGCTGTTGTTCGGAATTTCGGGCGGCGGAAGGCTGATCAAATACATTCCATACCCGGTGGTGGCGGGTTATCTGAGCGCCGTGGGGCTTCTGATATTCACCGGGCAGCTTCCCAGACTCCTTGGCGTGCCCAAGGGTACGGCTTTTTTCGGCGCAATGGTTCATCCCGCGCTATGGAACATGCCGGGTGTGATCGTGGGGGTGTCGACAATTGTCGTGATGCTTCTTGCGTCGCGCATGACCCGTGCCATTCCGGCGCCGATCATCGCGCTCGTCGGCGGCGTTTCGGCATATTTTGTGGTGGCGATGTTCAATCCGGAGCTGAACACGCTTGTGGGCAATCCGCTGGTGATCGGCGACCTCCAGGCAAGCGGCGCGGCTTTTGCGCGGGCCTTCGTGGATCGCTGGAAATCCACGGGAACGCTGGATGCCGGGGCGCTTGCCGCAATCGTGGTTCCGTCGCTCACGCTCGCCGTGCTTCTTTCGATTGATACCCTGAAAACCTGTGTCGTACTTGATGCCCTGACGCGCAGCCGCCACAACTCAAACCGCGAACTCATCGCGCAGGGCGCCGGCAATTTTGTTTCGGCGGTTTTTGGAGGGATGTCCGGCGCGGGCACCATGGGCGCGACTCTTGTAAACATCAGCAGCGGTGGGCGGACAAGATTCTCGGGCATTCTTAGCGGTGTTTTTTCGCTTCTTGCGCTGGTCGTATTCGCAAAATTCATTGCCTGGATACCGGTAGCGGCGCTTGCCGGAATTCTTATTGTCGTTGCATACAGGATGATCGACAAGCACAGCTTCGCGCTTCTAAAACAGCGCTCGACCGTGCTTGATTTTGTTGTCATCGCCGCCGTGGTTGTAACGGCGGTGAGTTTCAGCCTCATCGCCGCCGCCGGCGTCGGGCTTGCCCTGGCCATTGTGCTTTTCATGCGAGATCAGATCCGCGGTTCGGTCGTAAGGCGCAAGATGACGGGCGGTCAGACCTTTTCAAAGAAAAAACGCCTGCCCGGTGACATGGCGGTGCTCGAAACCGAGGGCGCACATACCGTAGTGTTTGAGCTGCAGGGGGCGTTGTTTTTTGGTACGACCGACCAGCTTTTCACCGAGCTTGAACCGCATCTTCCTTCAAGCAAGTATGTGATCCTGGACATGAGACGCATCGGGTCGGTTGATTTTACCGCCGCCCACTTGCTTGAGCAGCTTGCGGCAAGGGTTTCAGAGCACGGCGGATGTCTCATTTTTTCGCATGTGCCGCAAAATCTTCCAACCGGCCAGAACCTGCACGAGTATTTCGACCATGTGGGGCTCATGCATCCCAAACTCAACATCAGGGAGTTTGCGGACCTGGATGCATCGCTGGAGTGGGTTGAGGACCGGGTGCTTGAATCGCGCCGGACCTCTGTTGCAAGGGATGACGGGCCGCTTGAGCTTGCGGATATACAGGTGTTCAAGGGGATCGGCGGGGATGTCATTGCAAAACTGGGCGGCTGCGTGAAGGAACTCGCAATCAGAAGCGGTGAAAAGATATTCAAACAGGGGGACAGCGGGGACGAGTTGTTCCTGATACGCAAGGGCTCGGTGAGGATCGTGCTTCCGCTTGCGGGCCGTGAGGGCCATCATCTTGCAAGCTTCGGACGGGGCGATTTTTTTGGAGACATGTCGTTTCTTGACGGCGGTACGCGGTCGGCTGATGCGGTGGCTTCTTCGGACGTGTTGCTCTATGTGTTGTCGCGCGTGGAATTGGACAGCCTGGCGCAATCGCATCCCGGGACCGGAAATGCGGTTTTTTCGCGGATCGCCCGTGTGCTGGCCCTAAGGCTGCGGCATACGGATACGGAACTAAGGGCTTTGGAGGAACTGTGAGAAATCCTCGGCCCGTGCTGCGGCGGCCTTGAATCCCGCATCGGCAATCTTCTGGAGATTTTTCGCCGACAAGCTGAAGTGTTCCCCGAAAAACATCTCCTCATCCGCCGGGTCCGGATGAATGTAGATGGTTTTTACTCCCGGCTTGAGGCCGAGCTTTTGTTTGAAAACCGCGCGGATCGCATCGCGCACCTTCGGGGATACCCGGTTCTTGCGGCAGATGCCGTCAATTTCAGCCAGGGCCGCCTCGCGGTCCTCGCGGTCCTCGCGGGCGCGGGTGATCTTGTCCTCGAAGGCAAGATAGAGCGATTGTATGAGAATTGCCGGCAGCCCCCGTCCGGCAAGGGACTCGCCGTGCGGGGTGTGCAGCGGCTGGTGGGTGTAGCTTGCGATCACCAGCTCCGCGCCGGCGTCCACCGCGACATGCGCCGAAAGAGTATCCCTGATCTCTCCGTCGACATAATGCACGCTGGTGCCGTCCGGGGATTTTATCGTGTATGGCGCGTAGACAAACGGGAGCGCCGTGCTCGCGGCGCAGGCCTCGGAGATCGTTGCGTGGCCGGAATACGTGCATGACGGCGTGCTTTGCGGCAGGATCGATGATTTTCCAAAAACCACCTTTCGTGAATAGTTGAGGTCCGTGGCCACGATGAACAGGTCGGCAAGATAGTCCGAAAAATCATTGGACGTGAGGACGTCGTCGCGGAGGTATTTTTCGATTCCGCCGGTCGAAAATATGCCGGTCGCCTTGAACCATTTGAACTGCAGCGGGATTTTCTGCTGTTCCTGGTGCTTGCGCGAAAAAAGCCTTATGGAGGAAAGAAACGGCTCCGCCTGCTCACGCGCGATCGCGGGCCGGAGCATGAACATCTTTTTGTAGGAGAGGGGTGTCAGCGGCTTGTCGCCGGGCGCCGGAGCGTTCCGGGCGTCGTTTTGCATGAAGGAAGCAAGAATGCTTTGTATCGAATAGCCGGCGGCAAGGAAGGTTGAAATGATCGCTCCCGCGCTGGAGCCGACATAGATGGAAATGTCGCGTGGTCCGGGGGTACCCCGCGCCGAAGCCGATGGCGCCGTGCCGCCGATGAAGTTGAATCCGGCCTCCCTGAGGGCTTTTGCCACGCCGAGGTGGAAGGCCCCGGCCTTTGCCGCGCCCCCGCTGCAAACATACGCAATCTTTGCCATTGCCATAACAGTACTTGAATTTATGGCCGCGGGAAATACAATAGATACGAGGGGTGGAAGTCCGATGGAAATGTCATGTGACGAATCCTGGGTTTCGTTGATGGACTATGCGGCAAAAAACGACGTGAGTCTTTCGACCTTGCGTCGTTATATCAAGGCCGGAAAAGTCCGCTTCAAGATAGAGGGCGGGCGTTATCTGCTATGGGATGAATCCGGACCGGATGCGGCAACCGCCCGTTTCGCGTGCGACCGTTCATTGCTCCAGGACAGGTCCGTCGATGTCCGTTTGAACAGGCTTGAAACCGAACTGAAAAATGCAAGAGAGGAAATCGCCGAGCTCAAGATGCTCGTGGCAATCTATGAAGAGAGAATGCCTTCGCAGGAAGTGGCTGGTTTTGACAGCTAGAACGCCCGCATTTCTTGCAGCCGCGCTTGTTGCCGTTTCAATGGCGGCAGGGGTAACGGATATCGCTCCTGCTTACGCGAATTCCGAACTCGACCGCCGTTTCGCGCTTGATACGATCGGATATCTCAAGGCATGGGACAACATGGACGGGCTTTTTTCCGAATATGTCGCTTCGGCGTACCGGGAATATTTTTCAAAACACAGCCGTTTCGTGCTGCAGGACCTTTCAAAGACCGATGTGCTTCTTTCAAAGTCAAAAATCCCCTATGTCAAGCTCATCGAGGACAAGGAAATTCTCGGGCAGCTCGCCCGCTCGATGCGATCCGAGAGCATCATCCGCACCAAGGTTTATAAAGAGGGGCCGCGCTACCGGTTCGTGATCGACTGGCTGCATGCGCCGGGCATGGAGCTTCTTTCGACGGAGACTTTCACCGTGGACGAGCCGCGCGGCGGCAAGCCCTTCGGCGACGGCAATGTAAAAGAGACGATGCACAAGGCGCTTGACCGCCTGATAGCCAAGATTCCGTTCATCGCGCACGTCACGGGGCGCGACGAAGGGTCGGTTACGGTGAACATCGGGCGCATGGCAAAGGTCAAAAAAGGCGACCAGATGATTGTGGTCACGCTTGATGAGGTCAAAAAACATCCGCTTCTTGGCGCCATTGTTGACTGGAGATTTTCGCAGACCGGCAAGGTCGAGGTTGCGGATGTTGACGACGGGATGGCTTTTTGCGTCGTGGTTGAGGAAGATGACGGCCGGCAGATTTCGCGGTACCAGAAGGTCTCGCGTCTCATGCCCGCGCCGCCGCCGGCACCACTTCCATTGGACGACAACGGCAAAAAAAAGTCCGAAAACGATTCTGAGCAATACAAACAGCCGTCGCTCGGGTTTGGAGAGGGGTCACTGCTGGCCGGAATTTTTTCGCGCCAGTACAGCACCGCTGCGGATACCAAGGGCAAAAGCGGCGGCGGTTTTTTTTACGGCGGCAAGGCCACCGGAAATCTCTGGATAACGAGGGCGTTCTTTCTGGAGGCCGTTGTGGCGTACGGTTTTTCGACTTATTCGCAAAGTGATATCGCCACCGGGGCTGAAACGGCGGTGTCGGGTGTGACGCCCTCGCTGTTCCACTGGCGCGGGAATCTGGGCTATACGCACTTTCTTTCAGGCGATATTTTCGGGGCAAAAGGCTGGATAAAGGCCGGTTATTTTTCGACGTCCTATACGCTGCCGGTTTCAAATGCCGACAGTTTGCTGCCGGTTTCGTTCAGCGGCCCCATTCTTGGAGTGGGCGGGGACTTGTCGATCCGCCGGATGTTCGGTGCGATGCTTTCGTTTGACATCGGCGTGTTCTCTTCCGGTTCCGAGACCGGAACGAATGCGAATGCGGTCAGCAGTTCGTCGACCGTCGGGCTGTATGCCGGCGGTTACTGGCGCTATCAGCCCAACATCATGTTCAAGTTCGGCATGGATCTCATGAATCACACCGCGGACTTTGCAAACGGCTACTCGCTTACCCACCGGGTGATCGCCTTTGGCCCGTCGGCCGTTTACTACTTCTAAAAGGTGCTAAAAGGTGTCCGCCAACTTTTGGTATATGCGGCGAGTCATCGTTGTTTTCGCATTCAAGTCATGCCAACATACTGCGCTGTCATGCATTCAGAGAAGCGCATCCGTGAACTTATTGAGTTGATCGAACATCATAATCACCGGTATTACGTGCTTGATGACCCGGAGGTGCCGGATTCGGAGTACGACCGGCTCTTCAGGGAGCTTCAGCGGCTTGAAGAAATGCATCCCGGACACCGCTATCCGGATTCGCCCACTCAAAGGGTGGGGGGCCGGGCGCTCGACAAGTTTGCAAAAATCACGCATCGTGTACCGATGCTTTCGCTGGCAAACGCGCTTACAGAGGAAGAGTTTGTCGATTTTGACGCAAGAATCTCCAAACTGCTTGATTTTTCCGCTGGCCACGACATTGAGTATTTTGCGGAATTGAAATTCGACGGCCTCTCGGTCAATCTCACATATGTTGACGGCGTGCTGGCCGCGGGCGCCACGCGTGGCGATGGCGAAACGGGAGAGGATATCACGCAGAATATCAAGACCATCAAATCAGTACCGCTCAGGCTCCGGCACCATCGCGGAGAAGCCGTGCCCCGCGCCATCGAGATCCGGGGCGAGGTGATATTGCCGGTAAAGGATTTTGAAAAACTCAACGCCCAGCAGTCGCAAAAAGAACAAAAACTTTTTGCCAATCCCCGCAATGCGGCGGCCGGCTCGCTCCGGCAGCTTGACCCCGCTATTACGGCATCGCGCCCGCTTACGGCGTATTTTTACGGCATGGGCGGCGTGGAGTGGGGCACGAGTCCGCCGCCTGCCACCATGGACGGGTTCGGGACAAGGCTTGCGTCGTGGGGGTTCAGGCTCGGCGGGTGGCGCAAGGTATGTCATGGAAAAAGTGAAGTGCTCGAATTTTACCATAAAATAGAAGGCGTGCGCGACACGCTACCGTTTGAGATAGACGGCATAGTGGTCAAGCTCAACCGTATCGCAGATATCGCGCGCGCCGGATATATCTCGCGCAGTCCGCGGGGGATGGTGGCTTTCAAATATCCGGCCCGGCAGGAGACAACCACCGTGGAAGACATAATCGTGCAGGTGGGGCGCACGGGCGCGCTCACGCCGGTCGCGCTTGTGACGCCGGTCAGGATCGGCGGTGCCGTGGTGCGCCGTGCGACGCTTCATAATCAGGACGAGATCGACCGCAAGGATGTGCGTATCGGCGACCGCGTCGTGATCCAGCGGGCCGGCGATGTGATCCCCGAGGTGGTGAGCGTGGTCAAGGGCGCGCGCACGGGCGGCGAGCGCAAATTCGTGCTCCCGTCGAAATGCCCGGTTTGCGGCGGTCCTGTCGGGCGAGCGGAGGGTGAAGCGATATCCCGCTGCAGGAACGGCAATTGCGTGGCGCAGCTCAAGGAGCGCATCCGGCATTTTGTGATGAAGGACGCGCTTAATGTCGATGGCATGGGCGAGAGCATCGCCTGTCAGCTTGTGGACGAGGGGCTTGTGAAAACACCGGCGGATATATTCAGCCTGACTGCTGATGATTTCATGCGTCTTGACGGATTCGCCGAAAAATCGAGCCGGGGTCTTGTGGATGCCATAAATGCAGTCCGCAACCCCGAGCTTTACCGCCTGATTTTCGCGCTCGGCATACGGCATGTGGGAGAGCGGACGGCAAAGCTCCTTGCCGCGCGCTATGGCGGCATCGAGCCGCTTCTCGCGGCATCCGAAGAGGAACTGCAAGGCGTGCGCGAAATCGGTCCCGAAGTCGCGCGCAGCATCCGCGAGTATTTTGAGATTCCGGAAAACGTCGTGAACCTCAAAAATATTCTCAAGTTTGTCGAGCCGGTCCCGCCAAAAAAGAATGCGGCCGCTCCATTGGCCGGAAAAACTTTTGTGATCACCGGTACGCTCCCCGCGCTTTCGCGTTCGGACGCCACAAGGCTTGTCGAGGATGCGGGGGGGCGGGTGGCTTCGAGCGTTTCAAAAAAGACCGATTACGTCGTGGTCGGCGAGGACGCCGGCAGCAAACTCGCAAAGGCGCGCGAACTCGGCATAAAAGTGATTGACGAGGCGGAGCTGAGAAGGCTGGTGTCCTAGTGCTTTACTGTCGTCCGTTTGCGTTTGCCGTCTTCAAGGGCTTTGAGCGTCTTGTCCCACTTGTCGCGGTTCACGATGTAGCGGTTTTGCAGCGATCCGTAGCGGAATTTTTGTGCGGGTGTGGCCTTTGGCATGTTGAAAAGCACGTCCATGATGTGATCAAGCTGCGCGCGCTTTTCGATCGGCGCGCGCTTTTCGGCACCCGAAAAAAATTGCGCGTACAGGTTGCCTACCTGTTCGATCATCGGGTCGGCCTGGTCCAGAAGCTGCTGGAAGCGTGCCGTGTCATCCTTGGGCAGGCCTTCCATCGGGGATCTGCTGGCACCGGGTTTGCCGGGTTTTGCAAGGCCGCCTTCCTCCTCCCGCTTGTCTTCGCGCTGCCTGAACCTTCTCCATGCGTCACTGTCATTTGGCATGGAAATAGGATACACCGGACCGGGGTATGAAGATCAAGACCCAATATAGCTGTCAGAACTGCGGTCATGCGAGTTCAAAGTGGCTCGGGCGTTGTCCGACGTGCGGCGAGTGGAACAAGTTTGTTGAGGAGCGCACTGATGATGCTTCGCAAAGCGGCGGCAGTCTTGCTTCCGTGCGCGAGGAATTCAGAACCGCCAAGGCGTCGGCCTGGGTTGATCTTGACATGGAGGACGATGAAGCTGCCGCATCTTTCAAGGGCAGGCGCATCACGACCGGCATGGCGGAGCTTGACCGCGTGCTTGGCGGCGGGATGGTGCCGGACAGTTTTACGCTTATCGGCGGCGATCCCGGGATCGGAAAAAGCACGCTGCTTCTTCAGACGGCCAAGGGGATACTTGGTGCCAGAAACGACCTTAAACTTTTATATGTAAGCGGTGAAGAATCCGTCGGACAGATCCGTTCGCGCGCCAAAAGGCTCGGTATCAGCGGAGAGGGCAGGGTGTTTCTGGCCGCCGAGACGCAGCTTGAGCGCGTGTTTTCGGCCGTGAAAGAGCTTAGGCCTTCGGTGCTTGTGATGGACAGTTTGCAGACGTTTTCGAGCGGTTATCTGGAGAGCGCGCCCGGAAGCGTGGGGCAGGTGCGCGAAGTGGCGGCGCGGCTCATGATGCTTGCCAAGACCGCGGGTCTTGCCGTGTGGCTCGTGGGGCATGTGACCAAGGACGGATCGATCGCGGGGCCCCGCACCGTGGAGCACATGGTTGATACGGTTTTGTATTTTGAAGGCGACGATGCGCAATCCTACCGGTTGCTTCGCACCGTCAAGAACCGCTTCGGGAGCACGCGTGAGCTTGGTGTGTTTGAGATGCGCGGCGAAGGGCTCCGGGAGGTGCCTAATCCTTCTTCGCTTTTTTTGAGCGAGCGCGGAAAGAGCGTGCCGGGCACTGCGGTCACCGCATCGCTTGAGGGTTCGCGGCCACTGCTTGCGGAGGTGCAGGCGCTTGTTTCGCAAAGTCCGCTTTCAATGCCGCGCCGGACGGCGGTCGGGATGGATTCAAACCGCATCGCGCTTCTGGTTGCAATATTGGACAAGCATGCCGGCGTCTCGTTCGAAAAAACAGACGTGTATTTCAATGTGGCGGGGGGGCTCAGGCTTTCGGAACCCGCGTGTGATCTTGCCGCGGCGGCGGCGATCTGGTCAAGTGCGGCGGACCGTGCGTTTCCGCCTGGCGTGGTGTTTGTCGGGGAGGTCGGGCTCACGGGCGAGATCCGGCGCGTTTCGCAGCTTGAGGCGCGCGTGCAGGAGGCCCGGCGGCTTGGATTCAAGACGGTTGTGATGCCACCGCTTGGCCGGGGCGCCGAGTGCGATCTTGGCGGGATCGAGGCGTTGCAGCTTGCGAGTGTCGCCGCCCTTGGGGATCTTTTCGGTTAATTGATGGCGGATGCGGTCTTGTGGCCGCTGACCGGCAGGATGAATTGCACCTCGGTGATGTTCTCCATCTTGTCCATGTCGATCAGATTGTTGTTGCTGAGGCCTTCGAGGATGTTGTTCATGGGTTCCCCGGCCAGGAGTTTTTGTTTGCTGTCTGCAAGCATCCGTGCGCAGGCGGCCGGGTCGGCGGCGTCAGCCTGAAGGCTCATGTTTACAATTATTGCCGCTGTCATTGACTCGCTGTCGCGGTCAAAAACATATGTGTTGGCCTGGATGATGGTTGAAAGGCAGCTTGGTTGTTCCTGCATGGGTTTGCGGTTTTCGATGATGGTGGTCTTGACTGCCATCAGAAACAAGGTGTTCAGCTCTGCGCTTTCGACGTTGAACGACGAGGTGTTGCCGGTGATGGTGACTTTGAGGTTTTCCTTGTCGTAGTTTATCGTGGCCTCGGCCGAGATGTTGAACGGGCCGTTGTTGTCCATTTCATTGAAAGCATCAAAATCATTTCCGTCGACGGTTTTTGTTGCTTCGGTTTGTTCTTGTGAAGCCGGGTTGGTGTATTTGACGGTGGCAAGTATGTCGTTGCCGTGCTCGATGGTCCAGACACCGGACGGGTCAAAATTCGAAAGGTCCATGGTGGCGACCGTTGGTTCGCTGGCGCCGGCAGTTGAGCTGGTGGCTGCGCCTTCCGCTGCGCCCGCTTTTTCGTTTTCCGCTTTTTTACATCCGCCAGACGAAAGCGTGACCAACACTACTGCAGCGATTGCGATTATCTGAAGTGAAAACAAATTGATAACCAGATTCAAAACGCCTTGTTTCCGTATTGATGGGATCATAATCAACGCCTCCATGCGTATATTGGTTGCAAGCCGCTTGCCGCGATTGTTGGGATGTAACATTCCGAAATATCAGGCGTTTATGTAGATGATCCAGTCCTGTTTCCAAGACGGTAAAAATGCAGCAATTATTGACCAAATTAGTCTAGTAATATACACTGTATTTGGGGGAATAGTGAAAATTCCAAGTGTATCTATGCCCGAAATGCGCGCCCTTGCCATTGCCTTGGGTTGGGTTGTGTCTTTTTCGTTTCAGGCAGGTTGTACAAAACTCAATAATCCTGCAAACACCATCCCCTCATCTTTGTCAGGTGCTTCATCTTCATCAGGCGGTGGATCTTCCTCATCAGCTCTTACTCTTTCAATCGAACAATCCGGCTCCCAGTCCGATCCCGTCTATATCCTGCCGGTGTCGTTTGACGCTGTGTTCAGCCAAGCCGTCACGGGGTTTGGATGGAACGATGTGGTTTTTGGCGGCAGCGCGAGCGGCGTGAATTACAGCGTGCTTGGCCGCAATTCCACTTACAGGATTTTTATCAACGGCGCCACCTCGGGCGGAACGATTGTGCCGACGGTTGTCGCTGCAGTTGCTACCAGTGCTTCAGGGGCAAGCAATGAAGCATCGACAAGCTCTGATAACTCGGTTTTCTACACCAATATCGACAAGTCAATCATGAACTTTGTTGAACTTCCGTACGGGATGTCCGGGTATAACAAGCTGCCGTCCGATCTTGTAAATGACGTCTATTACAGCAACGGCGTGCTTTATGTCGCGACAGACGCTGGACTGGCAATCTCCACCAACGGCGGAACGGCCTTCTCGACCAGAAGGACGTCAAATGGACTTGGCAGCAACGCTGTCAACGGTGTTTTTGTTCTGAGCGGAACCATTTATGCCGCAACAAACGGGGGGCTTTCGATCTCGACCGATGGTGGCACCAATTTTACAAACAAGACAACAGCAAACGGACTTGGCAGCAATATCGTCATGGGAGTGGTTGTCTCAGGCGGTGTCATCTATGCCGCAACTTCGGGCGGGTTTTCATTTTCCAGCGACAGCGGCGCAACCTTTACTAACAAAACCATCGCAAACGGGCTTGGGACAAACAACATCTACGACGTTTATGTCGATGGAGCCAATGTGTATCTGGCGGACTGGACGGGAGGACTGGACGTCTCTGCGGACGGGGGCGCGACTTTTACAAACAATCCTGTTCTTGCGGGCGCCAAGTGCGGTTCCGTACAGGTTAGCGGCGGGGTGATCTATGTGACCTGCCAGGGGGGGCTCAAGATTTCGGCCGATGGCGGTACATCCTTCTCAACAAAAAATTCCGCCCATGGCATGGGCAGCGACAACCCTCTTTCGGTACAGATCGTCGGCGGAACTATCCATCTGGGAACAAGCGGAGGATATTCTTATTCGACCGACGGGGGCACGAGCTTTACGAACAAAACCACCGGCGATGGGCTTGGCAGCAACAACGTTACTTCCGCCTTCGCAAGCGGCACGTATGTTTTTGCCGCAACCGACGGCGGCATGTCCGTGTCAATAAACAGCGGCGGCGCTTTTACAAACAAGGTAACGAGCCTCGGGCTTGAGCCAAGTATCTATGCTTCTTATGTGAGCGGAAACAATATTTATGCGGCGTCTGACAACGGACTTTATATTTCCACCAACAAAGGGGCCTCTTTCTCATTGAAAACAACAGTAGACGGGCTTGGAGACAACGAGGTAACTGATGTAAAAGTCTCGGGCGGGGTGATTTATGCCGCAACAAAAGGCGGGCTTTCGATTTCAAGCGATGGCGGCACGAGCTTTGTCAACAAGACCACCGCAAACGGGCTTGGTGACAACCAGGTCATAAAATTTCATGTCAGCGGGACCACCGTCATTGCCGGTACCGTCGGCGGCCTCTCGATCTCTACAGACAGCGGCGGCAGTTTTACAAACAAGACCACGGCGGACGGGCTTAGTTTTGATTACATTGTAAGCGTCTATGCAAGCGGGTCGACAATTTATGCCGGCACCATGGGGTTTTGCATTTCGACCGATTCGGGTACGAGTTTTATCTGCAAGACAACCGCTGACGGGCTTGGAGACGATGTGGCTTATGGCATTGCGGTTTCTGGAAGCGCGATCTATGTGGCCACGCCCGGCGGACTTTCAATTTCAACCAACGGTGGAACAAGCTTTACAAACAAGACCACCGCAAACGGGCTTGGATCGAACCAGTGCAGGAGTGTGACCGCAAGCGGCGGCGTGATATATGTTGCCCATCAGGACGCCGGCGGTGTTTCCATTTCAACAGATGGCGGCACGAGTTTTACAGCACTGGATACAACAAGGGGGCTAGGTTACTTCACGACGGCTTATTCGGTCACCGTTGCCGACGAAGTGCCATATGTCGGAACCGACCGGGGCCTTTTTCGCGCAATACAGAACAATCGTTTTGTAACCGTGCCGCAGGGGCTCTCGACGTATACCGATTTGCCGAGCGACATGGTTTACCGCATATACAAAAATGGCGCCGATATTTACGTGTCAACCGCCGCAGGGCTTGCGGTTACGAGCGATGGCGGCGGGACCTTTACGACAAAAACCATGGCCGACGGGCTTGGCGCGGGCGGAATTTTTGAGGTCGGCATTCATGACGGCATAATGTATGTCGGAACCTTTTTTGGAGGACTTGTAATTTCGACGGATGGCGGCACGAGTTTCACGGCAAGAACGACAGCCCATGGTCTGGCCAGCAATGCCATCCTGAACACAGCTGTCTACAATGGGGTCATTTATGCGGCAGACTATGGTGGAAGTGGGTTATCAGTTTCCACTGATGGAGGCATCAGTTTTACACAAAAAACCACGGCCGATGGTTTGGGCAGCAATAACGTCTATCATGTCAATGTGGACGATAACGGCACTATCTATGCTGCAACCATTGGCGGAGGGCTTTCGATCTCCACCGACGGAGGTGCGAGTTTCATAACAAAAACCACTGCCAATGGGCTTGCTGGCAATAATGTACTTTATTCATTTGTAGATGGAACAACACTCTACGTCGGTACTGGCAGCGGGCTTTCGATCTCCACCGACGGAGGTGCGAGTTTTAACAACAAAGGTACCATTGACGGGCTGGGCAACAGCTCGGTCATGGCTGTTTACGCTGACGGGCTTGATGTCTACGCGGCAACGCAGGGAGGGCTTTCAATCTCAGCAAACGGTGGCAGCAGCTTCATCAACAAAACCACCGCCGACGGGCTTGGAAACGATATCACCAGCCGCGTGCTTGTCGACGGTACCGATGTTTATGTCGCGACAGACGGCGGATTGTCGGTTTCAAACGACAGCGGCGCGACGTTTGCAAATATTGCGTCTTCAACTTCATTGACGGGAACGGTGGGTGAATTCCAGGAAGTGGCAACGCAGGTTCAGAGCGGGACGCTATATGCCGCGACAAGAACCGGGTATTTCGGGATATCAACGGATTATGGCGGGACGTTCACTCGCAAGACCACCGCTGACGGGCTTGGTGATGACACCATGCGCGATGTTGCGGTATACAACGACAATGTTTATGTCGCGACAGACGGCGGATTGTCGATCTCTTCAGATGGAGGCACGAGTTTTGTCAGCAAGACCATCGCTGACGGGCTTGGTGATAATGTTGTGAAAAGCGTTCATGCCGATGCAAGCGTGATATACGCCGGCACAGTGGGTGGATTTTCAATTTCCACCGACGGGGGCACGAGTTTTGTCAACAAGACCACCGCTGACGGGCTTGGAGGCAACTCCATCCAGCATATCATTGTCCGAAGCGGGATCATTTATGTCGGCACGAATGGCGGGCTTTCGATCTCAGCCGACGGTGGTACAAACTTTATCAATAAAACCACCGACAACGGACTTGGCAGTAATAATGTAAAAGCCCTATATGAGGTCAACGGTACTCTTTACGCCGCCACGAATGGCGGGCTTTCGATCTCCATCGATGGCGGGGCGACATTTACGAACAAAACCACCGACAACGGGCTCATTTCCAATTTAACCAATGGAGTCTGGTATTATGCCGGGATGCTCTATGTTTCGTCCGCAGATGGATACAGCTCTGGCGGGCTTTCGATCTCAGCCGATGGAGGTACAACATTCACAACAAAAACTCCTTCAAACACGTCAAACCAGATTTCGGTGCACAAGGTGCGTGTTTTTGACGGCTATGTATTTATCGGTGTTCAAAACAGCCTGGTCCGGTCCAAATAAAAAAAGTGTCCGCCAACTTTTAGCTTACGCAGCGCGTCATCCAGGTCCCCCTGTCTTTTTTTCTTTATTAGTTATGGTTAAGCATATGGTTAAGCAATTCCTTCAACATTACCGAAAAGCAATTGAATGGGTTTGACCCGCTATATCAGTATCCTTGCCTGTACCTTGATGGCCGCGATCGGAACGGCATGTGCGTATTTTATTGATATCCATTACTCCCGCCGGGGTGACGAAGCCGAGTATCTCAGCATCGCGCGCCAGATGGCTTCGCAGGCCGAGGGGATGGCGTATGCGGCGCGGCTGAACCAGGAGCTGGATCCGATAGGTTGGGCCGTGCGTCTCATGTCACAGGGGGATGAGCGCCGCCTGATCCGGATCGCGAAGATCCACGCGATGCCCGAACAGGGCATGGAAAAATCCGGTTTTGCGGCAGGCAATGTTTTTGAATACACAAAAATCCTTGCCCCGGAGGACGGAAGCGGCGTGAAGGTGAAAATCGTCACCCGGCAAAGCGGATTTCTTGGCGCCCGCTCCGCGTTTTCCGCCGATGCGCTTCTCGCACTTGTGTTCTTGATCTCCTTCGCCGTGGCGTTTGCGCTCTATCGTAAATACATCCAGATGCACCCGGCCGGGATGAGCGAAGAAGACATCATCGAGCGGCTTGCCGGGGCCCGGCTCATCGGGCCGGAGCAAAATGCGCCTCAACCCCTACTTCAAACTCCGCCCGATCTGCAGCACCTGGTGCCGGAACTTGTGGCGCTTGGCAGGTCCGTCAGCGCCATGATCGGCGCATCCCGCGATCTTGCGCGGTCGGCGCTTGCATCAAGGGAGTGCCAGCTTGAAATCTCCGCGAACATCGAAGGTGCGGCTCCGGCCGCCCGGCAGGCCGCTGAAGCTCTCTCGCTGGCGGCACGGGTCGCGGCAGAGGCGAGGACACGAGCACTCAACATAATGATTGAAAGCTCCCGGATGGGGGAGGAGGGCGTCGCGCTTCGTGAAAACGCCGGAACATTGCGCTCCGCCGCACAGAAGATCCAGGATCTCATGGCTTCGGCCGGTCAGGCGCTTTCGGGTGCGGACGCAAATCTTGGTGGTGCGCACCAGGCTGCGGACAGGCTTGCCGTCTTATTCGAAGAGGTATCTGCCGCGCTTGGCGGGATCAACGCCGGCGGCGCCGGAACCGCCGACAGGCTGAGAGCCCACATCGCCGCCTTCAGAGGCGCCGGCCGCAAGGCCGCCTGAAATGTTGTGATTGCACTAACAGGTTGATTCACATAAACTATTAATAAAATGGACGGATTCAACGAGAAAAAATGGTTTGTCTACCTTGGTGATCATCATGAGGGTCCGTTTTCACTCGCAGAGATGCAGACAAAAATGTCGCAGGGGCAGATCAGCTCTTTGAATTATGTCTGGTGCGAAGGGATGCAGGACTGGAAGGCAATGACCGAGGTGCCGGCGTTTGATTCAATTATCAACAAATCCGTTAGTGACGGCACGGCACGCGTGCAAGATGCCATGGCGGGATCATCGGCCAACAACACCGGCCCGATGGCCATCTCGCTCGTTCCCGCTCCGGCGGATGAAAAGCAGGTGGTGGATGGCGACACCATTATGGCTTCTTCCGATCCCAAACTTGAAGCCGCAACCGAGGCGCCGGAGAACGCAACCGGTCCGATACTTGCGGAAGCATCGTCTCTTGAATCGCAGGGCTGGGAGCAGCAGTCCGGGCCTTCGGAAGCCGAGCGGGCCGTCATGCAGCAATCTGCCGAAAGGCAAAACGCCCCGCAGGTTCCGGTTCCGGCGGACGATAAAACCGGCGATATCGATCCCAAGGCCGCAAAAAAAGCCGCAAAAGAAGCTGAAAAGAAGGCAAAAGCCGAGGAAAAAGCACGCAAAAAGCGCGAAGCCATTGCCATGGGTGGCGGTGAGCGTGTGATGCCAAAACTGATAAAACTCCTGGTTGTTGTTCTGGTGCTTGGCGGCGGCGTGACCGCCTGGATCCAGGGATGGCTTGACCCCGTGATTAAATCGCCCGCATTGAAGGCGGGGTTGCAAACGGCGTCTGATTTTTCGCGGCCGTATCTGGTCAAGGCGGTTGATTACGTTCCGCCGCTCGGGCGGGTGATTTCGCCGATACCTTCGCTTGAGGACGCAAGCGAGGACGACTACGAGGATCTTAAGCAGGCCGCGCTGGTCAAGCTCGAAAAGGAAGGTCCGCGCGCGGCGGTTGCCGTATCGAGGGCGGATCCGTTTGCGCCGCATTTTTATGTTTCGACCAATCTTCCGTCCGGCACGTCATTTGACGTTTTTATCGAAGGCGTGCCCGATACGCTTCTCAACCGTCTGAGCTTTGCCCGCAAGGCGCTTGCCGTGACGGACAAACGCCTGGGCAGGACGGAGACGATCAAATTCCCAGACGGGCAGGGCATTGCGCGCGGCGAGTATAATGTTTATGTGATCGAATCCGAGGCGCAGCCGCAGGAGGTGAAAGCACTTCTTGCCAACGCACAGCCTTCGGGCATCAGGCTTCCGCCGCATCTTCCGAAGGGCGCGAAGGTGATAGCCAAGAAGCAGTTTTTCCTGGGCGGCAGGAAGGACATCACCTATCAGTCGCGGCTCAAGGAGTTCCATGAGAAGGTCAAGGCTCGTGCGCTTGCGGAGATGACGGAACTCAAGCAGTTCACGATGACGGTCGAGAATCAGTTCACTTCCACGGTCACGGCCTTCGGCAAGTTCCGCAAACGCGGAAAAGGCGGAGCCGGAATGTGGAATGGGTTCAATGCGAAATGGTCGAAGCTCGATGGTGAGCTGGGCCAGGCGTTCCAGAAGTGGGCTCCGGAAACACTTCAGAACGAATATTTTTACGGCGCATATTATGAAATGATCAAGCAGGCCGGGACGGCGGTGTCAAAGGTCCACGAGATGCATTCGCAGTTTTTCAGGGGGAGCACGGACAAGACATCGTTTGACATCCAACTCGGGCAGGTCCAGTCCGAGGCCGAAAACGCCGTGTCCGCCCTCAAAACCAGGATTGAACAGGCCGAAAAGGCCCCGTCGATGCCAAGCGGTCTTCCGAGGAGGGAATTCCAGTGAGCAATATCGAAAGAAGGCGCTCGCCGCGCCAGGCGGTTTTGGATTCCTTTTCGCTTTTTGTCGTGGTGCCCCGGAAGGGCGTTCACCGGTTGCATGTGGCCGACCTGAGCCAGCTCGGTATCGGCTTTGACCTCGACATCGAGGGTGAGCCGCAGGAGGATTTTCCGGTTGCCACAGGTGAAAATCTCGAACTGCATTTGTATTTGAACCAGTCGCTTTATATTCCGCTGAGTCTTCTGGTTGCAAGGATTGACACTTCGGCTCCGCTGCGCCGGGTCGGGGCGGAGTTCACCCAGCGCGAGTCGCAGGGGTTCCGGGCGTTCGAGTCGTTTTTCCAGATGCTTCTGGCTGTTTCCAAGACCGCCAGATTCAGCGATCCGCCGCCGGTTTGAAGCTGTTTAAACCCCGCGTAAACCGGCAAATTTTGCTTATTCAGAGCTTTTGCGCACGCGCCGATAAGTCCTGTGGAGGGTATCGGAGATGCCTCACGACGGGACCGGAAAGACCAGCGAACATGTTGTTGATTTCAACGCCGCGCGCGCCCAGCGCATGGACGAGAAGCGCCGGAACGCCGAGCGCATTTTTTTCAACAATCTTCTGAGTGTCTATTGCGTCACTGGCGGTGACAAGCTCCGGCCGGTGGAAATCATCGAGGTGAGCGAGGACGGCTGTTCATTCAGGGTGCCGTTTGATGCCGCCAATCCCTGGCCCTCGGATGCCGAAAACATCCCGCTCAGGCTTTATTTCAGCCAGGATACGTACCTGCAAGTCCATGTCAATATCGCCAATTCGCGCCCCAGCATAGAGAGCGGCAAACGTTTTGTGCGCTATGGCTGCGAGATCGACAAAGGCGTGACCTCTTATCCCGCATATCAGCAGTTTGTGAAGTTCCTGAAACTCTATTCGGAGCACGCCCACAAGGACATGGGCGACCTAACGGTTTTCTATATCTGAAGAATCCGTCCGCGAATAAACATCGTCACGCAGATAAAGGGCGGCGTTATCGCCAACAGGCGAGTCTGACGGCTCGTGCAGTATTGCGGGTCTGCGGTCGGGCTCGCGGGGCGCCGTGGCGTCCGGACCGGATTGTTCGTCCACCGCATATGCTTTCATGCATGAGAAAACTATCGCAATCGTGAGGACAAGCGCCTTGCGCATGCGCGGATACCCCCTGGATTACGATTTTATCATCATTTTTATTTTTTTAGCCAGGCCGTCAAAATTCTGGCGGCTTTTCCGGGATGTTTGGCGGCCAGCTGGCGTATTTTTACCGCAAGCGCCTCGGCGGCGGCTTTATCCAGGGCCTTGCCGGGCGATGAGCAGGGAGGAGGATTCCTGTATTTGTGGTTGTTTGAAGAATATTTCATGCTTCAGGCATCTTGGACTGCGGGCGGGCAGGCTCGCAGTCTTTGAACCCGGCCTGGTCGATCTCGTCCTGCGAAACGGAGCCCACGAAAACATCCTCTCCAACGAGTGAAAAGGCAAACCACCGGTCCCCCATTTTCTGGTAGAGGACTTCGACCGTATCGTTTGACTGGAATTTTGTATTTTGTATTTTCATGGCTTCCCTCCCTGGAAACGCAAGCGGCATGAGCGCCGCCTCATGATTACCTATCGGCGGGAGAGCAAAGGACTGAATAAGCATAATTTGCCCATTTGACAGCCGCTCGGCTTTGCAGTTATTGATCTTTCAATGTCAAAAAAAGCACTTGTAGTCGGTGTGGCTAATGATCGCTCTCTGGCCTGGGGCATTGCCCAAAAACTTCACCAGGATGGCGTGGAGCTTGGTTTTACATACCAGGGCGAGGCGCTTGAGCGCCGCGTGCGGCCGCTTGCCGGGAGCGTTGGCGCAACGATTGTCGAACAGTGCGATGTGGCAAGTGACGCGAGCATTGCCGCTGTGTTTTCAAGGGTGCGCGAGGCATGGGGCGGGCTTGATATTCTTGTCCACTCGGTGGCCTTCGCGCAAAAAGAGGATCTTGAGGGCCGGTTCATAGACACCTCGCGCGAGGGGTTCCGCCTGGCGCTTGATGTGAGCACTTATTCGCTTGTTGCCCTGGCCCGCGGGGCCGAGCCGTTGATGGATTCGCGGGGCGGCGGCGCGATCATCACGATGAGTTATCTGGGCTCGGAGAGGGTTGTTCCGAACTATAATGTCATGGGCGTTGCCAAGGCGGCGCTTGAGGCAAGCGTGCGCTATCTCGCGAATGATCTTGGCGGGAAGAAAATCCGCGTGAACGCCGTGTCAGCGGGCCCCGTCAAGACGCTTGCGGCCTGCGGGATAAAAAATTTCAGGGAGATGCTCGCGGCGCAGAATGAAAACACGCCGCTTCATGAGGGGATCACGGCCGGGGATGTGGGCGCGATGGGCGCATTTTTGTGTTCTGACGCCGCAAGGCACATCACCGGCACGGTTGTTTACGTCGACAGCGGCGCGCACATTCTATAGGGCGTTCTATAATACCGTGATTTTTCCTGCCGGAAATGATCCGTAGGCGTCCACGTATTCGTAGGTGCCGGTTTCGTCGAATTTTACGGCATGAGCCGGCGCGGACATGTCGTCAGTGGGATCAAAGGGGGGGCTGGAGGCAAAGGCGGGCGTGCCCCGCGACAGTATCTGGTGCGAGATCTGGTTGCCCTGGAAGCCAAATACCACGGTGGTGCCCGCGACGACGGTGCAGCTTAGTTTTTGATTGAGGGCGAGCGGTGTGCCGGGGGCTTCGATGCAGCCGCAGACGGTGCGTGCGCTGCCGTCCATGATTTCGATTTGCGCGGTTTTAGCCGGGCATTTTGTCTGCTGGACGGAAATATTCGCCGCCGGTTCGGTGGTGTCTTTTCCGCAGCCGGATAATGCGATTGCAACAACGGGTATGACAAATCCTAACCGCATGATTTATGAGTTAACCACATGCACCGCGGCGGTGCCACAGCAGATTTTACGGGACCGGTCGCTTTTTGGCTGTTCTTGCGCGTGCGGGGGATTTCGTGTATCAATCAACATACATTTGTTTGTGGCACATGGACCCGTAGCTCAGTTGGATTAGAGCGTCAGACTACGGATCTGAAGGTCGGAGGTTCAAGCCCTCTCGGGTCCGCCATTCAAATAGATCATTCGCAAAGTTTTTTATTTTATAAGCCCGCGATAGCATGCGGGCTTTATTGTTTGTACGAACGCAAGTGGGACTTGCGAAAGGAAAGTGGCAGTTTCGCGG
>Ga0208375_1001319_pt1 | contig 28612 bp, 29 predicted proteins | sample RifOxyD1_FD_184038 | JGI IMG/M metagenome (GOLD analysis project Ga0208375, IMG submission 184038) | Soil microbial communities from Rifle, Colorado - Rifle Oxygen_injection D1 (SPAdes) | ecosystem: Environmental > Terrestrial > Deep subsurface > Rock core/Sediment | place: Rifle, Colorado...
TGGCGCAGGATTGAACGCAATCCTGAAGCAAATGTATAGTCGATCTCGGGGAATACTTGTGACTGGTTGATCCCCGCCACATTATATTCGATCGGATCTTCAAGGCTGATGATGTTACTCCCTTCTTTATCCAGAGAGTTTAACATCGCATAGAGTGTCGTTGATTTACCGGACCCCGTCGGGCCAGTAATGAGGATCATACCGTACGGACGATCAAGCGCGGCTTTTACCTTGGCGAAGTCATTCGGGCGAAGCGAAACCTGGTCGAGCGTGCGCACGCCTTTTTCTGCATCCAAGATACGGAGCACCACCTTCTCGCCAAAAAAAGTAGGAAGTGTTGAGACGCGGAAATCAACCTTACGCCCCTCAATCTTTGCCGAGAAGCGTCCATCCTGCGGCTTGCGCTTTTCGTCAAGTTTAATGTTCGAGAGAATTTTAATGCGGGCAATGACCGCTTCGTGCACCACTCGGGGCAAAAAAAGCGAGGTGTACATAACGCCGTCAACACGAAAGCGAACACGCACCTTTTCTCCGACCGGTTCAATATGCACATCCGACGCATTGCCATCGGTGGCGTGTTGGATGATCGAGGCGACAATTTTGGTTACCGGTGCATCTTCGATGATGTCTACAGTAACCTTGTCCGACATACTTTGGTCGAGCTCGCGGGAAAGCTTCTCTCGATCCTCAAATTCTTCACCGAGCTCCCCCAGCGCCTTATCGATCTCGCCGGAAATGCCCTTGTAATTCTTAAGTACCGATTCGTAGTCCGCCTGTGTAATACGATAAATCTTGTAGGGAAGACTGATTTTTGACGCGATAAAGACAATCGCGTTGCGTGCCTCGAGGCTTTCGGGATCCACCATCCCAATTTCCAAGACGTTATTTTTGAGTCCCACCGGTACAAACTTATAGTATGCCGCCGACTCTTCGGGGATATATTTTAAAACATCGAAGGGCACCTTGATCCCCTCCAGATTGATTGTAGCGATATCGCTCGTCATGGGCGTCGGTTCCCCGATCCGGAGCTGGTACCGGTCTTGGCGCCGAGCACGTCAAAGGGGTTACTGCGCCCGAGTGGCTCTTCAGGTAAGGTTACACTTTGATCTTTGAGACTCAGAAATACACGGTCTTCCAGGGTCGACGTAGAGAGCTTGATTCGTTCAAACTTATTCAGTACTACCAAGAAGTCGCGCCCGGCAACAATGGCCGGCGTATCGGTGGCATTCGGCCCTGCGACGCTCAAGGTACGACTGTCGGTCATCCCATCGCCTGCGAAATAAAAGAGTGCCAGCCCAAGCACGACGATTACAAAAAGTGCGGTGATGCCAATGATAAGTTTGTTGCCGTGCATAGATAGTAGATTATTGCGGTAGCCAATAGGTTTTCACCTCGAAATTATACTCATATGAATCTTTGTCGGCGGAGGCGAACGAAAGGCCGGTTACATCAATGAGCCGCAAACTCAACTCGAGATCATTCAGAAATCCCTTGAGCGATGCGTACGGGCCGGTTACCGAAAAGTTCATGATCACGGTACCGAATTTTTTATTGTTCGGGCCGATTTTACCTCCGGTAGTACCGTCGTCGGTACGCACTTTGATGTTGCGGAGTGCCATACTCGGTCCGTATTTCAGCGCAATATTATTGACATCGATAATAAGCTGCACGTTGTCCGGCGTACCATCGGGTAAAAGCTTATTGAGCGCTTCAATTTTCTGTGGATCAATCCCCCGTTTTTCTGCAAGCAGTATTTCTTGTCGCTTTTTAACCTTTTCGGCTGATATGAGGGCCTGATCAATCGACTCCTTCTCTGCCTGTTTTGCTTGAAGTTTCGTCCATGCAGGTTCCGTCAAGCCAAAAAAGAGGGCGATGGCGGCGATGACAAGGGCGATGGGAATGACAACGCGTGTAATCATTGGATCGTTTGGCTATCTAAATAAGGATGATTCTCGCGGTATGAAACAAATTTGGGATCCAATTTTGCGCTGACATTAAATACGACATTGCCATTCTGGTCAAGATTCAAATCCGAAAAGATAACATTCTTAAAGTTAACATCCATCGTGGCAAACCTCCCCGACTGGAGCGCAACCGGCACATAGTTATTAAAGTCAGTGTAGCTGCGCGCCTGACCCGTAAGTTTAAGCGCCATCGAGCCGTCATCGAGCGTGGTATATTTGAACGAAGTAAAGCGTACTGTTTGATACGTCAATGCCTCAAAATCATCGAAGAGGTGGAGGAGACTCACGTGGCTGTTCAAGAGCTGTTGTGCGACCTTGAGCTTGAGGTCAAAGTGACTGATCTCCTTGAGGGCATCGGTGCCAAATTGTCCGAACTGTTGCTGCACCCGAGTAAGCTGTTTCCCAGACTCCGCAATACTCGTCTCAACACTGGAGATATACAGTAAAATCCCCCCGTACGCAATGCCCGACACCAGAAAGACAATGACCCCGATAAACATGAAAATTCCGACCGATGCAGGCGATTGGGTTGGGCCGAAATAGCTCGGCTTTTTTGGTATGAATGATGGTGAGGCAGATGGTGCTTGAAATTCCATAGGATCTAGCGCCCAGGGCAATTAACGTGTAAAAATTTTGTCTTACTCTTTTTCATTTGTTTTTGTACATCATTGCTCTGGGCGCTCACTGTAAATCTTTAAGTGCGGCACCGATGGCGACTGCAAACACGGGACCGGCCTCGGCGAGGACCGGGTCAAGGAAAGCCGGTGCCTGGACCTTGGCAAAGGGATTCGCCGGCGTAAATTGATTGTCAAACTGGCTTGTTGCCAACTCCTGCAAACCTTTGAGTGCGGCGCCATTACCGATGATATAAATATTAGACACAACTCTGCCGTATTTTTTGTGAAATCCAGATATAATTCTGTTGATTTCATAAAAAATATACTCAAGGATCGGATTGACGACCGGAGACACGTTCTCTTGTGCACGACCGAGTACACCAACCCGGCGCTTCAATTCTTCGGCTTTCACGAAGGGAATGTTCAGTGATTTCGCGATGGCGAATGTAATATCCTGAGAGCCCTTGTTAATGAGCTGCGAGAGGCGGACGATTCCCATGTCGACAATGTATACCTTCGTCGCACCGGCGCCGAGGTCAATAATCACTTGTGGTGCGGGATTATGTATGAATACCGAACGGACGGCACTGAATGTCTCGACCTCAAAGATATTTGACTTGAGGGCGGCACCACGCATCACCTCTTGGTAAAGTGAAATCGTCGTGTTGTGGATGGCTGCCAAGAGCACCTCGACCGACTTCGCTTGATGCGGTTTTTCGGCAAGAACACCCGGCTCGTCAGTTTCGCGTGCAGGGATCGCCCACCAATCAAGCGCCACTTCAGAAATCGGCACGGGAATATATTTCCGTGCTTCGAGGGGCACAACTTGATCAATGATCGCCTCACTTGCGGCCGGTATCTCGATCAAAGAGATCATGCTCGACTTGAGCGGGATGGCAAATGCTGCGCGGGTCGTGGTGATGTTCGCTTCCCGAAAGAGATCCTTCAGGGCTTCGATAATTTTACCGGCAGGCAGATTTGTTGCCTGTCCGATTTCGAGACCCGCATACGGACCCAATGCAATTTCACCGTACGTTTCGAGCACCGCCCGGCCCTTGTCTTTACGCAGTTGTACCACCTTGATACTCGAACTGCCGATATCAATGCCGACGACACTTGAGTTTTCTTTTTTGAAAAGAGCGGGAGCCGCACTACCAAAAAAATTGGAGAGGAAATTCGCCATGCGGTTATTCTACAACATTGTAGCAAAATTACGATACAATCCTGTATACTGTTATCCACATGTTCGACTTTATTCTCGATCTGTTATTTCGGGAACAGTGTCTCGAATGCAAAAAAGTTGACGTTCCTGTCTGTGTCGACTGTATCCTCCGTGCCGAACCGGCAGTTGAGCCGACGAACATGGAAACGTGGAGCGCTTTCGCATTTCACGACCCGATTATTCGGAGATCAATACAAAAGCTAAAATATTATCGGGGGCGGCGATTTGTCGAGCCACTCGCCGTAGCACTATACGACAGATCAATCGAGGTTATCTCAGAAAAGCGTCTCTTGTGGGGCCTGGGGCCTGGGGAAGTACTTCTCTGTATTCCGGTGCCGCTCTCACCCAAGCGCCAGAGGAATCGAGGCTACAATCAAGCAGAACTACTCACGCGGGCTTACGCATCAGAGGATCAAATGTCCTTTAGAGTTATCGATACTGTCCTCTATAAGACACGAGAGACGGCCTCTCAAGTATCTCTAAAGGACAGAGCGTCACGCCTTCGCAACATGGATGGTACCTTTGAGATAAAGAACACCGAAGTAATTATTGACAAATGTTGTATTCTATTTGATGACGTAACAACCACTGGTGCAACGCTCGAGGCGTGTCGCAGAGCATTACTCGACGCTGGTGCTCGTCACGTATTCGCTCTCACGGTTGCGCATTAAAATCATGCCCTAATCCACTCTCTCGGTTGCACTCGAGGACGCGCTCATGTACGCTAAGAAGCTATGGAGCATATGAAAAATCTATTTTCCGTACACCGGCAAGATCTCGAAAGGAGTGTTCATGAAATTCTGGCCGAGCTCAAATATGATCAGCTCGTCATTCATGCAGGCACCCCAGCCTTCTATCACGCAGACGACCAAGAGATTCCTTTTCATACGGTGCCGCACTTTCGTCACTGGAGTCCTCTTGAAGGACCGAACCACTTCCTGCTCATTGCACCGGGAGAAAAGACCGAATTAATCGCTGTCTGCCCCGATGATTTCTGGTACGAACAAGCACGTGTCGGTACTCCCTTTTGGATAGAAGAATATACGATAACCGAAGTCGGCAATGCGAAGACAGCGTGGGACGTACTCCGCGAGCGAACGGCACACAAGAACACCGCATTTGTGGGAGATGAGCAAGGGGCAGGTATGGCACCGGCCCACGGCATTGCAGCGCACAACCGAAATCCCCAAGCGCTACTCTCCAAACTCGACGAGCTCCGAACAAGGAAAAGTGGCTACGAAGTCGCCTGCATTCGAGAATCCAACAAGATCGCAGCAGCAGGTCACGCCCGGGCCTACGATGCGTTTATGGCTCATGGATCCGAGCTCGACATCCACCACGCCTATCTCATCGGTACAAAGCAGGCAGAGGTCAACCTCCCCTATCCGGCCATCAGCGCACTCGATGAACACGGAGCTGTGCTCCATTATCAGCACAAGCAAGAAAAGCGTGACGGGGGCATCTGTCTTTTGGACGCAGGAACAAGTTTCCTCGGTTACGCATCGGATGTCACTCGAACCTGGGCGGCACCCAAGGCTGACGGCAGATTCGTAAGCATTATCAACGCACTCAACGTATTACAGCAAGAACTGTGTGCCCGTGTCACTCCAGGTGTACATACATTAGAATTGCATTACGAAGCACACAAAGGCATTGCACGTATTTTGAAGGCTCATGATATTTTGTATTGTGAAGGCGACGAGGCGATTCGTGCAGGACTTCCCCAAGCATTCTTCCCTCACGGCCTCGGCCACTTTCTCGGCATCCAAGTACACGACGTCGGTGCAAGCAATTCTGAAAATGATAACCAAAAGCTTGCGGAACTTTTTCCCAAGCTCCGTACGATTCGCACACTGGAGGCGGGTAATGTCATCACCATCGAGCCAGGCATCTACTTTATCCCGATGCTTCTCAAAAAATTAAAAGAATCTATGTCAAGCCATCTGGTAAACTGGGACCTGGTACAAGCGCTTACTCCCTGCGGTGGCGTACGCATAGAAGACGACATTCTCGTTACCAAAGAAGGCCCTCAAAATCTCACCCGCCCGTATTTCGAATCCCTCGACCGTTAACTTGGAGGCGAAGCCTCCAAGTTTTCACTCTTCCAAGATAACTGCCTTTAGTTCATACGCTTCATTTTTTGCTTGCCACATTAACCCGAGTGAATCCTCACAGAAGTCAGCATATTCCTTTTTGCTTTTGAATTGATCGAGGATAATCTCGGTGTTACAAATTTTCGAATTTACTTTGGCTTTAGTGTATTCTGACCAACTTGATTCTGATAATTTGGAGGTTTCGCCTCCAAGTTTATGAACACGTGCATTTAGGTTTATATACGCGCTCGTGTGCAGTAAGTAGTCATTATCATCAATATGTTTAGCTTTAAATACACCTTGGAATAAACTCCCCTTCCTTTTGTTTTTCTCATTAAAGTACATGGTATATCCTCCCAGACGATGCATAAAAATGCTGATACCGTTACGTGTTTTCTGACGTAGTAAAAGGTGAAAGTGATTTGGGTTAAGACAATAGCAGATAATTTCAACGAGCCTCTTGTTGGGATTCTTGTGCTCAGTGTTTTCAAATGATCTTTCGTAGATGCTTCCGATGGGCTGCACACTGTTGAATAAAACCAAGCTATCTAAAAAACGAGTGAGATCATAATACTCCATAAAAATATTTCTACCTTCAACTCCTCGATTGAATATATGATAGTATTCGTTATCTTCGAATTCTATATTTCTCATGTGGTACATTCTAACACTTGGAGGCTTCGCCTCCAAGTAGATAAAGATGTCGTTTTTTGGTATACTTGAACGATTGGAGGGTTCGCATAGTGGTCTAGTGCGCAGTCCTGGAAAGACTGTAGGTTAGAAATGGCCTCGGGAGTTCGAATCTCCCACCCTCCGCAATTTGCCTAGCCGGCTATAAAATTTTTTGGTAGTATTCAGCACATGTTTGATATCACCCAATTCAGCTTCACGACCATTGCGATCGCCTCTACATTCTTTTCGGCTATTGCCAACATTTTGGCCCGCACACTTTTACGCGAACTGAAATCCAAAGATATTCTGGGGATCAACTTCCTCACGATGGGGGCGACGCTTTTACTTATTTCCCCGCTGTTTTATCACTTCGAGCCATCGTTTGTAGCAATGGGACTCATTATGCTTATTGGTATCATTGATACCATCGCTAACTATTTTTATTTCAAAACATTTGAGAATACCGAGGCGAGCATTGCGACTCCAATACTTTCGCTTGCGCCGGCATTTACCTTTCTCTTTGGTTGGATTTTTATTGGAGATATCGTCGGGATCAAGACGTATTTTTACGCGGCGCTGATTATTCTTCTCGTCATTGTCTTTTCATTTGATTTCAAAAACAAACATACGTTCAAAATAAACACGTTCACGCCCGCTATTATCGCAAGCCTTTTATTTGGTATTTCGGCTATCCCTTCCAAAATACTACTCAGCCAGTTGGATGTAATCAACGCACCGACCTTGTATATGTTCCGCGCAGGCTTTATCGCACTTTTTTCTTTGCTGTTGTTTAATTTTTCTCTTCCCAATATTAGTACGAAACATTTCAGAATCATATTTGTGAGAGGACTTTTCGTTATCACCACCTGGGTCCTTCTCTATTTTGCACTCTCACGTGGCAATGCAGGCGTCACCGTAACGCTCGGCAATATTACTCCAATATTTACATTTATCCTCGGCATACTTATTCTTGGTGAACGTCCAACAGTAAAAAAGGCCTTGACGGCCGTCCTCATTCTCGTACTCTCCTTACTTATCTAAACAAGCTCTGGTTCAACGTTGATTTCGCCATGGAGATCCTGAACCATAATCTGTTTGATGTCGGCATACGTCTTGCCCTGGGCTAACAACCAACCCAGTTTCGTTGTCATAGATTCGATACTCATATCATGCGCGGGAATGGCAAGATCGTGCTCTTTGAGATACTGGCCGGACTCGTTGACCTGCATACTAGCAACACCGCTCGGGGCCTGAGTTGTCACCACGATGGGAATATTCCGCTCTTTTAGATATTCAAAGGCTGGAAACAGCGCAGTGTTCGGATCTCCAGCACCAAAAGCGCGGAAGATAAAAGCTTCTATCTTATTGTTTTCGACAAGTGAGGTAAAAATGTCGGGTGTCATGCCGGGAAATTCAGTAAGTGATGCAATTCCTGACGTTCTGAATTCTTTTTTTACACTCAAAACCCGGGACTGAATAGCCAAGGGCTTACTCTTTGACAAATACGAGACATGACGTTCAACCGCAGCAGAGTTGATACGAATAAAACGGCCAATCTGACCGAGGGACCCCGTACTGAATGAACTGAAGGGGTCATAGTCGAAATCGGTGCCCTTTTTTACTCGGGTACCAACAATCACCTTACTTCCAAATACTGCCATGACGCCTTTGATTGGATGGTAGCCCCATACACACAGCCGGAGCGCATTAATAAGGTTCGTTGTTGCGTCACTTCCTAAATATCCCAACGGTACTTGTGCTCCAGTAAATATAACTGGTTTATTGATGTTTTCAAAAGCGAAAGAAAGTGCCGCACACGTGTACCCCATCGTGTTTGTTCCGTGAAGCACAAGAAAGGCATCAAACTGGTCGTAGGTCTCTTGGATTTTCCCTGCCAATGCCGTCCAGTTTGCGGGTCCAATGTTCGAACTATCGAGATTAAAAAGCTCTACAACGTCCGGGAGAATTTCGATATTCCAGTTCTTTTTAATGATGTCGACCGAGTTTGCGACGATCGACATGAAACTGTTCGGGTCAGACTTCACTGCCTGAGACACATCACTCTTTGCAACATTACCCGCAATGGTCCCGCCCGTGAAGATGATCAAAACCCTCTTCTGCGCATATACTTCCATAGTGCCTCTATACTACCGACGAAAGCACGACCTGTCAAAGCCGCGGCTCGGCAAGGCCCGAGATCCCGAATGCACGGTCAAGTGACTGGATAATATTTTTATCATTCCCGACATAGACTCCGAGAAGGGTGTCGTATACGTATACGTGCACAAGTGCTCCCACACGACGCCCCGCAAATTTTTCCTGCAATGCGGCGGCCTCGGCTTGGGCGCTCAAGGTATCGGTATAGGTAAACAGTTGCAGACTTGCCGTACGGGCCATACCGACGGCGTCTTCTTGCCTCAGGATAACCAACACGCCCGGCACGGTTAATTCTTTGCGCAGAACATCGGTAGAGGCAGTTGCTTGTAGCTTCTCATGTGCAAGCTGCCCAGCCATGAGATTAGTTACCTCCCGAGATATTTGTGTCCGTGGCGCGGAAAGTCCGACTACAGTTGAAGCTTGAACACGTGCAGGTGCGAAATACATCTGTATCGACGGGAGGAGGAGCACGGCCAAGAATACGAGCTCAACGATCGCCCCGTATTTAATACCGCGAAGCCACCGGCGTTCAGCTTTGGTACATTTAAAGTCAAAGCCAGTGACGAATGACCTAAGTCCGGCAGATACCTCTCGAAGCTCAGGTAGGCCGACACGGAATGGCTCGAGAAGCTCGACCGCTCGTTTGCGCGAGACATACATCGGCCGAATGTCTTGGAATTGGATAGTTTGCATGGGGAGTATCTCTGAACCTATACTCCCGTAGTCGTTTGAGTGACCGAAATATTACACGGGCTTCCGGAGGTTGAGCCATACTACACCCAACAGCACAATGGTAAACACAAAGGGTATGAGCGAAAGCGACCGCATGGTTCCGGTTACAAAAAACAAGAAAACATTTGCAAGTATTGGCACCGTTGCCGCGTGAACGGCTATTCGATAGCTATACCCATAAGACCCAGGCAATTGGCGGGACTTAAGAAGAAGCCAAACAAGCAGTGCCACAACAAGAAAATAGAGAAGGCGGACGAGACCCCATACAATAAAAGCAATAATAAGAAATGCACAAATGACCAATGGCAATGTGTCGCCAAAACTTGCCAACTTGTCAATCAGTGCCAAGTAACTCGACTGTGTGATGACAAGATCACTCGTATAGGGCTGAAACTGGAGCGAAGTATCACCCGTGCCTCCTGACTTCGGAAAGAGTATTCCGTCTTTGGCCACGAGGAGCCAGGTGTTGTAGGTCGCAAAGCGACCGAGGTCAGCCTTTTCACGAGTATTGATAACGACAAGATTTCTTGCGGTACTGGTACCCAAGACAGCTCTGAGTTCCTGAGGCATAGGGATGGCGTACGGCTCTTGTGATTGTACGCTTGATGCGGCACTTCCCGATTTGATTGTTATGACCAAGTCTTTCGGGTACGTGCTTTCAATAACGGGTCGTGCAGTGCCGATAAATCGTGTCAGTAACGGACTGAGGAATATCGTACCGGCAACTCCGAATACGAGCGCTACCAACACAACCAGACCACTGTAGTATCGGAGCGTAAGCCAGGTTGAACGTGTCTCGAGCTCTGTGTACAGGACTGGATCGTAGACACTTCGCCTGATGTTTTTGAAAAATTGTAACATAAATAATACTGCAGATTATCGTTTAGATAATTCTTCGTACAGATACATCATGGCATGTACCGTTTTGTACCAATTCGGCATGTTCAGCGATTCATTATAGGAGTGCGCATTGCATTCTGGATCTTCAATGCCAAGAAGGATGGCCGGTGCGCCCCGTAATGCTTTACTGAAGGGTTCTACAAAGCCGATTGAGCCACCCGAGCCCATCATAACGGCCTGTTTACCAAAGGCCTTTTTCGCGGCCCGTGCAGCGGCTTGCAGTGCAGGGCTCTTGGCATCAGCACTCCACCAAGGAACGACATGACCCGGCATGATTGAGAGTTTCATATTCTTCGGCGCGTTCACCTTCAAGAATTTCATCAGTTGACCGAGCGTTTTCTTGGGATTCATATTTGGCACCAGACGAATGCCAAGATGCGCCCAGGCAGATGCGGTGATAATATTTGACACTTGCGCTCGGGATGAGGCCTGAATAGCATTGACCGAGAGCGCTGGACGATGCCACACCTGTTCGTAGACGGTATATCCCTTTTCACCAGCAAACTTAGTGGTGGGCAACACATGTGCATGTTCACGGAATAACTTTTGGTTGAAGGGGAGCTTTTTAAGCGTTGCACGTTCTGCAGAGGACAATTTTTTAACGTCGGCGTATACTCCCGGCACGGCAATACTTCCGTCGGATTTAGTAAGTTTCGCAAGTAATTTCGCAAGCTCCTGCACCGGATCAGGCAGGGGACCGCCAAAATTACCTGAGTGCACGGGCTGTGAGAGCGCCTGGAGTTCGACTTCCAGGTCGACCAGTCCGCGGAGTTGTGTCGTAATACCCGGGATGCCGTCGGCAAAATTTTCGGTATCGGCAATCACAATATAGTCCGCCTGCAATTTTTTGGCATATTGTGCAAGTAATTTCTCGAGATTCAGAGAACCGATCTCTTCTTCTCCTTCAAAGATACACTTCACATTAAGTGGTAATGCCCCGTCGGTCTTCAAATATGCATCAATTGCTGCGAGGTGGGCAACAATTCCCGCCTTATCGTCCGAAGTGCCACGCCCATAGAGACGTGAGATGCCCTTGACTTGACGTTCTTCGGGCTCAAAAGCCGGTGATTGCCAGAGCTTCTCATCGCCGATCGGCTGAACATCATAGTGCGAGTACAAGAGCACCGTTGGCATTGCTGGTGCACCCTTCCATTCTCCGTAGACATAGGGCAAAGCATTTTCGACTTCCAATAATTCAACATTGGATAAACCTATTTCACGCATATATCCCTCAATCGCCTCAGCACATGCGTACACGTCTTTTTTGTGAGCAGCCGAGCTTGAGATACTGGGGATACGCGATAATCCCTTTAACTTCTCGACGTACGTCTCCTGTGCGCTATCAAAATGGGTGTGTGGGTTAGACATAAAAAAATAATGGTTAGCTGGTTTGTTTACGATACCATACAATATGCTATCATGTATAGACTATGCGAAACGCAGCCCTTGCCGGCATCCTCGCCATAAGCCTTATCGCCGTCCTGGCGATTTTTGGCGTGCAACGCAAGGATCCCTTCCCAGAACCTCTGGCACAGCGTGACGCAGTCAGGTTGGCCATCGTTGGTGATATCATGTTGGGGCGCGAGGTGGGAACCCTTATGGACACAAACGGATATGACTATCCCCTCAAGAATATTTCTGCATTTCTCAAAAACTTCGATATTTCAATTGGTAATTTCGAAGGTACGGTACGCGATATATATAATTACCGCGATGGACTCAAATTAAAATTTTCGTTTTCGCCAAAGTCCTTGACACAACTCGTCGACGCCAATTTCAGCATTATGTCACTCGCTAACAATCATGCCTTTGATTACGACACTGCCGGCTTCGAAGAGACACGTCAAAAGCTTCAGTCCGTCGGCATAAGTCCTCTTGGACACCCTTATGATGTATCCAAAGGAATCGTAACCACCGTTGAACTCAAAAATCGCTTGGTCAGCTTTCTGGGGTTTAATGCCACTGTCCCCGCTTTCGACACGTTGAAAGCGGCAGACCTGGTATCAAAAACAAAATCAGAAAATCCTTCGAGCACACTTATCGTATTGATCCATTGGGGAGACGAATACGTGGCCACACACAACGCAACACAGGAAAAGATTGCACACGCGCTGGCAACGAGTGGTGCTAACCTCATCATCGGCACACATCCACACGTAGTGCAAGATGTAGAATTATATCAGGATACGTTGATCTTCTATTCGCTCGGTAACTTCGTCTTCGATCAAAATTTTTCTGCAGAAACAAAAAAGGGTCTCATGCTTGGCGTTGAACTCCATGCAACCTCAACAGATGTCGGTCTTTTCCCGGTGAATATTGTGCGAAGCCAGCCAACGCTGATGAACAAAGCCGAACGGACACTCTTCCTCGAAACAGTGTCCAAGAAAAGCCCGGCCGCATTACGAGATCAGATACTGAAAGGATTACTGACCTTTTAGCATGTCATACTTTTTTGCAGGAGAAAATTTAACTGAAGGAACGGAAACAAACATTGTTGGCGAAGAAGCACACCACCTGTTGCACGCACGGCGCATACGCATCGGAGAATACGTCAAATTGCAAGGTCCGGACGGGAGACGCTTTCGGGGTTCTATCACGGAGATTGGTCGTCGTACTGTCACCGTGCGGATTGATGAAGAGCTCAAGGTGCCTCGCGAGCCAAGAATCCACATTCACCTTTTCCAGGCATGCACCAAAGAAAAAACAATCGATATTATTTTACAGAAAGGAACTGAGCTCGGTGTCCAATCGGTACATTTCTTTCAAAGTGTTAATTCCCCCCAGCAACTAGTCGATGGTGCCGAAGAGAAGCTTGCCCGCTGGCAAAGCATCGCGCTCGAAGCGGCAAAGCAATGTGACCGAGGCATATGGCCGTCGATCGAGATACTGCGCGACGAAGAGACACTCATGGCACAAGTCGCTTCGATGGATCACTTCTACATCATCGATTCAAAAGGTAAGAAATCACTTTCTCATCTGGCCTCCGAGATACCAAAGCTTCTGGGACTCAAGATTGGCATCTGTATCGGGCCCGAAGGTGGTCTTTCGGAACAGGAGCTTATGATGCTCGGGCGATCGACCAATGCGATCATGACTCACCTTGGTCCCCGCACGTTGCGTGCTTCAACTGCGGCCCCCGTTGCGATATCAATTATTCAATCGATCTTGGGCGATATGCAGTAGCCATGAAGGACGAACAAAAAATTTCAGTTATCATCTGCGCATACAACGAAGAGCCGAGAATTGGTTCGGTTCTGCGGGTTGTTGCGGGACATCCCCTACTTGCCGAGATAATCGTGATAAACGACGGCTCAGTGGATAAAACTGCAGAGGTGGTGCAACGCTTTCCTTCGATCCGGCTGATCTCTCTTTCCAAAAATCAGGGTAAGAGCTTTGCCCTTGCTCAAGGTATACGTGCGGCAACATACCCACTTCTTATGCTACTCGACGCTGATCTCGTCGGCCTTACCACGCATGATATCGAGGCACTTGCCGAACCGATGCTTTCCAGACAAGCCGACGTGGTTTTTACCATGCGACAAAATAGCCTGGCTATATGCAAATTGGCCGGCATTGATTACATCACAGGAGAGCGCATGGTTCGTCGTGAATTACTCCTGCCACTTGTTGACGTGATCGAAAAGCTCCCGAGTTATGGCATTGAAGTGTTTATGAACGAAGAGATTCTGCGGCGGGGTGCACGGCTCAAGATCGTATACTGGGACAAGGTCCGTATTGTCCGCAAAAGTGGCAAAATAGGTTTTTGGAAAGGATATTATGGAGATATCATGATGACACTCCAAATTTGCAAACTCATTCCATGGTATCGGCTGGTGTATCAGAATTATGCACTCCTTCGCCTGCGGATCCCTTCTTCGGGCGAGCATATTGGCGCCACCATATCCAGAGCGCAAGGAGAATAACAGTACTCGCGGTCACGATCGCACCAAAGGTATTGATATACTGGTTCACAACCGTAAAGCTTGCCCCACCGTAAATACCGATAGCTTCAAAGATTAACACTTTCGGTAGTGACCCAATCATATTGTACGCAATGAATTTACCGTAGTGCATGCGTGCAGCGCCGGCAGAAAACAAAACGACTGACCCGATCGCCTGTAACTTGGAAACAAGGAGTATCTTCCCGCCTCGTGTGTGAAAGTATTGTATACCGTCCTGGATATGCTTTTCTTTGAACCCAAGCCGCTTCCCCCATTTGTGCAGAATACGTGTCCCGCCCCAACGACCAAGGAAGTAGTAAAAGGTATCGCCCACAAAATCTCCGAGGAGGAGGACCAAGAAGACGACAGCTGCATTGAGGTACCCAAGCGATACCAAGAATCCGGAGATAACCGCGATAATGGGCCCTTCAATGATAGAAACGGGAAAAATGACCAAATACCCGTATTGCTGAATTAATGCTATAATCGAATCTATTGATAAGATCATACAACGATCATAGTAGCACGCATGAGACGCCTCGGACAAATAGAGCTTTTTACATACTTCCGCGACCCGGCATTTCGGCAATCGGCGCTTCTTGGACTATTCATGATGGGAATGAGCCTGGTCATCAACTTTTATGCAGGGACCTATTCAACGGCGAATGTTACCAACCGCGTTGGTGACCTCATCATCGACAATTTCGGGCCATACAACGTAAACCTCATTTTTGAGGACGGCTCCGTCTTGTTGTGGTTTTTTGTCGGCGCCTTCCTTATTGCCCGCCCGAAATATATTCCGGCCTATACCAAGAGTCTGACCTTGTTCGTCCTTATCCGTTCCGGCTTTATTGTGCTGACCCACTTGGCACCCCCGCACGAAATCGTCCCGGTCGCCGGATTTTTCTTCAGTAAATTTACCTTCGGTGGAGACCTATTCTTTTCGGGACATACCGGCGGTCCCTACCTTATGGCACTGGTCTTTTGGCGCAACCTTCGCATGCGATATATTTTTCTGGCTCTCTCGGTTGTCTTTGCCACCGCGGCACTTTTGGGCCACAAACATTACTCGATTGATGTATTTGCCGCCTACTTCATCACCTACAGTATTTATCATATTGCCCGGTATTTCTTCCCTGCGGATTTTGAATTAATTGATTCGCCGAAGACTGCTCATGGAACACCAGAGTCCCTACACACCACTTGAAGCGATTTTCCGACTTACCCCCGTGCAACGTAAAGGCCTCCTCCGCCTAAAGCTCGAGACCGCAGCGGATCTTCTCACCTACTTCCCCACTCGGTACGGAGAAAAAGCCGAACTCAAGAAAATCCAAGATTTGAAAGTTGGTGACTATGCAAGTATCACCGGGCAAATTATAAGCTCTAAAACACTTAAGGGATACAAAAGCAAGATCCCCATGGCAGAACTACTCGTTGCTGACGATACCGGTAGGATAAAAGCGATTTGGTTCCACCAGGCATATATGGCAAAAAAGGTGCCGGAAGGTAGTTACGCGCGCCTCACCGGCAGCGTCGGCGAGCGAAACAGCGAATTATATTTTGCTAACCCGGAACTTGAGCCAGCATCGGGCATCGATATCGGTAGCGAAGGTTCATTGTTTGAATCGGGAGAAATCACGGCGACACCCGTATACGAGGAAAGTGCGGGCGTCAGCTCCCTCTGGCTACAACACAGTATCCAAAAACTCTTGCGCGTCAAGGTACACGAACAGATGCAAGACCCGATACCGGAGGAGATCTTGGCGCGATACAATCTACCATCACTCAAAACTGCGCTCGTTTGGATCCATACACCAAAGAAAGATTCTGACGCCATTGCCGCCCGTAAACGCTTTGCATTCGAAGAAATTTTCTTCATCCAACTCTCGCGCCAAATGATGCGACAGGCATACGAAGCCAACCCCACCTTCCAGATTAACCCCACAGAAAAAGTGGTAGATGACTTTATGAGCCGCTTCCCCTTCACGCCGACACATGCGCAAAAATCGGCGATAGAAGTGATCCTCTCGGATTTCGGATCCGGCAAGCCAATGCTCAGACTACTCGAGGGCGATGTTGGTTCGGGCAAAACCGCAGTAGCGGCAACCGTTGCATACGCAGCAATGCAGACACGGCCCTTCGACTCCGCTCAGGGTAAACTCCAAAACTTTGGCACTTTACAGACCGCATATATGGCCCCGACGGAAATTCTAGCAAAACAACATTTTGAATCGTTTATCGAGCTATTTAAACATTTGCCTGTAAATATAGCGTTAATTACCGGTAGTGGCTGCAAGAAATTCCCGTCAAAAATTAACCCAGACGGCTGGACAGATATTTCCCGCACCCAGCTCCTCAAATGGGTAGCTTCGGGTGAGATAGCGATCCTCGTCGGTACCCATGCGCTGATCCAAAAATCAGTAAAGTTTAAACATCTTGCACTTGTGGTAATAGACGAGCAACACAGGTTCGGAGTAATGCAGAGACGCGCGCTTGCGAACAAGCGCGCCGAAGCTCGGAGCTCGAAGCTCGGAGCGTCGGGTGGAATTCCTCGAACTCCGAGCTCCGAGCTTCACGCTCCGGTTCCTCATCTCCTTTCAATGACGGCTACTCCGATCCCCCGTACGCTCGCCTTAACAATTTACGGCGACTTGGACTTAACATTACTTGATGAACTACCTGCCGGCCGCAAACAGATTAGTACAGAAGTAGTGCTGCCTGCACAGCGCGACGCAGTGTACGAGAAGATAAAAAAAGAGATGCAGACCGGCCGGCAGTTATACATTATCTGCCCCAGAATTAATGAACCAGATCCGACCAAAGAGATGGCCATACTGGCTAAGTCGGTCACGGCCGAGGCGGAACGTTTGCAAAAAACAGTTTTTACGAAGTACAAAGTCGGCGTGATGCACGGCAAACTGAACTCGAAGGAGAAAGACAGAATCATGCAGGAATTTGCCGAACACAAGCTCGATGTTTTGGTTGCAACATCAGTCGTCGAAGTCGGCGTGAACGTCCCCAACACCACGATAATAGTTATAGAAGGAGCAGAAAGATTTGGCCTTGCTCAACTGCACCAGTTACGGGGCCGCGTACAAAGGAGCAGTTACCAGCCGTACTGTTATGTCTTTACCGATTCCAAGTCAGAAAAGACGTTAGCGAGACTATCAGCGCTAAAGACAGCAAAAAACGGCTTCGAGCTAGCGGAACAAGACTTGATGTTAAGAGGTGGTGGCGAACTGTCCGGCAGTAAACAATGGGGTATCTCTGACCTTGGCATGGAAGCCATAAAAAATATAAAAATGGTCGAAGCGGCCAGAGCCGAAGCGAAGAAGCTGATAGAAAAAGACCCGGAACTCAAAAAGTATCCAGTACTAGCAAGCCACATCGCCAAGTCTACCCTCACCCACTTAGAATAATGGCGGAGGTTCAACCTCCGCCATGGGTATTGGGCAAATTTAGCCAAATCTTCCTACTCGTACAACTATCACGCTCATGTCGTCCTTCTTCGCGCGAATACTTCTGCTTTTGCTCTTTTTAGTTGCGGCCTCGGTTATGAGTTCTGCAAGACGTTGTGGTTGTTCATCGTTCGAAAGGATGTTATTCAATTCGTTGTCAGTGAGATTGTCATGGATGCCATCAGATGACAGTACAAACGTATCTCCTTCGGAGAAATCAGAGATTACATAGACGGAAACCTCTTTGAGAGAACGCCCCATGACCTGCCCCAAAATATTCCGTTCTTCGAAGGAGTACCTATCATCGCCCCGAAGTTGGGAAGCTTTTGTTACTTCAGACAACTTTTTTTGTAACTCCCACGCTTTTTTTGTATCCCGGTTAAACAGCCAATCGTTGGAGTGATCGAGAGTTACTGCCTGAATAGGGGCGGAAGACTTTTTTAGATACACACGACTATCGCCAACATTACCAACGAACGCAATTGGCTTTCCTTCTGCTACATCAAAGACTAAAAATGCGAGCGTTGTAGCCATTTTACACAGCTCAGGATTTTTTTGCGCTTCTGCTAAAATGAGCTCGTTGGCGTCTCTCACAATTTTCTCGATTGCCTGATCCTTTTCTTCGATACTTTCACCACGAACATCGAAATTACTCGCGAGGGCATCCGCCACTATTGAAGCCGCTCGTTCGGCTCCAGCGCGCCCACCCATACCATCACAAATGCCAACCGCTTGCGCCGCAGGATTTTCCCAGACGCGATCTTCATTATATTCGGGATGTTTTTCACTTGGAACTGTTGCTTTTCCAATTACAAGGTCGATTTTTTCGGACGAAGATATTTGTTCCATATGACCGGGATTTTATCACAAAATACCCAAAACGGAAGTTCTATTTTCGAAAATTCGGAGGTCGGCATAAAAGTGGTTGAGACAGCGAGAGCCGAAGCGGAGAAGTTAATAGAAAAAGACCCGGAACTCAAAAAGTATTCCATATTAGCAAGCCACATCTCTAGGTCTACCCTGACACACTTAGAATAAAAAAGTAAAGACAAAGCCGCCCGGATTTTTCAGGTCCGGGGGCAGACAGGAACGGCATTGCGCTAGAAGCGGCGGCGCTTTTCGGAAAGGCTGAGTCCGAAGTAGCGAAGCTCTTTGAGCTCGATGTCCCATGGAAATCCCTTGACGAGATATTCCAGGAGTTCGAGCCCGCCTTCGCTCACCCATAGGAAAGCCAACTCCGAATAGGCCTCTTTCCAGACCTCATCGTGGGAAAGCGCAGTGCCTTCTTTATCCAAGATGAAAATCGGCGGATAGATCCACTCTGCACGAGCGTGCTGGGTGCGAGCCTCCTCCTCGGACCTGAGGAGCTCGAGTGCCTTCTTGGCGTTCCGATCACACGAATGGCCCAGCTTCACGAGAAGGCTGTGCGCTTCGTAGTGACGTTCGTCAGGAAGGGCTCGCAATTTTTCCCGCAGGGCATCGAAGAGGGTCTTGAAACTGGCAAAAGTTTTGGTAAACTCTGCCAGTCCGTCGACACTCCAATAATGCTGCAGAAGGAATCCGAGGAGCCGCGCGCTCTCATCGGGCGAGAGCGCGACTGGCGTAGCGGGCTTGTCCGCTTCCAGGGTTTGATCAGACGGCTTTTTCATGTACTTCACCTCCTTCCGTCTTGACTGGACGCGGCTTCACGTTGCTTTATTATGAGCTACCATTTCGAGCTCGTTCCTGTGAAGGTACGCGCCAACCCTTAACCCTACTCTTATGTAAAAAAACACAAGTTGCACGAGTTGCAATTTAAATCAAAACATAGGAGTATACAAACGGCATTGGAAGGAGGTGATACAAATGCCGAATCGTAGAGACCTGCCGTACGGTTTCCACAAGTTCGAGGAGCTTGGTGGAGACAAGTACGGTGGGCCCTGCCAGTACGGTTGCGGGACCGTGTTGGCAGGGCTGGAGTCCACAATCCCCGCGGGTTTGGAGTTGAAGGGGCTCTGCCCCGGAAACCCAATCGAAAATGGGAGCCTGATGACCGCCGAAGAACACCGAGAGGCGATCATCAGGCTGAATCTGCAGGAGGCACAGCGTCAAATTGCCGACTTGTCGGCACGAAACGCTGCGCTCGAAAAGGCAGAAACCCTAGACAAGGCTGAGCTTGTCGCGACAATCGAGCTTCTTAACAAGCGGCTGCTCGCGCGCATGGCTTGGATTGCGCGCGTTGAAGCGCTTGTCAGAGAAGCCCCGAAAACCGACGAGTGACGACACCTACCGAACAGACACGAGGAGAGAAAGGAGCTCCCGTGTCTGTTGCTTTCTGGGTGGGTACTTTTGTGATCTTATGCTATCATTTTACCATATGAAAATCGGGATGTTTACGGACACGTACGAGCCTAAGATTGACGGGATTGTTACCTCTATCAATGCTTATACGGCCGAACTTGAACGGCGGGGGCATACGGTAAAGATCTACTCACCCAAGAATGCCTTTTTTAGGGAAGCCCATAAGGCAGACCCCGACAACACACGCATACCTTCACTCTCGTATTACGCCTATCCAGACTTTCGGCTAAGCTTGCCGTACAACCCGCGGCTGGTTAACAAAATCAGAAAAGAAAAGTTTGATGTCATCCATACCCACACGCCGGGTTCTATTGGCCTCATGGGCATCGGTGCGGCGCGGCTCTTTGGCGCACGGTCGGTGCATACCTACCATACGCACCTGGAAGAGTACGTGCATTACTTCCCCGCACCGGAGGTGGTCACGAAGTTCGGCGTAAAGAAGATCGTGAGTATGTTTATGAACCGGCACGATGCCGGTATTGCGCCATCGGCGGCTATCAAAAAGTTACTGCTTGAGTACGGAGTGAACATTCCCGTTACTGTCCTGCCCTCCGGCATAAGTCTAAAAAATTTCGAACACGTCAAACCCCACCAGGAAGCATACTCGTACCTCATCACCTTCGGCCGAGTGGGTAGTGAGAAGAATCTTATATTTTTACTCGACGCATTCACGCGGCTCGCTCCGCAGTTCCCTGACTTGCATTTTATGATCGTCGGGGACGGACCGTATTTCGAAGAACTTACGGCACTGGTGGCGGATCGCGGACTCGGGCACAGGATCCACCTACCCGGGATGCTCCGCCACCCTGAACTCTTCCCTATCGTGAAGGGAGCACACGTGTTCCTGTCCGCATCCGTGACCGAAACGCAGGGCCTGACCACGCTCGAAGCCCTCGCCTGCGGTACTCCTGCGGTCGCCGTACAAGGCCCGGGGGTGGAAGACACGCTTGAGGGCGACCGAGGTGGCTACCTGGTGCCGCAAGACCTGGAAAAGTTTTGTGAAAAAGTTGCTTTACTGCTCACCGATAAAACAGTTCGGGAAGCAAAGTCAAAAGAAGCTGTCGGCCGCGCAGAAGACTTTAGCATCGAGTCTTGCACCGATAGACTTCTTGAAATGTACCAGGAGAAAAATTAGCCTACAGCAGTGACTCAACGAGCGCGAGTTGTTCCCTCGTATTGATACCGAGAGCTTCCTTTGGATCAATCGAGATCGATCCGATTTTTGCTTTTTCTTCGACTGCTTGCTGTAAAAGGTCGGTCAAGTAGTATTCCCCCTGTGCATTGGCTGGCTTGAGTTTCTCTAGGGCCGGCCAGAGCCAAGAAGCCTTGAAGCAGTAGTAGCCGGGGTTGAGCTCCTTGAGCTCACGTTCTGCCTCAGTCGCGTCCTTTTTCTCTACAATCTTCTCAAGATTACCGTGCGCATCCCGTATAATTCTACCAAAATCATAAAATCCTGATGGCCAGTCTGCAAAGCTCGAAAGCGTAGCCGTTGCAAGGGTGAGCGTATTCCCCTCTTGCTCATGGATGTCAGCCAATCGGCGAATCGTCTCTGGAGAGAGGAGTACATGGTCCCCGTAAAGCGACATGACATCTTTGGCAATAGGCTCAAGCAACGTGCGAGCAGTCTTTACTGCGTGGCCCGTTCCAAGCCTTTCGGTTTGCAATACATACCGGCAGCGACCGCCAAAGGTATTCTGAACCATATCTGCATAGACACCGACGACAAGAGTAGGCTTAGGATCCACTCCCGACTTTTCTATTGCATCCAGTAAATAACCGATGATTGGTTTACCCCTTACCGGTACGAGCACTTTGGGTATACCCTCTGCACCCATGCGCTTACCTTCACCCGCGGCCAACACGACAATGTTCATAGAAAAGAAAAAGTGAATTTATTTCTCTGTTTTTTGTAAGTGAGTCAGTTCCGGTTGGCCAAGCGGATAGACGTTGAAACCAATTTTGAAGAGTGATTCGTGGTCGAGTATATTTCTGCCGTCAAAGATGAATGCTGGCTTACGCATCGAGGCAAATATTTTTTTATAGTCTAGAGTTTTGTACGCATCCCATTCAGTACAGACCGCTATCGCATCAGCATCTTTGGCTGCTTTGTACGGGTCGGCCTCATAGGCAACCCTCCCCTCACAACGTTGTAAATCAATTTTTGCCTGGGTGAGTGCCGCTGGGTCGGTAACAATAATCTCTGCCTGCTCCTCGAACAACTTCTGAGCTACAAATATGGCAGGGCTCTCACGCGTGTCGCCAGTGTTAGCTTTGAAGGCGAAGCCGAAGAGTGCAATCTTCTTTCCTGCCAAAGTATTAAACATTGCCGCAAGCATTCGCTTCACAAATCGGTCCTTTTGGTAGGTATTCATCCTTATTACACTGTGCCAATAGTCGGCAACCTCGGGCAGATTATACTGCCGGGCAAGATAACTCAGATTGAGAATGTCTTTCTCAAAGCATGATCCGCCGAACCCCAAACTCGCATTAAGGAACTTCGATCCGATACGAGAATCCGTACCAACCGCATTAGCCACCTCGCCGACATGTGCGTCGGTTGCCTCACATAAGGCCGAAATTGCATTGATAGAAGAAAGTCTTTGTGCCAAGAACGCATTGGCTACAAGTTTCGAGAGTTCGCTGCTCCAGATATTCGACGTGATGATTTTTTCTCTGGGCACCCAGTGTTCATAAATCTTCACCAGTTCATTCCGTGCAGCGATCCCCGCTTTTGTTTCGCGCGAACCAATGAGCACGCGGTCGGGATTTTGCAGGTCCTTTATCGCAGAGCCTTCTGCTAAGAACTCCGGATTTGAGAGTACCTCAAATTGCACCGAATTATTTTCTTTCAAAATCTGCTCCATAGCAAGCGCCGTCTTTACCGGCAGAGTGCTTTTCTCCACGATAATTTTCGGCCCTTTTGAGTTGGCTTTAATCTCCCGTGCCGTTTTCTCCCAGTATTGGAGGTCTGCAGCCATACCGGCCCCTTCGCCATATTTCTTGGTCGGCGTATTGACACTCACGAAGATAATGTCGGCGTCCCGTATGCCGCTCTGCACATCCGTAGAAAAAAATAAATTCCGCCCACGCGCACTCTGTACCAATACATCGAGACCTGGTTCATAAATGGGGAGTTTTTCGGAATTCCACGCCGCGATCCGTTCTGTATTGATATCAACGACGGTCACACGATACTCCGGGCACTTGGCCGCGATCATCGCCATGGTCGGCCCACCCACATACCCCGCCCCGATGCATAGTATTTTTTTCCCGGACGTTGTCATGTTATATATAACCGATTCGGTTATGCTCTAAGTAACACAGTCCGTCCTCCTGGACTCGAACCAGGGACCCTCGAGATATAAGCTCGATGCTCTAACCGACTGAGCTAAGGACGGAAGTTCAATGAATATATCATTTTTCTTGATAAATTTCCATTATGTATTTAAGGCAGCCAGCTACATAATTCGCTATTTCTTGATTGTAGTAAATTACGGTGCAGGTTCCCTGTCCAACCCCTCCCTTGTAGGTAAGGCTAGTTTGGTTCGACTTCTTGATGTATGGATTACGAAATTGAGATACAGGCATCTTTAATTCTTTACTCCAAAACGAAGTTTGCCTTTTTATGTCCATATCGGCGTACAATTGTAAAAGTACTTTCAGATTTTTTCTCTCCGCGCCGAGAGATTCTAGCCATTTAATAAATACCCGAAGGATCGTTGGATTACTATTAGTAAGAGTCACGCTGCCCTTTAATGCCTTCGTGCCTTCGGCCCAAAAGAGAAAGATGCCGGAAATAAACAGTTCTCGGTCAGTTATAAACTTTATGTCTTTCCTTGCTTGCGTGTATTTTAGCGCAAGTCTCTCCTCACGCTTCCTCCGCATTGTACTTCTAAAGTTTTCAATGCGTCGAGGGTTAACTTCACACAACTCTTTCATCCGCTCCTCAGAAAGTGGATAATCTCTCAGCCAATAGTGAAGCGTGCTTTTACTAATCCCGAGCAGAGATTTAATCTCACTGTAACTTTTTCCTTGTAGCCGCAAATCAATGGCTTTCCCTCTGTCAATTAATCGTGCCATATTGAACCTTTGTAATAGTACTACAGCAACTATTATACAAAGGTTCTAGAATTTAGAGAAGTTAATAACTATCGAGGTATGGACAACGCGATCTTTTGATTGAAGTAATTTTCTATTCCCAAATAGGTTGCGTGTGCCAGCGCCCTGAGCGCCTGATCTCGGAGGGTTGGATCGGTAAACTTTTTCTCATAAATATACCCATACTCGATAAGAAGCGAGATGCCGTCACGAGTACCGTTTGAACCAACCGCGATGAGCTCTTGGTCTTCGACAACACCCGGCTTTTCCTTTTTATAGTTACTGACCGGCTGAACATGGGCCAACTCGCCCGAAAGCGCACGCGCCATCTCCTTACTCGCACGTGCATTGGGAAGCTGTCCTTCGGGTTCATAAATTGCAAAACCCTGATACTTACCAACCTTATTCACCTTTCTGCCTGGATAGTCATTAAGGTGGAGATGCAGTACCAAGTTTACCTTGTTTTCATTGGCATATTTATTGATGCCATAGAGCACCAGTGCCGTGGCAGTCGGTGCCTCATTGTGGTCTACGGCAACCCTCGAGGCATAGAGTCCTTTGGCCACGCCCGTGAGTGTCTGTATTTGTGCCGCGGCTCGAAAGACCTGCACATCGATGTTGTTCTCTGCCATATAGGTTTTAAACCAATCTGCAAAATCACCCGTACCCGCGCGCACAAGCTGAGATGAGAGATGAAGGTCGCGGGACAGTTCGTCCTGCAAATAGCCACCAAGTTGCAGAACGAGGTCACGTTCGGCGACATCCTTATACTCGGTCCCGCCCGTTGTTTGCTCGTGTCCGGGGACGATGAGCACCTTGAGCGTACGGTTTGCGTACTCTGCTCGAATGACGTCAGGGGAAATCTTCTCGGCAAAAAATACACCCGCCAGTGCACCATATGCAGAGTCAAACAGGTGTGGTGCAAAGTCCTGGAACGCAAAAAACCCGATCGAGGTGATGAGGACCAGACAGAGCGTGTAGATATACCCGATACGCATTATTAGCTCTCGGGAGTTATGGTTACCGGCTCAGTGGTAACCGCGGCCTCAGGAAGTTTTTTGGGTTTTATACCGTTCAGGATCAACAAATCTTCAAACTCTTTTCGTTCAATAGTTTCAATGGTAGTGAGTTCTTTCGACATTGCATGAAGTGCTTTTTCATGTTCGTGTAAAATGTTCTGTGCACGTACTCCTGCCTCACGCATAATGACAGAAACTTCCGCATCGATGAGTGCCGCAGTTGCCTCAGAAATGCCCCCTCCCGAGAATCTCCCGCCACCAACGAGCATCTGTTCGCTGCCGGCGACGTCAACGGGGCCGACTTTGTCTGACATGCCGTACCTGGTAACCATATCACGCGCAAGTGCCGATGCCACCGCGATATCATTGGACGCTCCGGTCGTCACGTCACCAAAGATCATTTGCTCTGCGGTATATCCGCCGAGTGATACGGTAATATCGTCAAGGAACTGTTTCTTGGTATGCATTCGTTTTTCTTCAAGCGGGAGCTTCAAAGTGTATCCCGCCGCACGACCACGAGAGATGATCGAGACTTTGTGTACCGGATCGGCATACTCAAGGATCGAGGCGAGGAGCGCGTGGCCCATTTCGTGATATGCGGTAATCTCTTTTTCTTTCGGTCCCAACACGTGACTCTTGCGCTCTGGTCCAAGCATGACCTTTTCGACCGAACGGATCAAGTCAAATTGACCAACCTTCGTACGCTCCTCGCGTGCGGCGAGAATAGAGGCCTCATTCATCAAGTTTGCGAGGTCAGCACCGGAGAATCCCGGAGTACGCTCAGCGATTGTCCGGAGCTTTACGTCTTCGGCAAAAGGCATCTTTGCTCCATGAATTTTGAGAATCGCTTCGCGGTCGTTGATATCCGGCAAGTCGATGGTTACGCGGCGGTCAAAGCGACCCGGACGGAGTAGCGCGACATCAAGCACATCAGGGCGGTTTGTCGCCGCCATCACGATGACCTTGTCGTTGGGCTCAAAGCCATCCATTTCAACGAGGATCTGATTGAGCGTTTGCTCGCGTTCATCATTACCTCCGCCGACGCCTCCGCCGCGATGACGACCAACCGCATCGATTTCATCGATAAAGATGATCGCCGGCGCCGCCTTTTTCGCCATATTAAACAAGTCGCGGACGCGCGAAGCCCCAACACCGACAAACATTTCGACAAACTCAGAACCGGAAAGGTAGAGAAACGGCACGCCCGCCTCGCCTGCCACCGCTCGCGCCAAAAGGGTTTTCCCGGATCCGGGGGGCCCCATGAGTATCACCCCCTTCGGAATACGTGCACCGATATCAAGAAATTTTTTAGGATTTTTGAGAAAATCGACGATCTCCGAAAGTTCTTCTTTGGCCTCTTTTGCCCCGGCCACATCCTTAAATCGAACCTTCTGCTTTTCGTCGTTTGGATCGATCATGCGCGCCTTGGATTGGCCAAACGAGAATGCCTGCATGGATGATACTTTAACCTGACGAGACAAAAACCAGATAACAAAAAGGATGAAGGCGACAAGCGGTACATACGGGAGGATGAGTCCCGCGAAAAATTCCCAGCCCGATGGTCCACGCACTTCAATCTGTACCAGAGAAAGTTTTTCGGCAGAGACTCCGTATGCCTGGATCGCTTCATATACGGTACTTCCCGGCTCTTTTTTTGCAAATTCGAGCGTACCATCCGTGCGCGCAATATCAAGTCGATCTCCGCTTACAGCAATTTTCTGCACCGTGCCCGCAGAAATTGCCTTTGCCACGTCCGAAACCGGGACTTCCTTTTCGTTCTTCTTCTCGCCTCCAAAAACCGAATACAAACTTACAATAATCATGAACACGAGAATCGCAATCAAAATTTGACCAGAGATTTCCTGAAGTGGACCGGATGTGTTCGTGCGCTTTTTGTTATTGTTGTTATTTTTTTTAGGCATGCGGTGATGAAATTATTTCTGGATGAATACAAACATGGATAATTTGGGCCAAGTGGTACGCTGCACCCAGGGAAAGTCCCGGGATGGTAAGTACCCCGGACTGCTGTCCGCCCAGTGGGGCCGCAGTAGGAGCGGTATCAACATGTACATGAGCCACGTTGCCCATGCGCTCAAACATTCCCTGAACCACCCGTACACCCTGCATATCAGAGAAAGGAACACAGCGCTGTGCTCGGCGCAATACACCCGTACACACTTCGATGTAGTCAGAAAAAAAGTGGAAGGTGAGTTTACGTATCCAAACATTCAAATAGAGCGCATAGAGAGTCAAGAGGATTGCGTACAAAAGCGTGGCGAGAAGCACCGCAACCTCGAAGCCGCCGATACTTGCCCGAACAAAGAGCAAGGGACCTAAAATTGCAGGTATTGAGATGAATGCCATGATTACTGCCATACGCATAAGTTGTGCAATAAAGAAGCTCTGACTCAGTGGATAGGTGCGGTCTGAAATTTCTTCGGTTCCATGGTACTTTTTGGGCACCGTAACATGACCGTGCAATTCAAGCGGACCTCCCTGATGATTGATATGATTCAGTGCCATACTGGACGTGCCACACAGCTCGTGACCGTACTCCAGTATACACCAAAAACTCCTCTGCGTATAGACAGGTGTCATGACATACGGTAATATATGTTCTTACGAATACTAATACCTACTTCATGGACCCACGCAAAAAAACCAAGATTGTAGCCACGATCGGACCGGCAAGCGAAAGTGTGGAGATGCTTTCAAAACTCATAACGGCGGGAATGGATGTTATGCGGCTGAATTTCTCGCACGGAGATTTCGCCGAGCACGAGAACCGCGTACACAACGTACATGCGGCGATGAGTGCAACCGGGAGGACCGTCGCCATCATGCAGGATTTGTCGGGACCCAAAATCCGCATTGGTGAATTTGAAACAGAGCGCGTGGACCTTGTCCCCGGCGAAACGTTCGTACTCACACAGGAAAAGATTATCGGCGACAAGAATAGAGCGTACATCAACTATCCGTCACTGGCCGCCGAGATGCATGTGGGCAGTCCGATACTTTTGGACGATGGCAAAAAAAGACTTGAAGTAATCGAAATCAAGGGGGATGAAGTCCATTGTAGGATTATTGTTGGAGGCAACTGTAAAGGCAAGCGTGGCGTCAATCTGCCGGGAGCGAACTTGTCCATCAGTGCACTCACCGCAAAGGATAAAGAAGATATCGCGTTCGGCCTCAAACACAAAGTTGCTTACATGGCATTCTCGTTCGTTCGTCGGCCCAGCGATGTGATCGAACTGCGTGAAATTCTGACCAAGGCCGGGAGCGACGCGGCGATTATTGCAAAAATCGAAACCCCCGAGGCGGTAGCTTGTATCGACGAAATTATCGCGCTTGTCGACGGCATCATGATCGCGCGTGGCGACCTCGCGATCGAGATCCCCG
>Ga0208375_1001320_pt1 | contig 28572 bp, 26 predicted proteins | sample RifOxyD1_FD_184038 | JGI IMG/M metagenome (GOLD analysis project Ga0208375, IMG submission 184038) | Soil microbial communities from Rifle, Colorado - Rifle Oxygen_injection D1 (SPAdes) | ecosystem: Environmental > Terrestrial > Deep subsurface > Rock core/Sediment | place: Rifle, Colorado...
TTGATCAGCAAATGCATTTAAAGCGCTACCCACGCTATCATTCCATGTATATGCGGCATTTTTAGGATCGGAGAACTTAAGATAGAAGTTAAATGCCTCTTTTCCAATAGCATTCGCGAATGTTGCCTGCGTGAAATCACCATTTACCATCTCAGTGCCTGATTGAAGCATAAGAGTTGAAATAATATCTGACATATTATCAATCGACCGCTTTGACCCACCAAGTGCGATCGCGGCACGCTCAATGCGCCCAAGCGAGGTGAGCGCGCGAAGCCGAGGAATAAGATTTATTACTTCTTGCCAATCCCGAGGAGGGGCTACTATCCCCTCATTATCAAAAATATCTTTATTATAAAAAAGCGCGAGCGTATCAATATATAAAGGCAAGGAGAAGATTACCCCATCAGCAGCAAAATCTTGTTCTGCAATACGAGGAAAAAGCTCACGAAATGATTGGAGTGTGAGCATCGCCTCAGGAACGGGGTATAGTTTATTGTAATGTTTTGGAACCCATGTGTTGTCAATCACGAATACATCCGGGCCATTCCCTGCGGCAAGCGCATCAACAAGCGAAGATTCATATAGCGCAGAATCTACTTTTTTATACGACACCTTTACTCCCGGATATACTGCATTAAATCCTTTAATAAGCGGATCAACTATGCTCGATTCTTCCACCCCCCACACGGATAGTTCCGCTTTCAATTGATCTTCGGGACCAACACGAAGACCAGGAATAACTCCCGTAAAAACGAGTCCAAAAAAGAAAATAATACTTCCGACGATGCCGATCACTATGCGCTGAGAACGAGAAAACATACATTAAGTATAATCTCAAAGAGTAACGGCGCCAATTAATTGATCGCCTGCATTTAATTTCATTACTCGCACTCCTTGAGTCGCACGCCCCGCGAGCCTAATGCTTGCAATCTCGATGCGAATAACTTGGCCTTTCGCCGATAACGCAAGGAGCTCTATTTCTTCATCAATAATCTGTGCACTAATAATGACGCCTGTCTTGTTGGTAAGTTTGAGTGTTTTTATACCAGAACCACCTCGCTTCTGAACTTTGTATTCGGTAAGCGAAGTTTGTTTTGCAAATCCATGCGCAGTAACCACAAGAAAACGGGCTTTCTTTGTGTCTTTTTCAATCACCCCAAGGGAACTGATTTCATCTTTTTCTTTTAACTTAATTGCGCGAACACCTCCCGCACCTCGTCCCATCGCCCGAAGCTGTGATTCCCTAAATCGAATCGCCTGACCAAAACGAGTTGCGATAATAACGTCAGACTGCCACGATGAAAGCTTTACCTCCTGAAGCAAGTCTCCTTTTTTAAGCCCGATTGCGATAATTCCCGTACGCCTTACATTTGCAAAATCCCGAAGGTTTGTTTTTTTGATCATTCCTTGCTTAGTCACCATAATAAGAGAGTGAGAAGACGCTTCCTCGGACTTTGCCTTTGAAGATGAGGCATAACTTACGATTGCGCTGATTTTTTCCTCCTGTGGAATTTCGAGGAAGTTATGAATTGATTTGCCCTTTGAAGTCCTGCTTGATGCAGGAATATCATATACACGAGTTTGAAACACTCGGCCTCTGTCCGTAAAGAATAAAATATAATCGTGGGTATTTGCAGAAAGTAACTGTGTTAAAAAATCCTCCTCTGCAAGATCAGAACCTATCAAGCCCTTTCCTCCACGCTTCTGCATCTTAAATGAAGAAGGAGCCATGCGCTTGATATTTCCACTCTTTGAGAAAGTAATCACTGTTTCTTCCTGAGGAATAAGGTCTTCTTCGTTGAATTCCTTAAGACTTCCTGCGACAACTTTTGTCCTTCGTTCGTCTCCAAATTTCTTTCGTACATCGGCGAGTTCATCTTTAATAACTTGAAGAATCTTTTTTGGGCTCTTTAAGAGCAATTTTAAATCCTCGATAAGCTTCCTCTTCTCCTTTAACTCATCTTCGATTCTTTGGCGCTCCAAAGACGCGAGTGTTTGAAGCCTCATTTCAAGAATAGCGGTTGTTTGCCTATCGCTTAACTTAAAGATCTTCATAAGCTCTTTATGAGCCTCTTCTTTATCAGCAGACTTTTTAATAACCGCGATCACTCGATCAATGTCTGCAAGTGCAATGGAAAGTCCTTCTAAAATATGAGCACGCTCTTCAGCTCTCCGTAAGTCGAACTCAGCACGACGACGCACCACGGTTTGCCTATGAGCCACATATGCTTGAAGCACATCCTTAAGAGACATCACTTGAGGCTGTAAGCCGTCAGCAAGCGCGAGCATATTTAAATGGAAATCCTTTTGAAGATCGGTATATTCGTAAAGTTGGTTCAAGATTTTCTGGGGAGCAGCGTCGGCCTTGAGCTCGATCACGACCCTCAGTCCAGTTCTGTCTGACTCATCGCGCACATCACGAATTCCCTCTACTTTCTTTTCTTGAACAAGATTCGCGATTTTTATAATAAGTTCAGCCTTATTCACCTGATAAGGGATCTCGGTAATAATAATTTGCAATTGCCGAGCCTTTTCCCCTTCTTTAATATCAGCAACTCCACGAGTCGTGATTGTTCCACGACCTGTTGTGTATGCGTCAACGATCGCTTTTCTGTCATATATAATGCCTCCCGTAGGAAAATCAGGGCCCTGAAAATATTTCATAAGGGCGGGCATATCCGCTTCAGGATCATCAATAAGATGAAGCGTGGCATCAATAACCTCGCCTGCGTTATGAGGAGGAATGTTTGTTGCCATGCCAACCGCGATGCCTACGGTGCCATTTAAAAGTAGATTAGGAAGCTTTGCGGGAAGAACTTTAGGTTCCTGACGTGTCGCATCATAGTTTGGACTCCAATCAACTGTTTCTTTATCAATATCAGTAAGCATTTCTTCCGCAATTTTCGAAAGCCGCGCCTCGGTATAACGCTCGGCTGCCGCAGGGTCACCATCAAGGCTCCCAAAGTTACCTTGTCCTTGAATAAGAGGATAACGAAGCGAAAAATCCTGAGCCATACGAACGAGAGCCTCATAAATCGGCATGTTTCCATGAGGATGATAACGACCCATCGTTTCACCGGTAATGTTTGCTGATTTTCTAAACTTCGATCCGGAGGTAAGGCCAGAGTCCCACATCGCCCATAAAATTCTTCTCTGTACAGGCTTTAACCCATCGCGCACATCGGGAAGCGCGCGAGCAACAATCACCGACATCGCATAACTCAGATAAGACTCCTTGAGCTCTTGAGTTAATTCTCGTTTCTCTATATTACTTTTTGATTCTTCAGCCATATTAATATGAAAGTTTTTGATACGGAACTTTTTCTAATCCATCAAGAACAAAATCCGGCTTAAGGCGTCTCACCTCTATAAACCGTGCTCCCGTGAGTCCTCCAATGTATCCTAGTAATGCAGTTTTTAAAGAGGAGGCTTTAGAAAAAGAATTGCGTAACGTTCCAGAAAGCGATGGCACAACGCCCTGCTCTTCTTCGTTACTTACTTTATTACTATCCCCCCTTTCAGGAGTTACCCCGCCTATTACCGCATTAATATATACAACCCACAGCGCAATAATAAAAACAACAGTAGTTCCGCTTAAAATCCAAAGCCACATCTTTTTCACGTCTTCGGATGACTCTTGGAGAGTAACAACAAAATGCTTGATCTGCTTTATCATATTCTTATGCTTTTAAAATCACTACTTTCGTTTTCGCCTCAGACAGATCCCTTGCTTTAATTGAGAGCTTCTCCTCGGTAGTTGCCTCATACCCTACCGCCTTCAAAAATTCTTTTACGTCGCCTGCATCACGCTTAAGATCAGGAATTTTGAAAAATGTAGGGATTACAATCTTTGGTTCGATCTTTTTTATGAGCTTCGCCGCTTCCTCAAGTGGTAGAAATGGACTTCCCCCCGCGGGAATCATAAGAATATCTGTTTTTACAAATGCTTCCAATGTATCAGGTTCAAGAGGATTGCTTATGTGTCCCAATATCCCGAATTTTATATCCTCCAACTTGAATACATATGCAATTTTCGTAAATGTATCTGTAGATTCCGATACTAATTGAAAGCCTCGTATTTCAAGCCCCATGACATCATACTCGCCTGCGGAATGTATTCGGACGACTCCTTCCTCGCCTTTCTGCTCACCAAAAGATTCGAGTCCATGGGCCGCGCGCAATGTCTCGAGAAGAACATTATGACGAAAACGAGGAGGCGTAAGTCCTCCTTTTGCTTCGAATGGGTCAATAAGAAGATCCAAAGATCCCGCTTGAATCCTAAAACAACCCTCGCCGTACCAATTAATAGACATCAGTCCTACTTTACCTCAAAGGGGCTTGATTTTCAATAGTTTTTATGTAATCTTACGTAAATATCAATACATTCATGGCAAGCATTAAGAAAATAGCAACACTCTCGCAGTTCGCACAACTTATTAAAGGAGAACCAGCATTAGTTCAAATTTTAAAGGTAGGTGAACTCATTTCTGTAACTTTCCTCGAAAGAACATCCAGAGAAGCATACTTTGAAATAGGCAACATCGGAACAGGTATTATTTTTGGCACAGAATTACTTAATGCCCGAAAACTCATAGAGGAATTAAAAGTCGGAGACAGCCTTACAGCTAAAATTGTATCCCTCGACAATGGTCATGGCTATGTCGAACTTTCAATTAGTGAAGCGGGTAAGCAAAAAGCATGGCAAGTTATCAAAGAGCTCCAAGAAAAAGGAGAGATTATTACTGTAAAAATTGGAGGTGCAAATAGCGGTGGACTCACAACTATTATCAATAACATTCCCGCATTTCTTCCTGTATCTCAGCTTTCAAACGAGAATTATCCCCGCGTAAACGATGGAGATCGCGCAAAAATCCTTGAAGAATTAAGAAAGTTCGTAGGCCGCGATCTTAAAGCAAAAATTATTGATGTTGATGCAAGAAAAAATAAACTCATTATTTCAGAGCGTGAAATTAGCGACCAAAATGTTAAAGAGTTATTGGGCAAATACACCGCAGGCCAAATCATAGATGGCGTCATATCAGGAGTTGCAGACTTTGGGGCATTTATTAGATTCACTGACAATCCTGCAATCGAAGGCCTGATTCATGTCTCTGAGATTGACCATAAAATCGTAGAGAATCCAAAGGAGGTATTGAAGATTGGAGAAGCAGTCAAGGTACAAATTCTCGAGATCAAAGAAGGACGAGTTTTTCTTTCATTAAAGGCATTAAAGCCAAATCCGTGGGATAAGGTTGCAGATAAATACAAAGTAGGCGCAGAAATAGAAGGAGTGGTGTATAAATTCAACCCATTTGGCGCATTCATTAATCTTGATAACGAAATCCAGGGACTTATTCATGTGTCACTTTTTGGAGGTAGTATCGAAGAGATGAAAAAGAAGCTCACTGTGGGACAAAAATATACATTCATCATAGAACTCGTAAAGCCTACAGAGAAACGATTAATCCTTAAACTAAAGTAAATATAAAAACCGCCCTTCTGGCGGTTTTTATATTTTTTCATTCACTTAACCAATTTTCTCTATTCTCAAGCATTTTTTGCGCATATGAAATTGCCTCTTCTTTTGTTTTAAAGTGTTTGGCATCTGGAGCATCTCCAATCCAATCCCCTTTATATGATTCTTGATTTTCTAGAAGCCCATATACTACGTATTCTCCATTTTCCTCCACTACGGTAGTATATATTTGTCCTCCTTCTGCCCACCCCACAGATGCATGCTCACTTTCAAATACTTCTTTGAAGTTTTTCTCCTCTTTGTTTTCCTCGGATATATTTTCAAAATCCATATTTATATAGAAATTACATAACGACCTTTTATTGAGTATTTTCTTTTTTAATCCACTTATCAAGCTCTATTATAATTTCATCGGGGATAACAACCTTCTTTCCGGGAATAGTAACCCCAGGATAACGCCATGCAGAAATAATTAACTTTTTCTGCTGCCGCTTTTGATACATAACCCACACTTCATGAAGTTTTTTTGTAGTACTACTTGACTGCATAACGGCCACCGTCTCTCGCGCTATACCTTCCTCAGTTCGTTTTGGATTGCGAATGACTCCTAGGATCAAACTCTTTGAAAGCCTGTATTGGACCATTTTCGTTTTCACATGATTCGTCCATTCATATTTATGATCGTTTTTAGGAAACGCAAACATATAAGGTATATGTCACATAACCATATCTTATAACATTATCTGCGCTCAATCCCCCCTATCTCCTTAAAAATTCTGACATACTTTTCTCAAGAGCCTTGATGGCTGTCTGGATGTCTGCCAACATCTGAGAAGCAGGGATATTACTTGTATTTGCCACGCAACTAGATCCATTCCAGTATTGGCCAGATGGACAGTCTGTGCTTGAAGTATTCACGCACGCGGATCCATTCCAATATTGGCCAGATGCACACGTTGTGGATGGTTGCGAACTCACACAACTAGATCCATTCCAGTATTGACCCGAAGAACAACTAGAGCTTGGAGAGTCAACGCACGCTGAGCCATTCCAATACTGATTTCCGGAGCATGTTGTAGATTGCGAGCTTACACATGCGGATCCATTCCAATATTGGCCAGATGCACATGAAGAAGAACCTGTATTAGCAGTACTCGTACAACCAGACACATAATTCGAAGAACATTGATACAAGACACCTGATGAATTTCTGTATTCTGTCATACCCGAATTAAAACAGTATCCATCACTACCCATAGTATGCCAACCAGTTCCATACTGAGTTTCACATGCATTTGTGTAAGTGGAACTCGTATTCGTATAAGAGGTAATGCACGCGTACCCACTCCATGTTTGACCCGCCAAGCATGCAGAAGATCCCGGTGTAACACAACTTGATCCATTATAGTATTGACTTGACGAGCAAAGCAGAGCTTGACTGCATTTATTTGGATCAGGCATGCCAAAATCAACGCTATTTGAGTCTCCTGCTCCCGGCATCCACACACTAGAAGCGGATGGCACTCCAGCACAAGCTTGTTTTAAACTATCAATTCTAGTCTGACTTGCATCAGACCGAATAGACGACTGCATTCCAAGTGAATTCCATACCTGATTTCTTGTGTTTTGATAATACGTTGACGACGTAGATTGAGTTACGCATGATGTCCCATTCCAGTACTGATTAGAGGAGCAGTAATATGGATTGGTAGAGCTAGAAGCAATAGTAGGAACTGAAATAGTTGTCGTAGTAGCTATAGGACAATTAGGAATTCCAAAATTTTGCCAATTAATAGCCGCGTCATTACCCGCGCCAGCTCTCCATGCCAATTGACTTTTATTTATAAGTCGACACTGCGAATCGACACTCGCTATATAATTAAGATAATCGTTATCAGTTCTATTTAGAATATATGAGCTTTCAGTCAAGTTATCTTTAAAATTCCAAATATGCAGCTTCCAATCAGCATTATAAGAAGTAGATGAGCTCGTGATGTAGGTAGTAGATGATCCGGGCGCAATTCCAAGAGCGCAACCAACCCCATTAAAATACTCACCACTTCGACACAGAGATGCTGAACGGCATTTCGCTCCATCAGGCATGCCAAAATCCTCGTTACTAAATACACCAGCACTCGGCAACCATACATTAGCAGTCGCAGGAATAGTCAAACATGATTGCTTTAAGGAATCTATTCTTGCTTGACTCGCATCACTTCTAATCCATGACTTCAAACCGAAACTATTCCAAATTTGCTCTCTTTGGCCACCAATAGGATTTGGTGCAGTTTCTCTCCTTGCCTCACAAGAATAGTATGTGCCGCATTGAGCAGATTGATATGAAACTACTTTTTCCTGTCCGAGAGGGCATGAGTTCACAGTTACAAGAGCGGGGCATACAAGTTCCTGCGATTGACTTGTCTTTTGACAAACCGCGCAACCATCTTGCCCAAAGCCGACTTGACCTTCCGTGCATGCAGGAAGGGTATTGTATAGAGGGCAACTTATTGGTTGATCCCCATCATAATCATTCCAACCAAACTGCTTAAAACTAGCAACAGTAAGCGGGCCCACAAGGCCAGTTTGTATAATGCCATATTTTCTCTGCCAACGCATGATGGCATTTCGAGTAGCCTGTCCGTAATATCCAGTCACAAGACCCTCGGGATATAAATCCCTATCTTTAGCTAAAAATTCCTGTACCGCCCTTACGTCTTCGCCTTCATAACCTGAACGTAAAACACGATTGATTTCTGGTAGAGGCCCTGTTTCTTTCTTAAAACTGACACTAGGTTGCGCTTTTTCTTCGACAATGACGGGCTTAGTAGCTACCTCAGACCGTAATGTATTGACCTCTTTTTTGAGGCTTTGTATTTCAGCCAATAATTGCAGGATTTGCTTTTGAAGAGTTTCAAGCGTTACACTACCTGCACTTGTGGTACTTTGTGCATAGGCATAAAGACCTGTACCGACCATGGTCTGGGCAAGGACCATGCTCACCACAAAAAACTTTTTAAAAAGATTGATCATTTTTTATAATGATTTTTCAAAATTAATAATGATAATACATTTTTAATAATAACCTCCGCCCATGAAATATCCATACATGAGTTATCAACAATCAATAACCGCAACTAGTTGAGCGGGTAAGCGGAATCGAACCGCCATCTCGTCCTTGGCAAGGACGTGTAATAGCCACTATACCATACCCGCATTCTATTTAATGTAACCTAAAAATACCTTCGAAATCAATAATTATAGGATTATATACACATTACCCAGTGCGCCCATGAGGAATCGAACCTCAATCTCATCCTTCGCAGGGATACGCTCTATCCATTGAGCTATGGGCGCATATAATCTAAAAACGAATCAAACGAGAAAATGAATCAAAGAAAGATTCTTTAATCTCTGACTCAGGAAGGAATAGTAGCAAAAAATCCCTTACCTGAGAAGACACGTCACAAGGAACGAATATTTTAAGAACAAGCCCCGTACGAGACTTCGGAAGAAGCATTAACTCATTAAAACTGTCATTTTCTTCACGAATCCAAAATCCAGCAAGAGAAGAATATTCACAAAACGCAAACGTTCCGATGCGTACACCCTTTTCCCCTACCTCAAAAGAAAGTACTCGCGGCATTCGCTTTGACCACGTCATCATAAGTCCATAAGCAATACCGAGAAATACAATAAGAAGAAAATTCTTCTGCCACAAAGCGAAAAGCACAAGAGCTGCAAGAATTCCCACACTCCAAAGATACCATTCCCTACCTTTCTCTTTGTACATAAACTCAGGAGCGTTCCATGCAATAGATTGAGGAAGTTCGTTACTCATACGCTTTCGATATAAGAACAAGTGCAAGCGCACTAAAGGCAATAGTCACGTCCCTAAAAACAATAAGCATTTGATCAAGATTAAATACAAGAATTCCACAGAGCGTAAGAAATGCGCATAGAGCCGCATGGGATGTTTTCCATGAAATAATAAGCCACACACCAAGAGTAATTTCATACATCGCAAATAACAACATCCACGTATTGGTTGCAATAAGGAGTCCATCCTGCATAAAACGCGGGAAGAATCCCACCCAATTCGAAGCATCATTTAAAGAAGAGATTCCTGCATATAAAAACACAAAAGATAGCCCAATCCTTAAGAGCCATGAAGCATGACGGACATATGTATTCATTGTATCTATCTTATCATATTTTAAGTCGGATACGATGCTTAAAGCTCATTATTAACGGATTTCCTTGTGCGCGGCCCCACCACCCCAAACCCAGTAGTTCTCGCATCCCCACCACAAACAATCCCTCGATCGCATTGATACTGCTCGACCGCAAGCATAGTAAGTATCCCAAAATAACCCGTTTCTTGGGGTATATGAAGATAGCTCCTTTGCATCAAAAACCGTTGCAGTAGAGATACATCGTCATTAGACGTCCCAAATGCAAGTGATTGCGTGATTAGTGGAGATTCTACAAAAGACCCCACCAGACTATTCTCCTTGTCGCGAAGAAGAATTTTAATTTGCCTAAAAAGATTTGAATTTTCAGGTTTAATAGCAACATACACTGCATCGTGATTTCGAAGATCAATGGTACGCGTACTCCACTCCATTGCATTCCATCCCTGCGCCCCCCTTGCCTTTACTGCTCCGTGAGGAATTGCATTATTCCATCCACCATTGTGGATATCAAAAAACGCATAGCGAACTTCGTGAAGGATTTCATTATCATCCTTATTTCTCATCCACCCCACAATAATTTCGTTGCGAGAAGGCACATATGTTCCATGCACACTATAAACCTGCTCTATATTATCACGCTCTTTTTCTTTATAAATTTCAAAATGATCGAAATAAAAATCAGCAGGCACGCGGGGCAACTCATGTCGCATATCAACGTAAAATCGAGTAAGAAGATCGAAGTAATTCATACCCCTCTCGCCCGTTGGATACTCAAGCACTCCTTCATCCAAACCTCCTTCCGCACCACGCCTATGATTAGGATGCGGATCCACTATAATCTGATGCCATTCACCCGTATAAGGAATATTGTAGTAATGATAGAAATGATCGCCACCTGATTCGGCGCTATCTTTGTCTCCAGAAGAAGATCGAATGTATGTCCCTACATGCATATTTGCGCGCCCTCCATCTGCCTTACTGATACCTTCCGGAACCTTAATCCAAAACCGCATACGATTGTATGTATTTATCTTCCATTCACGTGGATTTTCAATATATTCTCTCATGAAATGCCACGCATCCCGCGTACGAGGAAGAAACTGGAGGTACGCATTCCCCTTCTCTACCCGCACACGAAGACTACTACTTCCATTATATGAATCAGTGCTCGCTATATCTTCTTCCCCGCGATCTGAATCTTCTTTGGAATTTTCGTACAAATTCCACAATAAGCGCCGCTCAGGATTAGTGCGAGTCTCATCAGCTATCCTTATGGATTGCCTCTCAAAATCATCAATAATAAGAGCGCGCGCAGAGAATGGCATAGTACTTACAAAAAAACTCGCTATAAGCAGTGTATTCCTCACTCATTACCTATACTGAAGAGCAAATAAATATTACATGAAAATGCCGCATTTTTTTCTTATGTATTCACAAACCGCAAGCAGTAAATTAAGATCAAAATTATGAAAATATTATTCTTACGAGCAGTAATTGTGCTTATCGGAATCGTGACACTTATAGTCATGATTCGATTTCCCTTGACTGAAGGGAGGGCCGTAAGCTTAGACCTGTTTAGTATTTATTCTGATCCGTTCATCATATATGGATACACAGCATCTATTTCATTTTTTGTTGCGCTGTATCAGGTATTTAAATTATTCGGATACATCGAAAATAATAAAATATTCTCACTAAGTGCCGTAAAAGCTTTAAGGAATATAAAATATTGCGCAATCATACAAAGCATATTAATCGTGATGGTAGCACTATATATAGGGATGTTTCACGGCATAAATGACGATCCGGCGGGTTTTATTGCCATAGCCATTCTTGCCACCCTTATTTCTATCGTCATCGCCACCACAGCGGCGGTATTTGAACGAGTTTTGCAAAATACGGTGCAAGGAGATTAAATAGCTTACTTGGCGGCAGACAAAACTATTTGGATTTAGATTTTTTTCCGAGCATAGATTGCACCGAAGAGCTAATCGGTTTATTAATGCGATGAATACAGCCGAACCAGCAACAAGGACGCCGCATTCCCTCTTTAAGTTCCTTAATTGTTCTCTTTATGTGTTCCTTCCTTGTTTCGTCTTTCTTGACAAAGATAATCCAACAAATCCATTCATTGCGCGCAAGTGGTGTAATATCATTCCATACTGCAAGTGCTTTCAGGTCAGAAGTTAATGCATCCCGTAAATCTACAGGAACTTTATGCGCTACACCACTCACAATATCCTTTTTAGTCTTAATCACAAGATTTATTCTCTACTTTTCGCCTCATTTATTTTTACTAGTACTTTGACTAGTTTCTCTATTGCTTTGAAATCTGGCGGTGAGGGTAGTCGGACAAATTAGTGCAAAAGCTTAATGAGCTATTGGACTTCACGGATCATGCCGACAAGGTATTCCAAACGAGTGGGATGCACCAAAAGCGCACACTGATGAAGCTTTGCTTCGAAGAATTCAATGCATACTCGTAGAGATTTTCCTAGTAAGTAGGATAGCTTTTCTAAGATAAGTTAAAAATCAATCTGGTCAAAATCCATTTGTTCTTTGGGTATGCCTTTTGAAATTCCGTAATCTATAACTTCCTTTATTTTATTTTTTGCATCCCGATTGAGTTGAAAAATTCTCCCCCCCTCTCCATCATCGGCTCCAAAAGCAACAATAAGCTCATTTTTATCATTTTCTCTATAACCGTCCATGTACCAAGGAATATTTGGGTCATCGTAGTGCTTTGTCATTTGCCCTTGTAACTCCTTGATCTGCCTCAGGGTTACTGAGACCTCATCAATACTAATCCAAGCATCTTTTTCGAAGCTTTCTATTGTTTTAGCTTCCAACTCATCCAGTATACTTGGGTTAATAAAAGCTCCTCGCACTACTCGCATTTTATATTTTACTTCAGATGAGGTATCGAATTCGTTTTTCATTATTTTAACACTCTTGTAATTCTTGGCGGAGGCGATGTCCCGAAATTAGAACCGAAACGACTTGATTTCAGGAGCGTTGATAAAATTGTACGTAACTTAAGGCGAATCTACAAAGAAAATCCTGCCTTATTCGAGATTCCTACTTTCGCTCAAAAACAATATTAGCAACTTTCTCCACCTCTTTGTCGGAAAGCTTTGAACCTTCAAGACGAGTTGATGCACCGGCAGAAGCTATAAGAGTGGCGCGACGAAGTTCTGCCAGGCGCTCTGGTGAAATACCTGTATTCTTTTTTGTTCGCTTAAGCTTTTTCATGATTTTAGATTTGTCCCTCCCATTCCTTATAAAATCGATCTAGGTACTCTTCCATAAATTGATGTCGACCTTCAGCGATCTTTTTTGCTGTTCCTGTATTCATCAATTCTTTGAGCAAGAGCAGCTTCTCATAGAAGTGATTGATAGTATGGCTTTGATTCTTTGAATATTCTTCTTTGGTTTGGTGCATTACAGGCTTTTGATTAGGGTCATACATAGCGCGGTTCTTATGACCGCCATATGCAAATGTTCGTGCGATACCAATGGCTCCAACAGCGTCCAAGCGATCGGCGTCCTGAACCACTTTTCCTTCAAGGGTCGATGGAACGGTTTTAACACCAGCTCCTTTAAAACTTCCTTCTTGAATGATCTGACCGATTGTCGCAATTATATCTTTCGATACGCCGTACCGCTCAAGCATTTCTCCGGCAACTCGAGGACCAACCGTATCGTCTCCATCATGGAATTTCCAGTCCGCAATATCATGCAAAAGCGCAGCTAATTCGACGATGGTAATATCGACGTTTTCTGTTTCGCCGATATGCTTTGCCATCTTCCAGACACGATATACATGCCACCAGTCGTGACCTGACCCTTCACCTTCAAGCTTGGCTTTAACTTCGTCGGCTATTTTTGAAATGAGTATATCGTTTTCCATATGGTTCGAATCCCTTTGGGGTTCACTCATTTTATCACTTTTCGGTTTTGAAATGCAGGGCAAAATAAGGGAATTTTGACTGCCATTTTCCAAAACTACTGGCGGTGAGGGTGGGATTCGAACCCACGATACGGTTTTTAACCCGTATAGCGGTTTAGCAAACCGCCGCCTTCAGCCTCTCGGCCACCTCACCATCTGCTTTAATCCTAAGAAAAGAACACTTCGCTCAGTATAAATCGAAGGGTTGTATTTATCAAACTTCTCTGATAGCGTATAGTGATTAGAATCGCATATGAAACCAAAAAACGAAAAAAAAAGCAACCTCTTGCCACGCCCCCCCATTGTGGTTGTTATGGGCCATGTTGACCATGGAAAAACTACTCTCCTTGATTACATTCGCAACACTCGCCTTGCGATAAAAGAAGCAGGCGGGATTACTCAGTCAATTGGTGCCTATGAAATTATCCACGAATCAAGCGGCGTAAAAAGAAAAATAACTTTCATTGACACTCCCGGACATGAGGCATTTTCACGTATGCGTGAACGAGGAGCAACCGTTGCAGATCTTGCAATATTGGTAGTTGCCGCAGATGATGGGGTGCAGCCTCAAACAAAAGAATCCATTACGACACTCAAAAAAACAGAAACCCCGTTTGTGGTTGCAATTAATAAAATTGACGCACCTGACGCAGATATAGAACGCGTAAAAAGCGAGCTTGCTCAAAGCGAAGTATTCCTTGAAGGATATGGCGGCGACATAAGTTGGCAAGCGATTTCCGCAAAGAAAGGCGATGGCATCAAAGAACTCCTCGACTTACTACTTCTTGCAGCTGACTTAGAAAGCTTAGAATATGATCCAAGCCATAATACAGAAGGAGTTATTATCGAAGTTACAAAAGAAGCAACGCGAGGCACAACTGCAGTCCTTATAGTCAAAAACGGAACATTAAAGCGGGGCGACTTCATCACAACCGAATCCGGCTACGGACGCGTTAAAATTCTTGAGAACTTTATGGGAAAAGCCGTTACTGAACTTGCCCCATCAAGTCCCGCACAAATTATTGGATGGGAAAAATCTCCAAAAATAGGAGAGGAATTTTTCGCAGGACCTGATGCAAAAGTACACGCACCTTCTGCCTCTTCTTCTCAGTTCCAAAAGCTTGACTCAAAAACAAAAGATAGCAAGAACATTAATGTCGTCATTAAGGCTGACACATCAGGCTCCCTTGAAGCACTCACGAGTATCATTCATCACATCAAAGTAAATGAAAAAGGCATTGATATCATAGATTCAGGAATTGGAGACATTTCTGAAAATGACGTCAAAAACGCACTCCTCTCTCAGGCACTCATTATTGGATTTCGGATAAAAATAAATAAAGATGCTGAAAATCTTCTCCACGACAAAAAAGATCTCGTGATTACGAGTGAGATTATTTATGACCTTACAAAGCGCCTTGAAGACATGCTTCGCGAAATACAGAAGCCTATCACCGGAGACCTTGAAATCCTCGCATTATTCGGCGACAAAACTGGAGTAAAAAAAATCGTAGGAGGAAAGATGACAAAGGGTATAATCGCAAGCAAGAATCCGCTTGAAGTATTTCGTAACGGAAAAAACATAGGCACTGCGAAAATTATAAATCTCCAACATAATAGAAAAGATATCGCCGAGGTAAAAGAAGGAAAAGAGGCGGGACTCCTTATTGAATCCACTATTGCTATTCGCGAAGGAGATCATCTCGTCGTACGCCTTTAAATAATAATTCCATGCTTTACAGAGAAGAACGCCTTAATAAAACAATACGAGATGAATTAAGTCTTCTTGTTGCACGAGAAGTAGAGTTAGGAACGCTCACTACGATTACAGAAGTTGACGTTCGTGATACCCACGAGGATGCCACGGTTAAAATAAGCGTGATTCCCTCAAGTAAAGCCGATGAAGCACTAAAAATACTCCAAAGGGAGAGTGGACGACTTCGATCACTTCTTTCACGCAAGATAAGAATTCGCGCAATCCCCCGCCTTGTATTTGAAATTGATCATGGTCCAGAAAAAGCTGCTGATATTGAAAAAATGTTCCTTGACCCGAATAATTAACACTACGGCCTGGTAGCCAAGTGGTAAGGCAAGAGTCTGCAAAACTCTTATACGTGGGTTCAATTCCCGCCCAGGCCTCTTACAAATAGTAAACGCTCATAAAAATGTACTACTTGAGCGTTTACTATTTTCTATAATTAATGTATGCAAGGACGAACGTGGGAGATAGATGCACTAAAGGAAGCTATTAAAACTTCTTCGAGTTTTAGACAAGCGCTAATGAAACTTGGCCTGCGTCCGATGGGCGGCAATTACCGACAACTCAAAAAATATATCAAAGAAGAGTCGCTTAATATAGATCACCTTAAGGGATATGCATGGAATAAGGGCTTAAAAACGCCACGAAATCCTCGCATTCCTCTGAAGACGATTTTGGTGAAGAATAGTACATTTCAAAGCTTTAAATTAAAAAAGAGATTGTTTTCATAAGGATTTAAAAATCCTCACTGCGAAGAGTGTGGATGGGCACATGTGAACTCCGAAGGATATTTACCGCTCGAATTAGATCACATTAATGGAGACCATCTTGATAACCGCCTAGAGAATCTCAGAATCCTCTACCCCAACTGCCATAGTTTGCAGTCAACGCATCGTAGACGAAACAAGAAAAAAGTAATATAAAGAGTATATTGCCCGGGTGTTGGAATGGTAGACAAGCAACACTTAAAATGTTGTGGGGTTATCCTCGTGTGGGTTCGAGTCCCACCCCGGGCACCAGTAGTAACTTAGCGTTTGGACAGGACCGCGCCACAAAGCCCATGGGTTTTTTACCTTCAACCCATCGAATTTAAGAAGATTTCTTAATTTCCCTGCTCTCCTGCAGAAGAGCACCATGAATTCACTCGTGCAGGAGACGACAACTTACACAACTAGAACCGCCGAGCGAAAAACTATTAGGCAACGAGGCTACTCGCGTTATATAATGCCAGTATGAATAACGGAGTGAAAAACGGAACACAGAAAAAATTTCTTTTTGTAAGTCACGAAAGTTTAAGCGGCGATCTTGCGTGGCAAATCAAAAAAGAAGGTCATGAAGTTCGGGTATATGTAAAAGAAAAAGACGACGCGGATGTCTACGATGGTATTCTTGAGAAAGTTATGAACTGGGAAGAATATAAAGATTGGGCCGATATTGTGATATTTGATGACGTGGGGTTTGGCGATGAAGCTGATAAATTACGTAAAGCAGAAAAAAAAGTAATCGGCGGGAGCTCCTACACTGATCGGCTCGAAGTAGATCGCGAATTCGGCCAATCAGAAATGAAACGTCTTGGCCTCCTGACTCTACCCCATTGGGATTTTGACAACTTTGATAATGCGATTAAATTTCTCAAAGAAAATCCCGGACGCTACGTGTGGAAACCCTCTGGCAACACGCCATCTCACATGAAGGGGCTCTTGTTTTTAGGAACCGACGAAGACGGCAAGGACATTATTGAGATTATGGAGAGCAATAAAAACAGCTGGGGAAAGAAGGTGAGAAATTTCCAGCTCCAGAAATTCGTCTTCGGCGTTGAAGTAGCGGTAGGTGCATTTTTTAACGGCAATGACTTTGTGTATCCCGTAAATGTAAATTTTGAACATAAAAAGCTTTTCCCCGGCGACATCGGCCCATACACAGGCGAAATGGGAACGTTAATGTTCTGGACGCAACCCAACACTATTTTCAAAGCAACGCTTGAAAAAATGCGCGAAGAACTCCGCGCTGCGCACTATGCGGGCTACATTGATATTAATTGCATCGCAAATGCCCGCGGCATTTATCCCCTAGAATTCACCTGCAGGTTCGGCTATCCGACAATTTCCATCCAAATAGAAGGAGTGCAAAGCCAGTGGGGAGAATTCCTTTCCACACTCGCCGCAGGAGAACCGTTCGATCTCAAAACCAAAAAAGGATTTCAAATCGGGGCCGTAGTTGCGGTACCTCCATTCCCTTACGACGATAAACGCACTACTGAAACCTACAAAGACCTTTCTATTATATTTAAGAAACCTAATCTCGACGGCATCCATCTCGGTGATGTAAAAATCGTAGATGGAAGCTTGAAAATTGCCGGAGAATCCGGATATGTACTTGTCGTGACCGGTTCGGGAACCACCGTCGCCGAGGCTAGTCAGCAAATGTATAATCGCCTCGGTAGCATCATGATTCAAAATATGTTTTACCGTACCGACATCGGCGCAAAATGGGGCGAAGACAGTGATCGTCTCCATACATGGGGGTATCTCTATTGATATGATATGAAAAAAATTTTTAGACTTATTCGTAGTCCAGAGGAAAAGCCTGTTATTCATAAAACCGAAAAAGAATACAAAAATCATATTGGGACTTCAATCAATCACCTCTACGAAAAATCACTCCACCCAAAGGATCTCATGAATACCGTAGTCGCAAGAGAACTCGCAGAAGAACGAGATGTATTCACTCGAGCATTCCTTATGCAGTTCCAAAGAGAATACTTGATTGAATCATAACTCTACCTCGTATAAGTACCTTTACGGTACTTTTTTATTAATGTACTCTCGACAATATAGTTCATTTACAAATCCATGGAGGCAAGGAAATCTATGTGGATATTGCGCAATGTAAGCATCATGCCATACTGGGGAAAAACATTTTCTATATATATTGAAAATGATCAAATACAAAGAGTAAAAAAACAAACACACACCCTACGAACCGAAACAGAATTTTCAATTGACGCACACAACCTCATCGCACTTCCTGGACTCATTGACCCGCATGTTCATTTCCGTACTCCGGGTAATGAGGAAAAGGAAGACTGGGATCATGCAGAGCGCGCGGCATTGCTTGGTGGTGTAACCACTGTATTTGATATGCCCAACAACAATCCACCCACTACCACACTAAAAGCACTTGAAGAAAAGATTGCGCTCATCGGGAAAAGAAAAATTGATTATCGTTTGTGGTTTGGAGCAACAGAGAACAATGAGGATGAAATAAAAAAGATCGCGGGCCATCCCATGATTATCGGCGTGAAAATCTACATGGCTTCAACAACAGGAAATCTTCTTGTAAAAGATCCCGTGGCGATTAAGCGAATATTTACTCTTTGCAAGGAGTTGAAACTCATCGCAGGTGTTCATGCCGAAGACGAGAACATGCGCATCGTGAACATCAGTGAACTCGGCAGAGCTCCTACAGTTCACGATCATTGCCTCATACGTAATTCGAGTGTAGAGCTTGAGGGTGTTCGTCTCGCATTACGGCTTCAGGGAGAGACTGGCTGTGTGCTCTATTTATGTCATATTTCAACTCCTGGGGCAGTGGAGCTTGCGTGTGCGGCAAAGAAAGAGCAAAGACCGGTACACATAGAAGTCTGCCCACATCACTTGTGGCTTAATGATCACTACACGAAAGGAAAAGACGCGGGCTTCTTTAAAATGAATCCAGCGCTTCGTACTACCGAAGAACAACGAAAACTTCATTACTATCTTTGCGAGCCAAACTGCATAGATACTATAGGGTCAGATCACGCAGCCCACACAAAAGAAGAAAAGCAAAAAGAATTATATGACGATGTGCCAAGTGGTGTCCCAGGAGTGCAGACACTATTTCCCCTCACCCATAAATTCCTTAGTCGAGGATATATCACAATGGATCACTTCTTGGATCTTACTGGACGAAATGCAGCACGTATTTTTGGCCTTTCGGGCCATAAGTCAGAAATTGCCGCAGGATATGACGCAGATATTGTACTCGTAAATCCACGACACAAAACGACGCTCATAAACGAAGACATGGCAACAAAATGTGGCTGGACACCTTTCAATAATTTTAGCTCCCATATAGTACCACATTCGGTAATTACTCGAGGCACCTATATTGATCTCCAAAAAGTAAAAGCAGAAATTTCGTGATTACATTTTCAAATCACCATTCGTTCGAATACGTCGCTGCAAGTGGGGCACTCGCCTACAACGGCAAAGGATGGCCATGGGAATGGCCATTTAGATGGCTCGGGCTTATCAACCCACGACTATTTACGATATTTACAAAAACTCTTACATACTATTCACGAAAAGGAAATTTGAGATGGTGGAAGCCATGGGGATGTGTACGACTCATGAATGGTGGCGTAGTAAATGCTGTTGGACTCACAAATCCCGGCATTTCATGGTGGTGTGATAAGATAGGTCCAAAACTTGATCCACGTCTTTCAATTGCGGTATCAATTTTGAATGATGATGTAATCAAAATTAGAGTAATGGCAGAAATGCTCAATGACTTTAATATCGTTGCAATTGAACTTAATGCATCGTGTCCCAATATCGGCCACGACCCACAGTGGAATGCAGATGCAGTTATTAAAAGCTGCGAAGTCATTAAGCAAAACAGTCGCCATCCCCTTATCTTAAAACTTGGTTTTGAAGGAGACGTAAAACGCATTACAAAAGGAATAAAGGGAATTGTTGAGGCATTATCAATAAATAGCGTTCCGTGGTCATTGCGATTTCCGAACACAACAAGTCCATTAGAGCATCTAGGCGGAGGTGGAGTTTCTGGAAAAATCGCCCAATGCGAAACATGGGAACTTCTTTCTCTACTTACATGCATTTCAGATATTCCAGTAATAGGACCAAGTGTATGGGAATTCGAAGACATCGAACGAATACGATTGCGCGGCGCACACGCAGTAAGCTTTGGATCATTATTCCTAGCCCATCCTCATCTACCGACTCGTTATGCAAAGAAAGACATTGAAGCACGGAAGAAAACGGTACCCTAGACACGTACTATAAAAACAGCCTTTCTTGGCTGTTTTATTATTTTCATTTCTGTACAATAAGGAAGATGTTGTATATTTTTTTACGATCACATGCAAGAATCCTTGCTCTCTTTGCTATCACAATAAGCATTCTTTATGGATCAATATTGTCTCATGACTTTATCCATGATGATCACGGACAGATTGAACAAAATATTTACATTCAAAGTCTTTCGTATCTACCAAAAGTAATAACGGGATGCATATGGGAAGCCGCTCTCGGAAGCTGCACTTTCTCCTCCTATTATCGCCCTATTCAATCACTGTCATATCTTTTTACTTATTCTATATCTCACGAACCATGGGCATTTTACCTTGTAAATCTTTTCTATTTTTGGATTCTTGGATGTCTTGTATTTCTCCTCGCGCACCTTCTCACCGAGAACAAAACAATAGCGTTCCTCACTGCATTCTTCTTTATTATTCATCCCATAAATACAGAGGTTGTCGCATGGATCGCCGCAGTACCCGAACTTACGTATACTATCTTTTTAGTAACCGGAACGATACTTCATATTCTTTATCGAAAGAATCAAATTACGTCTTATGAGTGGGTTTATGGCGCATATGGATTAGGAATTGCCTCAAAAGAACCTGCTGTATTTTTGCCTATCATTTTACTTATTCTTGATTATTTTCATTTTAAAAAATCCGTAAAAGAATTAATAACTCGCAAAGAAATTATTCGGTATATATTATTTATACCCATGCTTCTCTTATACCTCGGAGCTCGTATGTATGTACTAGGGAGCCTTGGAACAGATGGATTTTATAGCTTCACGCCGAAGGAACGAATTGTGCACTTTTTTAGCTTACTTGGCTTGTATCTCAAAAAACTTATTTATCCCTACCCTCTTAATTTTTTCTACGAATTTGGAGTGTCCTCTCTTACGCCTACGTCCCTCATGTATTCTTTTCTTTTTTGTATCTTATTTAGTTTGCTCGCATACACCGCGTTTCGAAAAAACCGCGCCATTATACTGTTCGCGTGTCTATGGATTTTCATATTTTTATCTCCTGCGCTTATTTTTATAAACTCACTCGGAGAGAATGTGTTTTCAGAGCGATATGCATTTGCGTCAGGCATTGGATTTTCTCTTCTCGTGGCACTTCTCGCGAATTTTCTCATGAAACGATACCCCTATATATCCCAAAGAGTTTTGAGGGTGGTATTTCTTCTTGTGATTATTCTCGCGTCTTCGGTCGTAATAAAACGCACTTTTGATTGGAAAAATGATGTAATTTTATACAACGATACACTCATCAAAAACCCCAATGCGGACCTCATTCTTTATAATTATGCGGTTATTTTAAGAGATAATGGAGAATATGCATACGCAAAAACATTATTTGAATCAGTAATTGCAAAAGGGAGGCTTCGAGAGCCGTGGAAGGCACATAATAATCTCGGTAATATTTTAAGGATGGAGGGTAATACAAAGGAAGCATTTGCACACTTTAAACACGCAATTGAAATAAACAAAAACCACAGAGAAGCCTATAGCAATATCGGTGCGCTTTTTATTGATGAAGACAATCCACTTGCGGCCCTTCCCTACCTTTGCGAGGCACTCACTATTGACCCTCAGTTTAAAAATGCCGAGAATAATTTCGCCCACGCAATAAATACACTTTCGACTCGAAAACCAGAGACAATATACTACGAAGACATGGTAAAGAAAAAAGTATTTATAAAAGAAAGCGGAGAATTGCCGATCACTTTTAAGAGCAAGGAGTGCAATACTAAGCAGTGTTCGTACTTTTTCTCCACACACTTCACAGAACCTCAAATCATGCTTCCTTTTATTATCATGAGTAAAAACACACACGGAATAGTCGAAAAGGCAGTGGACCCAATCTTTAATAGCGATAGCAATACCATCATCCTTTCATTCGATAAAAAAACCGAGCGTGGATTACTCGATTTTATATTCCCCACCTGTAACGGCACCTATTATTCTATAAGAGAAGCTACTCAATAGTTTTCGGAATGCGAGGCAAAAGCATTCTCATGAGGCATGCACTCATTATCCCGATAAACGCTCCTGCGACTACATCGAGTGGCCAATGAACGCCCACAAAAATACGCGCTATTCCTATAAAAAACGCACACAAGCCCACTACGTATCCCCATGTGCGATTATAGAAATAAAAAGCCATTGCGAGTGCAAAGAAAAACGTCGCATGTCCCGAAGGAAAAGAATGCGTTGAAGGCCCTGTGATCAATGGCTCAACTTCGGAAAGCACATTGAATGGTCTTGGATTCTTATAAAAAAAGCTTATGCCATATATAAAAATACCTCGTGCAAGTAGAGTAGAAAGTATCACGAAAAAGAATGTATAAAGCCTTAAGGTGATGTCTTTTTCTTTATAGAGAAGAAGAATGACCCCAACCGTAAGGAGGTAAGGAAAGTAGTGGGCTATAAATACCCCAAACGCATCAAGAAATCTTGACGTGTGGGCAAGACCGTAAATTGCATTAAATATATTTAAATTTAATGACATTTAATTTCTAACAAAAGGCAAAAGTCCCAAAAAGCGCGCTCGCTTAATTGCAAGAGAAAGCTTTCTTTGATGCTTTGCACAAGTTCGCGTATGTTGAGGATCAATGATTTTCGCCTGATGAGAAACAAACCTCTTTAAGAGATTGATGTCTTTGTAATCTATAACCGATAAGTTTTGTGAACAAAAAACGCACTGACGCATGATAATAAAATGATTAAAATCCTATATCTTCTGGTTTTATTTCTTCGCTCTCTTCACTAATATCTATAGTCGCAACTTGAGGGACATTCCCGCCCTGCATCGCATTACTGTCCTTACTCTGATCTTCACCTGCATTAAATGGCTGTACTCTATCTGCCCCCCCACTCGTTCGAGGTCCGAATTGAACCTTATCAGCAACAATCTCGGTAGTTTTTCTATTTTGCCCCTGCTTATCTACCCATGACCTGGTCTGTAGCCTCCCTTCCACAAGCAACAGACTTCCTTTTGCAAGAAATTGCTTTACAATCTCTGCTTGTCTTCCCCAAACAATAACGTTATGAAACTCTACTTGCTCTTGCTTATTATTATTCTTGTCCATCCACACACGATTCGTCGCTAATCCAAGGGTTGCAACTGCCTGGCCAGTCGGAGTAGTGCGTAATTGAGGATCAACCGTTAATCTTCCTAAAATAAAAACTTTATTTAAATTCATATGTAATCTTATTTTAAGATCTCCTCAAGGCGTGCCTTTAATTCTTCGTTGCTCAACATATTCTTTGCAGGCGCTGCCTGAGACTCAGGCGTTATTTGTGGAGAAGTTGGTGCTGAAGAAACCTCTTCGTGCTTGGAAATATTGTGCGAAACTACCTTCTCTCGCGCAATAAGGAGGAAGCGGAGCGCATAAGAAACAAGACGTAATTCCTTGTCAATTAATTGAATTTTATCAGGTAATGACTTAAAGCACAAAAAGCCGAATTCTGCTTCGTTCTCTTTTTTAATAGGATACGCAAGACGGATACGCTCAAAGGGACTTTGGGAATCAGGAACTATTCCATGCTTTCGAAGAATTAATATAAGAGATTCAAGCGCATTTTCTCCTTTCAAGAGAACTGCGAGCTCGTACTCGCGCAATTCTTCGTCTTTTGTATCAATTTCGCTTTTAGTCATAATACTAATTTTGTTTCGTTAGTCTAATCAATTTATATCACAAAGTCAATCGGGGTAATTCTTGTTATGCTGCTACTTTTTCATCTCTTACCTCCTCCCTTGTCTCTTCGTGAGAGCTACCCTCCATCATCTTCCTAAAATGAGTGCCCGCAGGAACAAGCCTGCCAATAATAACATTTTCTTTAAGACCCCTTAAAGAATCAACTCGACCCTCGCTTGCAACTCGTACAAGTACTCGAGCAGTCTCCTGGAACGAGGCCGCAGAGAGGAAGCTTTCACTTGAGAGTGCAACTTTGATAATGCCCAAGAGCAATTGCTGAGCACGAGCCGGTTGTTTTCCTTGTCTCTTCATTTCTCGATTAATTTCAAGAAAACGCGACTTCTCGACAATCTCTCCTACGATAAAATGGGTGTCGCCAGCTTCCTTAATTCTTACACGCGAGAACATTTGGCGCACAATTACTTCAATATGTTTATCATTAATTGCGGCACCTTCCGCAACATAAATCTTTTGAACTTCATCAATAATATAATGCTCAGCTTCCTCACGGCCTCGAAGCGCGAAAATATCACGTGGGTCAATGGGACCCTCACAAAGCTGGTCTCCTTTTTTAATCGTATCGCCAATTTTCACGAATAACGTCGTGAATCGGGGAGTAGAATATTCAATCACTTTTTCTTTCTTTTTGCCATCAATAACTTTAACCCGTATCGTGCGCGATAATTCCTTATCCTCAATGCCAATCACGAATCCATCTATTGGAGAGATAATAGCCTTGCCTTTTGGCTCACGACACTCAAAAATTTCTTCAATACGAGGCAGTCCATGAGTAATATCAACTCCTGCAATACCACCAGTGTGGAATGTGCGCATCGTAAGCTGAGTTCCTGGTTCGCCAATAGATTGCGCCGCAACAATACCCACCGCCTCTCCTGCTTCGATTAACTTATTTTTTCCAAGATCATATCCATAACAAAGCACACAAACACCATACAATGTTTTGCACGTAATCGGCGATCGAACCTTCGCTATATTAATTTTCGATTTATCAATAAGGTCCGCTGTTGGCCTGTCAATGACTTCAAGCGCCTTCGCAAGCACATGGTTGCCTTCTTTGATGTCTTCAAGCGGGACTCGAGAGAAAAGTCTATTTCCAAAATTGTGACCATACTTCTGTCCCTCTATGCGATTAATTTCAATACCTTCTTTGGTTCGACAATTATTTTCTCTTATTATCAAATCCTGAGATACATCAACAAGTCTACGGGTAAGATATCCCGCAGAAGCAGTCTTAAGCGCAGTATCAGTTGAACCCTTTCGAGCTCCGTGGTTTGAAATGAAATACTCGAGCACACTAAAGCCTTCCTTATATGATGCTTTAATTGGGAGCTCAATAATTTCGTTATTAGGATTTACTACAAGCCCCTTCATACCCATCATCTGAGTAGGCTGAGACCACGAACCTCGAGAACCTGAGGCAATAATCATGTGAACTGAGTTATAGAAATCAAGAGATTGCGGGACTATTTTTGCAATCTCTGCCTTCACTTTTTCCCATACGCTAATAATACGAGCACGTCGCTCGGCAAGAGTCAGCAATCCCTCCGTGTATTGGTTTTCAATTAACGCCACCTCTCCCTCAGCTTTCTTAATAAGGCCCTGTTTCTCTTTAGGAGTAATAAGGTCGTCCATTCCCCATGTAATGCCGGACTTTGTAGCGTTCTCGAATCCAATCTTTTTTATCTTATCCAAAATCGAACTTGTCATTTCTTGGCCATAACGATTCACAAGGCGTCCAACGAGCTTTGTAAGAGTCTTTTTATCAAGAGCCTCGTTAATAAATCCGAAATCTTGTGGCAACACTTGATTGAATAATACTCGACCACACGACGTCTCAAGTCGATTTTCTTTATTGCCTATTTTGACAAGCGCATTGATATCAAGAGCACCAAATTCATACGCAAGCAGTGCCTCTTCCGCATTCACAAATGATTTACCAGTACCTTTTGCATTTGGTCGGATATTGGTAATGAAGTAAATTCCAAGCACGATATCCTGAGTAGGAACCGCAATAGGCTCGCCGTTTGCAGGTTTTAATAAATTATGACTCGAGATCATAAGTTGAGAAGCTTCCTTTTGAGCTTCTTCAGTAAGAGGCAAATGAACTGCCATCTGGTCTCCATCAAAATCGGCATTAAACGCAGGACATACCATTGGTGGAATACGAATTACTAAATCTTCAACAAGAAGAGGTTTAAAGGCTTGGATACCCAAGCGATGCAAAGTTGGCGCACGATTTAAAAGCACTTTGCGAGTTGAAATAACCTCTTCAAGAATTGCCCATACCTCTGGAGGAGCCTCTTCAATGAGACGATTCGCATTCTTAATATTAAACGCCATTTCGCGCTTCAAAATTTCGTGGATCACAAAAGGCCTAAAGAGCTCGAGAGCCATTTTCTTTGGAAGACTGCACTCATCAAGTTTAAGCTCCTGCCCCACTACGATTACTGAACGTCCTGAATAATCAACACGCTTTCCTAAAAGATTTTGACGAAAACGTCCCTGCTTACCTTTCAACATATCAGCCAAAGATCGCAAAGGCCGATGTTGAGTCGAGAGTTGTTGAGTTCCAAACCGAGCGGAGTTATCAATAAGCGCATCAACAGCTTCCTGGAGCATTCTTTTTTCATTCGTTAGAATAACATCGGGTGCTTCAAGCTCCATTAATTTCTTCAATCGATTATTGCGATTAATAACACGGCGATATAGATCATTTAGATCGGATGTCGCGTATCGTCCTCCATCGAGCGCAACCATTGGTCGCAGATCCGGAGGAAGAATAGGAAGCACCGTCATAATCATCCACTCGGGCCTAATCGAATTTGCGATCATCGAACGCACAAGCTTTAAACGCTTCAATGCCTTCTGCTCAGGAACACGCTGGTCTCTGATTTCTTTTTCAATATCAAGTGCGAGCTTGTCAAGGTCAATCCTTTCGAGGATTGTTCGTATTGCTTCCGCGCCTGTTTTCGCTTCAAATACATCAGCAAATCTCCGCGCGAGATTGCTATAGCTTATATCATCAATTACTTGTCCAACCTCCAAAGATTCCAAACCTTGTCGTGTTCTCTGTGTGGCAACTTTTAATTTCTCTGGATCTTCCTCCTCGCCTGATTTTTTACGCGCACGAAATTCTTTATCTACCTCAGCAAGCACTCTCTTCTTATTTTCTTCATTTATGTCGGTAATAATAAATGAGTTGTAGTAAACAACTTTCTCGAGCTGGAGAAGAGGGATATCAAGAACTAGACTAAGTCGAGATGGGGAATTCTTTAAAAACCATATATGAGCGACAGGCGTTGCAAGGTTAATATGCCCCATACGTTCGCGCCTTACGATAGATCGAGTCACCTCAACACCGCACTTGTCGCAAATAACTCCTTTGTATCGAATACGACGATATTTTCCGCAGTAACATTCCCAATCTCGTGTGGGTCCAAAAATACGCTCAGAAAAAAGTCCATCCTTTTCAGGCTTCTGAGTTCTATAGTTAATCGTTTCAGGCTTTGTTACCTCTCCATATGACCAGGCAAGAATTTCTTGAGGTGATGCGATTTTGATTTTAAGTCCGCTAAAGTCTTCCATGATGTGTAAGTTTAATAATAGTGTTATTGGGCTTCTTCTTTTTTGTCGCCCTCTAAAGTGACCTTTTCTATATTTAATCCAAGTGCCTTTAGTTCATTAATTAAAACATTAAATGACGCGGGTATATTGGGATTTCTGATTGGTTCTCCTCGAATAATTGATTCATATGCGGCTGATCGTCCTAGTGTGTCATCAGATTTAATAGTGATCATTTCCTGAAGAGCATGCGTTGCTCCATATCCTTCAAGAGCCCACACCTCCATTTCTCCAAAACGCTGTCCTCCAAGCTGAGCCTTACCTCCAAGTGGCTGCTGGGTAATAAGTGAATATGGGCCAGTTGAGCGCATGTGAATCTTGTCCTGAACAAGATGGTTTAGCTTCATAATGTAGATATACCCCACAGTCACTGGTCTCAAAAATGGCTTTCCCGTGCGGCCATCATAGAGTATTACTTGTCCGCTTCGAGGCAAACCAGCCTTCTCAAGCTCGTCTTTGATTTGTCCCTCAGTTGCTCCAGAAAGCACTGGGGTAACTGCACGATATCCCAATTTCTTTGCTGCCCACCCAAGATGAGTCTCGAGAATTTGACCTAAATTCATACGGGATGCAACAGCAAGCGGATTTAATACCACGTCAACAGGAGTACCATCTTCAAGATATGGCATATCTTCAATAGGTCGGACTTGCGAGATAACACCCTTATTACCATGACGACCTGCGAGTTTGTCGCCTGCCATTACCTTTCTAAGCTCAGCAACCTGCACCTGAATTCTCTTAATCACTCCAGGTTCTAACTTATCGCC
>Ga0208375_1001321_pt1 | contig 28536 bp, 32 predicted proteins | sample RifOxyD1_FD_184038 | JGI IMG/M metagenome (GOLD analysis project Ga0208375, IMG submission 184038) | Soil microbial communities from Rifle, Colorado - Rifle Oxygen_injection D1 (SPAdes) | ecosystem: Environmental > Terrestrial > Deep subsurface > Rock core/Sediment | place: Rifle, Colorado...
ATCGTTGAGAAATACATTAAAAACCAAGGGAAACACGATGACCAAAACTTACGACTATGGTAGTCTTAAGTCACTAGCGTCATGAGGCCATGCATACCCTGCGGTCTCTGCCGCAGGGTGATTGATTATCTTTATGGACGACTTGAAACAATTAACCGATGAAGAGGTGGTGGAAATCGTCCGATCTAAAAATCGAGACCTTTATGCGGTCATCATGGAAAGGTATAAAGATAAGTTGTGGCGTTATGCTAAAAATTTAATCGGCGACAATGATCTGGCCAACCATATCGTTCAGGACTCTTTTGTCAAAGCTTTTATTAATCTAAAAGGTTTTAATGCTAAACAAAAATTTTCCAGTTGGATCTATCGTATTGTTCACAATGAAGTAATTAATGTGGTAAAAAAACGCCGCCGAGAAATTCCCCTGCCGGACAATATTGATTTTTCTAGTGACGATGATCAGGAAAAAGATTTTGAAAAAAAAGAGATCGCTGATCAAATAGAAAAATGTTTAAGTTCTATCCCTCTTATTTACTCTGAACCGCTTAGCCTTTACTATATAGATGGTCAGTCTTATGAAGAAATAAGCGACATCCTGAGGTTGCCGATCGGAACCGTCTCAATCCGTCTCAGCCGAGCAAAAAAGTTAATGAAAAAAATATGTCAACAGAATTAAAAAATATAAATGAAACCGTGATGGATAAAATTCATGACGGCCAGCTAAAAATGCGCCCCAAAATATATTTTATAGCTGGTTCTGTTTTTGTTTTTGTTAGCTTGGTCTCGTCGATGATTTTTTCGGTTTTTCTCTTTGGTCTAATTAGATTTTCTTTGCGATCTCATGGTCCAATGGGGTCTTATCGGTTGGACCAAATACTATCGACTTTTCCTTGGTGGTCACTTTTTCTGGCCATAGTCGGTTTGATTTTAGGTGTATATTTGATTCGACGGTACAGTTTTTCTTATAAATTAGATTTTAAAATATTAGTTATTGGGTTTGTTCTGGCCGTTATCGCGGCTGGTTGGCTGGTGGATGTGATCGGTTTAAACGACATCTGGTTCCGTCATGGTCCCATGAGAGGCTTTATGAGACAGTACTATCAGGAAACTATTTAGGGTGATGGTAATAATAAGGAAAGTAAAGAATAACAAAAAAACCGTCGGGTGACGGCTTTTTTGGTTAGGATTAAAATGAGGGAAATTACTTTCCCTTCTTTTTGTCCAAGAAGAAATAGTAGAGGATTTCTAATAAACCAGCGGTGTTGACCACCAACAAGATAACAAACCACCACTTGCTACCAACGCGAGCGGCTTTCCATAAAGCGAGACCTTTCCAGACGATGGTCCAAATGATAAGAACGGCTAATAATGCAGTGACGCCAATAACGGCGACGAGCGGAGCAATGCCCCAAACCTGTGGTGGCAACTGGTTGAGCCAGTCGGACGACGAGGTTAAAGTGTTAAGTTTTTCCATATGCTTTTAATTATACTACGAGCTTTTCTAAAATACCTATTAAAAAAGTGGAGAACTTTGGCAAAAAGTAGTAAAGTGGTGGGTGAGGAATTAAAAATTTTTTACTCACCGCGACATTTTGAAGGTACGGATTTTCTGAAGCTTAGAAAATCCTGAAGTTTTCGCGCCGTCGCGCTCAAAACCCCTTCAAAACGTCGCGGTTCATAATTCAAAATTTTTAATTCTTGTGGGGTGGTTAATTAAAAAACTATGGCTTTTGATAAATACAGTGCGGTGTGGGTATCTCATTCCTCGATGGGGGATTTTTTGAAATGTCCGCGAGCTTATTTTTTGCATAATGTTTACAAGGACCCGAAGACTGGTCGCAAGATGTCGATCGTCAGCTCGGCCATGTCACTCGGCTCGGCTGTCCATGATACATTGGAAAATTTGAAAAACATGCCGGTGGAGGAGCGACTAAAGCGAGACCTGTTAGCCGACTTCGAGGAAGCTTGGAAAAAAGTGGCCGGCCGACAAGGTGGGTTTAAAAGTGAAGAGGAAGAAGTGGAAGCCAAGGCGCGCGGTCGGGCCATGATCGAACGGGTGATTAAAAATCTCGGCCCCATTGCCAGGAAGACGGTTAAATTGAAAGAAGGCCACAATGGCATGCCACCAAATTTTATTTTGTCGGCCGAAGATAATATTATTCTCTGCGGTCTGATCGATTGGCTGGAATATCTCGAAGCCGATGACAGTTTGCGGGTGTTGGATTTTAAAACGGGCAAGAATGATGAGGACGACGAATCGCTACAGTTGCCAATCTATGTTCTACTATTGGACGCTTTGCAAAAGAGAAAAGTCACGAGCGCGGCTTATTGGTATCTCGACCGCAGTGATGAGCCAGTCGAGAAAACTCTACCTGATTTGGAGACGGCGCGGGAAAAAGTGTTGGTGGTGGCGCGCCGTGTTAAACAGGCGCGCGAGGCCAAGGTTTTCGACTGCCCGCGGGGGCCACAGGGCTGTTTCGCTTGTCGTCCCTACGAAGCGATCTTGAAAGGTGAAGCGGAGTCACTAGGAGTCGGTGGCTATGGTCAAGATATTTATTTAGTTTAAAATGGGTAGGTAGTTAGATTTTAAACAGACTTGTTATGCTTTATTTAATTGCTTTTTTGGCTTTGGCTTTCACTTTGCTCGGTGGCTGGTTTGCTCTGCGTTTTAGCGACCGGCTACATTTGATTTTGGGATTTTCGGCTGGGGCGGTGATTGGGGTGGCCTTTTTTGATTTATTGCCGGAAGCTTTGACTTTGGGTCAGAGTCTCGGCTCGACAGTCGTGACATCTTTTATTGGTTTGAGTTTTGTCGCTTATCTTATCTTGGACCGCTTGGTGCTTTTTCACCCTCATGGTGAAGGGGATTGTCACAACGAAGATCACCGATCTCGGGGCTGGTTTTCGGCCGGGACTCTGGCCCTCCACAGCTTTCTGGATGGTCTGGCGATCGGTCTGGCTTTGCAGGTCTCGTGGCAGGTTGGTTTGGTAGTGACCTTGGCGGTGTTGGCTCATAAATTTTCCGATGGTATCAATATCGTCAGTGTAGTGCTTAAAAATGCCAGTCATTGTCAGACAGACGAACAAGGTCAGAAACGAGAGGCTTATCGCTGGCTGTGGGCCTCTTCGGTAGCACCAGTTTTCGGCATCTTGGCTGCTTCTTTTTTTACACTTCAAGCTCAAACTCTCGGGCTGATGTTGGCGGTTTTCTGTGGTTTCTTTTTGTATATTGGGGCTTCGGAACTCCTGCCGGAAAGTCATCATGGACATTCGACCAAATGGACGACGGTGGCCACTTTGCTGGGTCTGGGTGTGATTTTCACGGTGGTGAAGTTGGCAGGCTTGTAATTTTCAATGATCAATTTACAATTTTCAATCAATTTTCTCCGCTAGCTGGCGGATTAAAAAATTTTCAAACTAAATTCCCCTGAGCGGTCTGTGACCGCTCAGGGGAATTTTCTAGTTTTAAACTTAAGCTTTGAGTTTTGCGTTTTACACTTTGACCTTTTGCAAGTAGCCGTAGATGTCCTCGACGGCTTTGACGGCGTCGCCGACGGCGATGTTGTTTTGGTGATAAAGTCCATCGGTGCTGTCGCCAGCGGCCCAAACGCCAGGAGTAGAAGTGGTTTGATGTTGGTGATCCACGACGATGGCACCAGTGGGAGTGCGGTCGACTAAATCTTTGACAATATCGGTGTTGGGTTCAAAGCCAATTTCGACAAAAATGCCGGTGGTGGGTAATTTTACCACTTCATCATTTGCGCGATTTTTGTAAATTATTTTATTAACGAATTGGGTGCCGGTGATTTCCATTATTTCGACATTGGCTACGGCTTTAAAATTGGGATTGGTCAGTAATTTGTCGATAGTGATTTTCTCCGCGCGAAACTCTCCACTTTCGAGCAAGGTGACTGACTGGCAATAAGCCAGGAGCTGACCAGCCGTGCCGAAGCCGGCGTTGCCGCCACCTACCACCACTACATCTTGACCGGAGAAAAGTGGTCCGTCGCAAGAAGCACAATAGGTAATCCCTTTTTGCTCATAAGTATCAGCGCCGGTCACTTTCAGCTTGCGACGGCGGCCACCGGTAGTGATGAGGACAGTTTTGGTACTATAGTGACCATCTCGGTTGGTGTTAACTTCAAAACCTTCGTCAGTTTTAGTAACCGCAGTGACAGTCTCGTTCTCTTTGATCGTTAAATTTTCCCCGCGATAATCTTCGAGGTGGTCTTTGAGTTGTTTAGAGAGGGCTTCGCCACTGATCGATTTGATACCAATCCAGTTTTGGATTTCGGCCGAGACGACGGACTGGCCATGAAAGTTGTCGGAAATAATGAGAGTGTTTAATTTTTTGCGCGCGGAATAAATACCGGCGGCAACGCCGGCCGGACCACCACCGATGATAGCTAGATCATATATCATATAACTCGATGCGAATGATACGAATAAAATACCCGAATACTACGAATTTTACGAATCCCGTTTTTGAATTTTATAGCCATTCGTTATATTCGCATGAATTCGTAGATTGGTATCGCACTAGTATTATTTTTTTCGGCGGAGAAAAGCCGGAATCGACGACCAATCATCTTCACCTTCGCCGCCGAGTTCGTCTTTTTCCTCAATGACCCGAGGGGATTCAGGAGCGACTGCGCGGGGGCGGAAAAATGACTCTCGGTCACGCTTAGGAGTGGCTTCTTCCTCTTCTTCAATTATTTCGCGAGGCTGATGGCTTTCTTTTTTATCGATTTTGACTTCGGGAATGATTCTATCGGCAGAGCCAAAATTCGAGACAGTTTTGCGACCACCCTCGGGGAATCCACAAGCAATGACAGTCACTTTGATCTCATTTTTCTTGAGCTTATCGTCGAGGATAGTTCCAAAGATCACCTTGGCGTCATTGTCGACAGACTCGGTCACCACTTTGGCGGCGTCTTGGATCTCGAACATGGTTAAATCTTCGCCACCGGAAATAGTAAAGAGTAAGCCTTTGGCGCCATTGATGGACAGATCGAGAAGAGGCGAGCTGATAGCTGAGCGGGCGGCATCGACGGCTCTGGTCTCGCCAGCGGCGGTGCCAATACCCATCAGGGCGGAACCAGAATTCTGCATAATTGAGCGAATATCAGCGAAGTCGACGTTGATGACGCCGGGCATGGTGATGGTGTTGGAGATACCTTCGACGGCTTGGCGCAAAATCTCGTCGCACATGGCAAAAGCGGAAGTGTGTTTGGTCTCTTTGTCGACAATGCTCAAAATTCTGTCGTTTGGAATGACAATAAAAGCGTCGACTTCTTTGCGTAAATCATCCATGCCTTTTTCGGCGATGGCCATCCGGGTCTTGCCTTCAAAGAAAAATGGGCGAGTGACCACAGCGATAGTGAGTGCTCCCTGATCTTTGGCCGTTTTGGCGATAATCGGGGCGGCACCAGTGCCAGTGCCTCCGCCGAGGCCACAGGAGACGAAAACCATATCCGCGCCTTTGATGGCGTTTTGGATATCTTCGAGGCTTTCTTCGGCGGCGCGCCGGCCGATTTCCGGATCCATACCGGTGCCGAGACCACGGGTGAGATTTTTACCAATGTGGATTTTCTTTTCGGCAGGGGAATGATGCAAGTGCTGGGCATCGGTATTCATGACAATAAACTCCACCCCACGGGTGTTGCTATTGACCATATGATTGACGGCATTGGTGCCAGAACCACCGACACCGATGACCTTGATACGAGCAAATGATTCAACTTCGGGATGGATTTTTGGCATAAAATTAGATGGTTAGTCGGTGTTAAAAGACACTTCGTGCCATCATCTTATCATCTGCTAAACAAAAGTCAAAAACGTCAGATGCAGATAAAACGCCGACCAACGCAGACTTTATGCCGACTAGTGCGGATAAAGGGCGGAAGTGGGGCTAAACACAAAAAAGTGTTATTTTAAGCCATCAAAACATGAACCACCAACAAGCTTTGCGGAGATTTAGGGCTAAACCAGAACACCGCACTTTTGGTGCGGTGTTCTGGTCGCCCGACCACAGATTAGTTTTTTAAAAAACTAATCTGTGGTTTAGGGCCACAATTCTTTGAATAGGTTTTTGATAACGGTGAGAGCCGGTGAACCAGAAATAGTGTCGCGAACGGGATGCTCATCTCTCTCGCTATTGATATTGTACAAACAGAGACCGTAAGCGACGGACCAGGCTGACTCCTTGATTTGATTTTTGGAAGTGGCAGCGATTTCGGGACTACTGACCCTGGCCGGTAATTTGAAGTAAGTTTTGGCTAGATCCTCGATATTGTTGATGCCGGAGCCACCACCAGTAATGACCACCCCAGCTGGCAAGAGACCAGAACAACCGATTTTTTTTAGATGGTCTTCGACGTATTCAAAAATATCAGACAAGCGAGCATGGATGATGTCGTCAAGTTTCTTTTTGGCAATGGCACTGTCACTGTCACCTTTTTTGACTCGTTCGGCATCTTCAAGCGGGATGCGAAAGCCAAGGGCGATGTCGTTGGTGATGTCGGTCGAACCGAGGGGAAAAACTTGGATAGAAATCGGCAAACCTTCTTCGAAGACCGCTATCGAGGTGGTCTGTGAGCCAATGTTGACCAAAACACAGCCGGAAACTTTTTGCAGTCTAGTCAAAATCGAATAGCTGGCCGCTAGTGGAGCGGCCACAACATCATCAACGAAGACACCAGCATCCTCAACGATTTTTACTAAGTCGCGTAAATGCTGACTGGAGCAAGTGACAAATAAAGTTTTAACTTCGAGTTTGTTGCCACAGAGGCCTTCGGCCCGACCGAGAATTTTTTTGCCATCGAGTTTATAAGAAATAGGCAAGCGATGGAGAATGTTGCGATTGGCTGATTCTGGGATGGTCGCCTCGGCGGCTTCCATGGCGCGGTTGATCTCGTGGGTGTTGATCTCCGCATCGGGTCGAGAAATAGAGACCATCCCATCGACAGTTCGCGACTCGAGGGTGGCCCCGCCAATCCCCAGCACGACTCGCTTGATTTTCAGATTGGTGATGCGTTCGGCATCAGCTAGCGCGGCGCGGACACTCTCGGTAGCTTCCTCGGCGTTGATGACATAACCACGACGCAAACCGCGAGAATTTTTTTTGACTAAAGCCAAAACCGTCGGGACACTGTCGCCCTTTTTATACTCACACACTACGACGCGAAGCGACGCGGTGCCGATGTCCAGACCGGTGATGATTTGGCGTGCCATAAATATCGAAGAATTTCTTTTCCGCTTTAGTCATTATACTGCCATGTGTCATTCCTTTCAAATGTAGACAACCGTGGATAAATAAAAAGATTAAATGATTTTTGTAATCATGATCAAAATCCGGCGCTTCGAGTTTGGCTTTATCCAGATTGATTAAAATTTCGCCTTCGTTTTTGTCGAACGGAAAACTTAAAATATTGGTGGGGTAGTCGTGCCGGCGGTGTTCTTTGTTGAGCATGTGCATCTCCTCATCACCAATAAAAACCAGCCCCAGTTCATACTTGGGGCCGAGAATTTTAGTGGCGATTTCCGCCAACGGTAACTTCGGAGTTCGGCGCTTTAGACTATTTACGATAGAAAACATCTTTGATTTTGCCGAGTTTGCGTAGGCGCTCGGTGTCGGCTCGTTTGGCCATGCGCTTTAAGGCCTCGAGTTTTTTCTTGAGATCAGATTTGGCTCGCTCGGAGTATTGATTGGCACGAACTTTGCGTAGGGTGCTGGCACTGGAGACACGCTTGGAAAAGCGGCGCAACAAACTAGTGCTGGTTTCATTGGCCCCTCGTTTGACTTCAATTTTGGTCATAATGACAAGATGTTAACACGCTAAAAGTTCTTTTTCAAGTATTCGGCCAATTTATCGATTTTGACGGTATCTTGGGAGCGGTTATCCATATTGCGGACGATGACCGTGTTTTCCAGGGCTTCCTTTTGGCCGAGGATCAAGGCAAAAGGGGTTTCGGCCTTTTCGGCCAAAGCCAGCTGGACGGACAGGGAATCTTTGGCCAGAGACTGAGCGATTGGCACCTTGGCTTTACGCAAGATTTCGATAATCTCGAAGCTTTTTTGCTTGGCGTCCTGACTGAGCTGGATGAAGAAGACTTTTGGCTTTTTGACGATGCGGGGAGTGAGCTTGGCATAGCCTTCTTGCATCAACACCCGATCGATACCGATGCCACCACCAACACCGGGGACATCTTTTTTACCGGTTAAAACTTTGGCCAGGTAGTCATAACGACCACCACCAGCGATAGCCAGGGGGGTGACTTTGTCGGCTTCGCTCTCGGCGTCGGATTTTTTATTAACCACAATTTCGAAAACGGTGCGAGAGTAGTAATCCATCCCGCGGACCAAGTTGCTGTTGATCTCGTAAGTGATACCAAAAGAATCCAAGTATTCTAAGACTTCTTTGAAGTGGGCTTTGCAGGCAGTGCAGAGATAGGCAATGGACTCTGGGGCATTTTCTTTAACCTCCTGGCAATGTGGATTTTTACAATCCAACAGACGCAGGGGATTGGTTTTGAGGCGTTCACGACAATCAGCGCAAACACCTTTGAGGTGCTTTTTGTAATAAGTGACTAATTCACGGCGATAACTAGCGCGGCAATCGGCATCGCCGATACTATTGATTTGAACGACGGTGTCCTTGATGCCCGCTTCTTTGAGAATAGTCGAGAAGATCATAATGATCATGGCATCAGCAATACTTTTTTTGGTGCCGAGGATTTCGAGGTTGAACTGATAGAACTGACGCCAGCGACCCTTCTGCGGATTGTCATGACGAAAAACTGGGCCGGCACTGTAAAACATCACCGGCTGAGGCCAGGATTGCATGCCGTGTTCAAAATAAGCGCGCATGACCGAAGGGGTAAATTCTGGTCGCAGAGCGAGATGGTCGCCACCTTTGGTTTTGACGGTATACATTTCCTTACTGACAATATCAGTGCCTTCGCCCACACCACGATTAAACAGTTCTTCTTTTTCGAGAATGGGAGTTTCAATCGGTTGGAAGCCGTAGTACATAGCGATCTCGGAGGCCTTTTCGATAAAACCTTGAACGAGAAAAACATCCTCGCCGATCAGGTCCCGCATCCCTTTGGGGGTTTGGAGAAATTCTTCCTTGCTCTTGGTGGTTTTTTTGCTTTTTTCCATGTTTATAGATTTATTAGTTTTTTTCGACAAAGTTTTAAATTAAAAACCCAGACGCTTGCCCTTTAAACTTTCCCTTATTTTCTAAACCCAGACCCCTGCCTGCGGCAGGCAGGCAAGCCCAACCATTTCTAAATTTAAGAAGTTAGGCGGGCAGGCCCAACCCATCCGAATCTAGTTTTTTATAAATAACATTTTATTGTTTGTTTAAAGTGGTGCCGTCGGATGGTAAATAACTCATCTTGGTCGGAGGGAGGAGGCGGAGCCAGGCTCGGCCTTTGATCAAATCGATTTTGACCGGTCCCCAACGCCGAGAGTCATAACTGACTTCACGGTGATCGCCGACGACAAAATATTCGTCAGCTCCAAGTTTGAGATGATTGTAATCGGTAGTGGTGACACCCTCAGCATAGGGTTCTTTTAAGGTTTGCTTCTGGCCTTTGGCGTTAGTGATAGTGATTTTGCTGTTGGCAATATCGACTGTTTCGCCTGGCAGGCCGACGATGCGCTTGATGAAAAACATGGACGGGTTTTCGGGAAAACGGAAAATCACCACCTCGCCACGCTCGGGTGAGCGGAATTGGTAGGATAATTCATCGACAATCAGATACTCGTGATCATAGAAATTGGGCTCCATCGAGGCACCAGATACGATGAAAGGCTGGGCGATGAAGGCTCGGATGGGCAGGACGATGGCGGCGGTGATAACCGCGAACTTGAGGATCTCCCACCAGGAGGGGTTACTAGATTTTTTGGGGGTCGGGGAGGCGACTGTCGGCTCCGAATTTACATTGCTATTATTAGAATTTTGGGTTTCCATTGGTCTATTTTACTATGCTTTTATCCTTGACGCAACCCATGCAGATATGGCGCAGATTTATGCCGAAAAACACCTCTTGACAAGTTGGCCTAACGGGTGTATAATAGAGGGTGGATAATTGAAAACTTGGCAGAACAGATTCTGCCTTAGAAAGGGAGGAGAAAAAATGTCCTACAAGGAATTCAAGGCGAGAGTGCTCGCCGGCGGTTACACGGAAAGAGATCTCCGGTGTAGGTTGATTCTCTTCGTGATTACTTTGGTTGCCCCATTTATTTTGGCACCTTGGTTGGGGGTCGACGGAGAAGTTATCAAGCACCCGTATCTTTTTTGGGGAAGCTCCATTCTTCTTGGGCTTCTCTTCGGCCATTTTATTGGGCCGATAGTGAAGTATCTCAAAAAGTAACCCGCCCGCAATGCAGCAAAAACGCTGTCAGTTGCGAGGCGGGTTTGTTGTTTATGAATTTTAAATTTTGCATTGTCATTTTTTATTTTAATTCGCCAGCTGGCGAATTTAATTTTAAATTTGCTATACTAGCAACATGTCCTACATTATTGTTGGCTTGGGTAATCCAGGCGCAGAATACGAAAACACTCGGCACAATGCCGGGCGCTTGGCGGTGACAAATTGGGCCAAGGCCTATCAAAAAGAAGAGGAACTTAGTGATTGGAAATTCGACAAGCTTTTAAATGCCCAAAAAGCCACCGGCGAAGTTTTTCCCCACGTCGGACATGGGGGAATCCCCCATGTCCGACGTGGGGAACGACGTGGGGAAAAGAAAAAAGCGGAGAAGGTGCTGGTGTTGTTGCCGGAGACTTTTATGAATAATTCTGATAAGGCTTTGAAAGATAAAATTAAGAGCGTGAAGGCGGCCGAGAAGTTGGTCGTGGTTCATGATGATCTCGATTTACCCCTCGGTACGATTAAAATGGTTTTCAATCGAGGATCGGGCGGACACAAAGGTCTGGAGTCAATTATCAAGGCGATTAAGACCCAAGCTTTTATTCGGATTCGTTTGGGGGTCTGTCCAACGACGCCGACGGGCAAACCGAAAAAACCAGTGGGGGACAAATTGGTGGATTTTATCGTGGGTGAATTTAAACCGGATGAAGCTAAAATTTTCAAGAAAATCGAAAAGCGAACAGCGGAAGCGATTGATTTGATTTTAGGTGAGGGGAAGGAGAGGGCGATGGGAGAAGTGAATAGTAATAAGTAGTAGAGTAGTAAGTAGCCCGCCAAAATTAAAACTGATTCCAATCAAAAAATCCGCCCATGGGCGGATTTTTTGATAGTCAATTTTTTTGTCTTTTAATTAAGCTTTTTCCTCGGTGGTTTTGTCAGCCACTTTTTCTGTGACTGGTAGAGTGACCGCGCCAAAGGCCAAAGTCATCTTTTGGCTCTTGGATTCGAAGAGGTTAATGGTAAAAGTGTAGGTCTTGCCTAATTCGAGAGTCTTGCGGAGTTCTTCTTCGGTCTTGAACTCGGAGACGTGGACCAAACCAGCGACGCCTTCTTCGATACTGACCAAAGCGCCATGTTTGTTGTATTTGATGACCACACCCTTGACCACATCACCGCGTTTGTATTTCTTCTCGGCCTCGGACCAAGGATTTGGTTTGAGGGCTTTGAGGGAGAGGGAAATTTTATCATCTTTGACTTCGATGATTTTGGCTTTAACTTTCTCGCCCACCTTGAAAATATCACGAGGATTTTCCACCAGTGACCAGTCGATTTCGGAAATGTGCACTAGACCTTCTAGACCATCTTCAACTTTGATGAAAATACCAAAATCGACAGTCCCGGTCACTTCGCCATCGACAATATCGCCGAGACTATACTTTTCAATCAGAGATTTTTTGATTTTGTTGTCTTGACTCTTTTCCGAGAAAATCAGTTTGTTTTCACGAGGATCAGCGGTGATGACGGTAACGGAAATCATCTTCCCGACCAATTTGCGTAATTCATCAGCAATCTTGTCTTTGTCGCCATCCGTGACACGGGGATAGTGGTCAGCTTTGAGTTGAGAAGCGGGGATAAAACCATCAATGCCTTGCCACTCGAGAATCAAACCACCCTTGTTGGCGTCTTTAACCATGACGTCAAAGACCGTCTTGGCTTTGATGGCCTTTTCGGCTTCGTTCCAGACTAGGGCCTGCTTGGCTTCCTTGAGCGATAGCTCGATATAGCCTTCTTCGCCTTCGAGATCGACGACTTTGGCAGTGACCGTATCGCCGACATTGACTTTTTTGATAACATCGCGGGCGTTTAAATATTCGCGACCAAAAATGATGCCAGTCCCAAATGGGGGCACATCGACATACAAAGTCATTTTTTCTTTGGCAATCACTCGGCCTTCGACGAGGGCGCCCACTTCTGGCAAAGTCACTGAATTCTTGGTAATCTCCTCCATCACGACTCGGCTGACCACTTTGGTCGCACCGGTCTCATCGGCATCGACCTCAAGCGGTCGGATATCTGTATTGGTAGACATAAAATTAAAATAATTAGCTCGGCCTAGGGCCGAACACTGGGGTCTGGTCTCGGGAGATTCTCAAGAGTTTTTGGCTCTTTTGGGCACTCGCGAAGCTTTTTCCACAGTCCTATTAATGTGTTAGAGTATATAACGAATAAAAGATTTTGCAAATTAAGGTCTTTTTTGGTATAATGGGTAGGTAAAAGATGGTTTTTTCGGGTTCAAGTTTTTTAACACACATAAAATTTTCTGGCCAAGCTGTTTTTTAGGGCACGGATTCCCCTGGCCCTATGGAATAAATTTGTTCAAAAACTTTCTTAATTTCAAAACCCAGACCCCTGCCTGCGGCAGGCAGGCAAGCCCAACCATTTTGAAATCAAGAAAGTTTTTTTGACAAATTTCGCTTTGCTATTCCATAGGGTGAACTTTACTTGGCTCAAAAATTTTAAATCAAAAATCAACTAATAATTTTTTATGATCGTTAATTTTTATGGACAAGCCTTTATCAAGGCTCAATTTGGTGATACGGTCGTGGCTTTTAATCCGATTGCCAAAGAATCCGACGCCAAAACTACCCGTTTTGGGGCTGATTTGTGTCTGGTGTCAGCTGATGTGCCAGAAGCCAATGGCCTCGAGGCAGTCACTTATGCCAACAAAACGCCTTTTGTGATGGCCGGTCCCGGCGAATATGAAAAAGCCGGCATCTTTATCCGCGGTATTTCCTCGGGCGGAGTGGATGGCTCTATCAATACTATCTATACTATGACCCTCGATGGCATCAATATTTGTCATCTCGGCCTGCTCAAAGATCCAAACTTACCAGTCGAAGCCATCGAAGATCTTGGTTCGATTGATATTCTGTTTGTGCCGATTGGTGGGGGTCAAGTCCTCGGGCCAAAAGAAGCGGCCAAAGTGGTGGCCGGTCTGGAGCCGAGTGTCATCGTGCCGGTTATGTATGAGAATGATGACAACCTAAAGGCCTTTCTCAAGGAAGCTAGTGATGGCAAGGAGACCTATGTCGATAAGCTGACTGTCAAGCGTAAAGATTTAGATGGCAAAGCGGGGGAAGTTATTGTGATTAAAGCCGATATTTAATTTTTTACTTTTCTACTTACTACTTACTACTTTAACCATGTCCTGGCAAAACAAACTCAATCAGTGGCGTAACGAGTCGGATGAAAAAAAACAGCAGTTGGCTGTAGTGGTGGCGGTGGCGGGGACTGGTCTGATTTTTTTGATCTGGCTATTTATTGTCGCTTTTGATTTGAGCACTCCCGCGCCTCCTGTCGTCGAAAAAGTGGCGCCGGTAGCCGTCGAAGTGGTGGTACCGACCACCACCAATCAGGTTTCCTGGTGGCAAACTGTCTCTACCGGTTCGACCGAAGCGGTATTGTCGGTTTGGCAGGGGATTAAAATCGCTGTCGATCAGGTCACAAATTAAGCCCGTCGCCAATTGAATTTATCAACCAGAAAAAATATAATCTCTAATATAAACAATAATGAAAGGGCGAGACAAAAAACCGAATAAAAAAGAATCGACCACCGACCGAACTTTCGCCGAGGGCGAGGAGCGAATTTCACCGATCAATATTGTGACCGAAATGCGCGAGTCGTATCTCGATTATTCGATGTCGGTCATTGTTGGTCGAGCTCTGCCAGATGTTCGTGATGGTCTCAAACCGGTCCATCGACGCATTCTTTTTTCGATGAATGAACTCGGCCTGACGGCTAGTAGCAAATTCCGCAAATCAGCGACTGTGGTGGGAGATGTGCTGGGTAAATATCATCCCCATGGCGACTCGGCTTGTTATGATGCTATGGTCCGCATGGCCCAAGATTTCGCTATGCGTTATCCATTGGTAGCGGGTCAGGGCAACTTTGGTTGTTTTACTAAAGATACTAAAGTTCGTTTAGCTGATGGGCGTAATCTTTCCTTTGAAGAATTAATAAATGAAGACAAAACTGGCAAAACCAACTACACTTTTACTGTAGATAGTGAGGGAAAGGTGGTGATTGCTCCGATTGTCAAACCCCGATTGACCAGAGAGAAGGCCGAGATTTTGACGGTTGTTCTGGATAACGACGAAGAAATTAAATGCACCCCTAACCACCGCTTTTTATTGAAGAGTGGTGAATATCTGGAAGCCCAAAATCTTAAGGCCGGCCTGTATTTGATGCCAGTAGATATCAATAAGGGCTTTCAAGTTAAAAAAGTTGTGTTTGGAGGTGGTTACGAAGATGTCTATGATTTGACTGTCAATGAGACTCACAATTTTGCGTTAGCGGCTGGTGTTTTTGTCCATAATTCGATTGACGGGGACTCGGCCGCGGCTATGAGATATACCGAGGCTAAGATGTCCAAACTAACGGCTGAGCTGTTGCGTGATATTGATAAAGAAACGGTTGATTTTATTCCCAACTATGATGGCTCGCGTCAGGAGCCGACCGTCTTGCCGAGCGTGGTGCCAAATCTCCTCCTAAACGGCGCCATGGGTATTGCCGTCGGTATGGCCACCAAGATTCCACCTCACAATCTGACCGAGCTGATGGACGCTCTGGCTCACTTGGCTGATCATCCAGAAGCGACCACGGAAGATTTACTCGAATTTGTCAAAGGTCCGGATTTCCCGACTGGCGGTCTAATTTTTAATCAGGAGGATATCCGTCACGCCTATGCCACTGGCCGAGGTGGAGTTTTGATGCGAGGGGAGGCAGAAATTATTGAAAACAAGGCCGGCAATTATCAGATTATCATTTCCTCGATTCCCTATCAGGTCAACAAATCAGAATTGATTGTTAAAATCGCTGATTTGGTGCGGGATAAAAAAGTCGAAGGCATTCGGGACATTCGTGATGAGTCAACCAGAGACATCAGAGTAGCGATCGACCTCAAGGCGGGCGCTCATCCCCAGAAAATTCTCAACGCTCTCTATAAACACACTGATCTAGAGACAACTTTTAATTACAATATGTTGATGTTGGTGGAAGGAGTGCCAAAACTTTTGCCCCTGCGTTCAATTTTGGAAGAATTTCTCGGTCACCGGCAGATTATTATTACTCGCCGGACCAAGTATGATTTACGCAAGGCCGAAGAACGAGCTCATATTTTGGAAGGTTTGAAAAAAGCTCTCGACCACATCGACGAGATTATCAAGCTGATCAAAAAATCCAAAGATGGCGAGGAAGCCAAAGTCAATTTGATCAAAGTTTTTAAATTCTCGGAGCTCCAAGCGGTGGCCATTTTGGAAATGCGGTTGCAAAAATTGGCTGGTTTGGAGAGAAAGAAGATTGAAGATGAATTGAAAGAGAAATTAGATTTGATCAAGGAGCTCAAAGCGATTCTCGCTGATCCGAAAAAAGTCTTGGCGATTATTAAAACGGAATTCTTGGAAATTCGCGAGAAGTATGGTGATGCGCGCCGGACCAAAGTGATCCGTGGCGGAGCCAAAGAAATCAATCTCGAAGATTTGGTGCCCGAGAAAGAAGATGTCTTGGTGTTGACTGCTGGTGGCTATATCAAACGCACCGATCCGAGCGAATATCGAGCCCAGAAGCGCGGTGGTGTCGGCGTGATTGATCTCAATATGAAAGAAGAAGATTTCGTCACGACTTTAGTGACCGCCAACACTCACGATGATCTACTTTTCTTTACCAATCGGGGCAAGGCTTACCAAATCAAAATGTATGATGTGCCGGAAGGCAAGCGAGCCACTCGGGGCAAGTCGATTATGAATTTCTTGTCATTGGCTGATGACGAAACGGTGACTAGCATTTTACCAATGCCGAAGGAGCTAAAAAATGTAAAGTTTTCATTGGTCCTGGTCACTCAAAGTGGTGAGGTCAAAAAAGTCTCGGCGGATAGTTTCAAGGATGTGCGTCGCAGTGGGATTATTGCTATCAAACTGGAAGTGGGAGACTTGCTCCTGTCCGTCTCGACCGTCGAAAAGGGCGATCAGATGATTTTGACCGCTCAGTCTGGCCAGTCGATTTGTTTCAAAGAATCTGAAGTGCGCGAAATGGGCCGAGCGGCCGGAGGGGTGCGAGCGATCAAACTGAAAAAAGGCGATTTAGTGGTGGGGGCGGATAAAATCCCGGCTGATCTCAAAGATGGGCGGTTGTTAGTGATGACCAACACTGGTCACGGCAAGCAAACTCTCCTGAAAGAATTCAAGGTCCAAAAACGGGGTGGTTCTGGTATCAAGGCGGCTAACATTACGAAGAAGACCGGCCCCTTGATGGTCAGCAAGGTCCTCGACGGCAGTCAGCAGGAAATCATCGCTATCAGCAAACAGGGCCAGATTATTCGCACCAATATCAGCGAGATTCCAACCATTGGCCGGGCGACCCAGGGAGTAAAAATTATGAAATTGAAAGAAGGGGATGGGTTGGCGTCGGTGACGTGCTTATAGAAAAGTTTAAAGTTTAAAATTCAAAATTTAAAGTTGCAGCGTAAAGTTCAAAATTAACTCCCCCAATTTTCCTTAAGGAAAATTGGGGGAGTTTTTAACTTTTATTTTTGAACTGAAGTTTTGCACTTTGAATTTTCCACTTTGACTTATATAATGTAACCATGTCTTTTGCTATTCCTGAAAACGTTGCCAAGGATTTTGGCCTGCTGGCCGGTGAGGAGATCGCCGAATTTGGTTCCAGTATTGGTCCCTATGCTTTGATTTGTGCCAAAATCGTCGGTCCGTCTGGCAAGGTCTACGCTATCGATGTTCAAAAAGATTTATTGGAGCATCTGCGCCATGACGCCGAGCGTCAGGGTCTAAAAAATATTGACTATATTTGGGGAGACATTGAGGAGATCGGTGGGGCCAAACTCAAAGATAATTTAGTCGACGTGGTTTTGATGGCCAGCGTCTTTTTTCAGCTGGAGGATAAAAACGGCGCTATCAGTGAAGCCAAGCGTTTGTTGCGACCCGGTGGGCGGTTGATTTTAGTCGATTGGACGGACTCTTTTGGTGGTTTGGGCCCGCGACCAGAAGCGGTTTTTAGCACCGAGACAGCGGACAGTCTTCTAACTACCAATGGTTTTGCCAAAATCAAAAGCTTCACCGCCGGCGATCACCACTATGGTTTAATTTTTAAAAAAATTGCCTAATAAATTTTTATGAGCAAAGCTAATTTTTTTCAAGTCTCGTTGTTGATCGCTTTCGGTTTTATTGCCATCATTGCCGTTTTAATTTTCGGTGGCTTTTTACCCGGCTTTCGATCGACGACTGGTGGCACGGCCGGCACGATCGTCTTGTGGGGGACCTTACCAGAGTCTAGCCTGAGCACTTTCTTTTCTGATCTCAACAATACCTACAAAAAAAGTTTCAAGCTAGAATATGTGGCCAAAAATCCAGCCACTTTTGAAGCTGATTTAGTCGAGGCGATGGCTTCCGGCCAGGGACCAGATTTGGTGTTGATGCCCCAGGAGCTCCTGGTCAAGCACGCCAATAAAATTGTCTCGATTCCCTATACCACTATCACGGCTCGAGTTTTTCAGGACACCTATTTTGACGGAGCAGATATTTTATTGATGCCCAATGGCATCTCCGCCCTACCACTCCTCGTTGACCCGCTAGTGATGTATTACAACAAAGATCTTTTCTCCTCTAATAGCATTGCTTACCCGCCCTCTAATTGGTCGGATTTTCTGCGAGTGCAAAATGTTTTGACCAAAAAAACTGAAGCCGGCAATCTCCTGCAATACGGCACGGCCCTCGGTGAGTCTTTTAATATTGTCAACGCCAAAGAAATTTTAACCGCTCTCCTCATCCAGGCCGGTGATCCGATTACCAAGCTCGAAAATAATGCCATTAAGGTTGTTTTGGGCCAAAATACGATTGACAAGGTCCAGACTCCAGCCAAGTCAGCGGTCCAGTTTTTCACCCAATTTGCCGATCCGACCAAGGCCACCTACAGCTGGAACCGCTCTTTGCCCGAGGCCGGGGATTCTTTCCTGGGCGGATTACTAGGCACTTATTTTGGTTTCGGCAGTGAGGTGGCGACGATTTCGGCCAAGAATCCCCACCTCTATTATGATGTGGCGATTATCCCTCAGCGCGACAATACCGCTCGTTTTACTTTCGGTCGGATTATGACCCTCGCCGTGATGACCAGCAGTAAAAAGCCAGCCTCGGCTTTAGCCGTGGCTCAAATTTTGACTTCGGCTCAGCCGGCTAAAATTTTTGCTGATGTCACTGGTCTGGCGCCCGCTCGACGCGATCTCCTCTCGGCCGGTAATAGCGACCCCAAGAAAGATGTGATTTACAAGAGCAATCTGATCAGTCGAGCTTGGTATGATCCAGATCCGGTCAAAAGTCGCCAGATTTTTAATGATTTGATCGGGGCAGTGACGACCGGCTTTGTCGGTCCCGAAGCGGCGGTTACCGCGGCCCAGGCAGAGCTTAACAACCTAATCAATTCCTATGCCAAACCTTAATTGGAAATTTGTCCTTACTAACTGGCTCGTCTTGTCTTTGTTGCTCACCCCGGCGCTTGTTTTGGGAGCGGGTGGGTTTGTCACCTGTGATGGACCGGTGGGGATAGAAAGCGCGGGTTCTCCAAACGTCAATACCGGTGCCGGCCGGCCAGTAGTTTGTGATTTGCAGAAATTGTTAGAGATGATCAACAACATCATTAGTTTCCTCGCTTTCCGCATCGCGCCGATTGTGGCCACCATCGCGATTTTGTGGGCTGGTCTCGATATCGCCACTCATCCTGGCAACGCCAATGTCTTGGGCAAGGCCAAGGAGTTATTCTGGACTGTCGGCTTCGGGATGATTATCGTCTTTTCGGCTTATCTACTGATGCAGGCGATTGTCTTTAGCTTGGCAGCCGAGGGTGGCGTAGGTGGGACTTTAAGAGATTTGTTTAAATAAAATTTTATGATCAAAATTAATCTTAAAAAAATTAGCGTCAATCTGGCCGTGTTAGCTTTATTTGTATTGCCGGCCCTGGTGGCATTGGGTCAGGGGGCAAGCGTGAGTTCTAGTGGCGCGCCTGTCAATTTACCGACCGGAGCGCCAGTCGGTAGCGGTGTTAGTAATTTCAAAATCGAAAATCCTATCAAAGCCACCAACTTCGAGCAATTCTTAGCCGATATTTTGAATATTATTGTTCAGATTGGCATCCCGATTTTGGTTTTGATGACCATCTATGCTGGTTTTACTTTTGTCACCGCCGCGGGGGACCCGGGCAAGATTAAACAAGCCAAGAGTATGTTTTTTAATCTGATCATCGGAGCCTTCATCGTCCTCGGTTGTTTTGCTATCTCGGAGGCGCTGACCAATACTGTGGCTGATCTGGGTCCGATTACCGTTCCGGGTATTGGTAGCTAAAATTATTAGTTTAAAAATCTTAATTGAGATGACTTTCAAAACCATTTTAGAAAAATTTGTATCGGATATTATGAACCCTCTATTGATAGTGATGATTGGTTATGCCGTCATTATCTTTATTTGGAGTCTGTTTGAATATCTCCAGGGGGACGCTGCTAAAAAAGGCAACGCTTTGGGCCGGATCGGTTGGGGAATTTTCGTCCTGTTTGTTGTCGTTTCGATCTGGGGCCTGGTGTCGATTCTCACTACCACCTTTAACGGTTGGGGCGGATCGACCAATATTCGGACGATCAATATTCCTTATTTCAAAAGTGGTAGTAGTGGTGGTGCTCCTTCTACTCCGGCTCCTGCTTATACTCCTCCAGCCATCCCGGCCAATTATGATTTTTCCAACTATCGTTTTTACTAGATTTCTCGGTGTGGATAATCATTTGTTGTTCCTGGTTGTTTGTGAGATAATATAAGCATTAATTAAAATCAGTCGAATTATTAAATTTATTAGTTTAGAATTATAAAAATATATGTTTACTCCTCAAGTCCAGGATATAGGTACTTTGCTCGAATTTATTAAGACTATTATGGGTCTTATTTTGCCACTTTTGGTCGGCATTGCTGTCCTTTATTTTATTTGGTCCCTGCTCATGTTTTTGCGAGAATCTGGATCAAAAAAAGACGAAGCGCGAGGTCATATGCTTTGGGGGATTGTTATCCTCTTTGTGATGGTCTCAATTTGGGGTTTGGTGAATATTTTGGGTTCATCTCTCGGTAGCGACAAGACGGCTCCGACTAACCTTGATACAACCCTCTTACCTAGTTAAAAACTATGATCGCCTACGCCGCTGTTGGTAAAATCGCTCTGTTAGACAGAATCCAGTCCGTTATTTTGGACCCGATTATTACTTTGCTATTTGCCGGAGCGGTGATGTATTTCGTTTGGGGATTGGTGGAGACGATCACTTCGGGTGATGACTCGACCAAGAGGAAGACGGGCAGTAACCATATCATGTGGGGACTAGTCGGCATCTTTATCATGGTAGCGGTCTACGGTATCTTGAATGTCGTCACTGCGACCATTGCTTCTCTCGACCAGTACTAAAAAAATAAAATCTGTAGCAATGAAAAAGGGCGGAACGCAGGTATGCGTTCCGCCCTTTGGCGACAAGAGTTATATTTCTTTTCTCACTTTCTCCTGAAGTAAATCTTCAGGGGTTTGCCATCTGCCGATTTGATTCGGCAAGACCGGCCTGAGTCGACATGGGCGAACTTGCCCTTTGCCGGATCGTGCAGTTGCTCCGGATCGCCGCTACAGACTAGCCAGAACGGCCGGTTGCCCTCGGCGTTGATGGTCCACTCGTAGTTCGAGTTGAACCAGATCCGCTTGGACCACTGGTCGGGAGTAACCACCAGGGGGTGGTCTGGATCGGAGGTCATCGAGACAGTGATGTCTCGAAGTGTCTCTGCGTGAATGCCGACCTGCTCGGCTTTCGGCGAGAAGATCTGCCCGATGGCGATCGAACCGACGTTCCAGAATGCGACCAAAAAGATTGCTACTCCGATGGCCATCCGAAACGTTCCCGAATAGTTTTTCTTGAAAGCCGGAAAAGCTAGGGTTGCTGCCAAAACCAAAATCCACGGCCAAGAAATTCCAATCCAGATCCAACTCGATCCTCCGTACCTAAAGGATATGGCAACCAGGACGAAACCCAATGCCACTAGCCAGACGACGATGGGATTTTTGTAAACCTTGCTCCAGTTTGTCGGCGTGACAGGGGTCGGCGTTGCTCCTGGTTTTCGGTTAAGGACTACCGCCAACCCCAGCATCACGATTGCAATAATTGCCAAGGCTCCGGTTATAGCCCACATCCACCAAGGCATAAAGACCTCCTTCTGTCTATGGTTTGGTGACAGGAATTGTTGGTTGGACGTTGCCTCCGCCTTCCACATAAGTGGTGAGTTTGGAATCGGCGACGTTACTCATTCGAACTTGTTCTAGAGCTATTGTCGCGGCTTGTTCAGACGACAAGTCGACTTCCTTTAGGTTTTTGACCAGCGTCTTCAAACCTTGGCCTGGACCTTCAAACTTTGCTTTTCCTAGAGCTACAATTCCCCTGGCCTTTTGTTCGGCGGCGTCGGCCAGGTTTCTCTCCATATCGATTGACGTGGCCGCTTCGTCCAAAGCTTTTTGCTCCGGAGACAAATCGGCCACAGCGACCCAGGCCGCCATGATCTTGATTCCAAAACGGTCTTCGAGACCATCGCTCTCTGGGTTGGGAGTTGTCGATTGGTTCAGGGCTAGTATCGCTTTGGCAAATTTCGAATTCGGGCCTTTGTCTTCAGCTACAAACTTGCCGTAGTCGAATTTCTTACTATTCCAGAAATCGATGGCCGCCGAGCTAACCGCGGCATCAACTTGGCGTAGGACTCGACCTTTGTAGCCAAAGACGACCGTCGCTGGATTGGTAACGATAACATCTAGCATGATGATGAAGTCAACTTTCCAACGATCCTTTCCGAGTTCGACACTTGTGACCAAAACCGGATGAGGAAAACGGAAGCGTAAATAATCCGTTCTCCTGGTGTCGGTCTTTATCTGTCGCCGAACCGGAACTTGACCCGAAGCGATTTCATCGTCGGGCCTCATCTTGTCAGCAACGACTTCGAACATATGGACCTGTTTTAATGGCCACCAGATACTGATCCAGACGATTCCTAGCCACTGTTCTAGCCAGCTGATGTTTCGTCTGCTTCCGCGCGAGCCAACTGTGTGAGTAACCTGATCGACGAAACCTTCGCGCTCCGGCAGATTGTCGAGCACCTTGTAAAGGCTTTCGCCTTTAACCAGAAACTTGAACCCGCCGGTTTCTACTCGAGTTCCGTAGCGGTTGGTCTGGGACAGGACATGCAATAAAGCCAATCCTGACCCGCTCAGTAGTGCCAAAGACACTGCTGTCAACGCTAGCCACAAAAATACCATCGGGGCAGTCTCGGCAATGCGAGCGTAGCTGCTTTGGAAGTTGGCGATAAGCCAGGGCCAAACTAGCCACCACATGGCAAAACCGACAGCGACCATGACCAACACCACCCCTAACAACACGAATGCCTTTTTCATTTCCTTCTCCTCCCGTCTCTGCTCCAGGCAGATGACATTTTTTTGCGAAATATAACTCTTTGTCAAAGAGGGGAACATCCCCTCGGACTTTCCTAATTCCACCTTCTATTATACCATAGTCTACGATAAAAAGCAAGCATTTTCGCCAGGTTGAATCTGGCGATTGGATAATGGCTCGGTTGAGCCAAAATATTGACAGAACAAACAAAATAAGGCATGTTGAATCAGGAGGGTCCTTTGTGTGCCATATTTGAGGGAGGAAAAAAGATGCAGATTTGCTGTGTTTCTATTGGCGGAAAAGAGTTTGATCTGGCTCGTCTGGCCCAGATCACGGGCCGATCGGTCAACCGAGTCATTGCGCTGGCTGCGGAAGCGCGACCGATTGGGCCGGTCAATATTCCGCCGGAAATCGTCGCCATCATCGACCTCGAGGTGGCGAAGAAAAGCTACCGAGAGGCTCGCAGGAGGCGAGCTACTTTCTATCTTCTTCGTTGGCTCGAACTGTGCCAGACGGAGAAAGATTTCCAGGAGATCCAAATCGAAATTCCTCGTGGCGGGTCTGACCTCGAAGTTTTGTTTCTCCGTAAGGCCACAGAAATCTGTGGTTGACTCAAACCCACTCACCGGGACTTCGCTTACGCGAAGCCCCGGTTTAATTTTGGTGCTGGGAAGAGGACTCGAACCTCCACGGATTACTCCACCAGTTCCTAAAACTGGCGCGGCTACCATTACGCCATCCCAGCATTCAATCTACACAGATTAAGCTAAAAATGTTTTCTTTTCAATGTTTCTAGTTGTTAAATTACCACTTTTCATTTATATTGTATCTGTTGCCTCGTTAGCTCAGTTGGTAGAGCAGTTGCCTCTTAAGCAAACGGTCGTAGGTTCGAATCCTACACGGGGCACAAAAACAATCGGTCTGTGTGCCGATTTTTTTGTGCGTGTAGGATTCGAACCAGAGGGAGGGGTCGGGAGGACTGGGTGCCCTCCCGTGGAGGAAATTATTCAAAACCGTGGGTTTTGAAAGCACAGCGAGTGAAGCGAGCGAGCAGTGACATTCCTACACGGGGCACAAAAATCAATCGGCCTATGTGCCGATTGATTTTTGTGTGCCTGAGGCGGGACTCTTCCGCGACTCAAAATTTGCCGTCGCAAATTTTGGTCGTGTCCGCAGCCCTGCCTGCGGCAGGCAGGTCGCGATTCGGCCTGCTAGCCTCATAACGCTCCGCTTTTCTCGCCCACCACGAAAGCTAAACAATTAGCTTTCTTCAAGTGCCTGAGGCGGGACTCGAACCCACAATCGCAGAGCGAACGACATTTTAAGTGTCGCGTGTATACCATTCCACCACTCAGGCAAATTTTTGGCTAAAACATTTCGCTCCGAGCGAAATGTTCGCCCGGACATTTTGTTATCACAAAATGTCTTAGGGAGGCCTGGGGCGGAATTGAACCGCCGTATAAGAGTTTTGCAGACTCTTGCCTTACCACTTGGCGACCAGGCCTATTAAATTTAATTTTTCTCTTCACTTCTGACTTTATCCACCAACTGCTGTCCTTTCTCAATCAAGTCTAGCTCAACTTCGAAGAAAGGTAAAATGTGCAGGCGACTATTTTTTTTGATGAAATTACGCATTTCGGTCCGATGCCGGCGAGCAAAAAAGATGGCCTCATCTTCAAATTGTTCCGGTAAAACAGTGATGAGAATGGTAACGTGTTTGCCGTCTTTGGAGGGAATGCAGTTGGTGACGGTAATCAATGATTTAGTACTGGACTGATCACGGAAAAAACGAGCAGACAGCTCACGAATGACGGAGAGACTTTTTTGCTGATGTAAATTCATTCCGTTTATTTAGTTACCAATTCAAAGACCTCTAAAATATCGCTCGGCATAATTTCGAACTTGCTCTCGACTTCGGCGCCGAATTGGACGCCCTCCTCGACAGTCTGAGCTTTAACTTTTTGTTGTTGAAGGCCGGAAATTTTACCGCGACCAATCTCCGTTTCTCGGCGCATAATTTTAAATTGATCATGACGGGAAATTTTCCCTGACAAAACTGAACCACCGATCACTTGTTTGTCTTTGGTGCGGTTGAAAGTCTTGAGAATTTTGGCCCGGCCGACGATTTCTTCGGTCGTCACTTTTGGAGCCCGCTTACTCATTTCTTCTTGGAGCCATTCGGACAATTTATAAATGACCTCGTCGGTCTGAATAGCGACGCCAAATTTCTCGGCCGTATCGAGAGCTGATTTTTCGGCTTTGACCCGGAAGCCAATCACTAGACCGCCTTCGCTACTGTTGGTCAATAACTTAACATCATTTTCCGTAATCGCACCGATCTCTGATTTAATGATTTTAAAATTGACCCGCTCATGCTGGAGTAAGCCGATTTCTTTTTCGACCGCTTGTTTGGTGCCAGCGGTGTCACTTTTAATAATCAGCGGGATACTAATCTGATCGTGGGGACAGCTGTCCACTTTGACACTCATTTGGCCACTAATCATTTCCTGGTGGAATTTAACAGTTAAATCGTCAGCTATTTTTTTGTCTGGAGTAGAAGTAAATTCAGCGCCAATTTCCGGCACTTTAGCAAAGCCGTAAATTTTAACTGGAGAAGAAAAAGTCATCTCGGTCACATTCTGGCCGAGGAAGTTTTCTAGCCGTTTAATTTTAGTCGCAATACCCCCGACCACTAAATAGTCGTTGACCTTGAGCGTGCCATTTTTGATAATCATCGTGGCGGTGATACCGACTTTGGAATCTAGACCAGCTTCCAAGACAAAGCCCCTGGCCGGAGTCTCGGTTTCGCCTTTTAATTCTTCCAATTCAGCGACGAGAAGCATGAGATCGAGCAGTTCCGGCACTCCTTCGCCTGTTTTAGAAGAGATAGCCACCCAAGGAATAGAACCACCATAACCTTCCACTAAAATACTAATTTCAGCCAGACTTTGTTTAGCGTGCTCGACGTCAGCATTACTTTTATCAATTTTAGTAAAAGCCACAATAAAAGGCTTTTGAGCGTTTTGAATCGAGCGGAGAGCTTCGATGGTTTGAGCCTTGACTCCTTCCTCGGCCGAGACAATTAAAATGGCGATATCACAAATCACCGCTCCACGTTCGCGCATGGTTTCAAAGGCAGCGTGACCGGGGGTGTCGAGAAAAGTGATTTTTTTATCTATCCCGTCTCTATTTTTATGGACCACTTCGTAGGCGCTGGTGTGCTGGGTAATGCCACCACTTTCGGAATCGACAATGTTAGTCTGGCGAATATAGTCGAGAAGTTTTGATTTGCCATGGTCAATATGCCCCATAATCGCGATGACGGGTGGTCGCTCGATACTCGGCTCGGTTTTGGAGGTTTTGATGGTCATAAATAGGCAAAAAAGGCCAAGGGCCTTTATTTACAACGATCATACCTCTTTTTAGGACTTTTGGGAAGTGCGGGCGGAGTTGATAGACTCTAACTCCTCATCAGACAGCTCAAAGTCGCTCTTGCCAGCAATAATCGGCTTGGCATAGATGCCAACCTTGTCTCGGGAATAAAGGCTGGAGATGACGACGCCGTTGCCGTCTTCGTCGAGTAGGCTAGTGGCAAAGCTCTGGTTGCCACCGTGGTCACGAAAAGGATTGAAACGAACCGTATGGACTTTTTGAATGGCTTTGCGCAGACGAGTATCTATTTCTCGGGAGAAGTTCTCTAGAGCTCCGTGTTTGTTGGATAGATCTTCGATAAACTGGCCCATATCGGCCAAGATATCTTCGAGGTCTCGGGCGTGTTTACCGCGGAAAATTTTAGTTAAGCGCCATTCTAGGAGAACAATCCATAACACCAAGACGATAATAATCACGGCGAGAGTGTAAATAATAAGAGTGGGATTAGCGATATTCATGTTGTATTGACAAATTATAGACCCAAAGCGTTTTGATTGCAAAAGGGGATTTTGTCACCCCAATCCTAGCAGACTGTCACCCCATAAGGTTAACTGTACAAACCGTGAATCCAAAAACTCAAAAGGGTTTCTGTTGAGCCATAATTTGGGAATCTAGATATTTAATCTTTAATATTAAAGACAAATTAATCACAAAATTATCAATATTAAGCCATTTTTTACCGCAATCTTTGTGACTTTTCGTTTTTTCGCTTCTACCTTAATCTAAAAAAGCCTTATTTATAAACAGTTTAGAGTTTTTGGATTCACGGTACAAAAGCTTGACAGATTAGTCTAACAGGTGTATACTATAAGGTAGAATAAAGGAACGTTAAAAATGATTACTTGCGAAATGGTCATAGCCAAAAGGTCTTGAGAATCCGCCAGCCGGCGGACGAGGTTTTCTGGCTGTGACCAATAATGGCCAAGCCCCTAAACTCACGGGCAGTGAGAAACCGAAGGACAATCAGTCCAAAGGAGAATGTCATGAAATACGGCGAAATAAAGCTCGGGCAGGTTGAGGCGGTTTGGAACAAACTCGGCGGGGAAGAAGGCGTGTCTCGCTTTCTGGCTGGCGAGACGGTTGTCTCGGTTCCGCCGAAGGTCTGGCAGACCTGGCGTACCATCAAGCTTGGCACTGGACCGAGAACGGCTGACGATTTTCGCGTTGCTTTGAGGAAGGCTAATTGCCAAATCGGCGATTGGGGCAATGATATCCTCAGCCAGCCCGCTTTCTTGGCCAGCTCCAAGAAAATGGAAGTTGATTTGGCGGTAGTCACGCTGGCCGAGTTCGGTTTCAAGAGTGGCGCCAAGCGTTCCGACATCTATCGGCGCGCTCAAGAGCTTGGACTCGATTTGTGTCCGAACGAAGTCGGTCCGCAATTGCGCCTGCAGTACACGACGGACCAGCCGAATGGTGAGTGGCTCTTCATTGCGATGGAGCCCATCACCGACTCGGACGGCCGCCTCGAGGTGTTCGTCGTCGAGCGGAGCGCCCGCGGCGAGCTGTGGTTGGGTGGTGGCCACGGCCATCCCGACGACTTCTGGGACGCTGGCGGCCGGTTCGTGTTTCTGTGTCGCAAATAGTTTGTACTCATTACTTTGGCCTTTGGTTCTCAAGACCTTTGGCCTTAGTCCTTAGCCTCGTTCTGATTCGTCAGAGCGGGGCTAAAATTTTGTATATAAAAAGAAAATGTTAATATAAAAAAGGTAGTAGGTGAATATCAGTAAAAGGTTACGGCTTTTTGCCACCGAACCCAGTATCCATACATTGAGAATATTGTTGGCTAAGGTTGGCGATAGAGTGGTGTATGTAGACACTTCATAAAAAATGAAGATACTTGGTACGAGATATCAAGGCATTACGATGCCGAGTAATATTCAACCCCGAGAACAAGGTGAACGGAGCAGTCATCGTATGATGGCAACCCCGAGAGTATTCAAGGGGTGGTGACATGGATGGCATTTTGCACATTACTGACCGACTCGGACGGCAACCTCAAGGTGTTCAACGTCAAGCGGAACGACAACGGCGAGCTGTGGTTGAATGGTAACAACGGCCATCCCGACAACTTCTGGAACGCTGACAACCGGTTCGTGTTTCTGTGTCGCAACTCTTTTCATTTCTCCTCTGCTTTGGCAGGGGAGTTTTGTTTGTATTGGGTTTGTTGGGTTAATTTTGCCAGTTGTCCATTCCAACCACCTAGCATTTTACCAAT
>Ga0208375_1001323_pt1 | contig 28513 bp, 25 predicted proteins | sample RifOxyD1_FD_184038 | JGI IMG/M metagenome (GOLD analysis project Ga0208375, IMG submission 184038) | Soil microbial communities from Rifle, Colorado - Rifle Oxygen_injection D1 (SPAdes) | ecosystem: Environmental > Terrestrial > Deep subsurface > Rock core/Sediment | place: Rifle, Colorado...
CATAATTCTGGATAAGATCCGACACCTTTTTATTTTCAGTCATGAGGAGAAGAAAGATGTTAATTATATAAGTATATGTTGTTAATTTTTAACAACTTTTATAAAACATAAAACATTAATAAAATTATGCAGATAGAAACACTAAAAAAAATTGGATTGAGTGAAAAAGAAGCAAAAGTATACTTATGTCTTCTGAGATTAGATTATGCAACAGCAACGAAGATATCCAAGGAAACGGAAGTAGAGAGATCATTGTGCTATTCAATTCTTCAAAAACTAATCGGCCGCGGGCTTGTTTCATATTTTTATCAAAAAAAAGCAAGGATGTTCAAAGCAACCGGCCCGCAAAAACTCCTCGAAGATTTAAAAGAAAAAGAATCAGAAATACAAAAGATAATGCCCAGCCTCATTTCATTAACGATGAACAAAAAGAATCCTGCAAAAGCAGAGATATATCAGGGAATAAAAGGCATTCAAAATATTTTTAAAGATATGATAAAAGAAAAAAAAGATTATCTATTTTTTTGCGAAGAGGAAGGAAAATTTCAAAAAGTTTTGCCGATATACTTGGAACAATTTTTGAGGAAAATAGAAGATGAAGGAATTAAAGAAAAAATTTTAGTTAAAAGAGGAATTAAAATACCTAAATCAAAAAATTCGTTCGTCCGATATCTTCCAAAAGATTATTTCTCTCCAATATCGACGATTGTTTATGGAAACAAAGTTGCTTTAGTTGTTTGGTCAGAACCATATTATGCATTCTTAATCGAGAATAAAGAAGTAGCAGATTCGTTCAAAAGTTATTTTAATTTACTGTGGAAAATAGGAAAAGAAAGATAAAGAGTTAGTGATTAATCCCTCGCCTTTTTCCAAAGAAGTTCGAAGTTTTTTCTGTAGCTGTCTGCAACAATTTTATCTTTTATTAAAAGTGCGTAAGGGTTTTCAGTAAAAATAACAATTGCAACATATTCTCCAAAAATTACTGTTTCAGTTAATTGTTCAAAATCTTGCGACAAGAATTTTATTTTAGTTAATTTTCTTTTATTTAGTGTTTCACCAAATTTCCTAATACTCTCATCGAAAACTTGTCTTGATTTTATTCCTTTCGAAATTCTTTTTGTATGCAAATTTTCCCACCATGTTTCCCCCATAACTTCATAAGTAACTCTTTTTCCTCCGCCAAAACTATTATATTCTTTCCCTTGGGAATTTAGTATTTTATTATAAACTTCTTTTATTCCCTTAATTCCAGCATAAACTTCTGCTTCATTTTTTTCTTTTTCAGAGGATTGTTTTTCTTTAAGCTCAGGAAGAATCTTTTCAAAATTCCTTTTTTTTTCTTCTATAAAATCAAAAAAATGTTCTGGTTCGGTAGCCTTGTAAACTTTTTTCTTTCCTTTTAGAATAAAACCAACAATCCCTTTTTCAATCAAGCTATTCAATGCTCGATGCACAACTGAATTTTGTAGCTTGGATTTTCTTAAAATTTCCCCAGCACTTGAGACTCCTGATTCTAGCAAAACAACATAAATTTTTATTTCAGATTTTGTCAGCCCCAAATCTTCAAGTATTTCAATATCCATAAAATAAACTAAGAAACCAACTATAAAAATCTTTCTTTTTATCCTACCAAAAGAGAGAATAAAGATATAAATAATCTTCTATACAAATCATTACTATAAAGTAAATACAAATCACAATAAAAAATAAAATGAAAATACAAAAACAAATTCAAAGAAAAAACATGAAGAATGAGCAACTTAGTTGTGACTTCACAATTAAATTAAAGGAGATTAAAAAATGAAATTAAAATTTTTAGGGAAGAAGGAAGAAGAAAAACCAGAAAAGAAAATGAATAGGGAACAAGTTAAACTAAGATTGTTAGAAAAAGGGATGCATCAAGCATTAGTTATGGTTGGGGTACATTCAGATAGCTATCAAACGAAACAACTCAAACCAAAACTAACTAAATGTTCTACTAAGTTTAACGAATACCCAGCATATAGACGAGAAAGTGATCCAGAAAATCTTCAAAGATATATTTCAAGAAAAGATATATATGGAAGTGAATTTATTGGATTAATCGTTGGTTATGATGGTCACTCTTTTGATTTCTCTGATTTGGTAAAGGCATTAGCAGAAGTTAGAACTGACTTACCTGAAGCAGTTTCGTATGTTTTCACTTCTTTTGACCTTTAACTAAGTTAGAAAAAAATTAATTTTTTATTTTTTATTAATAATAATCTTGCGAGTTTACGAGCGTAAATTTCCGCCTAAAAACATTTAAAGTCTCTCAAATCTGCGGATTTTGGACTTTAAACTTTCTCGCTGAAAGATTTAAAGACAAGAAATTCTTCCAATTTCTAGCTAAAAACTTCCTACGGAAACTTTTTAAACCATTTCGACAATTAATTAATATGGGAAAAATAAAGTCAAAGGCAATAAAAAGAACAGCTAAAGTTCTAATTGCAGAAGGAGTTGATTTTAATGAAAATTTCGAAAGAAATAAGAAAATTCTTAGTGATACAATGCCAAGCAAGAAAATAAGAAATCAAGTTGCAGGATATTTAGCTAGATTGAAACAGCAAGAAAACACAAGAAAAGCAAAGTTAATTCCAAGAAAATAATCCTAAATAAATCATTTCTTCTTTAGAGAATTTTGAATAATTCAGGTTTTCTTCCTTTTCAAGGGAATTTTCAGAATACTCTTTATGAGAAGTTTGTATCGTTGACGGCATAAATGTTTTAGAGTTTTGATGTCGACTACTGAGTGAAATGAAAAAAAGATTTCACTCTAATTTTCGTGGAAAATTTATTTTTGCAAACTTCTCTTTAGCAGTTTTTTAATCTCACCCAAATTCTCATTAATCTTTTTCAACTCTAAATTTTTCTTTCTATTTAATACGAAATTGATTATCCCAAAAACAAGATAAATAATTATTACCCCACCAAAAATTTGGAACAGCGTCACAAGTGTATCTACATTTTTTAGAAGTTCAGGAGGAATCTGTGAAATTAAATCAACCCCATTTGCCATAAAAACTATAGGCAAAAAAGGTTTTTAATTATTCCTAAAAAAAACATTCTGTGACAACTGAGCTTTGCTCAGCACTTGTAGTTTTTTTCTAAAAATCTCATCAGAGATTTTCTGCACGAATTCCAAAAAATTCATGCTATCATTGTAGTTTCTTTCGTTTCGTCAGGAACGACGACAAGGATTATTCTTGCCATTTTTCTAAAAAAAGAAACCCAAATGTCTCTGGGGAGTGCTGACCCCCCGACCTCGGCCTTCCCCATTTCAAATAAAGAATATATCAATTTTGATTCTTATGAGAGCCGCGCTCTACCGCTGAGCTACAGAGACTTGTTTAGAAAAAACTAAATGTTTAAAAATCTTCCCTGTACGAAGCGGTTCTGACGAAATTAATTAAGAAATTGCATTACAACAATCTTTTTAAAAAAAGGAAGAATCCCGAAGAGATGATTAGGTATTTAGAAAAAAAGAGATTTTTTGCCCTGATTTTAGCAGTTTTAATCGCGATAGAAATTTTTTGGTTTTCGTCGCTGTCGGGAAAATCAACCGGCGGAGGACTACCTTTTATGGCAATAGCTTATCATTTTATTGTATTTTTTGAATTGAATTTTTTTCTGTTAATCACTTTTATTAGTAAAAATAAAATAAAAAAAAGCACTTTCTTTTTAGTGTTGGTTATAACGGTTATTTATGCAATCCTCGACGAGATTCACCAGCTTTCTACTCCATTCAGAAGTTATAGCATAACTGATTTCTTAACCGATTTCTCAGGAATAACTATCTCGTCATTAACCTATCTCATCGCAAAGAGAAAAACTCTCGAACAAAAAAAATCAAAATAAAAAATATATAAAAAATTATAAAAATAAAAAAAGAGAAATTATCTTCTCTTTTTCTTTGCAGCCTTTTTTGCTGGTTTCTTTGCAGCCTTTTTCTTTGCCATTATTGATACCTCTTTTTATTTATATTTAACAAGAATTACTTCTTTAAAAATTCTTCGGAAAATTTAGATATTTTCAAAAAGGCAAAAAACCAAAAGAAAGTTTTATCGACGGAGAAATTATTTTATCAATTTTCCGGTTTTTTCAAACTCGATTTCTTCCTCAATTAATTTTTTTAAAACTTCTTTTAACTCAGAAACTTTAACTCTAATTTGTTTGGTAGTATTTCTATCTCTAATTGTAACATCTTTATTTTTTATTGAATCTCCGTCGACAGTCACACAGAAAGGAGTTCCAATCTCATCATTTCGAGCATACCTTCTTCCAATACTTCCACCCGAATCAAAAAGAGAATAAAATTCTTTTTTCAAAATTTCATAAACTTCTTTAGAAAAGTTAAGTATATTCTCTTCATTTTTTACTAAAGGCAAAACTGCAACTTTGTATGGGGCTAATCTTGCTGGAATTTTTAGAACAACATTCCCTCTTTTTTCATCATTAACATATGCCTTCGTTAAAATTGCCAGAAAAACTCGTTCCATTCCAAAAGTTGGTTCAATAACTCTTGCTAAAACTTTTTTTCCATATTTCTCGTCGAAGATTTCCATATTTTCCTTGCTTTCTTTTTGATGCTGTGTTAAGTCATATTGCCCACGGTTTGCATTTCCCGCAACTTCTTGCGAGCCAAAAGGATATTCATAGTCTATATCAAAAGTTGCAGAAGAATAAAAAGATAATTCGCTTTTCATGTGCTCTCGAATTTTTATTTCAAAAAGTCCAATCGAGTTAAACCAAATAATTTGTTCAGCAAGCCAATAAGCATGCCATTCTTCAAACCTTTTTTCTTTTAACATTTTTCCAATTGTCGTTTCAGTCAGATTTTCTTTTCCTTTTTCTTGTGTTTCAGCGTCGAGCAAATTTAATTTTGTATCCAAATGTTTTTTTGTTAGCAAATTACATTTTGTTTCTTCAGGGTTTATAAAAAATTCAAATTCACCAATATGAAATTCTCTACATCTAAATAAAAAATCTCTTGGAGCAATTTCATTTCTAAAGCATCTTCCAATTTGAGCAATCCCAAAAGGTAGTTGCATTCTCGAAGTTTGTTGAATTAATTTAAAATCCATAAACATTGCTTGTGCGGTCTCACCCCTAAGATAAGCATCTTGTTTATCTAAAGCACCGACGCTAGTTTTAAACATTAAACTAAATTCACCTTTAATATCGTATTCTCCGCCACAGATACATTTAACTTTTCCAACTTCAGACTTATCAATTTTTGTTGCCTTTTTACATTTTTTACAAACGACAGCGACGTCGGAAAAACTTGTGATATGCCCCGAAGCTTTCCATGTTCTAGGATGAGAAATAATCGACGCTTCCATCCCAACCATATTATCTTTCTGATGAACAAAATAATCCCACCAATTCTTTTTCAAATTATTAAAAAGTTCAATTCCAAGAGGACCAAAATCCCAAAAACCAGAGAATCCACCATAGATATCTGAACTCCTGAAAACAAATCCTTTCATTTTGCAAAAATTCGCCAATTCATCAATTGAAATCTTCCCAGATTTCTCAATTTTTTTATTTTCCATGTTTCCCTAAGAGAAAGAGAGTTTAAATTGTTTATTGTTAAAAAAATCTATTTCACTTAGCATCCCTTCGATAAAAATTTGCAAAAATGCTATACCGAGTATAATAATTACTAACACGCTCTGCAAAACGCACGTCGAGAGAATAATGAGTTGGTTCTAATCTTTCTTTAATATCATCTAATTTTTTTTCAAACCTACTTCTTAATTCAGATCTTCCCTCATAACTCCAATAAACGTCTGTTCCCTTAAGTTCTATATTTCCCGCCAATGAACCAACATAAAGCATACCAATCGCTTCTTTTTCACTAATTCTTTCCAATCGATGTAGTAAATTATCAATATCCCTACTTTCCTTAGAATAATTTTTTTCATAAAATTCTTTCTCTGATTGAACGACAGAAGAGTCATCTTCAGCATCACACACTCGCCGATAAGGAAATTCGCTTAAATATTTTGTATCTTCATTATATCCCCTTAAATCAAAATCGTCGGTTGGATTTACAAATACTTCTGTACTTTCCAGTTCTTCGTCGTTATCTTCGTCATTTGTCATTTTTTGTTTTCTCCTAAAAATTCTTTCAGATAGGACTACTTAAAACTTTGTTGTAATCAGAACAACAACAATATTTATATAGTAATCCTTCTTTTGTTTTTTATGAAATCAGAAGCATTGCACGAATTAGGATTAAGCAACACAGAATCAAAAGTTTATTTGGCTTTACTGGATTTAGGAAGTGCTTTGGCTGGAGATATTACTAAAAAATCAGAAGTAAATAGAACAAATGTTTATGATGCTCTTGAAAGATTAATAAAAAAGGGGCTTGCAACATTTGTTATTTCAGCAAATAGAAAAATCTTCGAACCAGTGAACCCATCGAGATTGAGAGAAATTCTTAAAGAAAAAGAAGATAAATTAGATTTAATGATTGATGATTTACAATCCAGATTCAGTTCAAATAAATCAAAAGAAGAAGCAATAATTTTCAAAGGAGAAAAAGGAATTAAGTCAATTTTTGAAGATGTTTTACAGGAGAAAAAAGAACTTTTAGCCTATGGCGCTGAAAGCAGATTTGCAGAAATGTTTCCAGCCTATCAAAAAGAATGGAATAAGCAAAGAGCTAAATTAAAAATTCCGATTAAAATAATTTATAATGAAAAAGTTAGAAAGAAGAAAAAAGAGGAAGAATTAAAATTAATAGAAATGAAGTTTATTTCAGAAGAATATGATTTTCCCTCGACAATCATGATTTATGCAGATAAAGTTGTTACAATCGTTTGGTCCGAAATGCCTTTCGGATTTATGATAAAAAGCAAAGAAGTTGTTAAAAGTAATTTAAACTTTTTTAATATTCTCTGGAAAATCGCGAAAAAGTAAATCTTATTCTCTCAAACTCTTCGTCGTATAAATCCAAAATTTCATTCCAGATTTTTTCCATTCATTATCTGGCAAACCTGCTTTCTCACAAAGAACAGATAAAAATTCGTCTTTGTCAGAAATCTCTTCCCAAACTTTAGGTAAAAAGTTAGCCGAGTGATATCCTTTCTCAATTGCAACTCCACTTAAACCTTGATTGATTTTATTCAAAAGCTCGTCGATAGAATCAAATTCAGCTTGTTCAAGAGAATTTAAAATGAAAAGCTCGATTTTAATTGCTGAAAGTTCTTCTTTTTTCAACGGGGAAAAATTTTTATCATGAAAAGCAGATTTAATCGAATGCTCAATCACTTCACGAAAAATTTCTTTATTTGCCTTCAAATTTCCTGAAATACCCCTAATTTTTCCGTTTTTAGTTAAACAAACAAAACAAGGAGTTACCTTGGAAAATTTTTCTTTTATTTCTGTCTCTGCTTCAGGAATAGTTCCATCAAATGAACCTTCAATGGACTTACGCGCTAATTTCAGAAGAATATGTGTCATAAAAGGTTAAAATAACTCTCCTTAAAATACTTTATGAATCACTGCAAAATTAGGAATAAGAAGTTTTATTTTAAAATTTTTAAATACAAGATTTTAAATATAATGTTTTTTTTGTTTTTTTACGCACCGGTGGCACAATGGTACTGCGCTTCCCTGCAGCTCAAAGCTGGAGTAGTTAGGAAGTTTTCGGGAGTTCGATTCTCCCCCGGTGCTCTTTTAGTTAATCGAACTCGACGATTAAATCCATAAAAAAGTATAACTAAATAATTCATTTTGTATCATATATTTATTTAAAAAAGAACAATCTCTGCTAAAAACATGAGAAAAAGATTGATTAATATAAAACCCGACGATTTTTTTAAAGCAGTAAAAAAGTTTACCAGAAACTCTATAAGAACCGATGTAAGTTTAACTGAAAGGATTGATTATGTCGTTAAGGATTTTTTGAGTTATTACCTGCTGAACAAGGCCTATTCTCCTTTTGATAATCAACCAGAGCAAATATTAGCCCCTATCCTAACTGAAAGTTCCTATGAATCAGCTTATTTTTTACCATTTCATCAAGGATGCTTGCATTTTCATTATGATCGTCATGCCTCAGAACAAATGGCAATTGATGGAATTCAAAATTCTCGATTAGGTTTAGAAAATTTAGCAAAAGAAATTAAGGATGATTTAGGTTTAGAAGATTAAATAGAAACATTTTAAATACAACTTTCTCTTAAAAATTACATGCCCTGGTAGCTCAGCCTGGATAAGCTCAAGACACTTTTGGTATCTTGGCACGAATCCGTCTGATCTTCGTCGGCAAAAAGCCCTGGTAGCTCAGCCTGGATAGAGCACTAGCCTTCTAAGCTAGGGGTCGCAGGTTCGAATCCTGTCCGGGGCGTTTCTCATGACTAAATGAAATGAAGTCATGCAGTGAATTGTTAATTTCTTTAGAATAAAAAAGTTAACCTTTTAACCAAGATTTTTTAACAGCTTCAGCAACGGCAGGAACAATTGTTTTATCAAGAGGTAACGGAAGAATTTTTTCAACTGAAGGATTAACTAAATTTGCAAGAGTTTCAGCAGCAGCAATTTTCATTTCAGTAGTTATTTTCTTTGCCCGAATATCTAAGGCTCCTCGAAAAATTCCTGGAAAAGCAAGAACATTATTTATCTGGTTTGGAAAATCACTTCTCCCCGTCGCAACAATAAACGCCCCACCCGCTTTCGCTTCATCAGGCATGATTTCTGGAACGGGATTAGCAAGTGCAAAAACAATTGGTTTTTTATTCATCAATTTAATATCTTCTTTGGAAATTAACTTTTCCTTGCTAACTCCGACGACAATATCTGCATTTTTCAAAGCATCTTTCAAAGAACCTTTAATTTTTTTAAAGTTTGTAATTTTAGAAATTTCTTTTTTGCTTTCATCTAAATTTTCTCTGCCCTCGTAAATTATTCCTTTGCTGTCGCATAAAATTATATTTTTAAAACCATAATGCAAAAGAAGTTTTGTAATCGCAATTCCCGCAGCACCCGCACCACTAAAAATAATCTGAACTTTTTCTTTTTTCTTATCGGACAATTTTAATGCGTTGATTAAACCCGCAAGAACAACGACTGCAGTTCCATGCTGATCGTCGTGCATAACTGGAATTCCTAAATCTTGTAAACTCTTTTCAATTTCAAAACATTCTGGAGCTTTAAAATCTTCAAGATTTATTCCACCAAAAATTGGCGAAATATTTTTTATTGTTTCAATTGTTTTTTGAGTATTCTGTTCTTTAAGGCAAATTGGAAAAGCATCAATTCCCGCAAACTCCTTGAATAAAATTGCTTTCCCTTCCATAACAGGAATTCCTGCTTCAGCCCCGATATTTCCCAGTCCCAAAACCGCACTTCCATCGGAGATTACTGCAACACAATTTCTTTTAATAGTATAATCATAAACTTTTTCCTTATCCTTAAAAATTTCTCGGCACGGCTCTGCAACTCCCGGAGTATAAGCCAAAGATAAATCCTCTTTTGACTTTAATGGAACTTTCGATTTAATTTCAATTTTACCCTTGAACTTTTTGTGAAGCTTCAAAGATTCCTTATTGTAATCCATATAATAGAAAAAGAAAAGAGTTATTTAAATATTCTCAAATTTCAACGACGTCCAAATCTTTCGCAACAAAAGTATTTTTGAAAATTTCTTGTGCCTCTTTTTGAATTTCTTTCAAGTTGTATTCATATCTTTGGCTAAGATGTGTCAAAATTAATTTTTTAGAATCTGATTTTTTTGCAATTTCCGCTGCTTGTTGTGAAGTTAAGTGCAAGTGTTCTTCTGCTTTTTCACCTATTTCCGAAGAGAAATTACTTTCACAAATTAAGATATCAGAATCTTTTGCAAATTTTTCAAAGCTCTTGTCATACAACGTATCAAGAATAATAGTGATTTTTTTATTCTCTTCTTTGAAAGTCAAGTCTTTCCATTTATATTTTTTACCGTCGATAGTTATATCTCTCATTTCTTTTAAATCCTGTAAATGTTTTCCTTGCGGAACTTTCATTTTTTTCATTTTGTCTTTATCAATTCTCACTAAACCTTTTTTTACAAACGAATAAGCTAAACCAGGCAAACCATGAAAAGTTTTTGCTGACTGAATAAAAAATTCTTCTTCATCTATAAAAACTCCTTCAGAAATTTCATGAATTTCAATTTGAAGTTCTTTCTTGGAACCAAAAAGTTCAAAAGTTTGTTCTAATCTTTGTTTTATTCCACGAGGCCCGTAAATTTCAAGAGTTTTATTATAACCAGAAGATGCAAGTGTTTGTAATAGTCCAGGAATTCCAAGAACATGATCTCCATGCCAATGAGTAATTAAAAGTTTTGTTATTTTACACGGATTCAATTCCGCTTTTCTAAATTGTCTTTGAGTTCCTTCACCACAATCAACCAAAATATTCTCATCATTATAAGTTAAAAGAATCGCGGTATGATTCCTGTTCCGACTAGGAATTTGATCTGCTGTTCCCAAAAAGGTTATTTTTATTTTTGATGTCATAAAGTATTAATGAAAAAAGAGGTTATAAAATTATTGAATTAGTAAATCAAAGCTCCAGCTAAATATAGCGTTATAAAATTCTGCACATTGCGAAATATATAAGCTGTGCGAAACGCAATTCTTATTTCAAATTTGTAGAAGCTGGAGAAATGAAGATTATTGTGTCTCCTCTCAAGAAAGAAAGGCCCACAGTTCTTTTTAGTTCTCCATTTTGCATTTCCTTTGTATGATCCAACACCAGGTTGATGTGGATATCAAAAGCAACAAGAGTTCCAACGAACTGCTTATCGCCTTTCAAGGCAACCAAAACTTCTTTGCCTTTAGAGTTGTTTAACAAATCCAAAGGTCTCTCAATTCCATTCACCATGATTAAAGTTATAGAAAATTAGTTTAAAAAGTATTCGATTCATTTGAGAATAGTTTTTAGCTAAAAATCCAAAAGATTTTTTGTCTTTAAAGATTTCGTTATTAAATTTATTAGACAACTTTTAATTTCTATTAGCATTTTCAAGTAAGTAAGCCAATCGAAAAAATCATCATCGGAAAGATTTATAAATTAAATTTTAAGTCAATTAATATGAATAAAGGAAAAAAAATCTCTGGCGGAAAATATATCAAAAATAGAAAGAAACGAAGAGGTGAATTACCAGGACAGAAGATTGTAGTAAAACTTTCAGAGTCAGAAAAGGAAAAAAGAAAATCAAAAAGAGTTAGAGGCGGAAATAGGAAAATTGCAATCCTTCAAGCAAAAATTGTAAATATTTCTAACAAGGGAAAAACAAAAAAAGCAGTAATAAAAAACGTTGCTGAAACACCTTCAGATAGATTCCTTGCAAGACAGAACATAATCACAAAAGGAACAATTGTTGAAACGGACTTAGGAAAAGTTAGAATAACAAACCGACCTGCCCAGGAAGGAGTTCTCAACGGCGTTTTGGTTGAATAATTTTCCAGAAAATTCACCACTTTTGAAATACTTCTAAAAGATAAACCTTTATAAAGCCAAAAAGTTTATAAACCATATCTTAAACTCCTCAAAAATAACAAAAAAATTCTAAAATGAGTTTTGTAAAAAAATGCCCAGAATGTGGAAGTATCAACCTCAATTATGATCCTCATCTTGGAGAGATAATCTGTAATGATTGCGGACTGGTCATTGAAGAAAAAATGGTTGATACTGGAATTGATTTACAAGGAAAGTTCGACAAAGGAGAAAAAAAAGGCAGAGGTGGAGCACCAATTTCTTTACAAAAATTCGATAAAGGATTAACAACCAACGTCGGAGAAATATCAGATATTTACAAACTTGATTCTAAACAAACAAGAAAATTTTTAAGATTAAAAAAATGGCAGGAAAGAGTTTCAACTTCTATTGAAAGAAATCTTCGTCTTGCAATGGCTGAATTAAGAGTTATTGCATCTTACCTAAATCTTCCAAATGTCGTCAGAGATGAGGCATCAAGAATTTACAACTACGTTCTTCAAAGAGGTTTAGTTAGAGGAAGAAGTATGGAGTCAGTAATCGCTGCCTGTCTTTACACTGCTTGTCGTTCGTATAACATTCCAAGAACTTTAGATGAGATGGCTACAGCGTCGGATGTTGAAAGAAAAGAAATTGGAAGAACATACCGATTTGTAATAAGAAAATTAGGAATAAAAGTTCAGCAGAGTTCTCCGAAAGATTACATCTCAAGATTTTCTTCTGTTTTGAAACTTTCTCCAAAAACACAAAATGAAGCACTGAAAGTTTTAAGAGAAGCAGAAAAAGTTGAATTGACTTCTGGAAGAGGCCCGGCAGGAATTGCTGCCGCTGCACTTTACGTCGCTGCTTTGATGAATGATGAGAAAAAAACCCAGAGAGAAGTAGCCGACATCGCAGGAATAACTGAAGTTACAATCAGGAATCGTTACAAAGAATTAATTGAAAAATTGAAACTCGAAGAAAAAATCAAACAAAAAGAAAAAGAGTTAGCTAAGAAAAAAAATTAATTTTAGAAAGTTTAATCAGATTATTTTAAGTAGAAATTATTATTTAAAAAAATTAAAATAAACAAGGTTGGTCTTGTCTAAATTCAGTTGGTTTATACATTCCAAATTTTGTTTTGAATCTATTCCGTCTAGAATTATCTTTCATTACTCGCTTTCCTCTTGTTTCTCTCATCCACAAAACTTCTGGAATTACTTTGTTAACAAAATTACAATAGTCCTCAGAATTTCTAACTCTTACTCGTTCATTTTGGTCGTTAAAATGTCCAACACCAAAACAGTATGGAACATATCCTGAAGCAAGAGAACGCATTGGACGATAAACTCCATTAACAAGAACTGCACCCAAGTCAAATTTTTCAGTCGATTCTGGGAAAACTCCGTCGGTGATTAGTTTATTTTCAATTTCCTCTTTGAATTGATTATGATTAGTGTATAAAACCCTAAGGTCTTTTGTTTCTTGAGATACTTTTGACGGATTTCCCCATGTTAAAAAAGGAACTCCAATTAAATCGTATCTGTTTTCAACTTCTAACAAATCTCTTCCAACAACATAAGCTGCCCAAACTCCATTATTATTTGCGAATGCAAAATCGTTACCCTTTTGAAATTAAGACAGAAGGGAAAAGGTAATCAAAAATTATTATTTCAGAAAAGAATTGTATTTTTTGAGTGTCGCTGCAGCATAATCTTTAGTCGAACGAGACTTCCCAAATAATTTTGGATTTGTTGTAAGAAAACTTCTTATATCTTTAGTTAGAATTTCAGGAACAATAGCATATTCAGGTTCTCTTCCAAGATTAGAATAATAAACTTCTCGAATAAGAAGTGCAATATTACTATTATCTAATTCTTCTTCACCCCATAAGCTATTAATGCTTAACAATTCAGATTTATAATTACCATAATTCTCGTCGTCTGAATAGGATTCAATCAAATTATTTAATGCATTTATTGTCTGAGAACCAAGATTTCCAGTTAGTCGAATATTCTTATCAATAAGCCCCAATTCTTGAAGTTGTTTTTGTAATGCCGCATTCCTTGGAGTATAAATACCTGAATTATATGCTGCAGAAATAATTTCTACTTCATTAGAATTTAGAGATGAATCACTAGGAGAATAAACTTGGATAAGTTTTGAAAGATATCTTTGACCTTCCTGAACACTCCCCTCTATTGTAGATAACTGTTTCCTTTTTAATTCTAAATCAGTATTTGGCTCAAAATTTAAAATATTATCTTCCAAAACAGAATCAGAAACTTGCATATATCCTAAACTAGAACTTCTCCTTAAAGAAGAAGACTGTAAACTGTTTTCAATTTTAAAAAGTTCAGAATCACCAAAATGTGATTCACGGTCAATAATTGCTGCAGTTAAAGCTTCCAAACTTTCCAGTTTACCAGACGGAAGATCAAATTCTTTTTGTCGCTCTAATGCCGAATTATGTAAAACCTCTGCCCATTTTTCTGGATTAGGAACTCCTTTTGCACGAAGAGTTTGTTCAATATCTAAATTATTACACATAATTTTATCACATTCATCACCCAATTTTAACACAACACTATTAATTGGAGAATTTGGATTTGAAAAGTATTCACTTTCGAAATTTTTAGTTTGGATTCCTCGAGAAGAAAAGTCAATTAAATTTTTTCCATTTAATAATAAAGAAAAGAGGGAATTATCGTTACCTGATTTTATTGATTTAGAAATTTCCCCGTTAAGAACATTCAAATAATTGTTTCCCCAATGGATTATTGAGTCACCCTCTGAATTTATTTCAATTTTACCCTCATTAAAAAAAATTTCGGTTCGGTCATTTAAAGGAATTATTTTAAAATTGTCTTTGGTTATTAAATCAAAAGATTTTGAACCGAAAGAACCAAGACCACTACTTCTAGAAAGACCATTCATCTCTTGCCAAGTTTTAACATATTCAGCAGTGACTGAATCATAAACTCCATCAATAGAATTTTCAGGCATACCAACAATTCCCTGAATTGCTTTGACACTATCCCCTGAATCGCCTATTTGAAAAGAACGTTGATTTTCTGCTTGGGAAAAGTCAATCAAATAATTCTTAGGCAAAAAATTAACTTCAAAACCATTTCCACCAACTAAAATACCATCAAGATGTTCGGGAAAATCTTTGTTATTTAAAAAAGTAATATAATTTTTCCCAGAAAGAAAATTTTCTTCAGGAATATCTACTTCTTCAAAAACAAAAACATCTGTCTTTGAAGCAGAAATAGAAAATTCATTAACTTCTGAAATAGACCCTTTAGGCACAGAAAAAAGATTATTCTCCGGATCAAAATGAATATCCCCTTTTTCCACAAAAAATCCATCTGAAAATTTCATCTTATTACCTGAATAAGTTACTGCAGAAAGAATAACCGAGTTATCATTTGGCAAAAGAGAATTATCCACTTCGCAACCATTAGAGCATGAAACTTTCAAAAGTTTAGTTGAAGAATCAAAAAAGACATGGGCATTTGGGGGGACAAAAAATTCTCCTTCCCCGAAATCTAATATACTTGGTTCACCACAACTTGAAAAATCTGCTTTAACGACGCCACCATCAGAATTAAAATTAATATATGCGGGGTTTCTAGTCTCTCTAGAAGACTTAACACAAGAAATTTCTTTGTCATCAAATATAATCGAAGAATTAGGATTATTAAAATTACAAGAAACAGTGTTAGAGTTGGACAATTTGTCGCAACGAGCACCAACTGAATCAAGATTAAAATTGAGATTCAAGTCTTGACCATAATCAAGAGAAGTTTCCTCGCTAATAATCAAAACAGAACAAAATAAAATACTCAACAAGGATATGAACAGGAATAAAAAAGACTTAGTACCCATCACTGATTTAAGAGAAGAAGGTATATAAAATTAGTCAATCAAAATTTTAATTACGATTTACTATTCTAAAAAAGTAACATTTATAAAATCATTATTCTCCTTTGTAAAATGATTAGTTTAAAAAAAGTTTTAGTTTTAGCTACAGCAATAATTTCTTTAGTTTTGCTGCCAAATGAAATAAATAAGGAAAAATCAAATAAAAAATATTTATCTGAAATCCAAGAAAGTCAGCCAGTTAAAAGAGACTATGATTTGTTTATACTTGATCCAGGACATGGAGGAATAGATTCTGGTGCAACCCAAAAACGAGTAAGAGAAGATGAAATAAACTATGATGTTGTTGTCAGATTAAACCGAATTTTAACAGATAAGGGATACTTAGTACATCAAACAGTGTATGATTCAACAACAAAATTTGAACCTCAGGAAAAATTAAGACGAGGAAATGATGAAGGACTAGTAGATAAAGAGAAGAATTTTCTCCCATTAACAAAAAGAATGCTTTATGAAAGAGCAGAAATTATAAATAGTTTTTCAGACAAAAATCCCTTGCTGGTTAGTGTTCATACAAACTCAACAAGAGAAGAAGTAAGTGGAACAAGTATTTATTATCCTTCACAAATAATTTATGACAAAAAAGAATGGGAAGACAATTCAAAAAAACTGGCTATAGAAATAGAGAAATCATTTGAAAAAAATAAAATTCCACTATACAGCATGGGATTTTTAGGTTTTGAATTTCCATTAGAAAGAATTAGAGATATAATAAGGGATGATGAAAATTTCAAAATAGTCATTTTCAAAAAAACAAATCTTGAAACAAAAATTCTCATTGAATGCGGCAATTTAAAAAACCCAGATGATTTCTTAAGATTAAAGGATCCGAAAGAACGACAGAAAATTGCAGACGCAATCGCAGAGGGATTAATTAATTATACTAACAACAGTAAGATTTGAACGCATCTTTATATCTATCAGGGTAGGCATTAAAATATGTAGAAGTGTCATACCCCTTACCTTTCCAATAATAAGAAGCAATTCTTCCTTTCACATTACCAACTCGACCTTTAAATGAATCTGCTTCTTGAGGATTTACTGAAGGTAAAATTTCACCATTAGCAAGAGCACGAGTATAAGCAGAATCTAATCCAGAATTCCAAGCAGCCCCGATAACTTTTATGTCATTATCTGTTAAAACTTTTCTATTTGAGGGAATATATTTTTTGAAAATCGCTTCCATAATAAAAGATGTCGCTTTCATAGAACCTTCATCTGTTGTTAAGTCAATTCCACTGATATCTCTCTTAAGAAAAGTAGCCGCCTGAGCCAAAGTTCCAGATTTTACCTGAGTAAAAGTCCCCTGAGAAACCCCTTCATCAATTCCAGCAACTCTTGCAAAAGTTCTCTCAGCAAGGTGAGACAATACTTGAACCTTACTCTTCCCACCCTCCAAAGAAGTTACTGCTAAAATCGCGGAAGTAAAGGAATTTTTTTGATAAGATGGAACTGATTTTGGAATACTTACTTTTTGTAAATTGTCTATAACTGCATTACTGACCCCAAGATATCTTGCTTTTTCTATTGGAGATTCAAAACCTTTACACTTTTCACCATTACAATTTTTTGAAGAGGTATCCTGAGAAATAACAACTGAAGATTTGGGCGTAGGTGAAGGAGTATTTGCAACAACGATTTGATTTCTAACTTTTTCATTTGCTCGAGTAACACCATAAAGAGAAAGATCCGGCCTATCAACAGTTTGATCCAAAAATTCTACATGAAGGGGATTTTTATCTTTTCCATAATGAATCAAATGGGTAACTTCTGGCCGTTTAACAAGTAATTCGTCGATAGCAGTAATTTGCTGAACATTCTCATCAAAAAACTTTCCACCAACAAAAGTTACTTTTTGATATCCATCAAATCCGGGAAGTTTAGCATAGTATTGATTAACATAAAGGCTATCTTTATTTTTAACATTTAATGATTTCATTAATTGACTATTAACTGAATCAGAATTAGAACTGTCTGAAAGTTTAATTTTAGTTTCTTTAAATCCAGTTACCGCACCAACATGAGTATTTTTCTGATTAGACAATCCATTCACCATCGCCTCAGATAAATAGTCTGAATCCTTGTAATAAAAAGAGATTATGTCTCCTGATTCTAAGTCTACTGGATTAGTAATTCTTCTGTTGAGAATATCTCCCTCTTCCTTCCTAATTCTATCTGACAAATCAGTAATAATTTTTCCTTTTTCAATCTCATATTTTGGAAGATCAGAATTTTTTAAATTTTCAATGGTCGCCATTCTTGAAGAATATTCCTCGTTCACTGATTGTTTAAGCTGATCTAATTTAGATTTTTCCTCCGCACTAAGAAAATCCTCTGAAGAATAAATACTCCGCCCATTTTTTGCAAGCATGTGTTTTTTCATTTCCCAAGCCGCACCAAAAACTCCTGCCTTTTCATTAAACTTCATAGAAGCGTCTTTTGATTGCTCATTATACAAATGACAAACTGTAGCTGCGCACTGAGCTCGGTAAGGATTAATTTTCCCCTCTTTTGTGTAGTCTTTCAAAAGCTGTTGTGAAGAAAATTTACGAAAAAAACTATCTTTTCCTGTAGCAGTCATAGATCCAACCTCTTTTCCAGACTCATCAAAAAAAGAAAGTTTAGAGGGAATATTTAGTCCGCTATCAAAAACAGATTTAACCATTTTTTGATTAAAAGAAATTCCATCGAAAGAATAATATTTATCTCCCACATCGAAATCAATTTTACCAAAAAAACTTGAAGAAAGACCAGTTTTATCGACGAAAAATTCTGCACTACCACCTTTAGGAAAAATTGTCAAGCTAGATGCTGAATTTTCACCAACTTCACCACCCTGCATTACCTTAGCCGATTTAGACCCAAAAATTCCATCGCTGATACAATTCTTGCCTGAAAAATAACCTACACAACTCCCAGAAGATTGATAAATAGAACTTTGCCATTCTTTAATTTTCTCATAAGTAACTGAGTCATAAACTCCCGTCGGAGTAATACCTAACATAGTCTGAATATTTTTTATATCATTAAATTCTCGCGTTCCATCTTTAGGCTTGTCTCCCAGTTTATAGCTTCTTTTTGAACCAGTAATAAACCCTGCTGAAGGTGTTGCAGGACCGGATGAAGAAAATCCGCTTAAAGTATAAGGAGTAAATCTGATTGAAAAACCCTCACCACCAACCCTAACTTTGCCGTCGTAAAATCTTACAAAATTTCCTTCTTCTTTTCCAAAGTCAAAAAAAGATTTTTTACCAAATCTAAGTTCAACATTATTGTTTGAAGGTTTTATTTCAAAACCATTGATATTCGCTTTATTCCCTTTTTCGACGGAAAATGCCCCATTTAAATAAGAAATCTGTCCGCTTGAAAGAATATATCCCTCTGGAAGTTTCACATGAGTACCATTGAATTTAATCGGCATCGCCGTTGCCCCCACACTAAGAGAGGGAAGACTTGAAACTTCACCCCCATCTGGAATAGAAATACTAACTCCTTTTCCCTCTTCATATTTAACTACTGAATGTGGTGGGGCATAAAATTTATTTCCATTAATAGTTAGTTCTGCTCCACGATTACTAACCAGAGCATCCAGTTTAATTAATTCCCCCCTGTAATTAACTTTTGCATAAGAAGGAATTTTTCCTTTTCTAACAGTAATTTCTTCAAGAGCATAATTTTTACCCACCAATGCAGGAACATTTACATCATCTTCCTCACCCTGAAAAGTGCATTGAAAATCACTTTCTTCTTTAGCCAAATTAAGTTTGTCACAAAGAACGCTATCTGCAGATGTTACAGCAGGAACCTTTAATGGATTTACATTATTCGGACTAGGAACATAAACTTCAGCAGCATAAATCTTTCCAAGTAAAGTCAAACCAATAACAAAAAAGATACAAACCAAAAAAAATAATTTTTTTTTCATTTTATTCAAGATTAAATCTATGTGCAAATGCAAAAAGATTAACTCCTTCTGATTTTTCTGAAGTAATGAAATAAATTATTTTATAATCAGCATCACCTGGAATTTCGATACTGGAAACATTTAGTTTATACTTCTCAGCAAGACCGTCAATACAAGTTAAACAAATTGAATCCGGTTTTTGTTGAAGAGTAATTTCCCTTGCAAGAGAATAAAGTTGTAAATAATCTGACTTAGTTGTATAACTAAAACTATTAAAAGAAAAAGCAGAATCATTTAGTACAATACTTAAAGGAATCTTTGAATTAATTGAAATCTCTTGAGAGTCAGTCAAAATTGCAGCGAATTCGGAATTATCAAAAGAATAGTTAACAATAACTGGCTGCTGAAATTCTAAAGCGTCAACACAATTTTGTATTTCTTCTTTAATGCCAGAAGAAAGTTGATTTTCAATTGTTATTTTGGAAGGCAAAAGTTGAGATGCCCCATCAAAATAATATGGAACCTCTCCTTCAAAAGAAAGTTCTTCAAAAAGGAATGAAAGAGAATTATCGGGTAGTTCATAATACCCCCCTTGAAATGAATTAATAATGAGTGTGTTATCCGTCGCCATTTTTAAACATTCATCAAATTTAGACTTAACATCTTGAGCATAATCCGGAATAATTTTGTTTTCAGAATTCAAATCTCCGATAAGACTTCCTTTAAAAACAAAAAACAAAACAGTAACTAAAACAATCACGACAGCAATTATAATAAAAATTGTTACTTGTCCTCTTTTTGTTTTTATCATCTTTTTTCCATTAAAACGAATCCGCAACGACGAAGTCGCGAGGACCGCGCCAGGAAATCCAAAAATTTCCTGAGCCTTTTTTCACCCATCGAATAATTAACAAATACGAGTATAAAAAGATTATTACTACCCGAAAAATAAACCTTTTTATAGTCATGAAATTTCGAGTCTAATATCTTCAACGAACAAGCGGATATGCCGGAGTGGTCAGGCTGAAAATTATTAATTTTCGCCTAAGCTTTTTCTAACGAAAAAGACTTAAACTATGTTTGACCACCAGTTCATAACGCGGATATGCCGGAGTGGTCAAACGGGCGAGATTTAGGCTCTCGTAGCTTTATGCTTACTTAGGTTCGAATCCTAATATCCGCATTTATTTTATTTTATTTGAAGCTAAGTTGCGAAATTTGTTCAACAAAAAATAATTTCAGTCTACTTAGGTTCGAATCCTAATATCCGCATTTATGAATAATCTTTTTATTTCGTCACCCTTTCTAAATTATAACACTAAAGAAAAATTTATAAACCAGTATGGACAAATAAAAATATGAAAAATCTTTGGAAAGGTTTATCCTTTGCTTTATGGTTAGGTCTTACACCAATTATAGCAACGACTGGATGTGCCTCAAAATTTATGGCTGGCCCAGAATACAAATTCGGAAATAAAAAAAGTATTGAAACAACAATAAAAGATTCTGTAACTTATCGAATTGAAGGTCCAAAAAAAGAATTTAACGATTTTTATATAAAGAAAACCGGAAATGAAAGTTACGATTTAGCATTTTGTCATGCACCAAGAAAAATTATTGAAAACTGGAGTGTAAATCCACCACGAATCGATTTGGAAGAAGCGTATGAATTAGTCTCGACGGGAATTCCAACCTTTAATTATTCAATTCCGGAAGAATATAGAAAATGGAATATTGTTGAATCAAAAGGAAATACAATAACAACTGCCCATCCTCATCCAGACACAATCATTGGACACTTGAAAAAAGAACTTTTTCCAAAAAAATTTTATTATCTCATTCCCGTCGGAGAATCAAAACCCGAAAGTGATGCAGAAGAAGAAAAAGCACGAAAAAAAGGAAATGGCCCAGAATATTTTATTGATTCAAGTCAGGAAGAATTTTTAAATTTCTTTGTTGCAGAAGCAGATGAACCAAATACTCCTTTCGAAGAAAGAAAAGTAAAAGTGGTAATAAATCAAAGCACAGGAAAAGTTGCAATCTCCGTCGCTGAAGGATTCTACCGAGGAAAGAAAGTTGATGAAGAAAGATTATTAGAAATAAATGAATTTAATTCCGAACAGTAATTGGACAAGAAATCATCGCTGAATTTACATCTTCTACATATGTTGGATTTCCAGCGCTACATGCAACATTACTCCAACCATTATAACCTCTCAATGCAGCATTCCATCCAGTATAACTTCTAAATTTAATACAAGCAGCAGAAGGATTTCCACCAGTCCAAGCTTTGTAATTCTGACTTAAAATTGCTGTCCCACAACAAATATTTTTTTCCGCATCAAAATATTCGTTCTGAACAATCTGACTTGAAAAACCACACTGGCTTGAACAAGTTGCTTGATGAATTGTTGGCCAGATTTGCATAAGCCCTAAAGCTTTTCCACCATCTCCTGCAGCACTTGGATTGAAAGCACTCTCGACGGCAATTACGCCTTTTATCACTTGTGCTGGAACACCAAACTTTTGTGAATAAGTATTTATCAACGAATCATAAACATTAGAGCATTTGAAAGTTTTACCCGAAGAAGGCAGAGAAGCCCGACTACAGGTTCCGCCATTGGCTCCGGGAATCCAATTTGGAAGTTTGTCTTCAAAAGAACATCCACCATCAACATTAAATTTACCGCTTAAAGCATCGCATAAAATTTTTGTACAAGCGCCCGCACCAACCCCACATGAACTACATTCAGTTGCTGATTGAAAACCGGCAAGTTCATTAGCATTTAATGATTCAATATTAACACCATTAGAATAACTTGGTTTAAACGAACACTGAATTGATTGTTGAGAAGCAATACCATCACATTCAACTTTAGTGCAAGAATTATCCGAATTACATGACTCACATGTTACAACCGACGTTGGAGAGATAATTATTTCATCACATCCTGACGAAGAAATGTCTTTTCCGTTATATCTAAACACGTGGTAAACATACCAACCATTTCTATCGGAATAAATTCCTTCTCGGTTATCAATAGGATATGAAACAAAATTAACAGGTGAAGACATTCCAGGATCTCCATAACCATAAACTCTCTTGTTATCACTTGCATCATAATTACTGAAAATTATTGCATGGTCCGTCGTCTTGTCGTAAAGTTTGTCAAAAATAATTAAATCCCCAGGTTCAAAACCTTTGGCATATTGTGAAGAAGGAATTTCAACAAAATTGAATGAAGGAAGATTATCTATCAAAAACTGATTATTATCCCAACCACAAACAGTTTTAGGTAAATTAATTCCTTTAGCTCCAGCGTCGACAACAACATGCGTCACAAATCTGGCACAAACTTTTTCAATTGAATTAATTCCAGGAGTAGCCGTTCGATATTCATTTGTTCCAACACGAGACGCCGCAACCTTCAAAATTTTTTCTCCAGCATCCTGACAATTAACAAGTTTTGTCGTTGGTGATACAGTTGCAACAGGAGAAGTTGAAATACATTTTCCTTGTTCCCAAATGTTTACATTCGAACTGCCAGGAGTAATTTCAGATTCCTTAAATCCACCAGCATTAACTGTTTTCAAAAGAGTTTTATAATCATCTCTCGCCAATTCTCCGTATGAAATTGCCCGAATAAATAATAATGTTGCTTTCTGATTTCCAAAAAATACTCTATCAATTGTGTTGTCATCAAGTTTTGAAATTTTTTCTGAAGGAGTTTTAAGACTATTTACTGACTCAAGTACAGAATCAAAATCAACAAATTGTCCGCTCGCGATTCCTTCATTAAGAATAGCATCCAATTGAGAACTCCTTATTTCTCCGACGCTCTCATTTGCCAAGCTTGAAAAAGTGAGCGCATTCTCGACGCTCTTTGTATCAATCCAACATTTAATTCTTTCATTATCACAATAACCAACTTCAACCCATCGGGATTTTTTAGGGTCAGTCCAGTAAGAATCAGTTCCTTTTCCAGGACTATCTGTTGCACAAACTCTGACAAGTCCTCGATTATAAATCGCTGGATTAACTCCTTCATTAGCTAATTCCTGAACATTCGGCGTCGTCGTCAACAAAGCGTCAATTCCCGGAGTTCCTGAAACACATTCTCTTTCTTTAGTTATAGTTTTATCTTCTGCTTGACCCTTAACATAAGAATCTTTGAGATAAGTAACTGCAAAATCCGTCGAGACTTGTTTGAAATCACAATTTTCTTCGCCGTTAACATTTATACAAAGTTGTTGATATCCTGCTTCCGCCGTGAAATCTTTTGTTTGTGAAGCATAATCTCCGACGGTAATAAATCCAGAAGCAACCATAACAGTTGGGCTTCCAAATGTTTGATAATAAGAACCACCTTTAGGATTTTTTAAATAAACTTGATACTGAACCCCACTATCTTTTCCTGCAAAAATGTGATAGAAAACTTTGTATTGTGAAGTTGCTGGCACCGTCGCTGTTGTAAACGGAATTTCACTAAACCATCCACTATATTGCGACGGAGAATCTCCACCCATGAATGTATCAAATAAATCAACTCCGCTAGGATAAGTTGCAGAAGCATAACTCTTACAAACCGAACTTCCTATCTCGTCGGTAAGTTTGGTTTTGAAAACATTGTAAGAACTTGCACCATAATATTGAACCATATAATTCACAGCATTGTTTGCATTATCAAAAGCACTTTGAACCGACATGTATTCTCCGCCACCCCTTTGCCCTTGCCCTGTAACAAACTCAATTAATTTTGGAAAAGAAACTTCCGTTAAAGGAATTGCCTGTCTCCAGAAAAATTCACAAAGATAAATGCTATGAATCTCATCGCAAACTCCAATTGTCTGCCCAGTTTCAACATTAACTTTCAAACAATCTTTGTAATTTTTGAAAACGGAAATTAAACTATCAACTCCAGCTTTTACACCAGTCAAACAAACCGGTGCGATAATTTTTTCCCGTGCATTTGGAAGACACAATGCAATACTTCCGATAATTCCTGATTGAATAACATTCTTTACTGGATATGCTCCGCCAAAATCACATCTGCTCGACGGACAAACAACCGGATCACAAGCATTAAATAACAACCAGCAATCACGAGGTGACATAAAATTCTGACATTGCATTTCAGGAATATTTGCAGAAGGTTCTCCTACAGGAATAGTCTCATCCAAAATGTTTACTGATCTAACTCCCGAAGAATATTGTTTCTGCGCCTGACTAATTGCCGTCGTCGCATCCCGAATAATTTGATTAACATCAGCAGATTCCAAACCATAAAAACTTGTTGCCTGTGAAGTAACTCCCGGATTAAATCCTTGGCAAATATCATCGTTAACTCCAGATTCAAAATCGATTTTTCTATTTTTTCCGACGTTACATAAATAGAAACTTGACACTGCACCAGAATCTTGATAAGTTTGAATTTGTCCAAGAATCGGAGTTGTCTGTCTCATTGCTGCGTACCATCCCTCTTTGGTTTTGAACGGAACTATCGACGGCATTCCTTTATATTGTCCGTCTTCAAAATATTTAACTTTAGGCTCTTCAATAGGATTAACATAAGCACTTCGGTCATATCTCTTAAAAACAATTTTCGATAGTTGAGTGCTCATTTCATAATCCATAACTCTTGAACCCGAACCATCATAAAATAAAATATATTTGCTGTCTTTCTCATCGCGTTTAGGAACAAATTCTCCAGCACCGACGGCAACCAGAGGAATTATCATCTTTTTTCCATCCGTTGAATAATCAATCGCAACTGAATCACTATCATTGAGTCCGGGAATTATTAAACTTGGTTTAGCTTTTTTCAAATCATAATAAGTAGTATCATAGTAAGGATAATTTACAATTCCCTTAGTATGTTGTATTAACCCGATTTTTGAAGAATCAAATCCACCAAGTTCTGTAGCGAAATCTAATTGTCCTTGGAAAATTTTTGAGTTTTCGCGAATGTTTGCCAACGTCTGGTTTAGTTGAGAACTAGCAATTGCCTTAAGCTGTGAATTTTCAGAAATAGAACTATCTGAAAGTAGTCCAACATTTCTCTCTATATCTTTAGCCTGTGACAAACTTATTTTCCCCGCGTCATATCCTTTAGACGAAATCGCAGCTTTTAGAACGGGATCGTTAGTGTATCCACTACTTTGTCGAAGGTAACTATCCAACTTGTCGTATAAAACCGGAATAGAAGCATTAGCTGACTTGTCTGTGAAAGTAGTCTGTGAGTCCATCACATTTAACATTGTGCTTACATCAGATTCAATCAAATCGTTATTTTCAAGAAGACAATTATCAACTGAAAGATATTTTCCTGCTGTTACTTGTTTAGAACAGAAATTCATCCAACCATTTGTTGAAGACATAACCTGATTTCTTGCAAGAGCCTCGCCACCTAAATTACTAAAGAAATTTTTCGCGGTAAGAACCGCACTCATTCCCAAACAAGTTTTCTTAAATCCTTCAACAACTTTCTCAAGTCCTTCGGAAATTTTGTTCCACTGATCAATTGTTTTATCTAATTGTTCAATTCTTTTTTCAGCTTTTTCTGGAGAAAGTTGTATCGCTCTTTTTTCAATTCCAATGCTAAAAGTAAAATTTGATTGGCTATTAGCTCTTTTTATATTTGGAATTATTGAAACTTTTGCAACTTTTTTTAGATTAATATTTCTGACTATGAAAGTATATTGGTCCTGAGTAATCGGATTATCTTTAGATAAAACTCTACTTGAAAGGCTCGGATTAGAAAATAAAGTCGTTGATTGGGCAGCAGCAATGCTCTTTAATGATAAATCAAGAACGACATTTTTTTCATCCTGTATTGAATTCAGTTTAATAAACTGCGTCGGAAGATTAACCGATTTAGCAGAATATTTTTGAGTCAATATAGTTTTTCCATCTTCAAAATTTTTATTTGCAAGAGAAGTAATCATTTCTCGAGCTTCCTTTTTCTGAAGCCAAGAATTAAATAAAGTATTTCCAATCCCACCAACTGTTCCCCCAATCGCTACACCTGGAACTCCAATACCAACGACAGCACCAGCAGCTCCACCGGCAACAGCACCCGCAGTAAAACTTGAAGCAACATTTGAAACCCCCTGCCACGACCACCAATCAGTACTCATCTCCCAATGATCTGTTACAAATTTAAAATAAACCGGCGCTGGTGCCAAAAAGCTAGTCGTAGAGTAGACTACATCTGTTTTTTCGACGGGCAAGTAATAAATTTGATCTTTGATTAAAGAAATAACTTCGCTTCCACCACCATCCTTTCTTATTTCAATTTCTGCTCCGTAATCTTCATAAGTTGGTTCATAAACTCCGTCGAAAGAAATTCTTTTTGTGAATCCATTTATAGTCACACTCTCAGAAGAAATTTCTTCATTTGAAATTTTATACTCATCAAGACAAATATTTCCTACACTCGGCGTGTAAGCTGAGTTAGGATATCTACTTTCAAAATCGTTGCAAAGCTCATAAAGTTTTTTATTTTGATTTAAATCTTTTGCAAGAGTTATTGATTCAAATAAAGCTTTCTCACCAAAAGTTTCAGTGTCAGACAAAGATTGTTTTTCCGTCGGGAAATTTGAAACAATTCTCATCAAATCTTTTATGGCATTAACAAAATTTGGATTATTTCCCAAAGCACTTGAATCTTTAGGATCAGCAAAACCAACAAGTTTAATTTTTGAAACCAAATCGAAATATTGATCTCCAGCAAGTGCAGAGATAGTTGGTCTATCAACATCACTATTACAACTTCCAGAACTTGCCTGGCATATTATCGCCACAGCCATATCTCCTTTGTAAACATAATCTAATTGCCCGACTAAATTGCTAACACCACCCTTGATAAATTTGCTTAGCGAACCAGCCCGAGTATTATCTTGAGTTCTCATCTGCGACGGCAAAGAACGGTATAAGTAAGTATTTCTGAATTCGTCTGCACCACCAGCTGTGCTCACTGCAAGAACCATGTAAAGTTCTTTCGCCGGATTTTCACCAACATAAGCAATGTAAACTGATTTTTTAGCATTGGCTAAATCATAAAGTTTGTCACCAACATTATAATCACCGACGACATTTCTTCCGTCTGGAGCAGTAAAAGAAACTTTAACTTTAGGACTAATTGCTAATTCAATATTTTTATTTCCGTCATCATCAAGACAAGTGACTGATGTTCTTTGAATAATTCCTGCTTTCTCAATTTTTCTTACCGTACATTGTCCTTCGAGGAAAGTGCTCCCTTCAGGAATTTCAACTATGTCTCCATTCACTTCCAATCTTGCTCTCGTATCCGGATTGTTAACTCCCGATAATTGGACTTGTAAACTTGCCATGCAATAAAATCCTGGAAGATAAATATCCCTGGACGATTCTCCATTCTGCAAGGTTACACTTGCTAATCTCTTATCTTTATTTTCAAAAATTTCAATAGTTGCACCGTTGTTATCAATACCACTTGATTTCAAATATCCCCTTCCATTCCAGAAAGAAAATTGATTCATTCTTTTTTCCCAATCATTATCTGAAAGTTCGGGAAGATAATACGAACCTTGTCCGACGCCGAATGCATTTTTTATATCATACTGCAAGGTGGCAGTCATCTGCCCGCTTATTTTATCCGGCATAGATGATTCATTTGGATTTTGTTTTAAGACAATAACAGCATAACCAATATTATTTAAGACTGGAGAATTAAGCAATGTTGAACGGCTGGTTTTTACTGCAGATAAAGCTGGATGAAATCCTATTCCAGAAATTCCGTCGGGGTAATTTCCTGAAAAAGAAATTGAATCAATTGCTTTCACGTCGATTAATGGATTAACCTTCGTCGCCATCAACGGACAGAGAATTGCAGAATTTTGTTCTTCAAGTAAATCACTTCGAACAATTGTTGGATTACATCCTAAGGGAGAAATCTGAATTATAAAATCTTGCCCAGCTTGACATTGATCATTTGTAATTTGGGGGAAAGCATTCAATCCTTGAGATTGCAGATATCCTATCGACGAAGTTCCAGGCATTGTAATCTGCGGACTGGAAACCGAAAATTCCGAAGAAACAAAAGATAAAGTAGAGACTAACAAGAATATAAAAAAAAGAAGTTTAAATTTATCCCCCATGTTATTTAAAATTTATTCCCAACTCCCTATTTTTTT
>Ga0208375_1001326_pt1 | contig 28473 bp, 28 predicted proteins | sample RifOxyD1_FD_184038 | JGI IMG/M metagenome (GOLD analysis project Ga0208375, IMG submission 184038) | Soil microbial communities from Rifle, Colorado - Rifle Oxygen_injection D1 (SPAdes) | ecosystem: Environmental > Terrestrial > Deep subsurface > Rock core/Sediment | place: Rifle, Colorado...
CTTCGGTTTGCCCTCTTTGTCATATTCGACAGTCACTTGGGATTTGCCGTCGGGCCTGAGGCCCTTGATGATATTTTTACGTCTCGCCTCGGCAAGGCGTTCGCATAGTTTGTGGGACAAGACAATCGGCAGAGGCATCAGCTCCGGCGTCTCGTGGCAGGCGTAGCCGAACATCAGGCCTTGGTCTCCCGCGCCCAGGTTTTCCAAATCCTCGTCGACCACTCCGCCTTTTTTGCCCGTTTTAAATGAATCAACTCCCTTGGCAATATCTGACGATTGTTCCTTAATGGCAACAGCCACGCCGGAGGCCTCAAAGTCGAATCCGCATCCGTTGCCGACATAGCCGATGTCACGAATGACTTGGCGGGCAAGCTTGGCGATATCAACATAGGTTGCCGTTGTCACTTCTCCGGCGACAAAACAAATTCCATTGGTCAAAAGCGTCTCGACGGCAACCCGGCCCCTCGGATCTTCTTTCAAGATTGCGTCTAAAACCGCGTCAGAAATCTGATCGGCCATTTTGTCCGGGTGGCCTTCGGTGACAGATTCAGATGTAAATAAACGCATAGTACTCCTATTTAATTTTTAAATAATCAGCCAGCATTTTCTGCCATGGGCGAACTTTGATTTTTAATGTATTTTGAATTTTTGATTTATCAAGATAACTATAGTTTGGCCTCTCGGCTTTTGTCAGAAACTCGCTTGATTTGACCGGAATAATTTCTTTTTCGATCTTCGTCTGCCGGTAAATCTCTTTCGTCAGATCAAACCTTGAACATTCGCCATCTGCTGAAAAATGATAGATGCCGCAGGGCGGCATTGCGTCCGAATTGACGACCATTTTTCTGATGATTTCTGCTAAATCTTTCGTATATGTCGGCGAGCCGATTTGATCCGAAACCATTTTAACTGGTTTTGCGTCTTTGGCAAGCGCAATCGCCTTTTCGATGAAATTGCCCTTCGAATTGCGACCCCCAAAAATCCAAGAAGATCTTAGGATATAATGCTTTGGGCATATCTTCTGGACAATTTTTTCTCCCTCGAGCTTAGTTTTGGCGTAGACATTTAACGGATTCGGCTCGTCGTTTTCCTCGTAGGGCCTCTTTTTTTTGCCGTCAAAAACATAATCGGTTGAGATATAAATAAAAACCGCACCCTGCCCAGCTGCCTCCTTAGCGACATTTTCCGTTCCCTCGACATTGACTTTCCGGCAGAGTCTTTTTTCGCTTTCCGCTTTTTCAACATCAATATAGGCGGCACAATGGACAACAATATTGGGTTTTGTTTTGGCAAAAACCAAGCTGACTTTTTTCGGGTCTGTAATGTCCATATTATCAATATCGGTTTTTATAACTTTAAATCGAGCGAATTCTTTAGAGACCGCCTGTCCAAGCTGACCTCTGGCACCGGTGATCAAGATTTTCACAATAATCCTTCGATATATTTTTTTGCTTCGAGCTGTTCGTGAAGATTATTTTCAAGCTCAATTCCCATAATCTCCGGCAGATAATCGAGATATTTTTTTAAATAATCAAAATCGCTTACCTTTTCCATCAGATGAGCCGAATGGTGCCATAAATGTGCACCGAATTCTCCGTAGTCGCGGTAAAATGGTTTTTTGCGAACCGAGGTTAAGTGGGCGAATCCGACGGGGTAATTATTTAGGACTTTCTCAAAATCACGATAGCCCGACTCTTTTTGCATTACTCCGTAGTCGGCCCAATGGGAGATGTCGAGGCAAATACCGGCCGAAGCTTCTATTGCCTTAAAAAATGTCGGAGTAATTCTACCGGCGTTTTCAATAAACAATTGCTTTCTGCGGTTTGGGAAGCGCTTAAACAACCCGTTGTCGGACTCAATTGGGTGGACATTAAAAAGTTTTGTTTTGAAATTTTTGGCGAAAAACGCGACTTCTTCAATTTCCGAATCATGGCGCAGATGAACAAAGGGGATATAATTTATGGAACTGTTAAGAAGCGTGCGATAAAGCTCCCACCGCTCGTCTTTTTTCAAACTCGTCGGGAAAACAGCGATTTCTTTTAAGCCCAAAGATTTAATCTCATCGATTTTTTCACGCCAGTCGGACATCCCAGCTGTCGTCAGTCCCAAATAGATTTTATGCTTTGAGTTTGTTGGCTTTTGCTCTTGAGGCATCCAAGTATTCTCCTGAAATAATTTCTTTCCACCATTTTTCGTTTTTGACATACCACTCAATCGTTTGCTTGATGCCTTCCTCGAACGAGACGCGAGGTTTGAAGCCGAGCTCGCGGGTGATTTTTGAGTGATCCATCGCGTAGCGCATATCGTGGCCTTTGCGGTCCTCAACGAAAGTTTTTAGGGTTTTTGGCTTGCCGAGTTCTTTGAGGATGGTATCGGCGAGCACAACCCCGTTTTTCTCCGAATCTCCGCCGACGCAATAAGTCTCACCGTCTTTACCCTTTTCGATAATTAGATCAATCGCCTCGCAGTGATCTTCGACATAAAGATAATCACGTATCGCCTTTCCCGTGCCGTAAATTGGCAGCGGTTTATTGTTTAAAGCGTTGATGATAAAAAGCGGAATCACTTTTTCCGGGAATTGATACGCTCCGTAATTATTGGTGCAGTTTGAGATGGTGACAGGCAGGCCGTAAGTGTCGTAATAGGCGCGCACGAGATGATCTGCCCCGGCCTTTGAGGCGGAGTAAGGCGAGTGCGGGGCATAAACCGTGTTTTCGTCAAACTTCATTTCCGGTTTGTCGAGGGGCAAAGCGCCAAAAACCTCGTCGGTTGAAACATGGTGAAATCTTTTAATCTTTTTTTCTCTGGCGACATCGAGGAGGACTTGCGTCCCGACGACATTAGTTTGGACAAAAACGGCCGGACCGGTAATCGAACGGTCGACATGTGTTTCCGCGGCGAAATGAGCGACACAATCCGCGCCTTCCATCGCCCGCTCCACAATTTCACGGTCGCAGATATCGCCTTTGATAAACCGGTATCTTTTATCTTTTTCGATCAACCTCAAGTTCTCCAAATTTCCGGCGTATGTGAGTTTGTCGAGATTAACGATTTGCACATCAGGATATTTCCCGAGCATATATAAAATAAAATTAGAACCGATAAACCCCGCTCCCCCTGTGACAAGAATTTTCATTTCAGCTCCCTCCAGTTGAAGTTAATCGTCTTGTCAAATGGATCGATCCTGATTTCGTCGGGATTTTTCCGATTATACTCCTTAGTTGTATGGTAAAAAAGAAGGACAGGTTCTTTAGAGAGGACCTTATAGCCGTGGACAACTCCGGTTGGAACGAAGATCGATTTATAATCATTTTCGCCGGCATAAACAACTTGCGTTTTGCCGCAAGTTGGCGACTTTTCGCGCGCGTCAAACATCACGACCGCGGCGCGCCCAGTGGCGGCAAACCATAAGTCGTCTTGATATTTATGCGAATGGAAGGCCTTGATCGTACCGTTGTATGCGATTGTAAAATTGCTCTGGCCGAACTTTTTCAATAGCTCGTCTGACGATCTTAGTATTTCCATAAAGACACCCGGTTTGATCTTTTGGTCTAGATCGGGTTTGTCTTGATATATCTTCAGCTTTTGTATTATTACGCCATCTAACATTTTATTTGCAACCCTCGCCGCTATTTTCTAGCCGGCATCTTTCGGCGATGATATTTTGAATTGACAAAAGAGAGTCAAAAGTGCCGGCGTCTTCCCAAACGCCGTCGATGATGTTGGCTTTGAGCTCTTTGTTTTTAAGGTAGATATTGTTCAAGTCGGTGATTTCAATCTCGCCACGCGAAGATGGTTTCAGGTTTTTAGCGAATTCAACAACGCAGTTGTCATAAGTATAAAGGCCGACGACGGCATAGTTTGACTTTGGTTTCTTTGGTTTTTCCTTGATTGAGATAACATTCATTTTTTTGTCAAACTCGGCTACTCCATAGCGCTCCGGGTCGGGAACTTCTTTGGCAAAAATCATCGCGCCGCTTTTGAAGGCCTTGATTTGGGGCGAAAAATTATGGCCGACAAAAATATTGTCGCCCAAAATCATCGTCACCGAGTCGCGTCCGATAAAGTTTTCGCCGACAATGAAAGCGTCGGCCAGTCCGCGCGGTTCTTCCTGTATCTCGTAGCTGAATCTTGCTCCAAATTCGCGTCCCGAACCTAAAAGGTTTAAAAACTGGCCGGCGCAATCCGGGGCAATAATAATTAATATGTCCTTGATTCCCGCAGAAACCAGAGTTTCAATCGGATAGAAAATCATCGGTTTGTTGTAAACCGGCAGAAGCTGTTTCGAGGTGATTTTGGTCAGCGGCCGCAGGCGCGTTGCTTTTCCGCCGGCTAAGATTATGCCTTTCATGATAAACCTTGATGTTATCTTAGCCACAGTTTCCCCAAAAATCAACTCCCCTGACCGGTTGATTGATAATTAAGTTTTTTGTGCTACTATTTTTTTGTCTCAAGAAGAAAAGGAAAGATGTATGCTCAACAATAAAACAATTCTTATCACCGGCGGAACTGGATCTTTCGGGAAAAAATTCACCGAGAGAATTCTTAAAGAATATCGTCCTAAAAAAATCATCATCTACTCGCGCGATGAGTTTAAACAGTATATGATGCGTCGAAGTTTTCTAAAATTTGACAAAAAGTTAAGGTTTTTTATCGGCGATGTCAGAGACGGATCGCGTCTTAAGCGGGCTTTTGAAGGGGTTGATGTCGTTATCCACGCCGCCGCTTTGAAACATGTGCCGATCGCCGAGTATAATCCTCTCGAGGCGATCAGAACCAATATCCACGGCGCCGAAAATGTTATCGACGCGGCGCTTGATACCGGCGTCAAAAAAGTAGTTGCTCTCTCAACCGATAAAGCAGTTAATCCGATAAATCTCTACGGCGGGACCAAGCTCGTCTCCGACAAGCTTTTTGTCGCCGCCAACGCCTATGTCGGCAAGAAGAAATTAACCTTTTCAGTTGTCCGCTATGGCAACGTCTCGGGATCCCGCGGCTCCGTCATTCCTTTTTTCAAATCTCTCGCCGATAAAAATGTTAAAGAACTTCCGATTACCGATTTTCGGATGACCAGGTTTTGGATTACGCTTGACGAAGGGGTCGATCTTGTTTTTAAAACGATCAGAGAATCAAAAGGCGGCGAGATCTATGTTTCTAAAATTCCGTCTTATAAAATTACAGATCTCGCCAAAGCGATTCATCCCAAAGCCAAACTTAAAGAAGTCGGAATCAGAGAGGGTGAGAAACTGCACGAAGTGATGATCACCGAGGAGGACTCGCGTTTAACTTATGATTATGGCGGCCATTACATAATCTATCCGAATTTTGATTGGTGGAATACCAAAAAACATATGAAACGAGGCGGGAAAAAAGTCAAAGAGGGCTTCCGCTATTCTTCTGACACAAATGCCAAGTGGCTCAAGGGTAAAGATTTAGAAAAGGCGCTCAAGGAAATAGAAATCATTAATTAGCTGTCAAGCACAAATGAAAATTTCTGTTGTTTCTCCTGTTTATAAGGCGCAGGATTGTTTGGACGAACTTCATAGACGGCTGGTTGTAACTTTGGCAAAAATAATCGGCGATTTCGAGATCATTTTTGTCAACGACGCAAGCCCCGACCGCTCTTGGGAAAAAATAAAAGAGATTTGCTCAAAGGACAAAAGAGTCAAGGGAATAAATTTTTCCCGTAATTTTGGCGATTACTGCCGGATTAGACTGTACTCGAGGAGATTTAGTCGTGGTTATGGACTGCGATTTGCAAGACGCTCCGGAGGATATCGCGCTACTATATAAAACTTTAAATTCCGGCTACGATGTCGTTTTTGGCCAAAGGCATCAGCGCAAGGATCCTTTTTTTAAGAAAATTTCCTCCAAATTTTTTTATCTAATTTACAATTATTTTACCGAGAGTTCGTTTGACGGCTCTGTGGCGAATTTTAGCATCTCGAAAAAAGTTGTCATTGAGAACTTTCGCCAGCTTAGAGAACAGAGCAGATCTTTCCCGTTATTTATCAAATGGATGGGGTTTAAAATCGGATTTGTCAAGGTAGGCCACGCGAAGAGATTTGCCGGCAAGACGTCATATACGTTTAATAAATTAATCAGACTCGCGGTTGACAGTATAGTTTCCCAATCCAACAAGCCCCTAAAATTGTCAATTAAGCTGGGTTTTGCTATTTCGGCGCTCTCCATCGCCGGCGGTATCGTTTTGGTGTTCATGCGCGCCTTTTCTGATATCAGGATTGAGGGTTGGGCTAGCATCGTAGTTTCGATTTTCTTCTCGCTCGGCCTGATTTTAGCGGACATGGGCATAATCGGCCTTTACATCGGCAAGGTCTTTGATGAAACTAAACAGAGACCGCTTTATATCGCCAGGGACACAATTGGGATAAAAAATATTAAAGCGATATAGCAATATGAAAATAAAAAAGCTGAAATGGGACTCCGATTTTTTCGGTTTTGGCATTGCCGATTTGCTCGAAGGCAGAATTGAAAACATCGACGAGCTTACAATTAAAGGCGATATTAAGTTGATCTGGACTCTTGTAGGCGCCGACAACTCTCGATATATCAATCGCTTGACACAAAGCGGTTTTGAGTTTGTTGATTTGAGGCTAACATTTTTTAGGGTGGCCTGCGCCACGAATACTGAAGGGACGCGCCTCGCGACAAAAAATGATCTCCCAGAGTTGATTAAGCTTGCCGGCCAGGCATTTTTAAAAGATAGCCGTTTCAATCATAAAAATTTTAGCCAGCAAAAAACTAAAAAACTTTACGAGTTGTGGGTTGAAAAGTCAGTAGCAGGAAGTTTCGACGATTGCTGTTTCGTGGCAGAAGTCGAAGGCGAGATTGCCGGCTTTGCCACTTATAAAAAAATAAGCAGATCGGACTCGTCAATTGGGCTGATAGCAACTTCAAAAAAATTTCAAAATAAGGGAATAGGTTCAAAGCTGATCTTGAAGTGTCTTGATTTTGCCCATAGCCAGAAGCGTAAAACTCTATTGGTCGGGACGGAGGGCAAAAATATCGCCGCTCAAAATTTCTACATTAAAAACGGATTTAAAATTAAAAAAATTGAATCTTGGTATTATAAGTGGATAAACTGATTTAGGAGTCGGCGTGGAATATTTATATATCGCGGGGACGATTTTGTTTACAGTCTATGGCCAAATAATCATTAAGATAAGAATTGGTGATTACGGACAGCTTCCCTTGGCGTTTTGGTCGAAAATTGTATTTTTACTTAAACTTTTAGGCGATCCCTTGATTTTATCGGGCTTATTATCGGCGCTTATTGCTTCGATTTTTTGGATGGCAGCAATGACGAAAATGCGTCTCGGCGTCGCCTACCCTTTTATCGGATTAAATTTTATCCTTATTTTTCTGCTCTCGGTGTTCTTGCTTAAAGAGCCATTTTCCATTTATAGGCTGATCGGAGTTTTGCTGATTGTCGCGGGGATTTTTGTCGCTAGTCGCTAATTCAAACCAAAGATGAATCAAACATTACCGCTAAAAATTCTTTATACATTTCGAGATCTGCGCTCAAAGGAACTCTTTTTGTCTTTGAAAAAATACTGTTCCGGCGATGTGCTTGATGTCGGCGGTGGACGTTTTTATCTGACGGCAAAGGCAAAAAAAATCCCATTTGCTTCATGGACAAATTTGGAGAATGACCGATATAGCAAAATCGAAACAAAGGACAAGGAATATAGATTCGTCTCGGGCGACGGGTGCAAGATGAAATTTAAGGATAAAAGTTTTGACACGGTTTTAAATATCCAAGTTTTAGAACATGTATTCGAGCCAATCAAGATGGTGAAGGAGGTTTCGAGAGTTTTGAGACCGGGCGGCTACGCGATATTTTTGATTCCGCAAACTTCGGCCCTGCATATTGCGCCCTATCATTATTATAATTTTACGAAGTACTGGATTTTAAAGGCGACGAAGCAGGCAGATTTAAGAATAGTTCAGCTTAAACCGATCGGCGGACGATTTTCTTCTCTGGCATCGAACCTGTTTTATTTTTTTCTGCAAAGCTTTAGGGTCAAAGGGATGAGCGCAAAAGATAGCAAACGAAATTTATTATTCTATGTTCTTCTTCCACTGACATTCCTGTACGCGCTTATAAATATCCCCGTCCTTTTGCTGTTTTCTCTCGGTGATCTCACGGAGGAGCCAAACAATCATTTAGTAGTCGCCAAAAAAATCAAAAAGAATGATCCCGTTTAACCTTCCCCTTTTTACAGGCAGAGAGAAGCAATATACCAGCGAAGTTATAAAAAAACGCAAATTTTCTGGCGACGGCGTATTTACCCAAAAATGCAATCTGTATCTTGAAAGATATTTAAAATGCAAGAAAGCGCTTCTGACAACTTCCGGAACGCACGCGCTCGAAATGGCGGCGCTGTTGATTGATATCAAGAAAGGGGACGAGGTAATAATGCCTTCCTTTACCTTTGTCTCAACGGCAAACGCTTTTGTTTTGCAAGGCGCAAAAATCGTGTTTGTCGATATTCGTCCCGACACCATGAATATCGACGAGTCCCTGATTGAAAAGGCAATCAGCAGTAAAACCAAGGCGATCGTGGTAGTCCATTATGGCGGGATCTCCTGCGAGATGGATCAAATTATGAGAATTGCTAAAAGACACAAGCTTTTTGTGGTCGAAGATGCGGCCCATGCGATTATATCGAAATATAAAAATAAGTATCTTGGTACGATCGGCGATATCGGCTGTATCAGTTTTCACGAGACGAAAAATATTACCTGCGGGGAAGGCGGGGCGGTATTTTTAAATCATAAAAGTTTCACGGAGCGGGCCGAGATTATTAGGGAGAAAGGGACTAACCGCTCAAAATTTTATCGGGGCGAAATCGATAAATACACTTGGGTTGATATCGGCTCGAGCTATCTGCCAAGCGAAATAAGCGCCGCTTTTTTGTATGCCCAGCTTCAGGAAGTAAAGAAAATTACAAAATATAGACTGGCTTTGTGGAATCTTTATTATAAAACTCTTAAGAATCTTGAAGAAAATGGATTTATTCAGTTGTCTGTGATTCCAAAAGGTTGTGTTCACAATGGCCATCTCTTTTATATAAAAACCAAAAATCTTCAGGAAAGGAGCAAGCTGATTAGTTTTTTGAAGCTCAAGGGAATTATGGCCGTTTTTCATTATATTCCGCTCCACTCTTCCGCGGCCGGAAAATTATTCGGTTGCTTCAGGGGGAAGGATGTTTTTACGACTAAGGAAAGCGAAAAAATTTTGAGACTGCCGATGTTTTATGATTTGAAGGAGCCACAAGTCAAGCTAATTTGTCGCAAGATTATTGAGTTTTATTCAAATGAGAAAAAATAATTCACCGGCAGTACGGACAGACGGAAATGACTTTGCCGCTTCTCTTTTTGTTTCAATCATCGCGGTATTTCTTGCCCTAGCATATTTTGCTGCCAGATTCGGGTTTGAAAACAATTCTGTTTTTCGGATTATTCAAGTCGTCGGTTTGTCTTTTTTTCTTATTTATCTTCCCGAAATCACCAACTTTATAAGACTAAAACTCGGCCGCGAGGAATTCTGGTATAGCTCCAAACCGTTTATCTTGATTTTGGGATTATTTTTTCTTGTTCTCCTCGGGATGTTATCACCGGTCTTAAATACGCTCTTGGCGGTTGCGGCGCTAGGTTTTATATTCTTTGCTGTCAGCTTTTATCTTTATCTTAAAAATATTCCTAGAAAAGTATCTATTTTGGCAGTTTTTATTTTCGCCCTGGCTTTATCGGGCTGGGTGATTGGTGCTCTGTGGGGCAGGAATCTGCTCAACCCGCTCTATCTGGAAAGAGTTGTTCTCGGCGATGCTCCAATCGATGCTGTTTTTCATAGTTCTGTCGTCAGTATAATCAAAACTTTCTGGATTCCAAGCACCGGTTTAGATGGCGTGCCGTATCTGCAGTATCACTGGGGAAGCCATTATATTTTCGCGCAAATCGCAAAACTATTAAATTTAAACTCTGTCGATTTTTATAATCTTGCCTACCCGGTCATTTTTGCACCGTTTGTGGTGAGATCCTTTATTTATTTAGTCGATGCTTTTCGCAAATGTTTTAAAATTCAGGGCTCTTATAATTGGAAATTTTACTTGCTGTTAGTTTTTGTATTTACAGGTATTATCCCAACAAGACTCATCGATAAAATGGGAATAATGGTAATCGATATTTTTGTGAGCGAGTCATATTCTTTAACTCTGGCCGTTGCATTTCTTCTGTTGAGTTTGGTTTTGTACCTGAAAGAACGGCTTGTTTTGGAAAAAATTTCGCGCGATGTCGTAGTGTTTAACGCTGTCTTTTTGCCGCTTATGCTGGGTCTAATTGGCTTGCTGAAAATTTCAATATTTATTCTGTTGGCTGTCGTATTTGTATATTTTGTTGTTCGTCTCGGTTTGTACCGAAAGTCATATTTTTTTATTTCGGCTATTTTATCTCTAATTGTTACTGCGATTATTTTTAAATATTCATATCTGGGCGAAGGAGCAAAATATTCGCTTTTTCACTATGTCGAACGCTGGGTAGATGGCGATTTTCGAATATTTTTTCCTCTAACATATTTTTTCTGGGTCTGGATTTATTTTGCGATCAGATTGAAACTGCTAGGCGCAAAGACATTTAGTGATATTGGAGCGTTGTTAAAGAGTAAAAGAATACTCGATCTGGAATTTTTATTGGTAATCGCACTTGTCGGGGTTGTACCCGGCATGATTTTTGACGTGGAAGGTGCAAGCGCCTTCTTCTTTTCCGACTTTCAAAGATGGCTGGCATTGTCTTTTATCCTCGCGCTTATGCCTTTGTGGTGGCCAAGAAAACTCTTTGAGAAAAACGCAGGAATATCCGGACTAAAACTTTTCTCTGCTTGTTTTGTCTTGGTGGTTATATTTGCGTCATATTATTCATATAGAAATATCGAAAACATTTTTATGTATAAATTTATCCGTAAAAATATAAAAATCAGATACCAGCTTATGTTTGATGAAAGTGAGTCAAAAAAGCGGGGTCATCTCGGATATATTAAGCATTTGATTATTCAAAAACATGTTCCGATTAACAAAGCTATCGCCACGGCGGCTTCCCAGGCCCAAAAAGATTTGGAAAAAAATAAAAAATATCAGCTGATAAAGTTTTTAGAAACTCTGTCTGATTTATCCGACAAGAACAATATGATGCTTTATGTTCCTCAGGACAATTTTCTTTATTGGAACCTTGCTGATTACAGGAATATTCAATTATTAATACCGTCCATAACGGGTATGCCCATGCTTGGCGGCGTTCAACCTTTTGTTTCTGCAGAGTTAGACGCAAAAGAAATGAAAATCTTAACCAAGCATTTCGACGACAAACAGATGCAGACTTTTGGCATTTTTTATGCGAAGGTTGAAGACGAGCAGGCCGATCCTTTGGGTAAAAAACAAACTTTCAAATACATATTAAAAAAAGATCTGTCATATGATGAAAAAATTACGATTTACGATCTGGTTGCGCCCGAGTATTATCACAGGCTCAGATATTATGGGTACTGGCTTTATAGTTTTCCTTTTGAAGCGGAATATCTAGAAAAGTTTTCATCTGATGAAAAAATTTGCCAACAAGCGGCCCAAAAAGGATTCTCGAAAGTCATAATTATCACTGCCGATCAGGACTCAAATTTTCAAAGCCGAGAATTAAATTGCCGATAACTCTTGAAATAATGCCTGCTCTTGGTTAGTATATCAAAGCAAAGAAGATCCGATACGGAGAATATAAATGTCCGATTTTATATCTTACGGCAAGCAATGGATAGATCAAAGCGACATCAAAGCGGTCACGGAGGTTTTGAAATCTGATTTTCTAACCCAAGGGCGAAAAATCAAAGAATTCGAACAGGCTTTGTGCGCATATACCGGCGCGAAATATTGCGTTGCCGTATCAAACGGAGCGGCCGCTTTGCATTTGTCCGTCTTGGCTTGCGAGATTCAACCTGGTCAAGAAGGTATTACATCGCCAAATACTTTTGTTGCTTCGGCAAACTGCCTTGTTTATGCCGGATTAAAACCTGTCTTTGCCGATATTGATCCCGTTTCATACAATATCGACCCCGAAGAAATCAAAAAGAAAATTACATCTAAAACCAAAGTTATCGTCGCGGTTGATTTTGCCGGCCGCCCAGCCTCGATGCGTGAAATTTCAAAAACCGCCCGCTCTAAAGGCATAAAAATTATCGAAGACGCGGCCCACGCGATCGGCTCGAAATATAAAACCGGCGAAAAAGTCGGGTCATGCAAATATTCCGATCTGACCATTTTTTCTTTTCATCCCGTCAAAACAATCACTACCGGCGAGGGCGGGGCGATCACGACCAACGATAAAAAGCTCTACGAAAAACTGCTTATGCTCCGGACCCACGGCATCACAAAAGATCCGAAAAAAATGTCCAAGAATCCGGGGCCGTGGTTTTATGAAATGCAATGCCTTGGCTTCAATTATCGACTGACGGATTTGCAGGCGGCGCTCGGGATCTCTCAACTTAAAAAACTGCCTAAATTTGTAAAAAGGCGGCTTGAAATTATCAGGCAATACAACCGCGCCTTCAGCAACCTGCCGCTTGTCAAAATCCCATCTGAAGAAAATTTGGCAAACTGCGCCTTCCACCTTTATGTGCTGAAAATTGATTTTAAAAAACTTGGCACTCCCAGAGCGCAAGCAATGGATTGCCTCAAGCAATTCGGCGTTGGGACGCAAGTTCATTATATCCCTGTCCATCTACAGCCCTACTACCGCGAAAACTATGGCTATAAAAAAGGCGATTACCGCGTCGCCGAAGAATATTACGAGCAGTGCTTGAGCTTGCCTCTTTATCCCAAAATGACAGACGCGCAGGTTAACAAGGTTTGTTCCTTGCTTAAAAAAGTTCTAGAAAAACAATGAATATAATTGTTAACGGTTTTCATAATCGTTCCCACTTTAGGGTCATCGCCAAATTATGCAAGGATTTTGGCATCAAATATGCTGCCCACGTTTATTCTCAAGAGGCATACCCTTTGCCCGGATCTGTAAAGACGGATTTTTTCAAGTGGCAGGAAGTTTTTTACCACGCCAATTATTCTCTAGATCCAGAGAAACTCATTCCCCTTGACGAAGAACTGATTTGCGCGATGAGAAATTGCGAAGCGGTAGCTTTGGATATGATGAGCCGAATGGAGCGGTATAAAAACTACTGTTACGGCGAAAGAAAAGAGCTGTACCTTTCCCATCTTAGGGTTTGGAATCATATAATCGAGCAAAAAAAGATTGATTTGCTGATAAGCTCAAATGTTCCCCACCTGGTTCATGACTATATTGCTTACGAGCTTTGTCTTTTAAAAAAAATACCGACGATTATTTTAAAACAGTCGCAGGTACACGGCTCATTTCTTATTTTTGAAAATTGGGAAAAGCTAAATCCGGAAATAAAAACCAAATATAGTCATTATTTAAGGCAAAAAGAAATTAAATTATCCGAAAATTTTAATCGCCACTATCTTGTCCAAACCGGCAAGGGCGACGCCACGCCTTTTTATATGAAAAAAACCTCACGCGTTCGCAGATTATCGGCTTGGCTGAAATCTCTCATTGAAGAACGAGAGTGGGGGCGGAGGTTAAAGTTTGGCACAGGGGAGTTTTTAACGGCACTCAAGATTGCTCTTAAGACCAGGCTCTTGATGCGTTATTTAGAAAAAGTCAGCGTCGAGCCAGATTTTAATAAAAAATATATTTACCTGCCTTTGCATCTTCAGCCGGAGATGACGACATCGCCCTGCGCGGACGCATTTGTCGACCAATATTTAATTATTGATCTTTTGAGTTCGGTTTTGCCTAAAGGCTATTTAATTTACGTTAAAGAAAATCCCAAACAGACAAGCTTGCTTCGCTCGCGTCGCTACTACGACAGGATAATAAAGCACCAAAATGTCCGGATTGTGTCCAGAAAAACAAACACCTATGATTTGATCGCTTGTTGCCAGGCGGTCGCGACAGCCACAGGAACCGCCGGCTGGGAGGCTTTATTCAGGGGCAAGCCGGTTATTATGTTCGGCCATAATTTCTATCAGTATGCTCCGGGTGTTTGCCAAGTGGAGTCGCTTGAGGACGCTAAAGCGGCGATTGACTTTATCAAAGAAGCTAAAAATCAACCGACGGATAAACAGATGAAAGCTTTTCTAAAAGCCTTTGAGCAAACTACGATTCCGGGATATGTCGACCCGCACTATTGCCAGGCAAGTCCTTTGACAGAATCTCAAAATGAGGTTAGTTTAGCTAAAGCCATCGGTGATTATATGGTTAAATTGGGGTTTGAAAAGCATGATTAAGTTTTTAATCTCACAGTATAAAAAAAGAATCGGACTCCAGAAGATTGCTTCAAATTCCGCCTGGATTATGTTTGACAATATCTTTCGGATCGTCGGAGGATTTTTAATTGGCCTGTGGGTAGCGCGCTATCTTGGCCCTTACCAATATGGCCAGTTAAATTACGCCATCTTTTTTACGGGGATGTTCTCAATCATCGCTACCTCGGCGTTTAACAGCATTGTCGTGCGCGAAATTATCAATCGTCCCAAGGAAAAACAAAAAATAATCGGCGCGTCGTTTTTTATTAAAATTATCGGCAGTTTGCTCGCTGGTCTCGGGATTCTAATTACGATTCCGTTTGTTCATCAAGACGGCATTACAAAATTGCTCATCGCTTTTTATACTTTGGCAATATTTTTCCAAACAATAGATGTGATTGTTTATTGGTTTCAGGCAACTCTCAAATCGAAATATTATGTTTTGGCAAAGAATGCCGCTTTCGCGATAGTTATTTTGAGCAAGTTGGTCCTGCTGCTTCTCAAGGCAGACTTGGTGTGGTTCGGTTTGGCCGGCGCCGCCGAATACCTTTTATTCTCGGCGGCGCTCGTCATTGTCTATCGGCACGACAAACAGAACATTTTTGCCTGGAAGATCGACATGAAAGAAGTAAAAACGATGTTTCGCGAGAGCATTCCGGTTCTGGCGGCGGCGGTTTTTTTGACTGTTTATATTAAGCTTGACAAGGTTTTGGTTGGAACGATGCTTGATAAAACATCGCTCGGCTATTACTCGGTTGGGACGCAATTATCTGATGCTTGGATATTTATTCCCGCCGCGTTATCGATTTCTTTTTACCCGGCGATAATCGAAGCCAAAAAGCGGGAAAAGAAATTTTACCATGATCGTCTTCAGCTCATTTATGGTTTTATGACTTATGTCGGCATTTTAATCGCGCTTCCGGTATCGCTTTTAGCCAAGCCGATAATAGGTCTCCTCTATGGATCGCAATATCTGCCGGCCGCTACGGTACTTGCCGTTTATACTTGGGTTTTGGTGCCGCAATGCGTCGACGCGGTTGTTTATAAATGGCTTTTTACGGAGAACTTGCAAAAGTATTTGGTTTATCGCACCGTTTTGGCCGCCGTCACCAGCGTTGTTCTTGATTTAGTCTTGATTCCAAGATACGGTATCTGGGGCGCGACAATCGCCGGAGTACTTGCTATTTTAGTTGCTACGGTTTTTTCCAACTTGGTCTTTAGAGAAATAAGGCAAGTGTTTATAATGCAAATTAAGGCGATATTCGCCCCGATTCATTTTTTTAAAACATATAAGAAAATGCGCGAAAAAGAAAAGGCGAGTTTATGACCCTTGAGGCAAAAAATAGCGGCGTGATTGCCATAATACCGGCGCGCGGCGGGAGCAAAAGAATCGAGCGCAAGAACATCAAGGATTTTTGCGGCCATCCGATTATCAAATATTCTATCGATGCGGCCAAAAAGGCAGGCTTGTTTGATGATGTTATTGTTTCGACCGAGGATAGCGAGATCGCCCGCGTGGCAAAAAAGCTTGGCGCAAGTATTCCCTCGCTTCGCTCGGCCGTTAACGCCAGCGATCAATCTACTTTGGCGGATGTTCTGATAGAAGAAATAGGCAAGCTTGAAAAACGGGAAGTCGCTCCGGAGTATATCTGCCTCGTCGTTCCAACGGCGCCGACCATATCTGAAAAAGAAATAGCGGAGGGACTTAAAGTTTTAAAGAAAACTAACGCCGACAGCGTCATGAGCGTTTGCGAGTTTTCCGAACCAATCGGCCGGGCCCTGAAGATTGAAAACGGACTCGTTAGAATGATCAATTCCAAAAATAAATTCAAAAGAACCCAGGATTTAGAAAAAAAATATTTTGATGCCGGCAGATTCTATTGGATTAAAACGCAAGCCTTCAAGAAAAATAAATCTTTTTTTACCAAAAATACTTACCCCCTTATTGTCCCCGGATCGCTAGTTCGAGATATAGACACTTTAGACGATTGGAAGGCGATGGAGATCAAATTTAGGATCTTTAAAAAAATCAAATGACCGAAAAAAGACGCATAGACGAGATGATACGGCGCGAGTTCGCGATATTTAAAAAGCAAGCAGGAAAACTGCCCTCCAAAGAGGATTTGGGAAAAAATAAAAATATCGGGGCGGTTTGGGTTTTATCCGGAGGAGGATCTTATCTTTTGCCCATCGTCAATTCGACAAGCGACCGCATATACGCAAAAAAAAACTGGTATCCAGGCCAAGACAAGGCGCGGCTTGACTATGCCAAGGCCTGCATAGACGCTCTTGCCAGTTTATCGCCTTTACCCGTACTCATTTATAACGGCACAAAAAGACAAAATGCTGATTTGCGAAAAGCGATTGACAGGGGATTATTCAAGCTGCCAAAATCGCGGCTTTATATTGTCCCCGGCGAGATAACCAGAACGCTGGATCAGGTAACAAAATTCTCTTTTCCGCCGTCGTTTAATGTGAAAAAAATGAAACTGGCGGTTCTCTCCCACAGCGCCCATTTGCCAAGAATTTTAAGATTTATGAGAAAATATCCCAAGCCATTTAAAAATGTCGAGATTGTCCCTCTTTCGATTAATATCCAAAGCAAAATCGGCCAGCGCCAGATGGAAAAAGTAGAATTGGATAATTTACTTGGGTATATAGATAGAAAAGAAGCAGCCGCCGAGTCATATCCCTTTGAGAAAAACGATAACAAACAAGAGCCGGTCGAGGTTTCTCCGGTTGGCAAAAGCGATCTTATGGATATTTTTGAGCTGTCAAATCAGCACAGTGTTAGGGCGGCATCGTTTAACCAAAATAAAATCAAACTTGAAAGCCATAAAAAATGGTTTGCTAAAAAACTCAAAGACAAAAATGTAATATTTCTCAAGGCAACTATCAGGGGGGAGTTAGCCGGCCAGGTGCGCCTTGAAATCGAAAATGGGGAGGCGGTCATCGGCATCAGCGCCTCGGAAAAATTCCGAGGCCGCTCTGTGGCGACCGAGCTTCTCCTTTCGGCTATTGACGCGGCAAAAAAAAGAGGTTTAAGGGCAATTATTGCCTTGATTAAACCAATCAATTCTGGCTCAATCGGTTTATTTGAGAAAAATGGCTGGGTTTTCGTGGGCCAAGCAGAAGAGTCGGGTACTTCGGTTAACAAATATATCTACAAACTGAAAAAGAAATGAAAATAAAGATCGGATCAAAAGAAATAGGCGTTGGGACTCCCGTTTTTATTGTCGCGGAGCTTTCTGCGAATCATAACCAAAGTTATGAGTTGGCGGTCAAAACGATTAAGGCGATGAAAAAATCGGGAGCTGACGCGGTCAAAGTTCAAACCTATACTGCCAACACCTTGACGATTGATTCCGATCAAAAATATTTCAAGATTAAGCAAGGCACCGCTTGGGATGGCAAAACGTTATACGAGCTTTACAGCGAGGCTTACACGCCCTGGGAATGGCAGGGCAAACTAAAAAAAATAGCCGAAGATCTAGGAATGATTTTTTTTTCATCTCCGTTTGACAAATCGGCGGTTGATTTTTTGGCAAAAATGAATGTGCCGGCTTATAAAATCGCGTCCTTTGAAATTACCGATCATGGGCTCATAGAATATGCGGCGCGAAAAAACAAACCCGTTCTCATTTCAACCGGTGTTGCGGCGCTCACGGACATTAGGGAGGCTATAAAAGCATGCAGGCGCGCGGGCAACAATAAAATAGCCCTTTTAAAATGCGCCTCGGCTTACCCCGCGCCTTTTAATGAAATGAATTTAAAAACAATTCCCGATATGGCCAAAAGATTTAAAACTGTCGTTGGGCTTTCAGACCATACTCTGGGCAAAACGGCGGCAATAGCCGCCGTTGCCCTTGGGGCAAAAATTATTGAAAAACATTTTATTTTAGATAGAAAAATGGGAGGGCCCGACTCTAAATTTTCAATGGAGCCGGACGAGTTTAAAGCGATGGTCCAAGAGATCAGAAACGCCGAAAAAGCGCTGGGAAAAGCGACTTATAAGCTATCGGATCGGGCAAAAAAAAGCCGGGAGTTGTCGAGATCGCTTTTTGTCGTTGCGGATGTTAGAAGGGGGGAAATCTTGAGCGAAAAAAATGTCCGCTCGATCCGCCCCGGGTTTGGCTTACACCCGAAATTTCTAAGTTCTGTTTTAGGCCGGCGCGCCGGGCGGGATATCGAAAAGGGTACGCCGCTAAAATGGAGTCAGGTAGATAAATAAAATGCAAGAGAACAAAAACTCACTGGCAATTAAAATTTCAGGACCGGCAGGAGCCGGAATCATGCGCCTTGGCGAGATTTTATCTTCATCTTTAAACAAAGCCGGTTACTATGCTTTGGTTTATCCCGAATATCCGTCAAGAATAAGAGGCGGAGACAACAACATTCAGATTGTTCTCTCGACTTTTTCTAAAATCTCGCCGCGAAAAAAGGTCGACATTCTTTTTGCTTTCTCCGATGCGCTTAAAAGTCTGCATCAGGATGATGTTGAAAAAGGCGGATTGATTTTTAGCGCCCAAGACCTCAAGTTTGATGAAATTGAGGAGATTTATAACAACCCGATCGTTATGAATATGACCATAGCAGGCTTTGTCTGGGGACTTCTAAGCCAAAACCAAAACATTCTGCTCGCGCAAGTTAAGAGTCTGCTCGGCGCGAAGCATTTTTTGCTTAATGAAAAGGTGGCTAAAATCGGTTTTTCGCTATCTTCGCCGTGGAAAAAGTTCGAAATAAAACCTTCGCCGGACAAGATTTTTGGCGCAACGGGGAACGAGGTTTTTGCTTTATCCGCGATTCTCGCGCAATGCGAATACGCGTCAATATATCCGATGACGCCGATAACAAGTTTGCTTGACGAACTATCCAAGTCAGAGATTAGACTCGTTGAACCGGAAGACGAGATTTTTGCCGCCATAAGCGCAATCGGCGCGTCTTACGCCGGCAAAAGATCGATGACGGCCACTTCTGGCGGAGGTTTTTGTCTGATGAGCGAAGCGGTCGGTCTATCCGCGATGGCCGAAATTCCGCTTGTTATCGTTTTAGGCCAAAGAGCGGGTCCGTCGTCCGGAATTCCGACATATTCCTCGCAGGCGGATCTTAATTTTGCGATTTTTTCCGGCCATGGCGATTTCCCCAAAATAGTTCTTGCCCCCGGAGATCTTGAAGAAGTGAGCCGATTGACGCAAACGGCATTCAATCTGGCCGATCAGTATCAAGTGCCGGTAATTATTTTAACCGACAAATATTTAAGCGAAACAAGATTTAGCGCCTCTAAGAGTTTCAAAAAAATCAAAATCAATCGAGGTCTAAGATACACAAAAGCCGCGAGCGACTATAGAAGATATAAGCTGACAAAAAGCGGAATTTCTCCTCGCGCCTTCCCGGGCGAGACAGTATTTAAAACCTGCTCTTATGAACATGATGATTTTGGACTTTCAACTGATAGCGCCAAGATAAAGGTCGAGATGATGGAAAAAAGAATGCGCAAGCTAGAAGCTCTGTCTGGCGGTTTTGAAATCTACGGCAACAAGAAATCACCCGATCTGATTATCGGTTTTGGCTCGACCAAAACCGTCATCATGGAGTTTTTAGACGCAAACCCCCGCCTGAAATACATTCATATTTGGCGCCCATGGCCATTCCCTGATGATTTAAAAGAAGAAATCAAGAAAGCAAAAAATGTTATTTCGATCGAGAATAACTTTTCCGGCCAACTGGCCTATCTAGTCGCGCGCGAGACGGGAATTTCGCCGAAGAAATTTTTAAAAGATGACGGCCGGCCGTTTTTCAAAGAAGAGCTTTTAGAAGCAATAAGTTCCAAACTCTAAATCCTAAACTTTAATGAAGTTAAAAAATTTAAAACTTAAAATTCAAAAAACATTTTTATTTTGGATTTGGGATTTGAAATTTCGTTAGAATTTAGAGTTTAGAATTTTTGATTTTTCAATATGACAAATCTATTTAACACAAACCGAGTTCCAACATGGTGTGCCGGCTGCGGCAATTTTATCGTCAAAGCGGCGCTTGAAAAATCTCTCAAGAATCTCAAAATCAAACCTCAAAATGTGGTGGTCTGCTTTGATATCGGCTGCGCCGGCAATATGAGCGACACCCTCGATGTCTGTACGTTTGAGACTCTCCATGGACGCTCGGTTGCGGTGGCCTCCGGCATAAAGACTGTCCGTCCGGAGCTTAAAGTGATTGCCCAAGCGGGAGACGGGGGGCTTCTCAACGAGGGTTTGAATCATTTTATCCACGCTGTTCAAAAAGATATACCGATAACTGTGATTTTAAATAATAACTTTGTCTTTGCCCTGACAGCCGGTCAGAAATCATCGGCTACGCCAAAAGGCGAGACGGCCCGCTCGAGCCGAGCAAAAAATGAAATCGCTCCCCTAAATGCAATTGATCTTGCCCTGGCATCCGGCGCAAGATTTTTGGCCAGAGTTCCCGAAAAGGAAATTTCTTTAATGCGCGAATTAGTTGAAAAAGCTCTTGGATTTAACGGTTTTGCCCTGATAGAGGTGATCCAGCCCTGCAGAATTTGGGCAAAAGATTTTTCACATCCGAGCCTCAAAATATTGCAAAATCCGGCAACTAAAAGAAGCGAAATTGCCGGCCGCACAGAGCTTGCGGGTCTATTATATCTGGAAGAATAGTTTTCATAATATGAAAAGCAAAATTCGGCAGTATCAGGAAATGAGAAATTATGGATTCAATCATATTATAAAAAAATATGCTGATTTTCCGTGGTATCTGCCCTTGCCGGCGCACATGGAACACGGGTGGACGATACATACCGAGGCGCTAAAGAGCGATCTCAAAACTGATAAACCCTTAATGTTGGTTTTTAGCCAACGGAGGCAAGAAGCATGGAGAAAAGAAAGTAAAATTCCCGCCAAAATAATGGGCTCGCCCTATATTCATTTCAAAAACATGCAAAATATAAAAAAAGGCAATTTTGCCAAGGGAACAGTTGCCTTTCCAAGCCACTCGACCTATGATGTGTTTTCGTATTTTGAGATAGAAAAGTACTGCGAGGAGTTAAAAAACCTTCCCAAAGAATTTAAGCCCCTGACGATTTGCCTCTTCTATCTTGACTATATTGATAAAAAAGCCAACATTTATAGGAAGCATGGCTTTGAGGTTGTGACCGCGGGTTATAAATTTTCAAACAGTTTGGATTTTGTCAAGAATTTCTATGATATTCTCTCGAAGCATAAATATGCCACTTCGAACACTGTCGGGAGTTATAGTTTTTGTGCCGTTGATCTTAACATCCCGTTTTTTTTAAGGGGGGATAGGCCGGCGCTTGAAAGTAAGTCGGATATCAATGTTTTGAAATACATAAAAAGTGGCGAATCTGGAGTATCAAAAAAAGCAAATCGTCTTTTTTCTACCGGTCCAATCCGAGAAATAACGCCCGAGCAAATGATTTTTGTCAAAGAAGAAATGGGGACCGGTGACTGCTTGTCGCCCGAGCAGATGAACAAACTGCTTTGGAAATATTCAACAATGAATGCTTTCTATCTGAAGAATATAATTTTATTTCTTATTTCATCGCTTTTTGCTTATCTATTTTTCAACACTTCTCTCGCAGGATTGATGGTGTGGTGCAAGAAGAAAACAAACGCTTAATTTTAGATAACGAATTACGACAGAAATGTTCAAAAAGACAATTGATTACTCGAGAAATAGGAAAACCTATGACAGCTACAGCCTGGAGGTTGAGAAACTCGTGTCGGAAGGATCGAGGGTTTTGGATGTTGGGTGCACGACCGGAAAACTTGCCCGCGCCCTGAAGCGAAAAAAATGCTCGGTTGTCGGAATTGATATTGATCCCGAGGCGCTCAAGCAGGCGGCCAAATATTCCGAATTTACAGTCAGGGCCGATCTGGACAATTTAGTTGATTTGAGAAAAAAACTTAAAGGCGAAAAATTCGATGTTATTGTATTCAGCGATGTATTGGAGCATTTGAAATATCCCGGGACAATTCTTTTTGAACTGAAGAAATATTTAAAGCTGGACGGGATCATAATTGCTCAAATTCCAAACTCGGGTTTTATCTGGTTGAGAACAAGATTCGCGCTTGGCAATTTTTCATACTCAAAAACCGGAGGACTGATGGACGAGGAACATTTGAGATTTTTTTCCTTCAAAACCGCAAAGGTTCTTTTTCAGGATTCAGGACTAAAGCCGAACATGGTTTACGGTGTCAGCCAAGTCAGGCGGAGATATTTCTTTTTAAGATTATTGTCCAAGATTTGGTCTACTCTTTTTGCCATTCATATAATTATCGTCGCTTCGAAAAAATGAAAAAATCATACGACGCGGTTATCGTTAATTATAACGGCGAGAGAATAATCGCGGAGTGTCTGAAGTCGCTTCTTAAGTCCGATTTGAGGCCGGCAAAAATAATCGTATTTGACAACGGTTCAAAAGATAATTCCGTAAAAGTTATTAAAAATATAAGAAGATCGGTCTGGCGATGGGAAAATTCGCGAGTTTCGCCCTCGCGAAGCACCCGCCAAGCGCCTGAAGTAATTTTAATTGAAAGCGAAAAAAACATTGGCTTTGGTCCGGCTAACAATGAGGCTACAAAACGCGCCAAGGCGCCGTTTATTTTGTTTTTGAACAACGATATTATTTTAGATAAAAAATGCTCGACAGAGCTTCTAGGGTGGTTCAAAGATAATACGACGGCCATACTGAATCCGATAATTTATAAGGGTTGGAAGATAGAAAACAATCAACTAGTTTACGCTTTCGGAGCGGTTTTGGATCGTTTTGGATTTAACTACGGCCTGTATTCACTTGATGGCGCCGACGATCTCAATTGTTTTAGCGGGGCATGCTTTATGGCAAGAACAGATATTTTTAAAAAGTTTAGATTTGAAAAATCGTTCTTTTTGTATTTTGAGGAGCCGGAGATGAGCATCCGGCTTTTAAAAGCGGGGTATAAAATTGCAAGAGTGAAAAAAGCGAAGTCCTATCATCTTGTAAGCCAATCCTCGCCCAAAGAAGTCGAAGGAGTCGCGTTCAGGCAGTTTTACGCCGGACAAAATAGATGGTTTATGATCGGAAAACATTTCCCAGTGCGGCTTATATTCGGCGCGATTTCTGTCAACCTTCTTCACCTTTTTTATCTGGTTTTTTTCTTCACCAAAAACAAAAAATTCAAATATCTTAAACTCTTTTATCTCGCTTGGTATCATTTCTCAAGGGGGCTTTTGGGGAGATCTCGGGTCGGAATTAAGAAAAAGTTATGGCACAAAAAACTAACCAAGCCGGAGATTCGTAACTATTTTGCCCTCAAGAAGAAAGTTTTTTCGAAAAAGGTCTGAAAAAAAACGAGCTACGAATTTCTGCCAACTATTTGATCTTAATCAGAATGAAGTTTTTGTCTCGGGTGACTAATTCGCCAGAGTAATTCTTAAAAAATTTATAATTTTGTTCGTCGGAGTTTTCTCTCCACCACTTTCTCGTGCCAAGAATCCCATTAAGTTTGGCGAATGAATAAAAAAAGTAAATTTCGGTTTCTTCTGGGTATTTATATTGTTCTATTTTGCTTATTGTATCTGCGTATTGCTTCGGATAGAAATTCTTTAAGATTTCAAGTTTAGTTTGATTATCCAAAACCTCTTCGCTTTGAGCGTTGAGCGAACTCCTCGTTTTTTGGTATTCAATATATTTTTCACCAATTTTCCGGATGGTAATTGGTTTAAGTATCTGTTCGGTTTTTTTCGTGGCAAGATAATCAATTTGTCCTAAAACGATTTTGGCGAAATCGCCCCGATCATATTTTTCTCTCTGAATCATAATAAAATTTAAATTGGCATATATTTTGACCAGATTGTGGTTTCGTTGAGTTGAAATGATAAGGGAATTTTCCGGCAACTTTTTGAGCTCTTCGATTGCTGTTTTTTCGCTGGGGGAAACCATTGAATTCATAAAGGTCGTCACATAGATCGTGCCCGTTGCCCCCGAGAGCGCGCAAAATAAGATAAAAACACCAATTATTCTTTCTTGCCTGCGGACGACGGGAGTATCGGAGATTTTTCTTATTAAGATTATTGCGATCACAAACGAAGAAAGCATAATATGAGGCCACGACCTGTTGAAGAGAAGAACCGTACCGAGGCGCGGAAGAATCTCGGCATAACCAAAATGAATTATGAAAAGGATAACAATCGGCATGAGAGCCAAATAATTAACATCTATTTTGAACTTTTTTTTGATTTTAATCAGTATTATCAAAAGAAAAACAATAAGAGCAAAAACGGTTATTCCATCGAAAAAATAATAATAAATGCCCGATAAACCCGGCCAGCCGATTTGCGCTTCGTTGGTAGTAGTTGCGTTGGAGAGAAACCACCAAGTCCATTTAATTTTAGATAACCCCTTCCATATACTTAAAAGTGTCCACGATGTTGCACCCTTTGACACGAAATGCAAAATTACTGATGAATATGTCTTTATAAGAAGGGCGTAGGAAATTGTAATTGCAATGAGCCATAAATAGTTATTTTTAATGAACTCACTTATTTGTTTTCGATTTAAATATGCGGTTGCCGCCAAGGCGGAAATAGCCGCAAGAATAAGAGCGGCTCCCGATTCGTGAAAACGCATCGAGGTAACGGCGTAAGACAGGGAAAGAAAGGCAAACAGGAGGTCTTTGTCTCTGACGGCTAAGTACATCAGGGCGAGAGCCGGAATTGTCAGGGCGATACTAAATGTTTCCGGTCTAACTTCTCCATTCATTATTATTACCACCGGAGAAGCCAAAATAACTAGATACGCGAGGTATCCCAAGAAAGGAATCTTCTTTTTTAAGCTAAAGAAAGAAAAAATAATCGCCGAAGTAAAATAGAATATGAGCGGAGTAAAAAACTTAAAAAACATTGTGTAGCCAAATCCGGCAATATAATGGGAAGCGATCATAAAAAACGAGAATGCCTCCCTGCCCGAGTAAAGCACTCCCGTTTCTTTCCCAGTTTTGAGCATTTTATTAAATGAGTCGAAATAGCGAAGCGAGTCCATATCAAAAATATAAGGGTTGATAATGACTCGCAAAGCGAATAATAACAGGGGGATAGCTGTAAATGCGAGTATTATTTTATCTTGACTCGTCGGTTTTGTTGTAATTTTTTCGAAGCTTAAAAATATCGCCAACATTCCGATAACTATATTTGAGCCGAGTACAAAAATGACGAGGGGTGTTGCGCCTAATTCAATGCGGCTTTTTAAAAAGGTATAAAAAAAAGCGAAAACTGCGATGGACGATAGAATATCAAGTGGAATCCGAAAAAACCACGGATATTTTTGTCGTCGGCAAAATAATATTGAGTTCAAGTTGCGTCCTGGCAGAAAATATAGAAGCAGAACGCCCGGGATGATTTTGAGATAGTCGGCACCGAATTTAATCGAGAAGAACTCGGCCAAACCAAAAAGAGCCAAAACGGTGAAAGATATCAACAGGATCTGTTTGTTGAAGTTGATTTTCAATTCAGATAAAAATATATATTATAAACCAGTAAACTGCGAGAACCACGCTCCAAACAAAAAAAAGCAAACTTGGCGTACCTAAAATAAGTTTGGGACCGATGAATTTTTTAACAAGCCCTTCCCTGCCGATTCCTTTTCGACCTGACTGTAATTTCTTGAATTCTCTTAAAACATATCCGTATGAACTGAATTTTGCAACTATTTGACCCGATGCTAGCGAATATAAGACAACAAAAAACTCATTAATGAAGAAAATCGGCGTGATTAGAAGCAGATATTTTAGAGAAAAATTTTTCAGAAGAAATGCAAGCCGGTTTTTCTCCGCGTGATAAAATTTCAGTTTATTTTGGGAGAACGAGTATTTATGGTAAATTTTTGCCGACGGAACTAAGCGCGCGTTAAATCCGCTTTTTCGCGCCCTAAAACCGAAGTCAAGATCTTCAAGGTACATAAAAAAGTCCTCGTCAAAACCGCCGACTTTTTGAAATATTTCAGATGGAGCAAAAAGCGCCGCTCCGCTCGGGAAAGCGATCTCCCTCGACTCGGTTTCTCGATTCTCTTTTAGATAATCACGGCAGCAGCCGAAGCCCAGAAAATTTAAGTAATTGCCGGTCGTATTAATTAGGTTTGTTTTCCGGCCGTTCTTATAGAGGAGTATGATTGGCTGGAGGATCGTGTCTGGCCTGGCTTTGCTCATCAGGTTTTTCAAGCAATTTTTATCAACGATCGTGTCGGGGTTTAAAATAAAAATATAATCACTCTTTTGTTTTAAGGCCTCTCTTATTCCGACATTGTTTCCGCCAGCGTAGCCAAGATTGCTCTCTTCTAGAACCTGTATTTTTGGAAAATTTTCCCTGGCAAAATTCGCCGAACCGTCGCTTGATCCGCAGTCGACATAAATGGTTTTATACTTTTTATAAGTACTTTCTGAAATCGAATCGAAACAGCCCCCGAGATCTTTCTTGCTATTGTGTCCGACAACAATAATCGAGATCATTTTTTTCCAGACCTTGTTTTCTTGCCTTCTGCGCTCCCGATTGCCAGACGCCGTGCGAGCTTGCCAAGAGCTTTTTCTATCCTGTTTGCCTTCGTATAAACGCGGTAGCTTACATATAGGACAAAAGCCAGCCCCATGCCAAAGACGGTTCCAAGTCCTGTCCTCTCCCCGCCAAAAAGATCCATTAACCTTCTGACAAGATCGGGGTAATAAGCGATAGATAATATCGCCACCCATGTCAGAGTCCAAAAAACCATCATTATCAAACTTTCTTTCTTTGCCTTATAATCAGTATATGCCCTCGACAACACAAGAAAGCCCAATATTGTGGCAAATATTTTGGCGGCGGCTTGCATCAAATTTTAACCTTTCTGAAGATTAATTTTGTTAAAATATTAACTCCGTTCAGCATTGACTGGCCTTTGGATTTCGAGTAGCTGGTATATATTACTCTAATCGGCACTTCTTTGACAATCGCTTTTTGTTGTGCGGCCTCTATAATTATTTCCGAACAGATTTCATAGCCCATCGTGTCAAGACGCAATTTGCTCAAAAGGGGTCTGGAAATTGCCTTGAATCCTGACTGTGTGTCGGAAACCCATCGTCCACAAAGGATAAAGGTGATGAAATTAAAAATGAAATTTCCCGCTTTTTTCAATTTCGGCATTCCCTCGGATTTAATCAGGCGACTTCCTATAACCAAATCCGCTTTTTGCTCGAGAATCGGCTCGATAACTTTTTCAATATCCTTCGGATCGTGCTGGCCATCGCCATCAATTGAAACGGCGATGTCGGTGGAAAGTTTCTTTGCCATCTCAAAGCCGGTGATGGTAGCCGATCCGGTGCCGAGATTTATGGGGTGATTTAGTAATACAGCGTCGGTTTTTAGAATTTCTTTTTGTGAACTATCCGTTGAACCGTCGTTGACGGCAATGATGGAGATTTTATCGATTCCCTTGAGGCGGCGCGGCAAAGAATTAATGACTGTTTTAATCACTTTTGATTCGTTAAAAACTGGTATGACGATGGCGAGTTTCATTTTGATTTATTGCCGGTACCACGCAACCGTTTTCTTCAGCCCTTGCTCAAAGGTAGTTGCCGGCTTAAAGCCGAGTTCTAAAAATGCTTTATTTGCGTCAAGAGAGCTTCTTTGCTGTTCGCCGGGTTTTGCCGGACCATGCTTTATTTCGCCCTTGTAGCCGATTGTTTGCGCTAATTTTTCCGTAAGCTCATTGACCGAAATTTCCCGCCCCACCCCGATATTATAAAATCCTGAACCGTTGTATTTAAGCGCCGCAAGATTAGCTTGGACGACATCGCCGACGAAAACATAGTCGCGGGTTTGGTTGCCGTCGCCGTTTATGACAGGCGTTTCGCCTTTGAGCATTTTCTCGGAAAAAATGGCGACCACGCCCGCTTCGCCGTGAGGGTTTTGGCGCGGGCCGTAAACATTGGCGTATCTCAATCTTATCGCTTGGAACTTTGCTAAATTCGAAAAATACTCGATGTAGGTTTCGCTGGCGAGCTTGTTTAGCCCGTACGGGCTCTCCGGGTGCGGCCAGACCGTCTCCGGC